>Ga0255338_1001133_pt1 | contig 56238 bp, 43 predicted proteins | sample MeOH1_35cm_T4_19_FD_203715 | JGI IMG/M metagenome (GOLD analysis project Ga0255338, IMG submission 203715) | Sandy soil microbial communities from University of British Columbia, Vancouver, Canada - MeOH1_35cm_T4_195 | ecosystem: Engineered > Artificial ecosystem > Sand microcosm > Unclassified ... | reverse complement strand
GGGGCAGGGTGGGAAGAGTGAGTATCGTCAGTTACACAAGGGGCAGTTGGATTTCGAGCTGTCTTGATCAAATGCCCCGGAGCTTGCTCCGGGGATCTTTACTTGAGGTGCTCTAGGTTCAGTGATTGGAAGCCGCTATAGTCCGCTAATGACCGCGAGTTATCTCCAAACTTCAAAAAACTGCCTAACACGCTCAACAAAAAGCCCTCCCGAGCAGTGGGAGGGCTTTGAAATTGGGTGCAGGGGTTGGATTTGAACCAACGACCTTCAGGTTATGAGCCTGACGAGCTACCAGGCTGCTCCACCCTGCATCAAGGGGAAGGGCAACGTGCTAACCGACTCCGGCACTGTCAATAAGCATTTTTAGGATGCCGAAAATCGGGTCAAAATGGCGAGCAGCGCATGGCGGAGGCTGAATTCCCTCACTTTTCCGGCTGGTGCCAGCTGATTGCGGCGACGGGGAGAATGCTCGGGTCGCAAGCCTGGCTTCCGCAATCATGAGGCAGCTGGCGTGGTTTCACGGAGTGGTTTCGGGCCACGCGACATGCTGCTGAACCCTGCGGGCCTTCAATAACCTTTGTCCCAGCGCGTCTCGATGTTCGCGGCGATGGACTCCGAGACCCACACATCGGTCCGGAGGGTTTGCAGGATGGACTCCGGCACGCGGGGCGTGACCGGTCCGTGCAACACCAGGCGCGAGGTGAGGCGCTGCCAGGAGGCGAAGGAGCCGTCCACGGTGATCGCGTGCATGTCGATGCGGTGCTTGGCGCCGATGACCTCGGCCGGGCCGATGGTGGCGGCCTTGGGCGGCACGGCGCAAAGATCGCCGCTGCTGCCGAAACAGCCGTGGAGGGAATTCTGCGCGATGGTGAACGGGCTGAGCGTGCAGATGCGCGGCCCCATCTTCTTCCATTCCTCCAACGAACCGGCGAATTCAGGGGCGTCGGGCTCGATGAAGGCGAGGTGGCCCGTCCAGCCGGGTCCGCTGTAGCAGATGTCCGCGCCGCCGAGGTCGGCGAGCATCTTGCCGTAGGAGGAGAGATTCCTGTCGGTGAAGACATGCACCTGCTTCTCCGCCGGGCGGAGCTTCGGGTCGAGTTCGGCCCAGAAGTATTTCTTGAAGGCGTGGCCGAAGCCGAACTCCCACGACTCGGGTGCGATGCGGCCGTTCTCGTCGGCGTATTCGTCCATGTTGAACGTGTGCAGCTTCCGGCAATTCACCCGCGCGCGGTTGAGCAGCGAGGCGAGCTTGACGTAGCCGGGCCAGGGATTCGGCATGATGGCGACGAAGGTCCGGCCGGCCTCCATGGCGTCCTTGATCCGGAAGAACATGTCCGTGATCCAGCGGAACTCGAACTCGGCATCCGGCATGACCGTGATGCGGAAGTCGGGGTTGCGGTGCTTCGTGATGTCCTCCCGCTTGATCCGGCGCACGCGGGCGATGGCCTTGGTGTCGCGAAACGGGATGAAGGACGCGGGCGAGAAGGTGAACTTGTCAGACGTTTTTTTCATGGACGGAAATTCCTTTGACCCAGGTGCGGGCGGCGGTGAGGTCGTTGTCCCAGAGCACGAGGTCGGCGTCGGCGCCGGATTCGAGCCGGCCCTTGCGGCCGAGACCGAGCAGGCGCGCGGGGTTGAGCGTGCCCATGGCCCAGACCTGCTCCGGCGGGAGCTTGAGCCAGCGCAGGAGGTTGGCCATGCCCCGGTCCATCGTGAGTGCGCTGCCGGCGAGGAAATTCTCGGTCGCGTGACGGGCGGCGTTTTCCGGGGAGACCTTGATGCGGTAACCCCATGGCGTGTCGTAGACGCCCGCGGGCAGGCCGGCGCCGATGTTCGAATCGGTGATGAGGATCACGCCGGCCCAGGTCTTGGCCGCGACGGCGGCGCGGATGGCGGTGGGATGAACATGCACGCCGTCGGCGATGAAATCCACGCTGGCCCGCGGGTCGGCGAGGATGGCCTCGACGGCGCCGACCGGACGCACGCCCGGATCCTTTTCCGCGGGCGGATAGAAGACGTCGTAGAAATGCGTGGCATGCACGGCACCCGCCTCGAGCGCGGCGTCCGTCTGCTCGACGCTGGCGCGGGTGTGCGTGAGGAAGACCGTGACCTTCTCCTTTCGCAGGCGGCGGATGACCGGCACGATGTCCGGGGCATCGGGACTCACCGACATGACGGCGAGCCGGCCGGCGCACGCGGAAAGGATTTTCTCCAGCAGGCCGAGGTCGCCCGGCAGCGTCGGGCACGCCGCGCCGCCGATCGCCATGAACGGTCCCTCGAGATGCAGGCCGGGGATGTTGACTTCGCGCACCGACGGAATCGCGGCGGCGATTTCGCCGAGCCGCTCGAGCCAGCCGTCCCGGATCTGCGGCACAAGGGTGGGCAGGACGGTCGTCACCCCGAAGCGGCCCAGTTCCCGGGCGGCGCGGCGCAGACCGTCGGGACCCGACTCGTAAAGGCTGTGCATGATCCCGTGCGTGTGGACGTCGATCAGTCCGGGCGTCAACAGACGCCCGCCACCGTTGACGATTTCCCCGTCTTCCACGACGCCGCCGACGGCGCCGGTGGCCACGATGCGGCCATCATGCACCAACACATCCCCGGGTTGGATGTGTTGGCCGGGAGTGACGAGGCGGACGTTGCGGATCAGCAGGGACGGCATGGCAGGGATTATTCCTCGTCGGACTTGAGGGCGGAGATGACGGAGAAATCCTCGAGGGTGGTGGTATCGCCCTTGATCTCGCCGGAGGTGGCAAGCTCCTTGAGCAGGCGGCGCATGATTTTCCCCGAGCGGGTCTTGGGCAGGCCGGCGGCGAAGCGGATCGTGTCGGGCTTGGCGAGCGCCCCGATCTCCCGGCCGACGTGGCTGCGCAGGGTCTCCTTGAGTTCCTCGCTGGCGGTGTGGGTGGATTTGAGCGTGACGAAGACGACGAGCGACTGGCCCTTCAATTCATCGGGCCGGCCGACAGCGGCGGCCTCGGCAACGGCGGGATGCGAGACGAGCGCGCTCTCGATCTCGGCGGTGCCGATGCGGTGGCCGGAGACGTTGAGCACGTCGTCGATGCGGCCGACGATCCAGAAATAGCCGTCCTTGTCCTGCCGGGCGCCGTCGCCGGTGAAGTAGACGCCGGGCTTGCCGGGGAATTCGCTGAAGTAGGCCTTCTGGTAGCGCTCATCGTCGCCCCAGAGGGTGCGGAGCATGGAAGGCCAGGGCTGGAGGATGGCAAGTTTGCCGCCGGAATTGCGCGGCACCTCGCGGCCCTTTTCGTCGACCACCTTCGGAACCACGCCAAAGAAGGGCAGGGTGGCGGAACCGGGCTTGGTCGGGGTGACGCCCGGGAATGGCGCGATCATGATGGAACCGGTCTCGGTCTGCCACCAGGTGTCGACGATCGGGCATTTCTTTTTGCCGATCATGGTGTGATACCACATCCACGCCTCGGGATTGATGGGCTCGCCGACGGAGCCGAGCAGGCGCAGCGAGTCGAGGCGGTGGCTGAGCACGTAATTGTCGCCCCAGCGCATGAAGGCGCGGATGGCGGTCGGGGCCGTGTAGAGGATCGTGAGACCGTGGCGGTCGATCATCTGCCAAAAGCGGTCGGGCTGCGGCTGATTGGGCGCGCCCTCGTAGAGGAACACGGTCGAGCCGTTCGAGAGGAGCCCGTAGACGACGTAGCTGTGACCGGTGATCCAGCCGATGTCGGCGGAACAGAAGTAACGGTCGCTGTCCTTGAGATCGAAGACGTAATGCGAACTCAACTTGGCGCCGAGCAGGTAGCCGGCGCTGGTGTGCAGCACGCCCTTAGGCTTTCCGGTCGAACCGGAGGTATAGAGGATGAAGAGCGGATGCTCGGAATCGAAGGCCTTGGCGTCGTGCGTATTCGGAGCGCCTTCCCAGGCCTCGCGCCACCAGGTGTCGCGGCCCTCGACCATGTTGACGGGATTGCCGCAGCGCTTCACGACCAGCACCGACTGCACGCAAGGAGAACCCTCGACGGCCTTGTCGACGTTGGCCTTCAGCTCGATGACCTTGCCGCGCCGCCAACCGCCGTCGGCGGTGATGACGAGCCTGGCCTGGCAGTCGTTGATGCGGTCCTTGATGGCCTCGGCGCTGAACCCGCCGAAGATGACGGTATGCACGGCGCCGATGCGCGCGCAGGCCAGCATGGCGATCATGGCCTCCGGGATCATCGGCAGGTAGATGGCGATGCGGTCGCCGGCCTTGATGCCCCGGTTCTCGAGGATGTGCGCCATGCGGCACACGTGGAAATGCAGCTGCCGGTAGGTGATCGTGCGGACGTCGCCCGGTTCGCCCTCGAAGATGATCGCGGCCTTGTTTTCCCGGGCTGTGCCGAGATGGCGGTCGAGGCAGTTCTCGGAGACGTTCAGTTTGCCGCCCGTGAACCATTGCGCATGCGGCGGCTTCCAGGCCAAAACCTGCTTGAAGGGTTTTCGCCACACGAGGTGTTCCCGGGCCTGCCGGCCCCAGAACTTGTCGGGGGCGTTGATCGACTCGGCGTAGAGCCGGTCGTATTCGCCGCGGCTGGAAAGGTTGGCCTGGCGTTGGAAGGCGGCGGACGGGGTGAACTTGCGCCCCGCTTTCTGGAGTGAAACGAAGCTATCGGGAGAGGGCATGGGGCAACCGGGAGGCGCTGATTATTTTTTCACCATGGCCAGGGCTTGGTCGACGGAGAGGTGGTCATGCACGATGCCCATGAGCGCCTTGGTGATGGCCGCGGGTTTCGCATGCTGGATGATATTGCGGCCGTAAACGATGCCCGAGGCGCCTTCCCGGAGGAGGGCGACGGTGCGTTCGAGGATCTCGCGGTCGGTGACCTTGCCGCCGCCGCGCACGAGGACGGGAATACCGCCGGCCGCCTCGATCACCTTGTGATAGCGGCTCACGTCGTCGGTGGGGTCGGCCTTGACGACGTCGGCGCCGAGTTCGACCGCCTGGCGCACGAGCGCGACGATCTTCTTCTCGTCGCCATCGACCATGTAGCCGCCGGCCTTTTCATTGGGTTGGAACACGAGGGGCTCGACCATCATCGGCATGCCGTAGCGCACGCTGAGCGGTTTGAGCCGGAGAATATTGTGCACGCATTCCTCGCCCACCTCGGGTTCGTTCGGAATTTGGAAAAGGTTCACGCACATGCAGGCGGCGTCGAGGCGGAGCGCCTGTTCCACGGCATCGTCGATCATGCGGCTGTGCAGTTTGCGGGGCAGCTTCTTGCCGTAGACGTTGGCCACGTCGACGCGGAGCACGAGCGACGGTTTGAAACGCCCGGGCAGGTTTTGCAGGTGCCGGGCCTGGCCGACGGAGAGCTGGATCGCGTCGGGCGCGGCCGCCGCGACGGTGGCGACGGCGTTGGTGATGTCCTCGATGCCTTCGAGAAAGGCGTATTCGTTGAAGAAGCCATGGTCGATGGCGACGTCGAAGCAGCGGCGGGAGAGCGGATGGAAGAGGCGGTTAAGCCGGTAGGGAATCATTGAGCGTGGATTATGGGTGAGGGTGGGTTTCGCCAAACTGGCGGTCGAGCCGGCGCTGATGATAGGCGAGGCGTTGGGAACCGGACATCTTGGCAAAATCGGGGGAGCCGTCGGCCTGACGCGGCCAGTCGGTGGAGTCCGGGACGGGCGTCCGGGGTTTCGCGAGCGGATTGCCGCGGATCTCGACGGTGGCGCGGCGGGTGGCGGAACCGTCGTAGCTCATCTTCTGGTCGGTGAGGACCAGGTCTTTCTCCAGCGGCCGGTGGGGCTTGAGGCCCATTTCCTGGAGCACGCCATGGTAGGCGTGGACGGCCTCTTCCGGCCCGATCTGGCCGTCGGTGATGCGGCGGAGCATCGCGATGAAGGCGAGCTGATGCTCGGCCTGGTTGATCTTGCGTCCGAACAGGGCCACGCGCGCGCCGTATTTCTGGGCGTCGTGGAGCAGCCGGAAGGCGTCGTAGGTCGTGCCGGCGCTGCCGCCGAGGACGCCGACGACCAGCCGGGGATCGTATTGCGCCAGCTCCTCCATCGCCTTCGGCCCGTGGTAGACGATCTTGAGGAAAAGGGGGCGGCCGGCCTCGGGCACGCCGGCGAGGATGCGCAGGATGTTGTCGTTGATGAACTCGCCCAGCTTCTCCGGGGGGATGCCGCTGTCGACGTTGGGATCGAACACCTCGAGAAAATAGCGGAAGCGCTTCCGTTCCGCCTCCTCGCGAAACTCCTTGAACCAGCGCATCGCCTCGCGGTCGGCCGCGAGCTGGTTGAGGAACGTGATCGAGTAGAGGCCGAGGTTGGCGCCGGGAAAGTCGGCGCCGGTGCGGTCGCATTCGATCTGGCCGCACTGGATGTGGTCGATGCTGGCGCTGCGGAAGGGCTGCGACGGCTCACGGGTGTAACAGCCGTGGCGGATGGCCCACACGTCCGTCGTGTCGTTTGCCCGGGCGGCGGGCGTCACCGTCGAGTCGCGGAAGAGGCCCTCCTTGATGGAGAGCTGGTCGTTCACGTAGGCCGACATGAGCATGATGTCGACGATGCCCTGGTGCGTGACCTCCCGGATGATGTCGAGGAACTCGGGCAGGTTGCGGTAGCCGAATTCGTCGCGCGTCCAGACCTCGGGCGAGAATCGCGCCGGCCGCTCGCCGTGCCGGGCCAGGTAGGAACGCGGGCCGGGGGCGCGGACGCCGAAGGCCATGTCGGCGTCCTTGGCGTCGGCGAGGATGAACGCGCGGGAGGCGGGATTGGCCCGGATGTCGGTGAGCTTGGCGTCGAGGGATTTCATGGTCGTCGAGGGGATGCCCTCAAACGGTCTCCACCGTGGCGGCGGCTTGCGAGCGCAGGGCCGCCGTGAAGAGGCGGTGGCTGAGGGCTGTTTCCTCCGGCGTGACACAACCGGCGGAAGGACGCAATGGCCGACCGTGGCCGATTTCGTGGAAGAATCCCGCCATCATCTGCAGGATCGAGTCGGAAAAACCGAACTCGAAGATCTCGCCGGTGATCGCCTTGAAGGCGCCGGTGTAGCCCACCTCGACGGCCTGCCACGCTTGTTCGCCGCCGGTGTAGTGGAGCAGTTCCAGCGCCTTCGGATTCCTTGTCGAGAAGCGGGCGCACGCCTTGGTGCCGATGATTTCGAGATACCAGGTGTTCTTCTGGCCGGGGGCGATGCGCTGGGTCTTGAGCGTCCACGGGAATCGCGTGCCCGAGCGGTCCTCGGCCTCGCACAGCAGCGTGGCGTTGTCCCAGGTCTCGCACGGTGCCAGCCCGCCCTTGCCGTCCGGTCGTTGCTCGAAGATGTTAGAGAGGACGGCGCGGACATTCCGGGGCGTCCAGCCGGCGCGGAACGGGAAATGGCAGGCATGCAGACCGAGGTCGCCCATCACGCCGTATTCCCCGTTGGTGCGGATCTGGCGTTTCCAATTGATGGGCTTTTGGGGATCGAGGTCGCTGGAATGGAGAAATCCCGTGCCGGCCTCGATGATCCGGCCGAAGGCCTGGCTCTCCACCATCTGGAAAACGCGCTGGACCGCCGGGTAGAACGGAAATTCCGACGAGCTGCGCACGATGAGGCCGGGACGCGCGCGCAGGGCGGCGAGGATCGCCGTGTTCGCGGCCTGGTCGATGCCGAAAGGTTTTTCCCCGAGCAGGTGTTTGCCGCTCCGGATGATGGCCGTATACAGCTCGGCGTGCAGGTGGTGCGGCACCGCGCAGTAGATCGCGTCGACGTCGGGATTGGCCGCCAGCTCCCGGTAGTCCGTGGTGAACTGCCGGATGGTCGGGAAGTGGTGTTTGAACCAGTCGACCCGGCCCGGCGGCGGAGCGCTGTCGCAGATGGCGGTGAGTTCCGGCCGGACGCCGAAGTCCTCCAGGTGACACCAACGCGCGACGGCGCTGGCGATCTCGCGGCCCATCAGGCCGAGACCGATGATGCCAAAACGCACGGTTTTCATCGCGACACGGGGTTTGTCGGCTCAGTAGCCGAGTTCCTTGGCGGTTTCGCCGATCGCCTCGTCGATGAGGTCGAGGCCCTTGTTGAGGGTGGCCTCGTCCATGACGATCGGCGGGCTCATGCGCAGGATGTGGCCGGCGGGGATCCACGCGAGGCCCTTGCGGAAGGCCTTTTGGTAGACGAGCGTGCCGGCCTGGTCGAAGGGTTCCTTGGTGGTGCGGTCCTTCACGAGCTCGATGCCCATGAGGCAGCCCTTGGCGCGGACGTCGCCGACGATCTTGTGGCGCGCCTTCATCTGCTGCATGCGCTTCAGCGCGATGTTCCCGAGGTGGGTGGAGTGCTCGAGAAGTTTTTCCTCCTCGATGACCTGGGTGGAGATGAGCGCGGCGGCGCAGGCCATGGGATTGCCGCCGTAGCTGCTCGAGGCGGAGATGCTCTCGAAGCTTTCCTTGAACTTCTCGCGCACGGCGACGCAGGTGACGGGGAAGCCGTTGCCGAAGCCCTTGCCCATCGTGACGACGTCGGGCACGACGCCCCAATGTTCCATGGCGAGCCACTTGCCGGTGCGGCCCCAGCTCGTGAGCACCTCGTCGGCCATGAGGAGGATTTTGCGGTCGTCGCAGAACTTGCGGAGCTTCGGGAAAAAGTCGTCCGGCGGCATGACGGAGCCGCCCCAGCCCTGGATGGGTTCGAGGATAAAGCCGGCGACGGAGCCGACGGTGGCCTTGTCGAGGTATTCGCCGTAGAACCGGATGTAGGCGTCGGTGTCGATCGTGCCGTCGGGTTTGGTCCAGACCGGGCGATAGGCGTCGGGTCGCGGGACCATGTGCGCGCCGGGGGCGCGGACGGCGCCGTAGACGTGCGAGCGGATGTGGCCGTGCGAGACGGCGCCGTAGGTCTTGCCGTGAAAGTCGTAGAAGCAGCTGACGGTCTCGTGCTTGCCGGTGGCGGCGCGGAGCACGCGGATGCCGGCCTCGACGGCGGCGGTGCCGCAGTCGTAGAGCTGGAAGCCGTTGAGGTCGCCCGGGAGAACGGAGGCGAGTTTCTCCATCAGCTCGGTCTTGATGGGCGTGGTGAAGTCGTGGGCGTTCATCAGCTGCGAGGCAGCCTTGGCGATGCCCTCGGTGATCTTCGGGTGGCAGTGGCCGAGCGTGGTGACGTAGATGCCCGAGGAGAAATCGATGTATTCGTTGCCGTCGACGTCGCGCAGCACGCAGCCGGCGCCGGACTCGAAGGAGACGGGGAAGAGCTTCACCTGGGCGCTGAGGCCCTTGAAGTGCTTCGTGCAGCGGTCGTGCCAGTGCTTTGATTTCGGCCCGGGGGGCGGGACGGGAATATGCGGGATGCGCGACAGGTCGACGCGGCCCCAGTCGAGGGTGGAGAAGGATTCGGTGATGGAGGAGTTCATGGGAGAAAGGGAGCAGGGTTCAGGGAGAGGCGGTCACGATCTTCGGCCCGAGCCGGGCGAAGCGCTTGAGGACGGCGGCGGGAGCGCCGGTGTCGGTGATAAAGATGTCGACGTCGGCCAGGGTGCCGTTGCGGGCGAGGGCCGTGGTGCCGATCTTGGTGTGGTCGGCCAGGAGGCAGGAGCGGCGGGCGACGCGGCGCATGAGCTTGTCGACGCGGGCGAGCCGGAGGTCGGAATTGTAGATCGCCCCGTCGTCGCCGATCCCATCGGCGCCCTGGAAGGCGAAGTCGGCGGAGAAAAGCTCGAGGCAGTTCTCGGTCACGGGGCCGGTGAGATCGGGGCTGCCGCGACGGATGACGCCGCCGAGGAGGATCACCTCGACGCCCGCGGCGTGCTGCAGCTCGGAGGCGACGGCGAGGCTGGGGGTGATGACGGTGAGGTCCTTGCCGTCCTTGAGCAGCGCCGCGAATTCCAGCGTGGTCGTGCCCGTGTCGAGAATCAGGCGCTGGCCGGGCTGCACGAGCTTCCGCGCCTCGGCGGCGATGGCGGCCTTGGCCGCGCGGTTGACCTCGCGACGGCCACGGTAGTCGAACTCCAGCATCATGCGCTGGGAAAGGAACGCGCCGCCGTGGGTGCGCTGGATGTGCGACTGGCCCTCGAGGACCGCGAGGTCGCGGCGGATGGTCATCTCGCTGACGTCGAATTCGCGCGCCAGCTCCGAGACGGATACGCCGGGGCCCGAGGCGAAGCGTTCGCGGATCTGGGACTGGCGGGCGGCAGAGGGGAGATTCTTCACGCGGGCATTTGGCGGCCAATGTTCTAATATGTCAAAACTATAACGAATCGAACAAATATTAACATTTACATGCGAGGCCCAACCCGCACGATGGGCTCCGGTCCTATGCAGCCTACCTCCCAATCAACGACCAGCGTCCTGTATGCCGGCGCCGCCACGGCCGATCTCACCCCGCAGGATCCGGTTTTTCTTTTCGGCTACCCGCATGTGCGGCGGGTGAGCACCGGCGTGCACGATCGCCTGGAAGCGGCGGCGCTTTTTCTGCGGCAGGAGGCCGGCGCGGCGCTCTTCATCGCCAACGACCTCATCTTCGCCGGCAAGCCGCTGTGTCACGAGGTGCGCCGCCGGATCAGCATCAAGACCGGTGTGCCGATGGACGCGATCGCCATCACCGCGACCCACACGCACTCGGGACCCGTGACGGTCGACTACCTGAGCAACAGCGCCGATCCCGTCGTGCCCAAGGCCGATCCCCATTACCTGAAATGGGTGGCCGACAGCATGGTGGAGGCGGGTTGCGCGGCGGTCAGGTCCGCGGTGCCGGCGGAGGCCGGCCTGGCGATCGCGCGGGCCGACGGTGTGGGCACCAACCGGCACGACATCGCCGGTCCGGCGGATCCCGAGGTGCCGGTGCTGGTGGTCCGCGCAGTGTCCGATCACCGCCCGCTGGCCTGCATGCTGGTCTATGCGATGCATCCCACCGTGCTGCACGAGGACTCGACGTTGATCAGCGGCGATTTTCCCCATTTCACGCGGCAATACCTGCATGCCCAGGGAGTCCTGCCGAAATATTGCCCGGTGCTTTATCACAATGGGGCCTCGGGCAACCAGAGCCCGCGGCATACGGCCAAGGCCAACACGTTCGCCGAGGCCCAACGACTCGGCGAACGGCTTGGGGCGGCGGTGGCCGGAGCGATCGCGGGCATCACCTTCACCAGCGCGCTGCCGCTGAAAACCAGGCGGGTCGGCGTTCCGCTGCTCGTGCGGTCGCTGCCGGGCGTCACCGAGGCCGAGGCGCAGGCGGGCGCCGCCTTGGCGCGGTTCGAGTCCCTGCGCTCCGCCGGAGCGCCCCGGGCCGCGGTGCGCACGGCCGAGTGCGACTGGTTCGGCGCGGAGGAATCCGTGGCGCTGGCCCGCGCGGCGGCGGACGGACGGCTGCAGGCGGCCGCGGCCAATTGCACCCCGGCGGAGATCCAGGTGATCGAGTTGGGGCCGTGGAAATTCGTCTTCTGGCCCGGGGAGTTTTTCGTGGAGTATGCCCTCGAGGTGAAGGCCCGGAGTCCCCGCACCTTTGTCGTCACCATGGCCAACGGCGAGCTGCAGGGCTACATCGTCACGCCCGACGCGGCCGCGCGCGGCGTGTATGAAGCGACGAACGCCCTGTTCAGTCCGGACAACGGCCGGCGGGTCGTCGAGGCCACGCTCGGGTTGCTGGCGGCCAAAGAATAGCTTCCCTTTCGCCATGGCCCTGTTGCTCGGCATCGATTTCGGCACCTCCTACTTCAAGGTGGGGCTGTTCGACGCGACGGGGGCGTTGCGCGGGCTCGGGCGCGTGGCGGTCGGCAAACAATCGCCCGCCCCCGGCTGGAGCGAGTTGCCGATGCCGGATTTCTGGCGCCTGCTGCGGACGGGTTTGACCGACGCCCTGGCGCAGGCCGGCGCGAAGGCGGAGGACATCGCCGGTCTGTCGTATTCTTCCCAGGCCAACACCTTCGTGCTGCTCGATCATCGGGACGAGCCGCTGACGCCCCTTGTGATCTGGAACGACCGGCGGGCGCATCCGGTTGAGCCGGCGGTGACCGCATTTGGCGACACGGAGAAATTCCGGCGCACGACGGGCTTCGCCGGATTGGCGGCGGAGTTTGCCGCGGTCAAATGGCGCTGGTTCCAGGCGCACGAGCCGGCGGTCTGGGCGCGGACGGCCCGCGTGATGACGCTGCCCGAGTATTTCACGTTTGCGCTCACGGGCGAAACCGCAGGCGACGCGAGCACCGCGGCGTTCACGGGGTTGTATGCGATCACCGGCGGCGGCTGGTGGCCCGAGGCGCTGGAGTTTTTTCAGGTGGCTTCCGCCGCGCTGTCGAAGCCGCTGGCTCCCGGCACAAGCTGCGGCCGGACGGGGCCGCGGGCGCGGGAACTGCTGGGGCTGCCGGCGGGCGCGCGTTTTGCGGCGGGAGGGCTGGACCACTACATGGCGGCGATCGGCTCCGGGTTGGAACGGCTCGGCGACGCGAGCATTTCCACGGGCACGGTGCTGGCGGCGCTCCAGCTTGTGGACAAGGTGGAGCCGGTGGCGGACTGCTATCATGGGCCGCATTTCGACGGCCGGTTCTACCGGCTGGCGTTTGATCCCGCCGGGGCGAACCAGTTGGAGGATTATCAACGGCAATTCGCGCCGCACCTGGACATCGCGCAACTGACGGCATTGGCGGGCACGGTGCCGCCGGGGACCCCGGCGGAATCCGGTGCGCGCGAGCAAGGCGACCGGCGGCACGCCATTCTGGTGCGCGCTCTGATGGAGCGCATCAGCGCCACGCACCGGACGCTGTTGCATCGCCTGCACGCGCCCCGGCCGGCCTCGCGGGTGATCGCGACCGGGGGCGGTGCGCGCAGCAGCGAGTGGCTGCAGATCAATGCCGACATGCTCGACGCCGCCATCATCGCGCCGAAGTGCCCCGAGCGCGCCTGCCTGGGGGCGGCCGCCTTTGCCGCCGTCGCCGCGGGGCTTTTTCCCGCCATTCCACAGGCGCTCCTCGCCATGGTGCACAGCGACCGGGTGATGACACCCCGGGCCTCGGCGGTCGCAGTTTATGCTCGCGCACGGTCCGGCATTCCGGTCGACCCGGAATGAGTGATCAATCTGGAGAACGGATTTCAGGTCTTTGGATTTGGAGGTTGATAGTCAGCTCGAAAACTAAACCTCCACTTCCACTCTTTGGGGGTTGCGTTCCACGAATTCCACCGCGAATAGGCCCAGGTGTGGCCCTTTAGGCCGGACAATTTCCGACAAGGTCATCCAACGGATTCGTGGCCTTATCCACGACAGCGTGGCGATAGCCTGAAGTCGTCTCGATGGAGACATGGCCCATCAGTTGACGCAGCGCCTCAATCGACTCACGGGAATGGGTGGCGAAGGCGTGGCGCAGCACATGAGGAGTGATGAAATCTTGCAGTCCGATTCGGGTCGCCGCTTCCCGAACGACGCGCTGCAAGGCATCATGGAGGAGATGATAGCGCACAGGTTTCCCGGTATAGGGGCTGCGACAATGTTCTGCGGCTGGAAAAACCCAGAACCATTGCCGAGAGAATGCGGCGGTCGGATATTTGCGTTCAAGCGAGTTGGGCAATGTGACTCCGACCTCAGGGTGCTTCTGCCGGTCAAACTCCCATACTTTGCTCGCCTGTGTCACTTGCGCCCGGAGCGGCTCAATGCAGCATTTCGGAAGCGGAACGCGGCGGTCCTTGAACCCTTTCGCGGCCCGGATAACGAGATGGTTTTCTTCCCAGAGAATGTCCTGGATGCGTAGCTCCAGGGGCTCTTTCACCCGGAGCCCACATCCGTAAAGCAAGTCCACCAGGAGCCGGGAGGGCGTGTGGGGCCGATCCACTACCGCCCGCCTCAGGGCTTGAACCTGGTCCCGTGATGGTGCGGTCCGCTCATGACGATAGTCCTTTGCCCGCAGCGCATCGACGCCGCCGAGCGGGCGATGCAGCACCTCCTTATAGAGAAACAGGAGGGCGGAAAACGCCTGATTCTGGGAGCGGGCAGACAAACGCACTCCCGTAGCGAGATAGGACAGAAACGCCTCGGCCTTCTTCTCTGGCGGCATGGACCACGGCAGGCGCAAGCAATAGCTGTAGTATCGGGCGGTCCAGTGACAGTAAGTCTGCTCGGTGCTGTATGCGAAATGGATGGAGCGCACACGGGTCCGAACCATCTCAATGACATCATTGAGGGACTTCATGCTCTATGCTCTTGCTGACCAGGAAAAATCGCCTCAAGTTCCGTGAAATGCGAGGCCTCGGGCCGTGGTCTTGCCAAGAAACTATTTTTACTACCGGGTTGGTTGATTGAGTGGCTCGGCAATAATTTCCTAGCCACCCTGACCGCCCACTTTGCCTGAGCTGCTTTTTGCCAATGCTCGCGTCCACACCGGATTACCAATATCAATCAACCAACCCAAGGTTGGCATATTAAACGTTGGGCGACGCAATGAGACCTGCATTCACACTTCTCGGCGTGCTGATGTGTTCCGTGATGGTCTTTTCCGCGGAAGGCACGCGGCTTTCCCCGACGAAGGAAGACCTAATTGGAATTTGGGTTCCCGAGGCAAAATCGATGCGCGAAATTGAAAATCGAGCAAAGAACAAGGCGAGTCCCGAGATTGAGCTGCGCTCTCGCGGTGGCTTCGCAGTAGTGAATATTCCGAGTTGGTGGCGAAATGTTTTTGGTCAGCCGGCGGGAAGATTTAGCGGTATCGCTGGCGGTGAGTGGGCTCTCAAGGATGGTAAGGACGGTCCCGAGCTGTTGCTGGAGCACAAACCTAACGGATTATCGATGGTCCTGAGCGTCGAAGGCCAAAAGCCACGTTATTTTATCTTACTTCATGTTGGAGGCACGGCTGACAACGTCCCCGTCAGATTTTATCGAAGATCTGGAGAACTAAATCCGCCCAACCAATCCCCGCAGCCACCGCCGGCCTCCGGCCCGCGTGGCTGACTGAAACGATCGGCGGAAGAAAGATGCCTACCCCAACATTTCAGGCAGCGTTCAATTCATGGCTCGATGCCGCATTGGCTCAGCCCATTCAGGCAGGCGTTGTGGCATTCAGCTTCAATCTCGCGGAGCCGTGGTCCATCGAGGTCATTGGAGCCAAGAGCTATGCCGAAGAAGATTCGGATTGGGCCTGCGATGAAGCTTTCCGCCCCAAGATTTCGAACTTCGATTTGCACGAGTCTGAGGTCGGCGATGATTGGGAGTCCGTGCTGGAGTCAGGCAAGAAGATCATCTTGGCCTACCTCGACCGCCCCAGCGCAGGCAGCGCCATATTGAAGAAGTCGGAGGCCGTGTGTGTCGGCTTCGTCGATGGCGATCTCCACAAGCTCTGGCCCCGATGAAGAAGAGCCGATCTCTGAGCGTTCTGCTTCGCCGTAGCGCGAAGCGGGACGCCGGTTGAACAAGCCCGTATCGAGCGAGTAGATGGTGGCGGCTCCGCCCGCCGGAGGCGGACAAGCTTATGCGCCTTGTGTTTGGCGCGAGATGGCGGCGGGCGTTGTGAACCGCGCGGATGACGCGCGCCGACGGTGATCGCGGCTGAAGCGCACGCCCATTTCGCTGCCACCGGGACGGTGTTGTCGCCCGCGATGGCAGCATTGGTGGAGAGTTCTACGGGTGCGCGCAAAGCTCCCGCCATCGGTCCCGCGGTGGCGGGAGCGCAAGGGAGCCGGAGTCTGGTAATGGGGCGCGGTCATCGGGTGCAGCACGGCCCGTTCGACCGGCTCAGGGCCGGCGGCGCCCTGGCCTGTCGGGGTAGCGTGCCGACGCGCACGAGGCTGAAGCGCTCACAGTGCGGGCAACGCAAATGCCACTGCACCGGGTCGGACGGAGCTGCCGCCACGACGATCGGCTTGGCGAGCAGCGTCTCCACGATCCGCCATCGCCGCCGGGCCGCGGGGCGCAACCAGCCAAAGTAGCGCACGCGGTGCTGCCCTGCCGGCGGCACGTGCTGCAGATAACGAACGCCTACACCGAGTCGTTCAACAGCATCGCCCGGAAGATGGACCGGATGGGGCGCGGATATTCATTCGAGGTGCTGCGGGCCAAGCTGCTGCTCCGGTATAGTTGCCACAAGGAGGAGAAGCCGCCGGCACGGTTCGCCCGGACGCCGCTGGCCATGGGGCGGGTCTATGGGTTTGGGATGATGACGCAGGATGGGCCCGGCAGGCACCTCGGTATCGATATGGCAGCCCTGGCGGGGTGGCTGGATACGCTGCCGGCCGGCCATTGAAATCAACCCAGTGCGGTCGGCTGGAAACGGGCGGCAAATCCGACAATTTCAACCTCCAAATCCAAATACCCCGGATTTCCTGATGTGCCTGCCCTTCGTGGGGCCAGCCGGGTCGCGGCATCATTACGATTATCCGCCCGCAGTCAGGTCGCCGGCAATTTATCATCCGGATCGGTGGCTTTCTGGTAGCGGTCCAGTTTCGTGCCTGGGGGCTGCCATTGGGGCAACAGGCGCACGTCCTTGGTCCCGGCGACCGAACCGGGAGCATTGAAACCACCGGCGGTGTCCGCGGGATGCATTTCCCACCAGCATTGACCGAGGTGATTATGCTCGTGGTCGATCGCGAATCCCGCGTCCCGCATCATCGGGCCGATCCATCCCAGGCAATGATCGCAATAGTCGGGGCAGCTCGCCAATCCGTTGCGCAGCAGGAAGCCCTTGGACGGGCAGTCGTGGATATCGATGCGAAAAGTCTCTTGGGTCCGGGTGATGCTGAATCCCAGATCCGGCGATTCCTCCGCCAGGGTATGGCCCCAGTATTTGGCCATGCCCGCAAAACCCTCCCGTTGGATCAGGTCCCGGGCATGTCGCTGGCTGTCCAGACTGATGGCATCGCGCCAGTAATCCCGGAGCAAGGCATGGCCCCCTTCCTTTTCCAACCAGTCGAAGGTCCACTCGTAGTGGGCGCAGAAATCATAGCAGCCCATCATGACGTGGCCTCCTTGATCTGTTGCATGTCCTGGGGGGGCAATCCGGCTTCGGGTCGGGCGAAAATGTGCCGGCAACTGCCGTTGCCGCCGTGCAGTCGCATCGTCAGGCCGGCGGCCTCGGCGCGGGCCGTTCCCAGGTAAAAACAATGCTGGCAATATTCCCGCACGATCTCCCGCCCGCCGGCCCGCAGATGCTTGATGGCGGGACACGTGTGTATCCTGACTTCCACCCGATCGGCCTCCTCCACGACTTCGACGTCGCTCCCCGGTTCGGCCGCGAAAAATTCCCGCCAGTAGCGGGCCACCGCGCCCAGGCCGGCTTCGCGCCAGCGGCGGTTGACCGGGGCAAAATAGCCGCGACCCAGTTCACCGAGGTAGCGTTGCCAGGCCGCCGGCCCCAGCCGTTGCAGCATGAAACGGAACGTGGCGTTGATGCCGTAGTAGAAATCAGCGGCTCCCACGGGCTTCGTGTCCGTGTAGGGAAGTTCTCGCGGAACGGAGGGCGGCATTTGAAAAGCTGGGGTGGAAGGACGGCAACCGGCTCCGCCGGTGCCACGAGGATCACGCGGTGTGCGCCCGGGTCAATGGTTTGGCCGCATACTGCTCGATGAAAACCCGGCATTCTTCAGTCAGGGGATAGCCGAGGTAGCTGGCCGTGGAGGCAAACAGACCGCGACGCACCATGTAATACTTGAGGCCGGTCAGCCAGCAGGCGATTTTTTCGCCGCCATAGATGCCGAAAAGGGTTTCCTTCATGCCCGCTTCGATCTCCTTCGCCTCCGCAATCAGGCCGCGACGGAACAGATCGATGATCTGGTGCAATTGCGGCGCGACGGCGGCGGCCCCGCCGAACATGCATCCGTCGTAGCCGGCCTGCAGATAGTCGAGGCAGCGGAACTCATCGCCGTTGAGCAGTTGCAGCGTTGGTTTTTTGAGTCGTGCCGCCAAGGCGACGGCCCGGCGCTCGGGCGAGCCGGAACTGTCCTTCACCAGGTGCACGTTGGGCAGCAGGTAGAGTTGCATCAGCCGGTCTTCGGGAATGGTGATCGGCCGGTGCCGTCCCAGGTCGTAAATGCCCACGGGGAGCGGGCTCAGGGTCGCGGCTTCCTCGAACAACGCCGCGATCCGCTCGGGCGTGGCGTTCATGAACAGGGCGGGGGCGGCGATGATGGCGTAATCCGCGCCGGCCGCGGCCGCGGCCTTGATGTTGTCCAGGATCCGCGGCACGGAGTTGTCGGAGACCTGCGCCGCAATTTTCAACCGCCCGCCCGCGGCCTTGGCCGCAGTCTCGACCAGGCGGCGGCGTTCGCGATCCGGCAGCCAGGGGCCTTCGCCGCACGTGCCGGCGAGAAACAGGCCCTGGATGTCGTCCTGGATGGCGGCGGCGACCGTCTTTTGGACGGCATCGGCGTCGACGGTGAGGTCGGGATGCAGCGGCGTTGGGACGGCGGACCAGATTCGCATGGTTAGCGGTGGTTTCATTGTTTACGAACAAGCCAAGCCCACGTAAGCAAAACTAGCCTTATATACTGGTAACTCCATGTGAGCAGCTGACACCCCATGTTCGACATCCCGAAGCGTCATTCCCTTTCCGCGCAGGCGGCGACCGCAATTCGCAAAGCCCTCGTCGAAGGATCCTGGCGCGAGAACCTGCCGAGCGAACGCCGGCTTTGCGAAATCCTGCAGGTCAGCCGGCCGACCATCCGGACGGCGCTGCATCAGCTGGCCAAGGAGGGACTGATCGACATTCAGCAGGGAAGGCGCAACCAGCTGCTCAACCGCCCGCCGCAGAGCGAGGCGATGCAAAGCCGGCTGGTCGGGCTGGTCACGATGGAGCCGGTGGCCGGCATGTCCCAGGCCGCGTATCAAAACATCAGCGAAATGCGGGCGCACCTGGCCGGTCACGGTTTCGTCACCGAGGTTTTCGTGTGCCAGGCGCGCAGTGCCCTGGCCCGGCGCCGCAAGCTCGAGGAATTCATCCGGCGGAACCGCGTGCTCTGCTGCGTCCTGCTTTCGGTCAGCGCGGAATTGCAGCAATGGTTTGCGGAGCATTCGTTTCCCGCCCTGGTCTTGGGTTCCTGCCACCCCGATGTGCAACTGCCGTCGCTGGACACCGACTACCGGTCGGTCTGCCGCCACGCGGCCGGGATATTCCTGAGCAAGGGGCACCGTCGGATCGCCCTGCTGGTGCCCAACGCGGGGGTCGCCGGGGATATCGCGAGCGAGGAAGGATTCCGGGAAGCGATCGAGCAGCGGCACCAGCAGGGCGATGCCCGGGCCATTGTCGTCCGCCACAACGGCACGGCGCAGAACATCAGCCACAAGCTCGATGCGCTGTTCAATTCCGCGCACGCTCCGACCGCCCTGCTGGTGGCCAAGCCGCAGCACGTCTTCATCGTGGTGATCTATCTCCTCAAGCGCGGCCTGGCCGTGCCGGATACGATTTCGCTGATCGCGCGCGATCACGATCATATCTTCGAGGCCGTCAGCCCGCCGATCACCCATTACAAGTTTGAAAGCGACGCGTTCGAACACCGGCTGACCCGCATGATCCTGCAGCTCGCCAGCCAGCATCACCTCCCGCCCGGGTCGAATCTCCTCTTTCCGAAATATTTTCCGGGCGGCACCGTCAAGCAGCTGGGTTAGTATTACTCTGTCAAGATGTGGACATGACAAGAGGGTGGACCGGCAGGGAAACGGGTGGGTCGGCAGGTCCCTCTGCCGGCAGAGGGTCACGCGAGGTGCGAGCGTTGCCCGAAGCGGGCACAGGGACGTGCCCGCCCACCGGAGCCAACCAGGCCGGATAGGGTTGTCCGGTCAGGCCAGGCTGTCCGCCATGGTTTTGCCGCCGGCCTGCAGCATCGCGGCGACGGCGCCAAAGTCGCTGCCGAGGTTGATCAACTGCGCTCCCTGGCGGGAAAGTTCCCGGATGTCGTCGGCGTTGCGGGCGGGGCGACCCCAGGCGATGCCGTGTTGGCGGGCGGCCGCGGCGATCCTGGCCTGGGCGGCGATCAATTGGGGCTGCTGCCAGTCCAAGGGGCATCCCAGGCGCAACGCCAGATCCCCGGGGCCGATGAACAGGCCGTCGACGCCCGGCGTGCCGGCGATCTGCTCGATGTTTTCCAGGGCCTCCGGGGTTTCAATCTGCAGGATGAGCAGGGTTTCCTCGTTCGCCGTGGCCGGATATTTTTCCGTTCCCTCGAGGTAGAAGTGGTTGTCGATGCCGGCGCCATCGAGGCCCCGCTGGCCGAGCGGAGGAAATTTGACGGCTTGCGCCAGGGCCCGGGCTTCCGCGGCGGTGTTCACCAGGGGAATCATCAGCCCCGTCGCCCCGTCCTCCAGCAGATGATACAGGTTCGTCGGCTGGCGGTTGCCGGTGCGCACGATGCAATCGATGTTGGCCAGATGGTGCAGCGACAACAGGCGCTGGATCTCCCGCCGGTCCCAGGTGTTGTGTTCCGCGTCGAGCCAGATGGCGTCGAAGCCGTGCTTGGCCGCGTGGGCCGGCATCATGGCATTGGGATAATACATGCACACGAGGCGGGCGGCCTGCTTCTGACGGAGACGATGACGGATGAGGGAAGGGCGCATGAGGCGGGAGTGGGTGAAAGGAAGAGGGGTTCCCAGTAGAGGCGTGGCGGCCCCTTGGTTCAATCAGGGAACACGGGAAAAAAGTGGGCATATCTTTTGCCCAGAAAGGAAGGTCAGTAGCTACGCCGACACGTAACCCTCGATGCAGGAGGCCGCGTCGGCTTGGGCTCCGCTCTGAATTGGGCCGGTGCATGGCCTGCGCAACCCGTGGTCCAAATACGAAGACGTGAACCCGATCGGCCCTGCAAGGATCGTTTCGCGGAGGTGGCGGTGGCGTATCTCAAACCCGAGGACAAACGGGCTTGCCTGGACACGTCAAACGGCAACAGCGGCGGGAAAGGCCGGAAGCGGGCAAGCAAAGTTACCAGTGCTAAGGTTTTGTCATGGCGTGTGAGCTGCTCATTTCAGGGCGCACCCCACGGGTGGTCTCATCCGATGTTTTGCTCACCTCAACCACCAATCATCATGTGTATTCCGATCGCCAGATTTTCGCATCCGGCCCTGTTCCGGGGCGTCGAATGGTGCCTCAAGTCCAGTGTCCTTTTCGCCTTCATGCTTGGTGCTATTCTGGCGTCGGCCCAAAGCCAGACTGCGGCGGCGACTGGCCTCGTGGAAGGGCGGGTGTCGAGCCAGTTGACCGGAGGCTCGCTTTCCAACGCCCGAGTTACGGTTGAGGGCGGCACACAGGAGGCAGTCACCGATGCCAACGGCAATTATCGCCTGAGCGGCGTGTCCACCGGAACTCAGCACGTCACGGTCCACTATGTTGGCCTGGCCAGCCTGACGGGCACGGTGGAGGTCATGGCCGGTCGCGCCGTGCCGTTGGATTTCGAACTGGACCGCACCAGCGGGCAGACCTCCACGGAGGAGGGAAAGACGCTCGTGCTTGAGAAATTCGAGGTGCTGTCGGATCGCGAGGAAAGCGCGCAGCAGCGTGCGATGAACCAGCAGCGCCAGTCGCCCAACATCAAGAACGTCGTGGCTTACGACGAATTTCCGACCCCGGGTGACGATAATATCGGCGACTACATGCGCTATATCCCGGGGCTCTCGGTGATCTATTCGGGCCGTGCCGCGACGGATGCCCAGATCCGCGGCCTGCCGTCGGATACCTCGAGCATCACGGTGGACGGCCTCGCGCTCTCCGGCGCGGGCACCAGCGGCAGTCGCTCCGTGTCCCTGCTTTCCGTGCCGACGGCGAATATCGCCACCATCGAGGTCACCAAGGTGCCGACGCCCGACATGCCCGCGCATGGCTTGGGCGGTTCGATCAACATCACGACCAAGAGCGGCTTCGAGCGCACCAAGCCCCTGTTCACCTATGATGTCTTCACGTCTTTCGATCCCGGCCTCGGTTTCGACAAGCGCGCCGTGCCCGACGATTTCATCAACGGCCGCCCGGTGCGCCCGTCCTTCCGGCTGGGCTATGTTTTCCCGGTCAACAAGTCGCTCTCGATCACGGTCAACGCCTCGCAGCAAAACACGTATTCGGAGCCGCGCACCGGCGTGGTGACCTATGATCTGGTCAAGGGGCTTCCGGCCGCGGTCTCCCTGGCGGCCGGCTTTCAGTCGGTGACGGTCAACACCGCCCGCGTGGGCGTGGATTGGAAGCTCGGCGACAAAAACGTGTTTGGCGTCAGTTACTCCTTCCGTGAGCGCGAGGCCGACCAGGCTACTCCGACCCTGACGGCCACCTTCGGCGCGGGAGCGACCGGTGATGCCACCTATGCCGAAGGCGCGGCCGGCGGTGTCGGCACGCTGTCCGATGCCGGCACGTGGGAGAGCCTCTATAACGACACCCGTCAGGCGGATTTCAAATACAAGTATCTGGGCACCGATTGGAGGATCGACTTTGGGGCAAGCTACTCGACCTCCGGGTTCTATTTCCTGCCGCAGCTGGAACTCGGCTACCTTGGCGCCAGCAAGACGGTCTCCACGGCGGGAACCTCCCGCATCAACGGGAGGGGGATCGACAGTCTGGCCGGCACTCCGGAGGGAATGCTGGGCACCCTCGAGGCGTTCAACCGCACGGGCACCCCCCTGGCTTTCAACGACGCCGGTCTTTATTCCGTCACCACGGTGGGAGCCCGCGATTGGAGCAACGAGATCGCAAAGGGCCAGCTGCGCGTCGATGCGCGGCGTGACTTCAAGACCGCCGTTCCCTTCACCCTGCGCGCCGGCCTGGCCTGGTCCTCGGAGGAGCAGGAAGTGGCCGACCGGAGCAGGACTTGGGCCTTCCGCTCCGGCCAGACGGCCGCGGTCCGGCAAGCCGTCAATTACGATGTCATCAACACCGCGTTTTCGACCCCCGACGTTTTTGGGAGATCCCAGACCTGGACCAGCGGGGCCAAGCTCTATGATCTCATGCAGGCCAATCCGGCCTATTTCACGGAGAACGAGGCGACGACCTGGCAGACCCGGGTGAATGCATCCAAGGCGTTCGAGGAGGAAATCTCCGCCGCCTATCTGCGCTTCGACATCCATCTTCTCCAGAAACGCCTGTGGCTGGCCGGCGGCGTGCGTTATGAGCGGACGGAAGACTACGGCGAGGGCCCGTTGGTCGACCCCACCGCGCAATATGTGCATAATGCGGATGGCAGCCTGGCCCGCACTCCCGCCGGTGCGCTTGTGCCCATCACCACCAATGCGCTGGAAGTGGCCAAGTTGGTCTACACCGAACGCGGCACCCGGGAGAAGACCACCTACGACGGTTTCTTTCCGAGCATCAACGCGACCTACAACCTGACCAAGGATTTGCTGCTGCGCGCGGGTTACGCGCGGACGATCGGCCGCCCGAACCTGCCCTTCATCATCCCGGGCATCACGTATGGCACGGTTTCGGCGATCACCAACACCCAGACGATCACCGTGGTGAACACCCGGCTGAAGCCCTGGACCGCGGACAACATCGATCTCTCGCTGGAGTCCTACATGTTCAAGGGCGGTTTCGGCTCCATCGGGGTATTCCAGAAGGACATCTCGAACTTCTTCCTGGCCACGAGCGAGGAAGGCACCCTCGACCGGCTGGCCGAATTCGGCATCTTTCCGGGTGAGGGGAACGACATCTTCTACAGCATCGTGACCCGGGCCAACGGCGGCGACGCCCGCGTCCGCGGTCTCGAATTTTCCTACCGGCAGAACCTGCTCTTCCTGCCGAAGTGGGCGAGCGGGCTGCAGGTGTTCGTCAACTACACCCGTTCGGAACTGGACGGTTCGAACACGGCCGACTTCACGGGTTTCAATCCGGAAACCCTGAGCTACGGCGTCAACCTCACGCGCAAGCGTTTCGTGCTGAAATTCAACGCGACCGAGCAGGGGGAAACCAAGCGCACCGCCGTGGCGCAAAGTGCGACCATTCCCGCGGGTGTTTACCAGTATCAGGGTGCGCTCCGCCGGTTTGTGGTGAGCGGCGAGTTCCGCGTAAACAAGCGCCTTTCCCTCTACGGCCAATGGGGCGACTTCAATGATCCGAACGGCTACGTGGACGTGCAGAAACGATACAACGAGTCCACGCCGGAAGCGCTCCGCGGCTTCCGGGTCGCCACCTGGGGCCAGTCGCTGGTGGTGGGGGTCAAGGGGAGCTTCTGACCCTTGATATATTGTCCCAAGCAACTGCCTGAATGAATCTCCCCGTGCTCTTCCAAAACTGGAAAATGGCGTCGCGGATGACCGTGATCGGTGTCACGTTGCTGGCCGGCGGATCAGCAGCCGAGCCCACCGACATCGGCTCCCGGCGCGAACTCTTCGTCGACGGATTTCTGGTCGACCGGCTGGAGGGCGAGGCGCGGTTGCGGCTGCATCATCCGGAACCGCGCGAGATCGTCCTGACGCTCGACGCCCCGTGGGAGGGGAGCGGGAGCAGCGGCTATCACAGTGTTTTCCGCGACGGGGATGTCTACCGCATGTATTACAAGGGCTGGCACATCGGATTCGACCTGGAGCGAAAGAAGATCCAGCCGGCGGTTTCCACGATGTGCTATGCGGAGAGCGATGATGGCATCCATTGGCGCAAGCCCTCGCTCGGGCTGGTCGAATTCAAGGGGTCGAAGGACAACAATATCGTGGCGATCGACGGCCAGGTGTCGGGCATGCGGATGGTCGCGGGCGTCATGGCCATCACGAAGGACGGGAATCCCGCGGCGGCGCCGGAGTCCCGTTACAAGGCGTTCGCCCTTTCGACTAAACCGAAGGGCATCGTGCCGTTCCAATCCGCGGACGGGATGCGCTGGGTTCCGCTGACCGACAAGCCGGTCATCACGAATGGGGCGTTCGACAACCAGAACGTGGTGTTCTGGAGCCCGGCCGAGGGGAAGTATCGCGCCTACTGGCGCTTTTTCGCGCATGGCGACAACAACACGGCGACGGCGAATCCGACCGGCGTGCGCGCGATCCGCACGGCGACATCGTCGGACCTGATCCATTGGGAGAATGAACACGATGTCACCTACGTGGATTCGCCCGAAGAGGCGCTCTACACGACTCCCATCAAACCCTACGAGCGCGCCCCGCATATCCTGATCGGGTTTCCCGCGCGGTATGTCGAACGCGACTCCGCGGAGGCCCAGGCGGAACTGCCGGAGCCGGAGCATCGCGCCTTGAGGAAATCCGTCAACCCGCGCTACGGCACGGCCATCACCGAGGGACTCCTCATGGCCAGTCGCGACGGGGTGCGATTCAAGCGCTGGAACGAAGCCTTTCTGCGTCCCGGGATCGAGCGTCCGGGCACCTGGAACTACGGGCACCAGTTCATCTCCTGGCATCCGGTGGAAACGAAATCCGCGCTGCCCGGTGCGCCGAACGAGCTCTCGCTCTACGCGCCGGAGAGCTACTGGACGGGCGACAGCAGCGAGGTGCGCCGCTACACGCTGCGGCTCGATGGGTTCGTTTCCGTGCAGGCGTCGCTGAAGGGCGGGGAATTGGTTACGAAACCGCTGCGATTTGCGGGCAAGGAATTGTCGCTGAACTTTTCGAGCTCCGCGGCAGGTGAAGTGCGGGTCGAAATCCAGGATGCGGACGGCCGTCCCTTGCCGGGCTATTCGCTGGAGGATTGTCCGCCGATTTTTGGCGACACCCTCGCCCGAACCGTGGTGTGGACCGCGGGCAGCGATGTCAGTGCCCTCGCGGGAAAATCGGTCCGGCTGCGTTTTTTGCTGAAGGACGCGGATGTCTTCTCCTTCAAGTTCCAGGAATAAGTCCGGAGCTGGTGGACGGAGGTCGGGGCAAACTTGCTAATCGCCGAGATCCGGGGCCGGGACGGCCGGGGTGGAAACAACCTTAACGGCCCGGCCCGTTTTCGAGGAAAGCTCGGCGGCTTCGATGACGCGGGCGATGCGCAGGGCATCGGCGAGCGTGGCGGGAGGAGCGGCCCGGCCCCGGGTGGCGGCGATGAACCACCGGATGAAGACTTCCCCAAAAACACCACCATAGGATTTGGAGTCCGGCAGAATGAAGGATTCCTGCCGGATGGCGGCCTGGCCCGCCTGCGGCGGCGCCTCGATCTGCAACTGGGGATCCAGACTGGGCCAGACCACGCGGCCTTGCCGGCCATTGAAGGCCAGGTAGGAATCGTAGCCCTTGGCGTTGACATATCCCTGCCCGCTGAAGGCGAGGCTGTAGCTCGCGTGAAAGGTGCCGGTGGCGCCGGAACGGAATTTCAGCGCGAGGGCGGCGGTATCCTCCACGTCGATCGGTTCACCGGATTGCGTGGTGAGATAACCGGAAACCTCGGTTATTTCGTCGTCGGGCACGTGATGCAGCAGGTCGAGACAGTGACTGCCGAGCCAGAGGAGGATGCCGCCGCCGGAATGCTGGCGTTGGAACAGCCAGTGCTTGGGATTTCGAAAACGAACCTGCGTGGTGAGGAACCGCGATTCCATCGAGGTGAGTTTCCCGAGGGTCCCCGCCCGCAGCATTTTCCTTGCGACCACCATGCAGGGATGGGCCCGGCGGGCATAGAGCACCGAGGCGATCACTCCCCGCAGGCTCGCGGCCTCCTGCAACGCCAGAATCTCCGCGGAGGTCAGCCCGGCCGGCTTTTCAGAAAGCAGGTGAATCCCCGCGGCGATCACGCGATGCGCCACGGCGGCCGCCAGATCGTGGCGCATGCAAACCAGCGCGAAGCGCAAATCGGGTTGGTCGAGAGCCCGGTCCAGGTCGGCGGTCGTGAGGATCACCTTGGGGCGCTGCGCCAGTTTCGTTTTGGCGACAAGGAGGGGATCCTCATCCCACAACACCACGCTGGTAATTTCCGGCATGTTTTCGAAAGTGGTCAGCAGGATATCGGTATGGGGGTGGGATAATCCCAGCAGGGCTGCGCGCATGACGAAACGATGCAGTGCGAAAAATGAGACGCAACCGGGGAGACGCCCGGTTGGCTGGAAAAATGAAACGACCAGATTGACGGATGAAGAGCTCACAAAGGGGCATGCCGGGACATGAGATACGACTGGGGCCGATGTGGCAGTGAGCGCGGAAGCTGGTTAGGAAATGTGTCCAAGGTTCGTAATTTGACGATCCCCTCGAACGAAGCGTGAATGAGATCATGACCTCCGTCGCCTCCCTGAAATTAGCAAAGTTCTTCTGCTTTGTCCTCGGCTTGGTGGCGATGCTGCCGGCTGCGTCTGCCGCTGATCGTGGCTTGGGGGCAGTCATCGCCCGGAACCGCGCATTCGTGGGGCCGCCCGAGACGCCGGCGGGGAAGACCCTGGTTTATCAGGTGGCGTTGCCGTTCCAACTTTCGGCGGACAAGGCGGCGCTGTTTTGCAATGTGCGCGAATCGCAGGTCAAAGGACTCGACTACGAGGTCGGTGTGGACGTGATCATCTTCGACAGCGTGACGGCGCCCGGCGGGTATCAGCCTGTGCCGCTGACCCGACTGCACCACGAAATCAATCCGAACACGCGACCGCCCCGGCGTGCGGCAATGGTGAAGTATCCTGCGCGGGGCGGGTTTGTTCCGTTGGGTGCGAAGCGCGCGGATGGCACCCCCTTTCCCCACGCCGGCACGGGCTTTGCCCTCAACGTGGCGGCCGCCTGGGATTGGGATACCCCTGACTCGGTTCCGCGCATCTGGCCGTTCAAGGACGGACCGCCTTGGCATATCTATACCTACATGGGAAAGGAGGCGCATAGCTACATCGAGTTGCATCAACTCACCTACGATGGGAGGGAATTCAGGGTGGCTTCTTCCCGCCGGGTGAGCCACGAGGATCTGCTGCCAGGCTGGATCATAGGCAATGGCGGCGTCACCAACGCGATTCCGTCCGGCAACGATCTGCTGGTGGGCATGGTTGGCCGGCGCGTCGATGGCAAGGGTGGCTCCGGGATCATGCGCTGGCGCTTTCTGAAAGGAGAATGGACGCCGGTGGATTTTACCCTGGTGCCAGGCACCGACAGCTCCTTTGAGCCCAGCCTGGTGCGTGACTTGGACGGCAGCCTGTTCTTCCTCGCCCGGGATTCCTCCAACGACATTCGCATCAGGCGTTCGGCAGATGAGGGCAAGACGTGGACGACTGTCGTTCATGCGGCCGGGCTCATATCGCGTGCGCCCGTATCGCTCAATCGTGCCGCGAACGGCACGCTGTATGTTGCGGCAAACCTCTATCAAGTTGTCCTTCAGGCGACGGACAAGATTCATTTATATAAGAGTCCACAGGGGCGCATCAACCTTGGTGGCGCGACTCGAAACGCGATTTACGTCTGGCCCTTGAATGAGAAGCGGGACGGTCTGGGCGTTCCGCTGAAGGTGCGCGACTGCCTTGAGGAGTGGGGCTCGCCGGCGAGCGGCTCCGTTTGGCGGCTGGATCATCCGGTGGGAGCGGCGGTGCGGCTGGCCGACGGGAGATGGCACACCGTGCTTGCCTCTCGAGTGCTGGATTTCGCGGAGGCTCTCTATGCCGCTCCCCCCACTGAACGCACCGGCACATATCTCGACGAGATAATCTCGGAGGGCGAGCCTGTGCCGGTTTGGAATTTCTAGCACCGGCTCGACGCTTCCCCTCTTCGCAAAAACACCATGCCTGCATGGGCAAAGGATTTTAACCTCACATGACCTCATCGATTAAGAAATGGGCTGCGCTCGCTGGTATCATCATGCTCGGTTGCCCGCTCCCGGGCCCGGCGGGACCGTGGCAGCGGCTTGCTTCCCTGCCGGAGCCGAACGCCGCTTTCGCCTGTGGGCGCGTCGAAGGGAAGATCATTGTGATGGGCGGGACAAATTGGGCGAACGGCCGGAAAAACTGGCTCAAGACCGTGCATGCCTTCGATCTGGAAAAGCTGGAGTGGAGCACGCTCGCCCCGCTCCCGCAGCCTCTCGCTTATCCGGTGGTGGGCGACAAGGACGGGGGAATGCTGGCCGCTGGCGGCACCACGGGGGAAGCGCCCTTTACCGGCGCCATCCTCGCGGAGAAATTTCCGGCGATCGTCCAACTCGAGACCGGCGTCGCCACACCGTCCGTCCTCTGCGCCGGCGGCATGGTCGGGGACAAGCTGATCTTCGTGGGCGGCACCGATTCCGCGGTCAACCTGGCCGGTTTCCGGCGCGATGCATTTGCGTGGGACGCACGCACTCGCGAACAGCATCCGCTGCCGCCTTGTCCGGGACCGGCGTTCGGGATAGGGACTGGCGTGGTGGCCGGCGACGAGCTGCTGGTTTTTGGCGGCAGCCGGTTTGAGGCGTCGAGCGGGCAGGTGGTGAACCTCACCGAGGCCCGGGCGTTTTCCGTGCGGCGAAACGAATGGCGCGCCTTGAAACCCATGCCGCAGGCTGTGCGCGGACTTGCCGCGGTGCGACTGGACGGCCGGCACCTCTATCTCGGCGGCGGTTGCCGGAACGATCCCGAGGGATTTACGGACGCGGCCTTTGTCTACGATCTCGTGGAAGACCGTTACACGCCGGCGCCGCCGCTGCCTTACCGGGCGGCGCTGTTGGGATTGATCCTCGATGGCGAATACGTCTACTGCATCGCCGGCGAGCCCGCCGGTCAGCATCGCACCGACGCGGTCTACCGGATCAGGCGCTCCGAGCTTTTAGTCGAGCTCCGTCCTGATCGATAGAATCCGGAGAGCCCCGCCTTTCCCGGCGAAAAGACCGATATACGAGAGGCCGAGGATTTCACCGGTGGAAACTTCCGCGCCCGGTCCGTCGTTGATGCGGACCAGCGCCTTCTTCTGCGCGGCCTGGTATTTCACGGATATGACCAAGGTTTCGCCGGATTTCAGGGGCGCGGGATAAGGCGTTTCACTCCGGATGGAGTGGGAGGAATAGTGAAACTCGGTGGACCGCCGGTTGTTTTGTCTCTGTTGTGGCGTGCCGCCCGCCACGAATGCCTGCCCGTCCGAGAGGCGGATGCGCACACAGCACTCCGCCATATCCTGCGGGTTCAACAACGTGTCGCCGAAGAGCAGGTAGGCCTCGGAACGCAGCAGCTGGACGGTCACCTGAACCTCCCCGTCCGCGATCAGGGGAAGGTTTCGGACGATTCCCGCCGGATTGGCCTGGTCGGGAGCCTGCTCGATTTCCAAGCCCAGTCTCCCGGACTCCGGGTCGGTGGCGTAGCGTTCCACGGCCGCGGAGTGTTTGGGGCCGGGATTGACGGTATGCCAGCCGATGCGGCCGTCGCGAAAATCGACGGTTTCGCTCCGCGCCAGCAGCCACTGCGGGCTCACGAGCGCCAGGGCCGGCCGGTTATGCCTCATCCAATTACCTTTGTTGTAGGAGACGGCGATGCGACCGTCGCGGGTTTCCGTCAGGTAGGGATAAGTCACGTGGAGGGCGCGCTCGTCGTCGTTGTCGGGATAATCGGTGAAGTCGATCTCGCGCATCGCGCGGAACGAGCGACCATCCCGCGTCAGGCCGGCGACGAGACTCTGCCGGGCATAGTTGGACTGCACGTGATTGTTCCAAAGGACGGCGATGTCGCCATTGCGCAACCGGAGGGCCGTGGCCGGCGCGTTGCTCGACGGCAGGGCTGACGGCTTGGCGGTCGACCAGCTTTCGCCCCGGTCGGGGGAATGGGATTCCCATAAATAGCCGGTTTGGGCCCGGATCAGCATCCAGAGCCGGCCATCGGGAAGTTCGACGACGGTGGGTTCGCTGGCTCCGCTTTCGAAACCGCCGCCGCCCGCCTCCAGCTTGCTGCGGGAACGTTTCCAGGTGAGACCATCGTCGTCCGAATACAGGGCGGAGCAGGCGAACTGGGCCTTGGTTTCCGTCAGGTAGGCGAACGGATAGACCAGGCGGCCGTCGCGCAATTGCTCGAGGGAAAGCACATCCCCGATGTAGCGTTCACCGGTTTCCAGCCGGACGGGGTCGGTCCAGGTCTTTCCGTCGTCGAGGGAACGATGCACGAATGCCTCGCACAGGGAGTTCGCCGCGGAACCGCTCTTGTGGTCGTATCCGCTGTAGCGGACAAAGACGTGAATCAGCGCCCCGCTGGCGGAGCGTTTCAGGCAATGGGAAAGCAGCGCATAGTCTCTGGTGCCCTGCAGGAGATCCCGCGCTTCGCCCCAGCTTTTGCCGCCGTCGGTGGAGCGACGGAGGGTCAACCGGGAGATCGGCCACATCGCCTTGGTGGTGTAAGGCGCCTCCGGCCCGGTTGTGATCCACAACAAGGTTCCATCGGGCAATGTCGCCACTGGTCCGCCGCGGGAGCCGAGATGCCCGAGGTCCAGGGTTTGACGTTCGACGCCGTGGATGGTCGAAGGAGTGGACGCGTGGCTGGTGCCCGCCATGACGCAGGCCAAAACCAGAAGTCCTCTCCGGAGAGCAGAAAACGTGGAGCGCATAATGGCCAAGCATCGCCCCGGATACATTCCCTGCGAGTCCCGGAATGTGGTTACATTTCATGACCAAGAAGGCTGTGGTCCCGACCGCAAAACGCGTTCCGGTCATTCCGAACGCAGTGAGTAATCTCCCGCAGCGAGAGCGATATCGCCCACGGACGTCGAGATTCCTCACTGCGTTCGGAATGACGGAAGGCGCTCGCTCGGTTTCGCCGCGTCAATTGACCAAGTTGGCGGGCCGGCCGGCGAGGAACGCGGCGATGTTTTCCGCGGCGGTTTGCATGAGGCGCTGGCGTGCCGCGAGGGCCGCCCACGCGATATGGGGCGTGATCGTCACGTTCTTCGCCTGCAGCAGGGGATTGTCCGGGCGGATCGGTTCCCGCGACACGACGTCGAGCGCCGCGCCGGCGATGCGGCCGGCGTTCAGCGCCTCGGCGAGGTCGGCCTCGTTCACCAGTCCGCCGCGGGAAGTGTTGATGAGGTAGGCATCCCTTTTCATCCGCCCGAGCAGCGTCCGGTTTACCATGCCGCTGTTTTCCTGGGTGAGCCGGCAATGCAGGCTCACCACGTCGGAGCGGGCGAACAGCTCGGCCAGCTCGCAGGTTTCGAACGGATACGCCGGGGGGGTGCCGCGCCGGGGCGCGCAGACCAGCACCTGCATCCGGAAGGCCGCGGCCAGTTCGCCAACCCGGCGGCCGATGCGACCGAAGCCGACCAGGCCGATCGTCCGGCCGGCGAGTTCGACGAGCGGGGTCCGCCAAAAGCAGAAATCACCGGACGCCGCCCAGGCATTCTGCTTCACCAGATCGCTGTGCAGCTGGGGCTGCCGCCAGAAGTTGAGCAGCAGGGCGAACACGAACTCCGCCACCGCGTCGGTTCCGTAGACGGGGACGTTCGCGACCGAAATGCCCCGGGCGCGGGCGGCCGCCGTGTCCACCACGTCGTAGCCGGTGGCGAGGACCCCGATGAATTTCAACCGCGGCAGCGCCGCCAGCGTGGCGGCGGACAGCGGGGTCTTGTTGGTCAGGATGATGTCGGCGTCGTGCGCGCGCGGAAGAATCTGGTCCGCGGGCGTGCGATCATGCACGACGAGTTCGCCCAAGGCCGCGACCGCGGTCCAGGGGTTGTCGTCGGGGTTGAGGGTGTGGCCGTCCAATACGACGATCTTCATGAAGCGGTGGTGGTGAGGTTCGGTTGCGGGAGCATTTCGGCGTGGCCGGGTTTTGTCGGAGACGGAAATTCCGCGCAGAGTGGCGGCGGGACGAGTCGGCGGACTGGCATGGGATGTGAGTGGAAAAGGGTGAGGCCGCACAAGGTGGATTGCGGTCGTCACGCGACAACCAAGAAGTCGGCGGCACCTGCGGTCACAAATGATGACCAGTTGTCGGCGGTTGCGTCCGTCGTCTTGGGGGACATGAAAAGCGGCGATGAATCCACGTTCCATCTCCCCCTCGTGCACCACCGGTGTCATTTTGCTGTCCGCGGTTCTCGCCCTTTTTCCGTCGTGGTCGCTTTGTGGGGCGGAGAAGAGCGCCGCGGTCGCCAGCGAGGCCCCAGCCGATTTGTTCCCCACGGATTCGCGCCGCTGGTCCCGGACCGGCGAGGCCGTGGTGCTGACGGACTTCTCCCAGGCCCAGCCGGCCGCCGCGTTGACCACGGGCCGCCGGGAGAAGGGGAAGTGGAAGCTGATCCCGTTCGAGACGGCGGACTGGAAGGGCACGGCGCTTTCCGCCTATGGTCAGACCGCACCGGCGCCGGTGAGCCTGCCGGTGGCGGCGCGCGGCTGGCACGCGGTCTATGTGGGGGTGGCGACGACTTCGGGCGGCTTCAACATCGGCGGCAACGGGATCAAGGCGCGCTTGAGCGACGAGATGGTCTTCAAGCGCATGGCCTGCAACCAGGAGCTGCTGCCCAACCGGCGCTCGGTCATCCAGGAAAACTTCCTCACCGTGACCGAGCTGAACGGCCAGTCGGTCGAGATCGCGCCGCTGCTGAATCTGCCCGCCAACGTCTGTTATGTGAAACTCGTGCCGTTGACCGCGGAGGAAGTCCGGGAATGGAAAGCGGAGCGGGCCCCCGGCGGTCGCAAGGGACGGACGGCGATCGCGACCTTCGACGGCCACAGCTGGATCCATCCGTATGAGCCGCACACCGCCGCCGAGCTGCTGGAGGAGTTCCGCGGCTTTGAGGATTCGGACTTCGGCAAGTGGTGGTTCCAGGTTTGCGGGGCGGATCTCGTCAACTACCCCTCCCAGGTGGGAACCTATCCGGGCGAGGGCACGGCCGACTTTCCGATCAAGGCCTACGAAGGTTTCACGCGTTCGCTCGAGACCCTCTTCAAGCAGGGGGTCAACCCGCTGCAGGTGGCCCGCGAGGCGGCCCGCGCGCAGGGCGTCGAGTTTCACGTGATGCTGCGGCCCGCGGGCTGGGTCGGCTCGATGCCCTATGAGGAGACCTTCAACAGCAAGTTCTACTATGCGCATCCCGAATGGCGGTGCGTCGACCGTGATGGCACGCCCACGTTCTACATGAGCTACGCGGTGCCGGAGGTGCGCCGGCACCTGCTGGAAGTCTTCCGCGAGACCCTGGCGCTGCAACCGGACGGGGTCGGATTCCTGTTCAACCGCGGCATGCCGATGATGCTGTGGGAGGACGCGTTTTGCGAACGGTTCAAGAAGATGCACAACGCCGACGCGCGCACCGTGGCCGAGGATGATCCGCGCATCCTGCAGACCCGCGCCGTGATCATGACCGAGTTCATGCTGGAGGTGCGCAAGCTGCTCGACGACACGGCGCGCGCGCAGGGCCGGAAGGAGCGTTACCGGATTTCGCTCGGCACGTTCAGCAAGGAGGCGGACAACGACAAGTTCGGCCTGGCGTTGCGCCACTGGATCAAACTCGGCCTGGTGGACGAACTGGCGGTGACCTGGTTTGCCTATCACACCTCGTTCACGCAGCCGGACCTGGCGTATTACAAGCAGCTGACCGCCGGGACCAAGGTGGGCGTCTACCCCGTCATCCCGTCGTGGAAGACCGGCAAGCCGCAGGATCTCTGCAAGAAGGTGATCGGGCAGTATTCCGCCGGGGCGCGCGGCATCGCCATCTGGGATCCGCAGGTGGAAAAGGGCTGGCATGAAGGTTCGCCCGGAAATGTCTTCGATGTGCTGGCGCGGCTGGGTCATCGCGAAGACGTGCTCCGCTGGGCCAAGAGCGGCCCGCCCCGGTCGCTGACCATCCCGCTCACGCGTCTGGACGACAATTATTTCAGCCGGTGGTTTCCGAACACCGGTTTCTGAGAACACGATTTCCGATCTTCAGTTTTCATCTCTCCAACCCTCATGAACAAACCTTCCGCCTCTTCGCGTCGCCTGACGCATAGCGAACTTCTCCAGCTGAAGCGCTGGAACACGCCGACCGTTTACAACGGTTGGGAGCAAATAACCGCCCGCAATCCCGCGACCGACGCCTTCAACCGGGAGGAGTCGCGCGACTTCATGCCGCAGATGGGACCGATGATCGGTTATGCGGTGACGGTGGTCATCGAGCCGAGCAATCCCGCCCATCGCACCGCGAATCCGCTCGGGGGCGCCGAATACCGCCGCTATGTCGGCGACATTCCGGGACCGAAGATCGTCGTGGTGCAGGATCTGGACAAGCCGCAGGTGCTCGGGGCCTTCTGGGGCGAGGTCAACGCGAACGCCCACCGGGTGCTGGGCTGCATCGGCACGATCACCGACGGCGGGGTGCGCGACCTCGATGAGATGGCCAACGCCGGATTCAAGGCCTTGGCGCGGCGACTCTGTGTCGGGCATGCGTTCACGCACCCGGTGCGGTGGGGCTGCGACGTGGAGGTGTTTGGCACCAAGGTGTCGCCCGGCGATCTGATCCACGCGGACAAGCACGGCTTCATGGTCATTCCGCCCGGCGAGCAGGAAGGCCTGTTGGAGGCCGCCCGCTTCATGGATGCCAACGAGTGCAACACGGTCATGCCGGTGGTGCGCGATTCCATCGGGAAGAAACCACGGGAGATCCTGACGGACCTCGAGAAATCCATCGGCGTGTTCAGCCAGAACGTGCGTGCGAAATTCAAACGGGAAGGGGAGTGGTGACGTCGTCGGGTTGCCCCGGCGGACCGGGAGACGAAAGCCGTTGCCTCTCCTCCATCCCTCGTTCCTCTGCCCTTGGGCGGAAACTCCCGCCTTTGATCTCCATGCTCAAACTCATCAGGACTTGTGTCGTTACCCTCGTGGCGGGGATTTTGCCCCCGGGCCTCGCCGCTCTTTCCGCCGCCAGCGAGCCGGTCAGGATCGTCGCCTTTGGCGATTCCACGACGGCGCCGCGACTCGACCTGGTCCTGTATGCCACACTCCTGGAGGAGGAGTTGAACCGCCGCGCTGCGGTTCCGGTCAAGATGATCAATGCGGGGGTCCGCGGCGACACCACGGCAGCCGCCGCCTTGCGACTGGACCGCGATGTGCTGGCACACGATCCCGCCCTGGTGATCATCCAGTTCGGGATCAACGATTCCGCGATTGATGTCTGGAAGACACCTCCCGCCACCGGGCCGCGGGTGCCGCTCGACCAATTCCGGGCAAACCTGCGGCATTTCATCAAGACGCTCAAGGGCCGGGGCGCGACGGTGATCCTGATGACGCCCAACCCGCTGGCGTGGACGCCCGCCTTGCAGAAACAATACGGCCGGCCGCCCTACGATCCGCAGGATCCCGCCGGATTCAACGTGCCCTTGGTCGCCTACACCGAGGCGGTGCGCGAACTCGCGACCGCGATGCAGGTGCCGCTGGTGGATGTGGCGCGCGCTCACGCGGAGCACGCGCGGCACTCGACGGAACCGCTGCTTCTGGACGGGATCCACCCCAACGGCGAGGGCCACAAACTCGTGGCCCGGCTGCTGATCGATCTCGTCACGACGCAGCGGCTTGTGCCCGGTCTTGAGGGTCGGAAAGAATGACCGGCATGAATCTCCGCCGCCAACTCCTCGCTTTCGCCCTGGTCTGCGTTGCGTTGGTCGGGGTGGAAGCCGCCGAGGCGAAACGGGCGGGGAAAAAGAATCCGGCCGTGCCGGCGCAGTTGGTCGGGAAAGCCGCGCCGCTGGGATTCGACCTGATGGGACCGTTCGCCAACCTGCCGGACGGCCGGGTGCTGGCGATCGAGGGAAACACGGCCCGCACCAGTGTGGACGAGGGCAGGACCTGGTCGGCGCCGGCGCCGCTCTTCTCCTCCGACAGCAAACTCGCGGTGCGGCCCGAGCGCGCGTTGGTGGTCACCCGCCAAGGCACCGCGATCCTGGTGTTTCTGGACGACAGCGATGTCGTCTGGCGCTGGGTTCCGGGCGATCCGCTGGTTCTGCAGCAAAACCGGGCCAAGGTGTGGGCGGTGCGCAGCGTGGACGGAGGCAAAACCTGGACCGACCTGCAGATGATCCAGCCCGGCTATTGCGGAGCGATCCGCGACATGATCGCCACGGCCGACGGCCGGGTCGTGGTCACCGCCCAGTTGTTGCTGCCGCCGGTGGCCCGGCATGCCAGCATCACTTATCGGTCGACCGATGAAGGCCGGACCTGGCAGGCGAGCAACCTGCTGGATGTGCGGGACGTCCCGGGCGACCACGCGGGCGGCTTTGAACCCACGGTCGTCGAACAGGGTGATCATCGCTTTCGGCTGCTCATCAGGACCGCGCGAAAGGTTTTCTGGCAGGCGTGGTCCACCGATGGGCTGGATTGGACCGGACTGGAACCGACGGACATCGCCGCCGCCCACGCTCCGGGGCTGCTCAAGCGCCTGGCCAGCGGCCGGCAGGTGCTCCTTTGGAACGCCGTGCCGGGGGATCGGACGGTGTTGCACATCGCCTTCTCCGGCGATGACGGCAGGACTTGGAGCGCGCCGGAGGAGATCGCCCGGGGAAAACGCGTTTCCTATCCCTATCTGCTCGAACGGCACCCGGGGGAACTCTGGATCACCACGATGCAGGGCGACCTTCGGGCCAAGGTGCTTGAGGCGGATTATGTGAAGCTGCGCTGAACCCGTGGTCTCTCCCTTGGACTTAAAATCATCCTGTGGTGCGAGCGCCCGCCGCTCGCGGCCCGGCCTCTTCGCTCTGATTCCTGTCCAGCCTGATGCTCGCGCCTTCGCCCGGCGGGGCGGCCCACGGGGCCAATCCATCAAGTTCTACACCCATGCCGAACCCAATCACTCCGTCCTCCGCACCAGACAACTGGCGGCAACTGCCGTCCTATCCGCAGAAACCCGGAGTGGCCGGCGTCCTGGCCGGCCAGCATGACGGGATCTTGATCGCCGCGGGTGGCGCGAACTTCCCCGATCGTCCGCCTTGGGACGGGGGCACGAAGAAATATTACGACGACATCCATGTGCTGTTGCCCGGGGCGACGGAATGGATGCCCGCGGGCCGGCTGCCCGAGCCGCGCGGCTATTCCGCGGTCGTGTCCGTGCCGGGCGGCGTGCTCGTGCTCGGAGGCGAGAACGCCGATAAAGTCTTCTCGGACACACTGTGGCTGCGTTGGGATGGCCGTCAGGTTGCCGTCAGTGCGGGACCGGCTTTGCCCGCGGCCACGACCTGTCCGGCGGCCGTGTTGTCGGAAGAACATGTCTACCTGGCCTCGGGTTACGCGGCGGGTCCGTTGCGCCGGAGTCAGGCGGCATTCTGGCGGCTCGATCTGCGCAACATCGCCGCCGGCTGGATTACCCAGCCGGTCTGGCCGGGTCCCTCGCGCGGACAGGGGGTGATGGCGGCCTTGGCCAGCGCGGTGTATCTCTTTAGCGGGATAGAAACCGGCGCAGGTCCCGATGGTCAGCCCCGGGTTTCGTATCTGTGCGATGCCTATCGATTCCGGCCCGAGACGGGCTGGGAAAGACTGCCGGACCTGCCGCGTTCGGCGATTGCGGCGCCTTCGCCGGCTCCGGTGTCGCCAGCGACTGCACGCATCTTCTTGTTGGGCGGCGTGGACGGCCGGCTCGCCGGCAAACAACCGCGCGACACCCGCGTGCCGGATTCGATCATTTATTTCGACGTGGCGGCGGGCGAATGGAAGGCCTGGCCCCAACGTTGGCCGGATCCGGTGGTGACGGCGCCCGCCGTGCGCCGGGATGACGAGTGGGTCATCGTTTCCGGTGAAACCATGGCCGCCGTGCGCACGCCGCATGTCTGGGCGTGGAAAACAGAAGGAGTCCCGGTTCCCGATGCCCCGCGCCGATAGGCCGGAGGATCAACGCGGACCTTGCCGGTCCGCCGGTGGGATGCGTGGAAAAAGAATGTTACCAGTGTGCGCGCATTGAGCTACTGTCCGCCATAAGTTTGTTTCCTGACACCGAATCCAGACCGTCGCAAGCAACACAAACCCACGGCAGCCGGAAGGCTGTCCCCCAAACTATGAAATCAACTGCCACGCAGTTTGTCTTGAACCTCGCCTGCTTGAAGCAAGGAGTCCGTCTAACCCTGGCGCTGTTCGCCGTCATGACCGGCGTCGTTCTGGCCGGGGCCCAGGAACAGCAGGCGGCGGCCCCGTCGATCGAGGGCGTGCTCGCCGCCCCGCCGATCACGGCCAGGACCGTGGCGGGCGTCACGGTCACCATTGTTGAAACCGGCCAGTCGGCCGTCGCCGACGAGCGCGGGCGGTATGTTTTCCAGGTCGTGCCCCCCGGCAATTACACGCTGCTGGCGGCCGGCGCGGGTTTCTCCCGCCTGCGGATCACCGAAGTGTCCGTCGCGGCCGGTTATACCACCGATGTCGGCCGGCGGGAAATGCCGATCCTCGTGGCCGATGGCAAGGTGCAGGCCGAGGCGGAATCGACCCAGAGCTATCGTGAAACTGACGTGGTGAAACTGGATCGGTTCGTGGTGCAGGGCGCCCAGCGGCGCGTCTTCACCGACGCGAATGTCGATCTCCCCCGCAGCGAGAATGACGTGCAGCCCTATCGCATCATCACCGGCGAGGAGATGGAATTCGCGGGCTCCCTTACGGTGGAGGACTTCCTGAAGGAAAAGCTTTCGATGGACGGCACCGAGCGCTCCAACAGCCAGCTCTACACCGGCGGCATCGGCACGACCAGTTCGATCAGCCTGCGCGGCCTCGGGCCCGACCGCACCCTGGTGTTGATCAACGGACGCCGCGTGCAAGGCACCAATCAGCAGTCCAGCAACATCTACGGCGTCCAGCCCGACCTGAGCTCCATCCCGCAGGCGGCCATCGACCGCATCGAGATTTTGCCGAGCGGCGCCTCGGCCATCTACGGCGCCGGCGGCATCGGTGGCGTGATCAACGTGGTGCTGAAGCAGGGCTACACCGGCGGCCAGGCCTCGATCACCTATCAGAACTTGTTCGACACCGATTCGCCGACGCGGGTGGCAAACCTGCTTTACGGCATGGCGCTCGAAGGCGGCCGCACCCAGGTGCAGGTCACGGCGACCTACCGCGATGTGGCGCCCCTCCTGTTCCAGGACCAGCCGGAGATCGCCCTGCGCGGCATCGCGAACGTCCTGGCGAACCGGCCCGCCACCTACTACAGCGCCACGACCCCGCCCTCGCTTGGCACCACGACGAATATCGCGACGTCGAGCCCGTCCCTGACGCTGGACAACGGCACCTCGCTCAATGCGCGGTTCACCTACGTTCCGGTCGGCACCTCGCCGGACACCCCCACCGCCACCCTCTACGCCGGCCTGCTCGCCAATGCCGGGAAATACAATCTCGAGATCGACGCCGGCGACGGCGTTTACAGTCTGCGGAACCAAATCGGCACGGCCCCGACGGCGAAAGCCTTTTCGGTCAGTGTCGTCCGCGGGATGACCTCCTGGCTGCAGCTCACCGGCGATTTTCGGTTTGGTGACAACCAGGGGGAGCAGGTCTACAACCGCATCTCGCGGGCCGTGGTTTACACGGTCCCCGGAAATGCCCCGACCAATCCATTCCGGGAGACGGTCTCGATTCACTTTCCGACTTTGCTCGGCACGAAGCTGCGGACGCACACCACCACGAAAATCGCCACCCTGGGCGCCGTGGCCCAGCTGCCCGGAGACTGGCGCGCGATGATGGATCTCAGCTGGTCGGAGAATCACCACCGCTATTTCACCTTCGTGGACGACACGCCGGCGGGCAATGCCGCGCTGGCCAACGGCACGGTAAATCCCTTTGTGGATACGACGCTCTACCCGATCGACCTGACGCCCATCATCGCCTCGAATTCCTATGACGGCACGGCGAACAACAAGTCGATCATCGCCCGCGTCTCGGGCTCCGCCTTCGACCTGTGGTCCGACCAGCCGATAATGTTCACGATCGGAGGCGGTCACGAGATCCAGGGCTATGGGGACACGCGGGTCAGGCAGCGCATGCCTTTCACCACGGACAACACCGTGGATCTCGTCTATCTGCCGCAGGAGAGCACGACGACGCACGCTTACACCGAGGTTCAGATTCCGCTGGTGCGGGCAAAAAACAGGATTCCGCTGGTGAAAAGCCTGGATATGCAGCTGGCGGGCCGGCTCGAGTTGTTTGAAGTCGGCACCGGCACCCCGAATTATTTGGACTATTTCCTGCGGAATCCGCCGGTGCTCACCTATGCCGCCCCGAACATCGACAGCAATACGCCGCTCTTTCAGACGGCCAAGTATGATTCGATGAACTACACGGCCGGCTTCAAATACGTGCCGCACGACGATTTTATCCTGCGCTGGTCCTTTGCAACCGCCTTCATCCCGCCCACGGCGGGCCAGTTGCAGCCCGCCCCGTTTCCCAGCACGTCCCTGACCACGATCGATGATCCGGTCCTCGGCACCACTTACGGCGTGCAAACCCAAGGCGGCGGCAACCGCGACCTGAAGCCGCAAAACACCGTCAATTGGAACGCGGGCCTGATCTATGAACCCAAGAAGGGCAGGTTTAAGGGCATCCGCCTGGAGGCGAATTATTTTGATATCAAGGAGCAGGACCTGATCGGCAACCTGCCCGTCCAACAGATCATCAACAATTCCAACCTGCAGGACCGCCTCACCCGCGATCCCGTGACCAACCAGATCACCGTGGTGGACACCAGTCTCCTCAACCTGAATTATTATCTGATGAAGGGGTGGGATTTCTCCGCGGCCTATCGCAGGACGCTCCCCATCGGCAGCATCAGCATTTCGAGTCAGGCCACGTTATATGAGTCCCTCACCAAGCAGGTCGACGCGACCTCCCCCTTCTTCGAATACGTGGGCTGGCCGCATCATGGTGGCGTGCCGGACTGGCGGGGCAGCGCCACCTTCGCCTGGGGACGCAAGGGCCTGACGCTGGGCTGGACCTCGCGCTACATCAGTTCCTACGATGTCTATGGCTCGCCCGGGGCCCCCATCTCCAGCACGACCTACACGACCATGCAGGGCAGCAACACCGTGCCCGGGCAATTGTATCACGACATCTTCGGCAGCTACTTCTTCGGGCGCGGAAAAAAGAAGCCCGGCCAGAGCAAGGTCGTGCGCTCGCTGTTGACGGGACTGAGCCTGAAGGTGGGAATCCGCGACGTGTTCGACAAGGCCCCGCCCTTCGACGCCTTTCGCGGCCCCTATTACTACAGCAACTACGGCAGCGCGCGCATGCGCGAGTATTGGATCACGGTGCGCAAGGATTTCTGAGGACTGCTTAGATCGAGCGGACTTGCTTTGAGGGACGGTGCCCCGGCCCTGCTTGGTTCCGTTGCCTACGAGCCTTGCGCGATCGAACCGCCCCGACCGTGGGGCACCCAGCCGATCCGATGGCCAGACTGGAATCGGAAGATGAGTGATTTGCGACCAACCTAAACCCACCACGCTATGAATAGAAGACTCCTGCTCGGAGTGTGCTCGTCCACACTCTTGTTTGTGTTACGGCTTCCGGCTCAAAACTCAGGGGCCGCTGCCGCAGAAAGCGCCAATGACGCCAAGGCCCCCGTTCTGGAATTGTCCCCGTTCGTAGTGTCGGGCGACGATGGCCAAGGTTATCGCTCGCAACGCACCCTGGTGGGCAGCCGTTCCGCGCAGGACCTCATCAACCTTCCGGTGAGCGTCGGGCTCATCAATCTCGAGCAGCTCAGCGACTTTGCCGCGATCTCCGTCCATGACGCGCTGCGCTACAGTGTCAGCGGCGTCACCCAGAACCAGTCGTTCAACGACGACGTGAACATCCGCGGGTTCCGGGCCGGGTCGCCGCTCCGCAATGGTGTGGTGACCGTCACCAACAAGGGCACGCCGCTGTATGACATCGAGCGCGTCGAGATCCTCAAGGGCCCGGCGGCCATGCTCAACGGCTCCAACGGTGGCATTGGTGGCAGCATCAACTACGTCTCGCGGAAGCCCACCGCCACGCTCAAAGGCGAGGCGCAGTTTTCCATCACCGATGCGGGTGCAGCCCGCGGGGTCGTCAACGTTTCCGGTCCGGTCAAGAAGTCGAGTGAGTTTAGTCTGGACTACCGCCTGACGCTGGGGGCGCTCAATTCCGACGCGCCGCACGGCAAGTCGATCGAGTGGGAAGACCAGCAATTCTACGGAGCTGGCGTGGCGATGTATTTTGGCAGGCAGAGCAGCCTGCTCATCAACGGCTACTATTTCATCAACAGGGACTACCTCTATCTGGAGGACTTCCTGGACATCTCGGTTCCGATCAACCCGACCACCAACCTTCGGGACGCCAAGTTCAACCAATACTCCACGCAGAGCTACTCACCCGGCCGCCAACAGGATGCGTTCTGGCCGCTGAAGAGCACGGCAATCGATGCGACGTTCCTCACCAAGCTTACGGACAACGCCAATCTGCGCGCGGCCTACTACTACGGCAACACCGATGACCGGCGGGAAAACAACCGCGGCATCACCGTGGCGGCTGATAATTACACTCTGAACCGCCAGGACATCCGCAATAACAACGGCAGCACCACGCATTCATTGCAGCTGGATCTGCTCCATAAACTGACGCTCAAGTGGGCCACGATCGACAGCACGCTGGGCGTCGACGGTTCCACCAGCAAGTCCTGGGAGAAGCAGTCGATCACCTTCATGCCTTCGATTGACACGCGCACGGGCGTCACCCCGGACGACTCCGCTTGGTTTGCCCAGTTCCCTAACGACGACGCCTACTTCATTACTCCACGGCCGAGCACGGTCGGCGCGCCCGCGACGCGGACCAGGACCAAGATCACCCAGGCATCCTATTATTTTCAGGAAAATGTCTCCTTCTGGAAGGATCGCGTGATTCTTGTGGGGGGCCTGCGCTGGTTCAAGCCGGGCGGCACCGACGAGAACCTGGTCACCAATACGATAACGAACCGCCCCGACGAAAGCTTCCGCACCCACAAATATGGAATCGTCTTCAAGCTGTTGCCGACGGTCTCGGTCTATTGCACCGACGCCCAGAACGTGTTTCCGGCGGCGGTGGGCCGCACCGATCTCGTTATCCAGGGCGACCAGTTGGGGGAGCCCTTCAAGGACTCAGAGGGCAAACTCAAGGAAGCGGGAGTCAAGTTCGAGCACAAGTATTCCGATCGCCTCAGCTTCTACGGCACCGCCGCCTACTTCAAGATGGAGCAGACCAACATACGCACCGTGGGCGTCTTGCCCTCGGGCGGGCAGGGTTTGATCCAGTCCGCCAAGGACTCGGCCAAAGGCTGGGAGACAGATCTCGGCGCCCAGTTCAAGACGAGCGGCGGCCGGGCTGACCTGATCCTCACCTACTTCCATGGTAATTCCGCCATCGCGGACGATGCGGGGAAGGCCTATGTCCGCCAGACCAACGCCTTCGTGCCTCAAAAGTTCAGCATCTTCGGCAAATACACCGCGACCAACGGTTCTCTGAAGGGGCTGCGGGTCGGTGCCGGCGTCGAGGTCGAGCATGACAAGCGCTACGGTGCCACCATGCTTGAGCGTCCGCCACTGGCTGATGCCTTCATCGGTTACGCGCCCAACAACCGCTGGGATTTGCAGCTAAATCTTAACAATCTGACCAACGAGCGTTACATCATTCAGGTGGCGGCCACCGGTCTGGTTCAGGGTTCTGATACCTTCCGGTCCAAGCTGACCGTCAAATATAAATGGTAGTTTGGCCAAGATTCAGCAGTGCTGGGGCGGCAAGGTCTGTTGCGCCAGCACAGCCTTTCAACAGTCACTATTTCTACAGCAACCATGGCAACATCCGCATGCGCGAATACTGGATCACGGTGCGCAAGGATTTCTGAGGGTGTGTTTGCTGTCATTGCGAGAAAGCCCACCGCGCCTGCGAGCCGCGCGATGACAAGGCATTTTGCCAGCACCCTTGGAGCGAGCCCAATCTCATGAATATTCCATTCCCAAGCGCATTGTGCCTATGTCTGGTCGCATCGATCGCGGCAGGCGCGGAGCAGACGGACAAAAAAGCTGATGCCCCCGATTTCGGCTTCGGGCGGGCGATCAATCCGGCTTGGTTTCCCGACGATCCGCGCCAATGGCGACGTTTCAAGGAATCGCACTTCATCACCGACATGCGCGGGGTCGAGGAGGCGGATGCGATCACCGACCAGAGGCGGGAGAAGGGCCGATGGAAAGTGATTCCCTACAGCACCGAATCAGTGAACGGATTTGCCCTCTCGTGCTACGCCAAGACCGACCCACGGCCCGTCACGCTCAGGTTGGGGCGGGAGGGGCGATTTGCCGTCTATGTCGGGTTGGCAACGGTTTCCGGCGGCATCACGAGCACCCAGCCGAGCGGAATTGCGGCCAAGCTGGGCGCCCAGAATTCCTTCCGGAGAATGCAGAATAACATGGGGCTGACACCGATCCGACAGGATGTAGTCTAGGAGCAGTTCCTATCGGCCGGGCATTTGGGGGCAAACGAAGTGATCAACATCCAGCCGCTGCCCAACTTCGCCGCGACGGTGCTGTATGTCCGCTTGGTGCCCCTGGATCAGGACGAACTCTCTGCGTGGATGCACGAGGGGGAGAACGAGCTTTACCGGACGGCGGTCGGCACCTGGGACGGCCACTCTTGGATCTGGCCCTACAGCCCGGAATCCGAAACCGATCTGCGGTCGAGTTTTCACGGGATGGACAAGACGGACTTCAATCAATGGTGGTTCGGCATCACGGGGACGGATCTGGTCAATTATCCGTCCCTGCATGGAACGATTGCCGGAAAGGATACGAAAGATTTCCCGACCGACGCGCACAAGGCGTATACCCGATCCTTGGTGTCCCTTTTGGAGAAGGGCACCAATCCCTTGCTGGTGGCACGAACCGAGGTCCGGGCCCAGCAGCGTGAGTTCCACGTCTTCATCCGTCCGCAGGCTTGGGGAGCGTCGATCCCCTACGAGGAAACGTTCGACAGCAGATTCTATGCGGCGCACCCGGAGTGGCGATGCGTCGACGAGGAGGGCAAGCGGACCATGCACATGAGCTGGGCGGTGCCGGAAGTTCGCGGGCAGGTTTTGAACGTGATCCGGGAATTCGTGGAGATGGCCGATCCGGACGGCGTCGGCATTTTCTTCAACCGTGGCATGCCGTTGATGCTATGGGAGGACGCGTTCGTGGCGCGATACAAGGAAAAGCACGGTTCCGCGCCGGTCAAATCCGAGGAGAACGAGCGCGTTTTCTCCCTGCGCGGGGAGATCATAACCGGTTTTCTTCAGGATCTCCGGAAGATGCTCGATGAGATCAGCGAGAGAAAACAGGCCAGACGGTATAAGATCACGGTGACGACATTGAGCCGGGAGAAATACAACACCCGATTCGGTCTCGACGTCGAGACCTGGGCGAAGCGATCCCTGGTCGACCAGGTGGGCGTGATTGTGGCCAACCACACCTCGGACGGAGCTGTGCAATACACGACGCCAGACCTGGTCTACTATCGGAGAATTTTGCAGGATCGCTCCATTCCCCTTTATCCCTTCCTTGTGGCGTGGAGCACGAAGCTATGGACCAACGGAGACCCTGCGGACATGTGCCGACTCGTTTCCGAGTGGTATAGGGATGGCGCCACTGGAATCGCCGTCTGGGATCCGAAGCAGGTAAGGACGGGTTATGGGAACAATGTATATCAGGGGCAGCCGATGGATGTGCTCTCCTATTTGGGCCACAAAAAACTAATCGAGCACTGGGCGAAGCATGGGGTTCCCTTGCCCAAGCATGAGCTGGTGACAAGGCTGGACGAGAACGAATACAGCAAATGGTATCCCAACGTGGGATATTGATCCGATCGGTGATTCGAAATCGAATCTGCGCTCGTTCCTGCTCCTGTGTCCGCTTTTGTCGCCAAAGCTTATCTGATTTGGTCATGAGAATCTTTGCCCTGCTCCTGCTCGTCAGCATGTGTTTATCGGGCCGGGCCGGGCCGGCCGATGGCCCCACGGGTCTGCGGGTCGGCGCCCGGCTGGCCGAGGGCGGGGCGGTGAAGATTGTCTGCTTCGGCGACAGCATCACCGGAGTTTATTACCATACCGGCGCCCGGCGAAGCTGGTGCGATCTGCTGGGGATCGCCCTGGCGAAGATCCATCCGGCGGCACGGATCGGGATGATCAACGCCGGCATCAGCGGGAACGACACCGCGGCCGCGTTGAAGCGCATGGAGCACGATGTGCTCCGGCACGCGCCCGACCTCGTCGTCGTCATGTTTGGCATGAACGATGTCCGTTCGCAGGCGCCGGAGGTTTTCCGGCGCAATCTGGAAAAGATCGTGGAACGGGCGCAGCGGGGCGGGGCGGAGGTGATCCTGATGACTCCGAACGCGATCAGCCCCGACGATACCGCGCGGACGCCGGAGCGGCTGCTTGCATACGCGCAGATCGTCCGCGACGTGGCGCGGGAACGGTCGCTGCCGTTGGCCGACACCCATTCGGTCTATGCGGCGATTTTGACGGCGGATCGTCCGGCGTGGGAACGGTTGATGAGCGACAACATCCATCCGAATATGCGCGGGCACAAAATATTTGCCGAAGAGGTGGCCCGGGTCATCACGGGCCGGCGGGTCTCCTTGGCGGAATTGCCGGCATTGCGCCCGGCCCTGCCCCGGGTGTTGGCGCGCGTGCGGGCGGGCGAGCCGGTCCGGGTGGTCGCCATGCCGCCCTACGACGCGTTGATCGGGCCGGCCTTGAGAGCCAAGTTTCCCGATGCCGTGGTGCAGGTCACCTCGTGGCCGCCGGATCCGCTGTCGCTGGCCGCCATCGAGGCCCAGGCGAAGGAGATCGGGTGGTGGAAGTTTCGCCGCGAATCCGGGTCGCAACCTCCCGACCTCGTGGTGGTCGCCGTGCCGTCCGGCGCCCGGGCGCCCGCGGGACGGTTTTATCGTTCCTATACCTGGGTTCTAAACTGGTCCCTGAGCATGGAGCTGAAGGCGGGATCACCGCAGTGGGACTGCCTGGTCGCGCTTCCCTCCGTCGCGGAAGGGGAATTGCAGGGGGAGGCGCGCGCCATGGAAACACAGGCGCTCGAGGTGCTGGGCGGTCAGGATATTCCCTGGTTCCGCCGGCAACCGGGTGACCGGAGGAGTGCAGTGGAGTTGCTGTCCGGCGAGCTGGCTCCGTTCCTTGCCCTCTGAAATCCGAACGATGCAGGCGAACGACAAATTCTCTCTGTCGGGTTTGCCACCGAACGGTGGTCGCCGGTTTCTCCGTTCGACAAGCTCAGGACCCCGAGCCTGCCGAGGGGCATACCGGCGACAGGGATTCGGCGAGCGCGCTGAAGCGTCGGTGTGGAAACCGACGCCCACCTCACTGCATCGTTCCAGCTGAAGTGACTGCCCGGTATCGACTCTATGAAAAAATATCTGACCTTGCTCGCTTCCGTCGCGTTTGGGTTCGTCCAGTTGAACGGTTCTGCCGGCGGCGCCAAGCCGGCCGATCCGGTGCCGGACCTGGCGTGGCACGATGTGACGCAATGGGGCGTTGAAGGCCGGGCGTGGACCGACCTGAAGCGGCAGAACTGGTTCGACCGCCTGCCCGCCGCCGCCGAAGGGAAAGTGACGGAGCGGGTCTGGGAATTGTCGCATGCCAGTGCGGGCATGTTGGTGCGGTTCAAAACCGACGCCACCGCGGTGTGGGTCGATTTTGCCCTGCGGAAGAATGATCTCGGCGGAGCGAACATGAACGGCACCGGGGCGAGCGGCTTCGACCTTTATGCCCGCGATGAGGCGGGCCGGTGGCGCTTCGTGAACGCGCGCTGGCCCAAGGCGCAAACCGGACGTCAGGAACTGGCGTCAAAGCTGGCCGCGAAGGTTCGCGAATACGCCCTTTATCTTCCGCTGCTGAATGGAGTGGAGCGTCTCTCCGTCGGTGTTCCGCCCGGATCCGCCTTCGAGGGGCTGGCACCCCGGGCCGCCGCCCCGCTGGTGTTTTATGGCACCTCCATCACCCAGGGGATGTGCGCCTCGCGTCCTGGCATGGCCCATGTGGCCATTCTCGGCCGGCGCCTCGGCCTGCCGGTCGTCAATCTCGGGTTTGCGGGCAACGGCCGGATGGATGAGGCGATCGGGACGCTGCTGGGGGAGATGGACGCGGCGGTTTATGTGATCGATTGTCTGCCGAACATGCGGCCGCCGGAAGTCCGGGCGAAGTGCGTTCCGTTCGTCAAGGCCCTGCGGGCCGCCCGGCCAAAGACTCCGATCATCCTGGTGGATGACACCCGCTACCCGGATTCCTGGGCGTCCGCCTGGCGGGCCAAATTCTACGACGAAAGGCATGACGCTCTGGTGGAATGCCACGAGATCCTGCGGAAAGAGGGACTCACCGGGATCTATTATCTGACGGGCGGCAATATGACGGGGGAAGACGGGGAAGGGACGGTCGACGGCGTCCACCCCAACGACCTGGGCTTTGTGCGTCAGGCGGATGTCTTTGAGCCGCTGCTCCGGCGTGCGCTCGGACTTGATAAAGACGGCGCTCGTTAGGTGTTTAACGCCCTAACAGGCTGCTGAAAAAGTCGCTCAAATTGGATTTGGTTTTGTAAGTGGTTCGTAATCGAAAAATCTGCACGCCATTTTCAACAAGTTGCGAAAGTGAGCTTCAAAACACCGACTTTTTCAGCAGCCTGCTAATGGGCCGTATACCCGCCGTCGACCGGCAGGTTGACCCCGGTCACGTAGCGCGCGGCGTCGCTCAGCAGGAAGATCACCGGTCCGCCGAGATCCTGCTCGTCCGCCATGCGGCGGAGGAAGGTGGCGTTGCTGTAGCGCTCGACGAAGGTGGGATGTTGTCCGCTCAGGAATCCGCCCGGCGACAGGCAGTTCACGCGGACGCCGCGCGGTCCGTAGTGCGCCGCGAAAAAGCGGGTGAGGTTCACCATGCCGGCCTTGTGGAAGAAATAGTCGGGGATGGCGTGCATGTTCAGTCCCTCGTAGAGCGAATTGTCGGGGCCGACCATGCCCTGGATCGACCCGATGTTGACGATGCTGCCGGCGCCGTGCGCCGCCATCGTCTCGCCGAAGGCGCGCGTGATGGCGAAGAGGCCGGTCGCGTTGGTCTTCATCGACGCCTCCCAATCGGCCAGCGGGGCGTCGGCGGTCTTCATCGGTCGGGCGACGGCGTTGTTGACGAGACCGTCGATCCGCCCGAATTCGGTCAGGACGCTGTCGCGCAGGCGGAGGATGGAGGATTCCTCGGCCTGGTCGAGCGGCCGGGCGTGGACGGTCCGGCCCAGAGCGCGTTCCTCGACGGCGACTTTCTCCAGGGCCTCGACGTTGCGCGAGGCGAGGATCAGCGTGCCGCCCGCCGCGGCGAGCTGGGCGGCCAGGCCGCGGCCGTAGAGGCCGGCGCCGCCGGTGAGAAGGATGATCCTGCCGGCGAGGGAAAATCCCGGCGGGAGAGTGGCGGAAGTTTTGCTCATGGGGAAACGGGACGGTTCTCGCTCCACGACCGGAGGGCGGCGAGATTGAAGCGGAGGGTCTGGATGCCTTCCTCGAGGGTGCAGAGCGGGTTGGGCTTGCCGGCGCAGCCGTCGAGAAAGGCGTGGGCCTGCGCCGTGTAGATCTGGTCGCGTTCGGAGACCGGCGCGGCATGCCACTCCCACTCGGCCGCGCCCCGGGCGATCGTGCCCCAGCGCTGGGCGTTCAGTTCCACGCGCACCGAGCCGGTTTCAGCGTGGAAATCCAGGCGGGTTTCCTGGGGGGCCTGGAACTGGTTGAGGGCGTAACTGACGAGCACGCGGTCGTTGCGGGCCGCGACGTTGACGGTGTCCTCGACCGTGACGCCCTCGAGCACCTGGTGGTCGGCGTCGCAGAAAACACGGGTCGTCGGGCCGACGACCCACTCGACGGCGTTCGCCACATGGGTCAGGGCGTCTTGGATGGCGCCGCCGCCCTGCGCGCGGTCGCGGTAATAGATTTCGCGGTAGGCGGGACGGGCTTCGGGGAAATGATGGCCGGTGTTGACCGCGACATGCCGGATGGGACCGAACGGTCCGGACCGGAGGAACTGCCGCGCGGCCTGGAGCGCGGGCATGAAATGCAGGACATAGGCCACCGCGGCAAAGCGGCCGGAGCGGTCGCGGTCGGCGATGAGGCGCTCGACGCCGTCGAGGCCGAGGGAGAGCGGTTTTTCAATCAGCACGTGGCGGCCGGACTCGAGGCTGCGCGTGGCGATTTCCACGTGCGAGGGGGCGGGGGTGGCGATGACGACTCCGGTGACCGCGGCATTCTGCAGCGCCGGCACCCAGTCCGGCGCGGTTTCCACGCCGTAGCGTTCGCTCATCTGCCGCAGGATGGCGGGGCGGTTGTCGCAGGCGATGACGCCGGCCCGGCCGGTGGCGAGGAAGGTGCGCACGTGGCGCTCACCGATGGAGCCGCAGCCGATGACGAGGATCAGGGGACGGGAGGAGGGCATGGAGTGGGAAAATCAGGGCTGGGGCTCGTTGCGACGGGCGGGCGCAGGCTTGATCAGGTAGAGCAGGCCACAGCAGATCAGGGTGATGAAGACCGAGGCGTTGAAGACCACCGTGACCGGAATGTCGGCGTCGCGGAGAGCGCCGCCCAGATAGATGGTGACGCCGCCGACGATGCAGGAGCAGAGGTTGAGGATGCCGTAGCCCGTCGCGCGGTAGCGGGCGTCGGCGATCTGGCAGAGAATCGGCATCATGTTCGCATTGGCAAACGCCGTGCCGAAGGACCACAGCATGAATCCGGCGATGGCGGCCCAAAAGACGGTGGTGTTCACCCCGAGAAAGATGCTCGGCGCCGCCAGGCAGAGGCCGAGGATGGTGACGTAGAGGCGGCCTCGTTCGCTTTTCCGGCTCGCGTAGTCGGACAATATCCCGCCGACAATCAGGCCGACCCAGGAGGCCGGTTGCAGATAACCGGTGGCGGACATGCCGGCGGTGCCCTGACTGAGATGGAATTTCTCGCCCAGCAAGGTTGGCAGCCAGCCGATGACGGCCCAGCTGGCGGTGGCGACCAGGCCCCAATACGCGAGGGCCATCCGATAGCCGGGCGAAGCGAACAGGCTCGTCACGGCCTCACGGAACTTGACGCGAGGCTGGGCTGCATCCGGGGTGGCCGCCGCCTCCGGTGGCAGATCGCGCAGGGTGAAGATGAGGAGCACGCTGTAGGCCATGCCGAGGTAGCCGAAAAGGTTGAACGCATAGGTCCAATCATGCCGTTCCGCCAACAGGCCGCCCAAGCCGCCGAGGCCCTGGCCGACGGAAATCCCGATCATGTGGATGCCGGTCGCCAGGGCCCGGGTGGGCCCGCGATGATAGTCCGAGATGAGGGCGAGCGCGGCGGGGATGTAGCAGGCCTCCCCGAATCCCATGAGGGCGCGGGTCAGGAGCAGCCCGTTGAATGTCGTGGCGTGGGCGGTGAGCCACGTGACCGCGGACCACAAAAAAAGACTGCCGATGATTATCTTGGCCCGGCTGAGGCGGTCGGCGAGGAACCCGCCCACCGGACTCGTGAAAGCGTAGATCCAGAGGAAAACGGAGGTCAGCAGGCCGAACTGCGCGTCGGTCATCGGAATGGCGCCGACAATCGATTCGCGCATGGTGGTGATCATTATCCGGTCGAGATAATTGAGGCAGGCGACCACGGCCAATAGGGCGACGACGAGCCAGGCCCGGAAGGGAGAAGGAGGAGTGATGGGCATGACGTGGGAGGCCTGGGACGGCGGGATTACGGGTGGGGGCGGGAATCGGGGAGGGCGCGCAGGGCGAGCAGGCGGATCAACAGATCGTCGCGCTGCTTTTCCAGTTCGGCGATGGTGCGGCCGGCGGCTTCCGCCTTCACGCCCTGGATAAGCCGGTCCTTCAATTCCGGGGTCAGGACCGGATGGCCAAGGTCATCCCACCAGCGGGAAAAGGGGCCGGAAAGATGGGCCAGAAAATGCTCGATGCCGCCCTGACCGCCGCCGAGATGGAAAAGCAGATTCGGCCCCATCACACCCCAGCGCAGGCCGGGGCCCCAGCTGACCGCAGCGTCGGCGTCGCCCACGCTGATGACCCCTTGGTCGACGAGGTGAACCACCTCGCGCCAGAGCGCGGCCTGGAGGCGGTTCGCCACGTGTCCGGGAATTTCCTTGTTCAGCCGGATGGTCCGCTTGCCCATGCGGGTGTAGAAATTCTCCGCGCGCTCAATCGTGTCCCGGGAGGTGGCCGCGCCGCCCACCACTTCCACCAGCGGGATCAGGTGCGGGGGATTGAAGGGATGGCCGATCACGCAGCGCTCGGGCCGCCGGCAACGCTGCTGGATGGCGCTCATCATCAGGCCGGAGGAGCTGGACGCCAGGATGGCATGGACGGGCACGAGGTCGTCGAGCTCGGCGAACAGCTTCACCTTGAAGTCTTCCCGCTCCGGGCCGTTTTCTTGGATGAAATCGACCTCGCCGACCGCGGCCTTGAGGTCGGCGTTGAAGCTGAGGCGTTCGAGGGACGCGTCCTTGGCCAGCCCCAGTTGCGCGAGCGCCGGCCAGGCGCGCGTGACATATTCCCGGAGTTTCTGCTCCGCCTGCGGAGCCGGGTCCGTGGCCACGACATCGAGTCCGCGGGAGAGAAACAGCGCGGCCCAGCTTGATCCGATCAGGCCGGTGCCGACGATACCGACCCGGCGGATGAGGGGTTCATTCTGCATGGGAAACAGGGGACGGCACGGACCGAACGGTCCGGGCGGGATTGGTTGCGGGTTCGACGTTCTTGAATGAATGACACCCGTCCCAGCACAAGGCGGATATGCACTGAGGGAGAGCAGGGGCCTTCATGCGGGTTGATTCAGCAGGATTCGAGTTCGGCGAACAGGGAAGAATCGTCCAGGGCGAGGGCGGCCAGGGCCTGGTCGACATGGGCGGGACTTCGACAACCAATGAGCACGCTGGCAACACCCGGTTGATGCAGCGCCCAGGCGAGGGCGAGGTGCGAGGGAGAATGCCCCGTGCGCCGGCTAACTTCCATCAGCCGGGCCAGGCGGCGTTGGGCCGTGGGTTGGAAATAGATGGCCTGATGGCCGGGTGCGATGGCGAACCGGGTTCCGGGCTGCAGGCCGCCGAGGTGTTTGCCGGTGAGAAACCCCGCGCCCAAGGGACTGTAGGTGATCAGAGCCACGCCCTGTTCGGCGCAGAGCGCACGCAACGGAGCGTCGATGTCGCGGACGGCGAGATTGTTGTTGTTCTGCAGATAGCGGATGCGGGAGAGATTTCGGGCGGCTTGCTGCTCCAGCACGGTGGCGAGCTGGCTGGCGGTGAAATTGCTCGCGCCGATGGCTCGCACCCGTCCCGAGCGGACCAAGTCGTCCAAGGCGATCAGCACCCCGGGAGTCTGCGCGGATTCGTCCCAAGCATGCAGGTAGAGCAGATCGATCGTGGCCACGCCAAGCCGGCCAACGCAGGCGGCGGCCCCTTCGATGATGCTTTGCTGAGTGTAGGGGGGATAGAGCTTGGTGGCGATGGCGGGAGCGACGGAACCGGGCCGCCGGGAGCTCAACCACGCGCCGACGATCCGCTCCGAGCTGCCGTTCCCATAAGTCGTGGCCGTGTCGAACAACGTGATGCCGCGCGCATGGGCATGATCCATGATCGCACGGGATGACGGTTCATCTATTTCCCGTCCGAACGTGACACAGCCCAGGCTGATCGGACTGAGCGCCGGAGGAATGCCCGGGGGCCGGGTTCCATTCACGGGAGCGGGATTATCCATCTTCATTGGGAGTGCTGCAGCCAGGAGCTGGATGATTGAATGAGGTTGGTCGTGAGCCGGAACCGGGCGGGCCCGGGCCGTTTTGCCGGACAAAGGCAGCATCGTTGGCTCACGGACTTCCTGGCGAGATCCGGCTACTGGTAACGTAATATTACCGGAAACAAGAAGTTATCTCCGGCCCTTTTTCGGACGCAGAGTGTGCGTCATCGCTTGAGCCGGACACCCCGATTCGCCGGCCATAGCCTCCTGCCATATCTCTCTGTCATGACCGACATCATCATCCTCTCCGCCACCCGCACGCCGATCGGTGCCTTTCAAGGTGCGTTCGCTTCCGTCCCCGCTTCGCGGCTGGGCGCCGCCGCCATCAAGGGCGCGATAGCCCAGTCCGGGGTCAATCCCGCCGAGGTCACCGACTGCCAGATGGGCAACGTGCTGCAGGCCGGCCAGGGGCAGGCACCCGCGCGGCAGGCGGCCATCCACGCCGGGCTGCCGACCTCGGTCCGCTGCACCACCGTCCACAAAGTCTGCGGTTCGGGCATGCAAACCGTCATCGGCGCCGCGCATTTCCTCGCCGGCGGCATGGGCAGCATTGCCGTCGCGGGCGGCATGGAAAACATGTCGCTCGCGCCCTACCTCCTGCCGAAGGCCCGCGACGGCTTTCGCCTCGGCCACCAGCAGGTGATCGACTCGCTCATCACCGACGGCCTGTGGGATCCGTATAACAACCTCCACATGGGCAACTGCGCCGAGCAGTGCGCGACCAAATACAAGTTCACCCGCGAGCAGCAGGACGCCTACGCCATCGCCTCCTTCCAGCGCGCCAACGCCGCGCAAAAGGCCGGATTGTCCGCTGCCGAAATCACCCCCGTCGAAATCACCGACGCCAAGGGCAATGTCACCCAGGTCGAGCACGACGAAGGCCCGGCCAAGGTGAAATACGACAAGATTCCCTCCCTCAAACCCTCGTTCCAGAAAGACGGCACGATCACGCCGGCCAACGCCTCCTCGCTCAACGACGGCGCCGCCGCCCTCGTGCTCGCCACCGCCGACACCGCAAAAGCGAAGGGCCTCAAACCCATCGCCCGCCTCGTCTCCTTCGGCGGCCACGCGCAGGATCCGGTCTGGTTCACCACCGCGCCCGTGCAGGCCACACAATCCGCGCTCAAGCAAGCCGGCTGGTCGGTGTCCGACGTCGACCTCTGGGAGGTGAACGAAGCCTTCGCCGTCGTGCCGCTGGCGTTCATGCAGGAACTCGGCGTCCCACCCGACAAGCTCAACGTCCGCGGCGGCGCCATCGCGCTCGGCCACCCCATCGGCGCCAGCGGCGCGCGCATCCTCGTGACGCTCCTCGCCGCCCTGAAAGAACGCGGCCTCAAACGCGGCGTCGCCGCCATCTGCATCGGCGGCGGCGAAGGCCTCGCCGTCTGCGTGGAGCTTCTATGAATTTTGTCACAGAGAACACTGAGTTTGCACAGAGGAGCACAGAGCTGCTTTTGATCCTCTGTGCTCTCAGTGAGGGCTCCGTGCACTCTGTGTCTCCTCCGTAACCTCATGAGCAAAGTCTACCCCCACGCCCAGGCCGCCCTCGCCGGCCTGTTGCACGATCACATGACGATCGCCGCCGGCGGCTTCGGCCTCTGCGGCATCCCGGAAAACCTCATCACCGCCCTGCGCGACAGCCGCGTGAAAGGCCTGACCATCGTCGGCAACAACGCCGGCGTGGACGGCTTCGGCATGGGCATTTTGCTCACGACGCGACAGGTGAAAAAAGTCATGGCCTCCTACGTGGGCGAAAACAAGGAGTTCGAACGCCAGGTCCTCAACGGCGAACTCGAACTCGAGCTCATCCCGCAAGGCACGCTCGCCGAGCGGCTCCGCGCCGGCGGCGCCGGCATTC
>Ga0255338_1001132_pt1 | contig 56256 bp, 45 predicted proteins | sample MeOH1_35cm_T4_19_FD_203715 | JGI IMG/M metagenome (GOLD analysis project Ga0255338, IMG submission 203715) | Sandy soil microbial communities from University of British Columbia, Vancouver, Canada - MeOH1_35cm_T4_195 | ecosystem: Engineered > Artificial ecosystem > Sand microcosm > Unclassified ... | reverse complement strand
CCGCCGGCGAGCATGTCGGCGCCGAACAGCCCCCGCTCGCCGTCGCCACCGAGCACCACGGGCACGTCCCGGTCGTAGAGGCGGTCGACGAGCACGACGAGCCGGAGCGCCACGTCCTGCCTGCGGACCGGACGCACGCCGGTCAGCCCGACGAGGTCCACGTCGTCGAGCAGCGCGCCGTAGCGGCTCGGGTGGAGCCGCGCCAGGTGCGCCAGCAGAGCGCCGAAGTCGTCGAGCGTGGCACGCGGGCGCCCGACCACCGCGGCGCGGACCTCGTCGTCGGGCACGCCGCGACGGTCGGTGACCACGCCGCGGTGCCGGTAGTCCGGCCCGTCGATGCGCAGCACCTCGAACCGGCCGGCCAGTGCCTGGATCTCGCGCAGGAAGTCCTCCGCGGCGAACCGGCCCTGGCCCAGGGACTCCGGCAGCGTGTTGGACGTCGCCGCCAGGGCGACGCCCCGGTCCGACAGCTCGCGGACCAGGCGCGACATCAGCACGGTGTCGCCGGGGTCGTCGAGCTCGAACTCGTCGATGCACACCAGCGCGCGGGCGGCCAGCGCCTCCACGGTCGCCGCGAAGCCCAGGGCCCCGACCAGGTTCGTCAGCTCGACGAACGTCCCGTACGCGGTCCGCTCCACGCCCACCGCGTGCGCCAGGGCCGCCAGGAGGTGGGTCTTCCCGACGCCGAACCCGCCGTCGAGATACACCGCGGGCGGCGCGGGCGCCCGTCGCCAGAAGCGCTGCCGCGGCGGACCGGCCACGGCTCCGGCCACGTGTCGCAGCCGGGCCACGGCCGCCGCCTGGGAGGGGTGCGCCGGGTCCGGCCGGTAGGTGTCGAACGTCTCGCGCGCGAAGTGGCGCGGCGGCACCAGCTCCGACAGCAGCCGCGCCGCGGGTGGCGCCGGCATGCGCCCGACGAGCGACCCCGGCGACCTCGCCTCGCCGTCCGGTCCCTCGCCCACGGTCGCCCACCCTACGTCCGCCACTGTCAGGGCCTAGCGTGGGTGCCGTGCCCGACGCCGCCGAGTACCACGTGCTGTACCCGCCCGAGCGGGCCGGGCTGAGGCTGCCGCCGGACCCCGGCGAGGCCGCGCTGCTCGCGCTGTTCGACGATCCGCCGGTCAACCCCGCCACCGGCGCCCACATCCGCGCCGTGATGCTCGCCTCCGCCGACGGCGCCGTCACCGGGGCCGACGGGGTCGCGGGCTCGGTGGGCGACCCCGGGGACCGGCGGCTGTTCGCTGCGCTGCGCGCACTGGCGGACGTGGTGCTGGTGGGCGCCGGGACCGTGCGCGCCGAGGGCTACCGCGACGTCCAGGTGCCGCACCGGCTGCGCGCCGCCCGGGCCGCGCGCGGCCGGCCCGACCGCGTCACCCTCGCGGTGGTGACCGGCACCGGCGTGCTGCCCGAGCCCGCCCTGGACGGCGACCCGCTGGTGATCACCTCGTCGGGCGCCCCGGGGCTGGCCGCGCTCCGCGCCGGGCTCGGCGACGACCGCGTGATCGTCGCCGACGGTCCGACCCCCGGCCAGGTCGACGTCGGGGCCGCCGTGCGGGCGCTCGCGGCGCGCGGCCTGACGCGCGTGCACGCCGAGGGCGGCCCCACGCTGCTCGCCGCGCTGGTGGCCGCGGGCGCCGTCGACGAGCTGTGCCTGACGCTCGGCCCGCTGCTGGTGGGTGGCCCCGCGCCACGGGTGCTCGACACCCCCACCTGGCTGGACCCGCCCGTCCACCTCGAGCTGGCCCACCTGCTGCGGGCCGACGACACCCTGCTGGGCCGCTGGCGCGTCGCCACGGCCGCCGACCGCCCCGAGGAGGAGCACGTGCCCGAGACGATCGTCGTCCTCGCCGAGGATGCCCTGTCCGCCGCCGACGTCGCCCACGTCGTCGGCCTGCACGCCGGGGAGGAGCTCGCCTACCGCGTGCTCGTTCCCGCGGACACCGACCGCCCGCTGCTGCCGTGGGTCCTCGACTCGATCGGGCTCGGCGAGCTGCGCGCGGCCTGGGACCGGCTGACGGGCGACGAGCCGAGCGAGCCGCAGGCGAAGGCGACCGCGGAGCAGCAGCTGGCCCGCTCGCTGGCGGCGTTCCGGGCGGCCGGGTCGCCGGCCACGGGTGCGGTCGTGGACGACGATCCCCTACCGGCGCTGCGCGCCGCGGTCGAGGAAGGCGCCCGCGAGGTGGTGGTAGCCACCTACCCGCACCTGGTCGAGGACACCTTCCACCGCGACTGGGCGTCGCGCGCCCGCGAGGCGCTGCACGTGCCGGTGCTGCACCTCTACCTGGGGACCAGCGAGCTGGGCTGAGCCGCCCGGCGCCGGTGCCCGGCCGGTCAGGCGCGCAGCGTGTGCCCGGAGCGCGTCACCGTGCGCCGGGCCAGGACGTCGAGCGAGTCGACGTAGCGCGGGTCCGCCAGCAGGCCGGCCTCGTCGGCCACCACCGACAGCTCCGTGCACCCGAGCACGGCCACCTGGGCGCCGCGGGCGAGCAGGGCGTCCACGACACCCGTGAACAGGGGCAGGTCCACCGGCCGGCCGGCCTTCACCTGGTCGTAGATCACCGTCATCACGCGCGCCTGCTCGTCGGGCTCCGGCTGCACCACCGCGAGGCGACGGGCCTGCGCGGCCCGCTGGTAGACGCCGGAGGCCAACGTGCCACTCGTCGCCAGCAGCGCGACCGTGTCCACCCCGCCGCGCGCGACCACCTCGTCGAGCGTCTCGTCGACGATCGACAGCACGGGTACCCCGGAGGCCGCCTGGACCTCCTCGGTGAAGAAGTGCGCGGTGTTGCACGGCACGGCGATGAACTCGACGCCCAGCGCGGTGAGCCGCCGGGCGTCCTCGGCCATCACCGGGCCGGGGTTCTGCGCGGAGTCCCCGAGGATGAACGCGGTGCGGTCCGGGATGGTCGAGTGCTGGAGCACGACGAGGTCCACGTGGTCCTGGTCGCGGTCCGCGGCGGTCAGCCGCACCACCTTGTCGAGGAAGCACACCGTCGCGGCGGGGCCCACCCCGCCGATGACACCGACCGTCATGGCTGTCACGGCCTCTCGTCGGGCCTCGCGTAGCTACGCCGGAACTTGCGGACCTGGTTCGCCTGGTTGGCCAGCACGTACGCCCACCGCCGGGGCGACGTCTCGGCGCGGTACCAGAGCGGGTTGGTGGCGCGCCCGGCGCGTCCGAGCGCGCGCACGCGCGCCCGCAGCGACCGCGACCCGATGTACCGGCGCAGCAACCAGCGCGGCAGCACGGTGTACAGGTGCGCGCCCTCCAGATGTACCGGTGCGTCCTCCGGCATCGGGTCCAGCCCCTGGAGGTGCTCGCGGACGTACAGCTCGGCGGTGTTGCGGCCCCCGGCGGTCACATAGAGGTTCGACCGTCCCAGGCGCGGGTTCAGCTCGAAGAACACCGTCCGGCCGTCGCGCGGGTCGTACTTGAGGTCGAAGTTCGCGTACCCGGTCCAGCCGATGTGCTCCAGCAGGCGCGTCGCCTGCTCCACCACCACCTCGTCGTGCCCGGTGACGATGCCCGCGGGGTTGCCGAGGGCGCCGGGCGTGTGCTCCTCGAGCAGCACGTGCCCGAAGGCGCTGAAGCGCACCTTGCCGTCCCGGTCGCTGTAGCACGTCAGGATGCGCATGCCGGAGTCGTCGCCGGGGATGAGGTCCTGCAGCAGGAACGTCCCCCGGTAGCCGGACGCCTCGACGCGCGCCAGCAGGTCGGCCAGCTCGTCGGGCGACGCGACGACGTGGACCTTCCGCTTCCCGGGGAAGTCGACCCGGTGGTACGCGGTGGTGTCGGCGGCCTTCGCGATGACGGGGAACCGCAGGCCCGAGACGTCCGGCACGCCGCCGCCCGGCACCTCGTGCACCACGGTGGCCGGGTGCGGCACGTCGAGCTGTGCGCACAGCGCGCCGAACCGCTGCTTGTCCGTGACGCGGTCCAGCGTCGCCACGGGCACGTACGGGATGACGTACACGTCCTCGAGGTGTTCGCGCTGCTCGACGATGGTGCGCACCAGCCAGTCCGCGCTGCCCAGCAGGATCAGCCGGTCGCCGGCGTGCTCCGCGGCGATCGCGCGCAGCCGCGCCACCACGGTCGGGCCGTCGTCGATGGCGGGCTCCACCACGTTGCGCGTCGCCACCGAGTCCCGCACCAGGCCGGTCGAGGCCGACGAGACCACCACCGAGCGCACCCCGTACGCCTCGTGGAACGTGCGGGCGATCGAGTACGCACCGATGTCCCCGCCCAGCACCACCGGCTGGAGCCGGTCGATCGGCACGGCCGCCGCCTGCGGCGGGTGGCTCACGCGGTGTGCTCGGTCCGGTCGCCGGACCAGTCGGTGTGGAACGCGCCCTCCCGGTCGACCCGGTGGTAGGTGTGCGCACCGAAGAAGTCGCGCTGCGCCTGAGTGAGCGCGGCGGGCAGCCGCTCGGCACGGACGCCGTCGTAGTACGCCAGCGACGAGGCGAAGGCCGGGGCCGGCACGCCGTGAGTGGCCGCCGCCGCGACGATCCGCCGCCACGCCGCCAGGCCCCGCCCGACGACGTCGGTGAAGTACGGGTCGGCCAGGAGCAGCGGCAGGCCGGGGTCGCGCTCGTACGCCTCGGTGATCCGGTTGAGGAACCGCGCCCGGATGATGCAGCCGCCCCGCCAGATCCGCGCCATCGCCCCCCGGTCGATCCCCCACCCGAACTGCTCGGAGGCCGCCGCGATCTGGTCGAAACCCTGCGAGTAGGCGACGACCTTCGACGCGTAGAGCGCCGCGCGCACGTCGTCGACGAACGCCTCCTCGTCGGACACCGCCCACGGCTCCGCGTGCGCCGGGAGGGCCGCCCGGGCCGCCTCGCGCTGCGGGACCCCACCGGACAGGGCGCGGGCGAACGTCGCCTCCGCGATCCCCGTCACGGGCACGCCCAGGTCGAGGGCGCTCTGCACCGTCCAGCGGCCGGTGCCCTTCTGCTCCGCCTGGTCGAGCACCACGTCGACGAAGTCGCGGCCCGTCCGCGCGTCGACGTGCGCCAGCACGTCCGCGGTGATCTCGATGAGGTAGCTCTCGAGGTCGCCCTCGTTCCACGCGCCGAACACCTCGCCCACCTGCCGCGCGGACCAGCCGAGCCCCTGGCGCAGCAGGTCGTACGCCTCGCCGATCAGCTGCATGTCGGCGTACTCGATGCCGTTGTGCACCATCTTGACGAAGTGGCCGGCGCCGTCCGGGCCGACGTGGGTGCAGCACGGCACGCCGTCGACGTGGGCGGAGATCTTCTCGAGCATGGGGCCGAGGGTCGCGTACGCCTCGACGGTGCCGCCGGGCATGATCGACGGCCCGTTGAGGGCGCCCTCCTCGCCGCCGGACACCCCGGTGCCGACGAAGTGCAGGCCGCGGGCGCGCAGCGCCTTCTCGCGCCGGACCGTGTCCGGGAAGTGGGCGTTGCCGGCGTCGACGATGATGTCTCCCGGCTCCATCAGGTCCGCGAGCTCCTCGATCACCGCGTCCGTGCCCGCCCCGGCCTGCACCATGACGATCGCCGTGCGCGGCCGCCGGAGGGAGGCGACGAACTCCGCCATGGTCGCCGCCGGCACGAACGTCCCCTCGTGACCGTGGTCCGCCACGAGGCTGTCGGTACGTCCCTGCGACCGGTTGTGCACCGCCACCGTGTATCCGTTGCGGGCGAGGTTCCGGGCGAGGTTACGACCCATCACCGCCAGTCCGGTGACACCGATCTGCGCCTGGGCGTCGGCCATCTGTAGGGCTCCTTCCGGTTTGCGTGGACCGCTGGCCAGCCTAGTGCGGGCGCACCGGCGCGCCGGTGCGCGACCCCGGGCGTGACCGCCTACCGTCGAACCGTGCCAGTCCCCGACGACGTCCCGGCCGAGTTCGTCCGGGCGCTGCGTTCGTTGCGCGCCGTCACCGTGCGCCCCGAGGTGGTGCTCGACGAGGTTCCGGGGCCGGCCCGCATCGCTCCGTTCTCGGCGGCCCTGACCGCCGAGGTGCGCAGCGCGCGCAGGTCCGTCGCGGCGGACGAGCTGGCGTCGGGCCGCTTCGTCGTGCTGCACGACCCGGCGGGCCAGGAGGCGTGGGAGGGCCGGTTCCGGCTGGTGACGCTGGTGCGCACGGCGGTGGAGCCGGAGGTGGGCACCGACCCGCTGCTCGCGGAGGTCGCGTGGAGCTGGTTCCTCGACGCGCTGGCCCAGGTGGGTCCCGCCGCGCACGCCGCGGCCGGCACTGTGACCCGGGTGCTGTCGCACAGCTTCGGGTCGATCGAGCGCGAGGACGAGAGCAGCGAGCTGGAGATCCGCGCCTCGTGGACCGCCGAGGACGAGGACCTCGGGCCCCACCTGCTGGCCTGGGCGGGCCTGCTGTGCACCGCCGCCGGCCTGGAACCCCTGCCGGACGGCGTGACGCCGCTGTCGCCGCGGCGTTGATCACCCGCTGACGGAGGTTAAGCACCGGCACTGACCTGCCGATGGGCGGTTGTGAGCTCGCCCCGGCCGATCGATCACCGGGCTCCTGACCGCCCGGGAGGCCCGGTATGAGCATCGAGCCGATGCGCCCGGGACTCGTCGGGACGCGCTCGGTGGTGCCGCGGCCGGCACCGCCGGAGCTCCGCCAGCCGATGTGCATCGTGGTCGGCACGATCTCCGACGGCGAGGGCGACCAGCTGGTGCGCACCCTGCACCGGCGCGGCCTGCCGCGTGTGGTGGTGCTGGCCCGTCGGGCCAGGCAGGCGGAGGTGCTCGCGCTCCTCGCGGGCGGCGTGCGCGGAGCGGTGGTCGGCGAGACCGACGCGTCGCCCGAGCCGGCCCACGCGCGCGGCGAGGCCCGCTGTCGCGGCGAGCTGAGCGACCGGGAGATCGAGGTGCTGCGCCGCGTCGCCGGCGGCAACTCGAACCGCGCGATCGGTGTCGACCTCGGCCTGTCCGCCCTGACCGTCAAGAGCCACCTGGCGCGGATCTCCCGCAAGCTGGGCACCGGCGACCGCGCGCAGCTGGTCGCGATCGCCATCCGCAGCGGGGTGCTCGACTAGCACCTCCGGCGCGGGTGCACGGGACCGGGGCGGCGCTCGCCTACGGTGAAGACCGTGCAGTGCGACGGCAGCGACGAACCGGCCACCGAGGCGGTGGGCGAGGACGCGGCCCCGCTCGAGGCCGGGGTGGTCCCCGTGGTCCCCCTCACCGAACCCGCCGACGGCGTGCCCCCGGTGGTGGAGACGCCCGAGGAGCTCGCGCGCGTGGTCGCCGCCTTCGAGGCCGGCACCGGCCCCGTCGCGGTGGACGCCGAGCGCGCCTCGGGCTACCGGTACGGCCAGCGGACCTATCTGGTGCAGCTGCGGCGGGAGGGCGCGGGGACGGCGCTGATCGACCCGGTCGCCCTGCCGGACCTGTCCTCGCTGTCGCGGGCCCTGGTGGGCGTCGAGTGGGTGCTGCACGCCGCCTCGCAGGACCTCCCAGGCCTCGCCGAACAGGGCATGCACCCGTCGCGCGTCTTCGACACCGAGCTGGCGGCCCGGCTGCTGGGGATGGAGCGGGTGGGCCTGGCCGCCGTCGTGGCGGACACGCTGGGGCTCGGCCTGGCCAAGGAGCACTCGGCGGTCGACTGGTCCACGCGCCCGCTGCCGCTCGAGTGGCTGCGCTACGCGGCGCTCGACGTGGAGCTGCTGGTACCCGTCCGCGAGGTGCTCGCGGAACGGCTGGCCGCCGCCGACAAGGCGCTGTGGGCGGCCCAGGAGTTCGAGGCCGTCCGCACCGCACCCGCACCGCCGCCCCGCGTCGAGCCGTGGCGCCGGGTCTCCGGGCTGCACGCGATCCACGACGCCCGCCGTCTCGCGGTGGTCCGCTCCCTGTGGGAGACCCGCGACCACAACGCCCAGCAGCGGGACATCTCCCCCGGCCGCGTGCTGCCGGACCGTGCGATCGTCGCCGCTGCCGAGGCGCTGCCGCGCTCCGTGCCGCAGCTGGTCGCGCTCCCGGCGTTCGCCGGGAAGGGCACGCGGCGGCGCGCGGCGCTGTGGCAGGGGGCGATCGACCGGGCGCTCGCCCTGCCCGACTCCGCACTCCCGTCCGTGCGTGGCCCGCGCTCCGATGCCCCGCCGCCACCCCGCGCGTGGAACGACCGCGACCCCGCGGCGGCGGCCCGGCTGTCCGCGGCGCGCGCCGTGATCGCCGACACGTCGCAGCGCCGGCGCACGCCGGTGGAGAACCTGCTCCAGCCGGACCTGCTGCGCCGCCTGTGCTGGACGCCACCCGCCCACCTCGACGACGAGACGGTGGCGCGCGCGCTGGTGTCCGGGGGTGCCCGGCCCTGGCAGGTGGAGCTGCTGGCGTCCCGGCTCGCCCAGGCGCTGCGCACCGCGGGCGCCTGACGTAGCCTTCGGCCAGGCCCGCGGGGGCTCCTGCCGGGCTCGCTGCCCGGGCCCGGTCCGGACGACGAGGTCCCGGAGGTGTCATGGCGCAGCAGGCCACCACCCCTGCGGAACGCGTCGCGCACGCGGAGGTGCGGGACATCGCCCTGCCGACGGGCGGCACGTTGGCGCTGGTGACGCTGGACAACCGGATGCCGGCGCCCACCACCCTCGGCCCGCGCGGCCTGGCCGAGCTGGCCGCCACGCTCGGGAACCTGCGGGAGCGCGCCGCGGCCGGCGAGATCGCCGGCGTCGCGATCACGGGCAAGCCGGGCGTGTTCGCCGCCGGCGCCGACCTCACCCTGGTGGCCCGGGTGCGCCACCGGGAGCAGGCGCTCGAGCTGGCCCGTGCGGGCCACGCCACCTATGCCCTCCTGGGCACGCTCGGCGTGCCCACCTTCGCGTTCGTCAACGGCACGGCGCTCGGCGGTGGCCTGGAGCTGGCCCTCGCGTGCGACTACCGGGTCGCCGCCGCGGACGTGCGCTCGCTCGGCCTGCCCGAGACCGGCCTGGGACTGGTTCCCGGGTGGGGCGGCGCCTACCGTCTGCCCCGGCTGGTGGGCATCGTCGCCGCGCTCGACGTGGTGCTCACGCGAGCCGCCGCCAACCGGCCGCTCACGGCCGCCGACGCCGCGCGCACCGGCCTGGTGGACGCCGTCCTGGACCCCGAGGGTTTCGTCGACGCGGCGGCCGCCTGGGCCGGCGACGTCCTGTCGGGTCTGCTCGTCGTCCCCCGCCGTCCGCTGGACGACCAGGCGACCTGGTCGGCCGCCGTCGCCGCCGCGCGCGAACGGCTCGACGCGACCGTCCACGGTTCCCGTCCGGCGCCCTACCGCGCACTCGAGCTGCTGGCCGGCGCGCGCGACGCCGACCCGGCCACGGCCAGGGACGCCGAGGACCGGGCGCTGGCCGACCTGGTGATGACGGACGAGATGCGCGCGTGCGTCTACGCCTTCGGGCTGGTCACGAGTGCCAAGCGTCCCGCCGGGGCACCCGACCCGGCGCTCTCGCACCCGGTGGCCCGCGTGGGGCTCGTCGGCGCGGGACTGATGGCCGCGCAGATCGCGGGGCTCGTCGCCCACCGGCTGCGCGTCCCGGTGGTGCTGCGGGACGTCGACGACGAGCGCGTGGCCGCTGGCCTGGCCGCGGTGGCCGCGGGCGTGCGGCGCCACGTGTCGTCGGGCCGGCTCTCGCCCGACGAGGGCGACCGGATCGTCGCCGCGGTGTCCGGGTCCACCGACATGGGCGTCTTCGCCGGGTGCGACCTGGTGATCGAGGCGGTCACCGAGTCTCTCGACGTCAAGCGCGCGGTGTTCGGCCGGCTCGAGGACGTGGTGGGGCCCGGGGCGGTGCTGGCGACCAACACCTCGGCGCTGTCCGTCACGGCGATGGCGGAGGGCTTGCGCCACCCCGGCCGGGTGCTGGGCCTGCACTTCTTCAACCCGGTCGCGGCGATGCCGCTCGTCGAGGTGGTGCGCGCCGAGCGGACCGCGCACGCGGCGCTGGCCACCGCTTTCGACCTCGTGGCCCTGCTGGGCAAGAGCGCCGTCGGCGTCGCGGACCGGCCCGGGTTCGTGGTCAACCGCCTGCTGGTTCTGCTGCTCGGCGTCGTGCTCGACTGCGTGGAACGGGGCACGCCGGTAGAGGTGGCGGACCGCGCGCTCGACGCCCTCGGGCTTCCGATGCCGCCGTTCGAGCTGCTGGAGCTGGTGGGGCCCGCGGTGGGCCTGCACGTGCTGACGTCGCTGCGGGCGGAGCTGGGCGAGCGGTTCCCCGCATCGCCCGGGCTGGCGGCGCTGGTCGCCCGCGGCGCGCCGCTCGTGCTGCCCGCCACCGCCCCGGGGCTGCCGCGCCGCGTGGACCCGGCGATCGGGACCGCGTTCGACGCACCCACCGGCACGGGGCCCGACGAGGCCGGCGTGCGCGACGCCGTGCTGATCGCCCTGACCACCGAGGTGGGCCTCATGCTCGACGAGCGCGTGGTGGCCACGCCGCAGCAGATCGACACCTGCCTGGTCCTCGGCGCGGGCTGGCCGTGGCACCTCGGGGGGCTGACGCCGTACCTCGACCGGTCCGGGTACAGCGAGCGGGTGCTGGGCCGGCGGCTGCTGCCGCCGGGCACGGCGGACGTCGCGGAACCGACCCCTCCGCACGTGGGACTGGAGTGGTCAGAATGACTGGTGGAACGTGCGGGCCAGCACGTCCAGCTGCTGCTCCTTGGTGAGCTTGACGAAGTTCACCGCGTAACCGGACACGCGCACCGTCAGGTTGGGGTAGTTCTCGGGGTGCTCGATCGCGTCCTCGAGGGTCTGGCGGTTCAGCACGTTGATGTTCGCGTGGTAGAGGCCCTCGCCCATGCCGGCGTCGAGGATGCCGACCAGGTTGCCCACCTGCTCGCCCTTGGTCCGGCCCAGGCCGCTCGGGGTGATCGTGTTGGTCAGCGAGATGCCGTCCAGCGCGTCGTCGTAGTCGAGCTTGCCCACCGAGAGCATCGAGGCGACCATCCCGTGGGTGTCCATCCCGTTCTCCGGGTTGGCACCGGGCGCGAAGGGCGTGCCCTTCTGGTGGCCCGAGGGGAACGAGCCCGTCGCCTTGCCGTACACCACGTTGGATGTGATGGTCAGCACCGACTGCGTCGGGACGGCGTCGCGGTACATCGGCAGGTGGCGGATCTTGTCCATCACCGTCTTGACCACCAGTGCGGCGATCTCGTCGGCCCGGTCGTCGTCGTTCCCGTAGACCGGGAAGTCGCCCTCGGTGACGTAGTCGACCACCAGTCCGGTCTCGTCGCGCACGGGGTAGACCTTGGCGTACTTGATGGCCGCCAGGCTGTCCGCGACGATCGACAGACCGGCGATGCCGCAGCCCATCGTCCGGACGATCTCGTCGTCGTGCAGCGCCATCTCCATCGCCTCGTAGGCGTAGCGGTCGTGGCTGTAGTGGATGATGTTCAACGCCTCGACGTAGGTGGCGGTCACCCAGTCGAGCATCGCGTCGTACTTCGCCCAGACCTCGTCGTAGTCCAGCGCGTCGTCACCGCGGACGCCCTCGTGGCCGGGGACGACGAGCTTGCCGCTCATCTCGTCGCGGCCGCCGTTGATCGCGTAGAGCAGCGACTTGGCGGCGTTGACGCGGGCGCCGAAGAACTGCATCTGCTTGCCGACGCGCATCGGGGACACGCAGCACGCGATGGCCGCGTCGTCGCCCCAGTGGGCACGGATCTGCTCGTCGGACTCGTACTGGATCGCCGAGGTCTCGATCGAGATCGCGGCGCAGAGGTCCTTGTAGCCGGCGGGCAGCGACTCGTCCCAGAAGATGGTGATGTTCGGCTCCGGGGCAGGACCGAGGTTGCGCAGCGTCTGGAGCAGCCGGAACGAGGTCTTGGTCACCAGCGTCCGGCCGTCCTCGCCGAGGCCGCCGTCGCTCCAGGTCGCCCAGTACGGGTCTCCGGAGAAGATCTGGTCGTAGTCGACGGTCCGCAGGAACCGGACGATGCGCAGCTTGATCACCAGCGCGTCGATGATCTCCTGCGCACCCTCCTCGGTCAGGGTGCCGGCGGCGAGGTCGCGCTCGGCGTAGACGTCGAAGAAGGACGACAGGCGGCCGATGCTCATCGCGGCGCCGTCCTGGCTCTTCACGCTGGCCAGGTAGCCCATGTAGGTCCACTGCACGGCCTCCTGGAACGTCCGCGCCGGGCGGCGCAGGTCCAGGCCGTAGATGTCGCCGAGCCGGACGAGCTTCTTCAGCGCCTTGACCTGCTCGGCGTGCTCCTCGCGGTAGCGCGCCCAGTGCTCGCTGAAGGGCTGGTCGGCGACGGAGTCCTTGTCGGCCAGCTTGGCGGCGATCAGCGCGTCCACGCCGTAGAGCGCGACCCGGCGGTAGTCGCCGATGATCCGGCCGCGGCCGTAGGCGTCCGGCAGGCCGGTGATGATGTGCGACGAGCGGGCCGCGCGGATGCGCGGCGTGTACATGTCGAAGACGGCCTCGTTGTGGGTCTTGCGGTACTGCGTGAAGATCCGCTTGATCTCGGGGTCGACCTCCTTGCCGGCCTCGGCGATCGCCGTCTCGACCATGCGCCAGCCGCCGTTCGGCATCATGGCGCGCTTGAGGGGGACGTCGGTCTGCAGACCGACGATCACGTCGTCGTCCGCGCCGATGTAGCCGGCGGGGAACGCGTCCACGTCCGCCGGGGTGTGCGTGTCGACGTCGTAGACGCGGCGGGCGCGCTCCACGGACAGGTACTCGCGCTCGAGGGTGTCCCACGTGCGGAGCGTCTTGGCGGTGGGCCCGGCGAGGAACGACGCGTCCCCCGCGTACGGCGTGTAGTTCCGCTGGATGAAGTCCCGGACGTCGATGGTGCCGGTCCAGGGGCCGTCCGCGAACCCGTCCCAGGCCTCGTCGACGCCGATGCCGGGCAGCTCCGTGATGGTCATGTGCGCTCCTCCTTGGGTCGATCACCACAGTACCCAAGGACATGGGATGACTTTGGCCAAAGGTCCCATGTGTTGCGAAGGAGCAGGTCAGATGTCTTGTGATGTCGGTCACAAAATACATGGGACGAGTGTTCACCCGCCCCGGGGCGTCACTCAGTGGGTCTGCAGACCCCGTGCGCGGAACTGCCCCCGGACGCGCTCCACCAGCTCGAGCGACGGCGGCTGGGTCTCGCCCAGCTCGTACCGCATGCCCAGGGTCTCCCACTTGTCGCGGCCCATCTGGTGGAACGGCAGCACCTCGACGCGCTGCACCGTCGGCAGCGTCGCCACGTAGTCGGCCACCGCCTCGACGTTGTCCCAGGCATCCGTCAGGTCGGGCACCAGCACGAACCGGATCCAGATCGCCACGCCGCGGTCCGCCAGCCGACGCCCGAAGGCCAGGGTGGGCGCGAGCTGCACGCCGGTCACCCGCGCGTAGGTCTCCGGCAGGCCGCTCTTGACGTCGAGCAGCACCAGGTCGGTGTCGTCGAGCAGGGCGTCGCTCGCCGCCGCCCCGAGGAAGCCCGACGTGTCCAGCGCGGTGTGGACGCCCATCTCCCGGGCGCCGCGGAACAGGCGCGCGACGAAGGCGGGCTGCATCAAAGGCTCGCCACCGGAGATGGTCAGACCGCCTCCCGTGGCGCGGAACACGCCGCGGTACCGGCTGATGCGGCGCAGCACCTCGTCGGCCTCGACGTCCGTCCCACGCCGCATCTCCAGCGTGTCCGGGTTCTGGCAGTACAGGCAGCGCAGCGGGCAGCCCGCGAGGAACAGCGTCATCCGCGTCCCCGGGCCGTCCACCGCGGTGACCAGCTCCCAGGAGTGCACGGAGCCCAGCTCACCGGTGCGGACCCGCGCCAGCCGTTCCGGCCGCTCGAGGTCGACGTCCTGCAGGCCGTGCGTGCCCTGCCCGGCGGTGCGGTGCGTCGATCCGCCGACCAACGGTGTGCGCAGCGGGACGACGGGCGCCCCGTCCGCGGCCATGCTCATACGAACCAGCCTCACACGCCGCCGTGGAAGGTGCGCGACAGCACGTCCAGCTGCTGCTCGCGCGACAGGCGGACGAAGTTGACCGCGTACCCGGACACGCGGATGGTCAGCTGCGGGTACCGGTCCGGGTGCTCCATCGCGTCGACCAGGGTGTCCCGGTCCAGGACGTTGAGGTTGAGGTGGTACCCCGAGGACAGCATGTAGGCGTCGAGCAGCCCGACGAGGTTCGCGAGCTGCTCCTCGCGGGTGCGGCCCAGCCCGGACGGCACCACCGACGAGGTCAGGGAGACGCCGTCCTGCGCGTCCTCGTACGGCAGCTTGGCCACCGAGAGCGCCGACGCGAGCATGCCGTGGGTGTCGCGCCCGTTCACCGGGTTGGCGCCGGGGGCCAGCGGCTCCCCCGCCCGCCGGCCGTCCGGCGTCGAACCCGTGGCGCGGCCGTTGCTGACGTTCGACGTCAGCGTCAGCACCGACTGGGTGTGCAGGGCGTTGCGGTACGTCGGCTGGCGGCGCACCTTCGCCATGAACGTGCGCAGCAGGTCGGCCGCGATCTCGTCGACGCGGTCGTCGTCGTTGCCGAAGCTCGGGTAGTCCCCCACCACGGCGAACTCCGTCACCAGGCCGTCGGTGGTGCGCAACGCGTGCACCGACGCGTGCCGGATCGCCGACAGCGAGTCGGCGACCACGGACAGGCCCGCCACGCCGCACGCCATGGTGCGCAGCACCGTGCGGTCGTGCAGCGCCATCGCCAGGCGCTCGTACGCGTACTTGTCGTGCATGAAGTGGACGCAGTTCAGCGCGTCGACGTAGGTCTCGGCGAGCCAGTCCAGCGTGCGGTCCAGCTTGGCGACCACCTCGTCGTAGTCGAGGACCTCGCCGGCGACCGGTGAGCCGACCGGCGCCACCTGGCGCCCGGTCACCTCGTCGCGCCCGCCGTTGATCGCGTAGAGCAGCGCCTTGGCGAGGTTGACCCGGCCGCCGGCGAACTGCATCTGCTTGCCGACGTGCAGCGGCGAGATCGCGCACGAGATCGCGGCGTCGTCGCCCCACGCGGTGCGCACCAGCTCGTCGGACGCGTACTGCACCGCCGAGGTGTCGAGGGTCACCCGTGCGCAGAAGTCCTTGAAGCCCCGCGGCAGCCGCTCGCTCCACAGCACCGTGAGGTTGGGCTCCGGCCCGGCACCCAGCGTGTACAGCGTGTTGAGGTACCGGAACGAGGTCTTCGTCACCAGCGGGCGGCCGTCCTCCCCCATCCCGCCGAGCGTCTCGGTGACCCACGTCGGCTCGCCGGAGCACTCCTCGTCGTACGAGGTGGTGCGCAGGAACCGCACCATGCGCAGCTTGATCACCAGGTCGTCGATCAGCTCCTGCGCCTGCTCCTCGGTCAGCCGGCCGGTGACCAGGTCACGCTGCAGGTACACGTCGAGGAAGGTCGAGGTGCGTCCCAGCGACATCGCGGCGCCGTTCTGCTCCTTGATCGCCGCGAGATAGCCCAGGTAGAGCCACTGCACCGCCTCGCGCGCCGTACCGGCGGGGCGGGTGACGTCGCAGCCGTACGACGCGGCCATCGCCGCGAGATCGGCGAGGGCGCGGATCTGCTCGGCCAGCTCCTCGCGGTCGCGGATCACGTCCTCGGTGGAGCGCTCCATGTCGAGGCCGTCGCGCTCCACGCGCTTGGCGGCCACCAGGGCGTCGGTGCCGTACAGCGCCACGCGACGGTAGTCCCCGATGAGCTGGCCGCGTCCGAAGTCGTCGGGCAGCCCGCTGATGATCCCGGCGGCTCGGGCGGCGCGCACCGCCGGCGGGTAGACGTCGACGACGCCGTCCCCGAAGGTGCGCCGGTAGGTGGTGAACACCTCGTCGAGGTCCGGCGGCACGTCGACGCCGCGCTCCGTGAGTGCCTCGCGGACGGCCGGCCAGCCGCCGTTGGGCATGATGGCGCGCTTGAACGGCTCGTCGGTCTGCAGGCCGACCACCAGCTCGGCCGCCTCGTCGACGTAGCCGGGGCCGTGGGAGGTGATCCGCGAGGGGGTGGTCGCGTCCACCCGGTACGCGCCGCGGAGCTCGGCCTGCGCCAGCGCGTCGACCTTCTCCCACAGCGCGGTGGTGCGCGGCGTCGGGCCGGCGAGGAACCCCGCGTCCCCGGTGTACGGGGTGTAGTTGCGCTGGACGAAGTCACGCACGTCGACGTCGTCCAGCCACGGTCCGCCGACGAAGCCCAGCCAGCACCCCGGCAAGGTGTCCCCGGCGTCGTGGGCGGGCACAGTCTGGGCCATCGAGTCTCCCTGGATAGGCGTCGCCGCTGGTCACAACGGTATCGGCTAATTCATGGGATGTATCGGGACCATCGTCCCGGCGCGGCGGCGCACCACGCGCCGCGGGCGCCCCTCAGGCTTGGCGCTGCAGGGCCGCCAGCACGTCGGCCGCGATGTCGTGCGGCCGCAGCCGCAGCTCGTCCACCAGCTCGTCGCGGCTGGCGTGGGGCAGGAACGCGCGCGGGATCCCGAACGCCTGCACCGCCGTGGTGACGCCCTGCTCCCGGGCGCGCTGGCCCAGCAGCGCGCCGGCGCCCCCGTCCACCAGCCCGTCCTCGACGCACACCGCGTGGTCGTGCTCGCCGACGAGCTTGACCAGCGACGCCGGGACGGGCAGCACCCAGCGCGGGTCCACCACCGTGACGGCCAGACCGTGCGCGGCGAGCAGCCGGCCGGTCTCGAGCGCCGTCGGCACCATTGCGCCGACGCCGACGACGAGCACCCGACGACCGTCGTCGCTCACGCCCGCCTCGTGGCGCGCCAGCACGTCGATGCCGTCGCGGTCCTCCAGCGCGGGGACCGGTTCGGGCAGCGGGCCCTTCGGGTACCGCAGCACCGTCGGGGCGTCGTCCACCTCGACGGCCGTGCGCAGCGCGGCCCGCAGCGTCGCCTCGTCGCGCGGCGCCGCCAGGCGCAGGCCCGGCACGCAGCCGAGCATGGCGACGTCCCACATGCCGTTGTGGCTCGCACCGTCGTCGCCGGTCAGGCCCGCGCGGTCCAGCACGAACGTCACGCCGGCCCGGTGCAGCGCCACGTCCATCAGCACCTGGTCGAACGCACGGTTGAGGAACGTCGCGTACACCGCCACCACGGGGTGCAGGCCTGCGAACGCCATCCCGGCGGCCGAGGCCGCCGCGTGCTGCTCGGCGATGCCCACGTCGAACACCCGTTCCGGGAACGCCTCCGCGAAGGGCGCCAGGCCCACCGGCTGCAGCATCGCGGCGGTGATGGCGACGACGTCCGGGCGACGCCGGCCGATCCGCACCAGCTCGTCGGCGAACACGCCGGTCCACCCGAAGCGGGAGGGCGCCACCGGCAGCCCGGTCTCGGGGTGGATCTGGCCCACCGCGTGGAACCGGTCGGCCACGTCCTGCTCCGCCGGGCTGTAGCCACGACCCTTCTCTGTGATGACGTGCACGATCACCGGACCGCCGTACGACTTCGCCCGTCGCAGCGCCCGTTCCACGGCGCGCTCGTCGTGCCCGTCCACCGGGCCGACGTACTTCAGGCCCAGGTCCTCGAACATGCCCTGCGGCGCCAGGACGTCCTTGACGCCCTTCTTCAGGCCGTGCAGCGCGTCGTAGGCCAGCCGGCCCGGCGGCCCGGAGCGCCGCAGCGTCGACTTGCCCCAGGACAGCACGCTCTCGTAGCCGCGTGTGGTGCGCAGCGCGTCGAGATGCTGCGCCAGCCCGCCGATCGTCGGCGCGTAGGACCGCCCGTTGTCGTTGACGACGACGACGAGGCGGCGGTCCGCGCCCGCCGCGATGTTGTTGAGCGCCTCCCAGGCCATGCCGCCGGTCAGCGCGCCGTCGCCGATCACCGCGACCACGTGCCGGTGCGGTTCGCCGCGCAGCTCGTGCGCCTTCGCGATGCCGTCGGCCCAGGACAGCGCGGCGGACGCGTGCGAGTTCTCCAGCACGTCGTGCACCGACTCGGCGCGGTTGGGGTAGCCGGACAGCCCGCCCTTGCGGCGCAACCGCGAGAAGTCGGTGCGGCCGGTCAGCAGCTTGTGGACGTACGCCTGGTGCCCGGTGTCGAACACGATGGTGTCGCGCGGGGAGTCGAACACGCGGTGGATCGCGATCGTCAGCTCCACCACGCCGAGGTTCGGGCCCAGGTGCCCGCCGGTGCGCGACACCTGTGCGACCAGGAAGCTGCGGATCTCGTCGGCGAGAGCGTCCACCTGGCGGGACGTCAGCCGCCGCACGTCCGCGGGCGAACCGATCGTGTCGAGCAGACCCACGCCGATCCCCACCGCCTCCCGTGCGCGCCGTCGCCGCCGTACGGCGGCCGGGTCCGGCGGGCCCGGCCGTCCACTGTACGTCCTCGACGTCCCTACGACGCGACGACCTCGACGCTCACCGACGCATCCGTGCGCACGTCCACCGAGCCGTCGGGATCGAGGCGCACGCCGAGCGGCCGGCCGGCGACCCGCAGCCCCTGCGCGTCCAGCGGGCGGGGCGCACGCCTGGCCGGGTGCACCGTCAGACGACCGGTCGGGACGTCCGCCACCAGGCCGAGCGACGCGGTCAGCACGGTCACGGCCGACGCGGCGGACCACGCCTGCGGGCGGCAGGCTGCCGGGTACGGCACCGTGCCGGGGGCGTCGTCGAGCGAGTCGCCGCTCCACAGCTCGGGGAGCCGCCACGCCAGGTCGGCGCCGGCGGTGAGCAGACCCTCCGCCAGCGTCACCGCCTCCTCCTGATGACCGCTACGGGCGAGGCCCGCCACTGCGATCGCCGTGTCGTGCGGCCACACGGAGCCGCCGTGGTACCGCAGCGGCCAGTACCCGGCGGACCGGGTCGACATGGTGCGCAGCCCGCGCCCCGAGCACAGGTCCGGCTCGAGCAGGCGGCGCGCCACCACCGCCTCCTCGGGCACGCTGAGCATCCCGGTGCCCAGCAGGTGGCCCATGTTGCTCGTGGCCGTGTCCACCAGCCGCTTGTCGCCGTCCAGCGCGATCCCCGGGTACGGCCCGTCCTCGCCGTCCACCCAGAACCGCTCCCGGAACCGGGCCGCGAGCCCGGCGGCGAGCTCCCGCCAGCGGTCGCCCCCCGGCCGGCCGAACGCATCGAGCAGAGCCGCCCCGCCCAGCGCCGCCTCGTGGGCGTAGCCCTGCACCTCCGCGAGCGCGATGGCGCCCGACGCCAGGCGGCCGTCGCGCCACTGGATCGAGTCGCCGGAGTCCTTCCAGCCCTGGTTGGCCAGACCGTGGCCCGACCGGTCGATGTACTCGAGGAAGCCGTCGCCGTCGGCGTCGCCGTGCCCGACGATCCACTCGAGCGCCGCCTCGCACGCGGGGAGCAGGGCCTCGACCTGGTCCGCGGGCATCCCCCAGCGCCAGGCGTCGTGCAGCAGGCAGACCCACAGCGGCGTGGCGTCGATGGTGCCGTAGTAGAGCGGCGGCAGCGTCACCCCCTCGCCGACGGAGAAGTCCTGGCGCCGCAGCTCGTGGAGGATCTTGCCGGGTTGCTCGGCCGTCGCCACGTCCGTGCGGGTGCCCTGCCGCGCGGCCAGCGTGCGCAGGGTCCCGCCCGCCAGGTCGGTGCCGAGCGGCAGCAGCATCCGGGCGGTCCAGAGGGAGTCGCGGCCGAACAGCGTGAAGAACCACGGCGCGCCGGCCGCGACGAACACGTCGTCGGGCGCGAACGCGGCGGACATCCGCAGCGCCGCCAGGTCCGCCAGGCTGCGCGCGAGGAGCGGGGCCAGCCGGGCGTCCGCCGCCTCGACGCGCGGCTCCGACCACTCGGGGTCCCGCGCGTGGGGCACGGTGACCACGGGCTCGCGCTGGCGGGCGCGCACGTGCCACGCCACCCGCACCGGCGCGCCGGTGCGGGCCTCCACGTCCCACTCGAGCCGCAGCTCGGCTGGGTCCTGGCCGGCGATCAGCCGGGCGCCGGGCGCCTCGAGGGTCACGTGGACCGAGCCCGCGTCCCAGGCAGCGGTCGATGCTCCCGTCGACCGCGCCGGTGGCGCCTGGCCGGACCGCCCCTGCTTGACCAGCTCGAGGGCAGTGGCGTCGGTGCGCAGGCGCAGCGCCAGCGTGCCGCGCACCGGCTCCGCGGTGGAGCAGGACAGCGTCAGCTCCTCGTCGATCCCCTCGGGGCGCGCGGTGCGGCGGCGGTCCAGGCGCGCCGTCGGGTCGGCGCCCGGGCCGTCGATGGCGCGCACAGCCGCCGCGATCAGCACGTCCTGGCGGCCGGACGGCGCCGACTGGATCGTCTCCGGCTCGGATCCGTCCACGGTGAGCACGGCTGCGGACAGCACGCGCACATCGCCGTGGTAGACGCCCTGGGCGCCCTCGGCGCGGATCTGGCCGTCCCGTCCCGACCACGCCTGGGTGGGAGCCTGGACCGCGGCGAGCAGCAGGTGGAGGAACGGCTGGACGTCCATCGAGGCCCCCTCGCGACCGCGAACTTTCCCCCGCCCGGTCAGGCTAGGCCCGGTCCGTCGGATCCACCCGCGGGCGCATGTCCGGCGACGCTCGTCGTGCGGGTTCCGCCGGGCCGACTTAGCGTCAGGGTGCAGCACGACGGCTCGGGCAGCGCGGTCGTCGGGCCGACGAAGGAGCGGCACATGAACGCAACCCACGTCATGACCCGCCGCCTGGGACTCCTCGCCGCCGGCTTTGCCGGTCTGCTCGCGCTCGCCGCGTGCGGCTCGGGGTTCTCCGGAGGCGGCTCCACCAGCGCCGGTGGCGCCACGGGAGGCAGCACCGCCGGCGGAGGTTCGACCGCGGCAGGAGGCGGCAGCCTCGACGTCCTCATCGGCTCGAGCGGCGACGCCGAGACCAACGCCGTCGACGACGCCGTCGCCGCCTGGTCACAGCAGTCGGGCACGCAGGCGACCGTCCGGAACGCCTCGAACCTGGTGCAGGAGCTCAGCCAGGGCTTCGCGTCCGGCCAGCCGCCGGACCTGTTCTACGCCTCCGCCGACCAGTTCGAGGGCTACGCGGCGAACGGGTCGCTGTTCGCCTACGGCGACCAGCTGTCGGCCGTGTCGGACTTCTACCCCTCGCTGGTCTCGCAGTTCACCTTCGACGGGAAGCTCTACTGCGCGCCCAAGGACTTCTCCACCCTCGCGCTCATCATCAACACCGACGACTGGACCGCCGCCGGCCTGACGGACGCCGACGTCCCGACCACGTGGGACCAGCTGGCGACCGTCGCCAAGAAGCTGACGAGCAACGGGCGCGTCGGGCTGGCCTTCAGCGGCGAGTACGCCCGGATCGGCGCCTTCTTCGCCGAGGCCGGCGGCCGCATGATCAGCGAGGACGGGAAGACCGCGGTGGTCGCCAGCCCGGAGAACGTCCAGGCGCTCACCTTCGTCAAGGACCAGATCAACGCCGGCTCGTTCGCCTTCGCGTCCGCCGTCGGCGCCGGCTGGGGCGGCGAGGCCTTCGGCACCCACAAGTCCTCGATGACCATCGAGGGCAACTGGATCGCCGGCGCGATGACCCACGACTACCCGGACATCAAGTACCGCGTGGTGCCGCTGCCGGCCGGCCCCGGTGGGAAGGGGACCCTGCAGTTCACCAACTGCTGGGGCATCCCCACCGACTCCGACCAGCACGACGCGGCCGTCTCGCTCGTGGAGTTCCTGACGTCCACCGAGCAGCAGCTGAAGTTCGCCCAGGCGTTCGGCGTGATGCCGTCCGTGCAGTCCGCCGCCGCCGGCTTCAAGGAGCAGTTCCCACAGTTCGCCGCCTTCGTCGACTCGGCGGGCTTCGCCCAGAACGTGGTGACGGCGCAGGGGTCCAGCGCCGTGATCTCGGACTTCAACGCACAGCTCGAGTCGCTGGCCAGCGGTGACCCGCAGGCGATCCTGACGTCGGTCCAGACCAACCTCCAGGCCGCACTCGACCAGAACCGCAAGTGACCGCGGGAGGGGCGACGGCCGGCACCGCACCGGCCGTCGCCCCGCACCGCCCTCCTCACGAGGAGGTCCCATGAACGCCGACGCCACGCCGGCGGTCCGTCGGACGCGCCGGCGGCGGCGGTCGGTCACCCAGCACAACGCCGCCGGCTGGGCCTTCACGCTCCCGATGGTGGTGCTCGTCGGGCTCTTCGTCGCCGTACCCGTGCTCATGGCCCTGTGGGTCAGCTTCTCCGACTGGGCAGGGCGCGGCAGCCCGCTGGCGCCGAGCGTGCAGTTCGTCGGCGTCCGCAACTACGACCAGCTGCTGCTGGGCGGTGGGCTGGCGACGAGCGACCTCGGGACGTCGCTGCGCAACAACCTCTGGTACGTGATCTTCGTCGTGCCGTCGCAGACGGTGATCTCGCTGGTGCTCGCGGTCATGGTCAACCGCCGGCTGATGCGCGGCAAGGCGTTCTTCCGCACCGCCTACTACTTCCCGTCGGTGACCAGCTCGGTGGCGATCACCGTGCTGTGGCTGTTCCTCTTCAGCGCCACGGGCGCCATCAACAAGGTGCTCGGCTGGGTGGGCTGGCACGGTCCCAACTGGTTCCAGGACCCGAGCGGAGTGATGCACCTCCTGCTGGGCAAGCTCGGCGTCCACACACCCCCGGACGCTCTGGCCGGCCACGGGTTCCTCGGCACCAGCTGGTGGCAGTGGCTCGCCGGCCCGTCGGTGGCCATGACGGCCTTCATCCTCATGGCCGTGTTCACCACCAGCGGCACGTTCATGCTGCTGTTCCTCGCGGCCCTGCAGTCGATCTCGCAGGACATCGACGAAGCGGCCGAGGTGGACGGTGCCTCGCCCCGGCAACGGTTCCGGCTGATCACCGTCCCGATGCTGCGGCCCACGGTGACCACCGTCGTGACGCTCGGACTGATCGGGTGCTGGCAGGTGTTCGACCAGATCTACACGGGGACGCAGGGCGGGCCCGGCAAGACCACCCAGACGCCGGCCTACCTGTCCTACGACGCCGCCTTCAACAACCAGCAGTGGGGGCGCGGCGCGGCCGTCGCGTTCGTCCTGTTCGCGATCATCGTGGTGTTCACGCTGTTCCAGCGCTGGCTGCAGCGTGAGCGGCCCCTGCCGAGGCGGTTGCGGTTCTACCCGACGGGCGTGCCGCGATGACGGCCACCACGGCGCAGACCACCACCGCCGTGGCGGGCGCCACGCTCGCCGCCCGTCGGCGGCCCCGGCGCGCCGGGACCGTCGTCATCTACGCGCTGCTGACGCTGGTCGCGCTGGTGTACATCTATCCGTTCCTCATCCAGGTGGCGACCAGCTTCAAGTCCGACGCGGAAGCGGCCTCCGACCCCCTGTCGCTGGTGCCCCAGACCTGGACCACGGCGGCGTACACGCGGCTGTTCCGGTACTCCGACTACCCGGTGTGGTTCCGCAACTCCGTGCTCGTGACGGTGCTCGTCACGGCCGGCCGGGTGTTCATCGACTCCCTGGCGGGGTACGCGCTGGCACGGCTGAGGTTCCGCGGCCGCGGCCTGGTCTTCGCGTTCCTCGTCGCGATCATGGCGGTGCCGGGCGTGGTGCTACTGATCCCGAAGTTCCTGGTGATCAACCAGCTCGGCATGTACAACTCGTTCGCCGGGCTGGTGATCCCGCTGATCGCGGACGCGGCCGGCGTGTTCATCATGCGGAGCTTCTTCGAGACCATCCCGCCCGCCGTCGAGGAGGCGGCGCGGATCGACGGCGCGGGGACGTTCCGGCTCTGGTGGTCCGTGATCCTGCCGATGGCGGTGCCGTCGCTGGTCACCATCGGCATCCTGTCGTTCCAGGGGTCCTGGAACGAGCTGTCGCACTTCATCGTCGCCTCCTCCGACCCGCAGCTGACCACCCTGACGAAGGGCGTCGCGCAGCTCGCCTCCGGGGCGCTGAGCTCCGGCTCACAGTACCCCCTCAAGCTCGGGGCCGCCGCGATCATGACCATCCCCGTCGCCGTGCTCTTCTTCGTCTTCCAGCGCCGGATCATGGCGACGAGCACCGGGGCTGTGAAGGAGTAGGACGCGCGCGGACGCGGAGCAGTCAGAACGGCGGCTCCTCCGGCAGTCCGGACGGTCTCGGGCGGCTCGGGTCAGCGAGCGGCGTGCCGGCCGGTGGCGGCGGTGGCCACAGAGCGCCGGGATGCGAGGTCGACCGCCGCCCGCTGGGCGAGGTCCACTCCAGGACGGCGCCCGGCCGGTGGACCACCTGCCATCCGAACTCGTGCTTGAGGCGGTGGTGGCGCCGGCAGAGGCGGGCGAGGTTGCACAGGTCCGTGCCTCCACCGTCAGCCCAGGCGGCGGAGTGGTCGACGTCGCACCGGCGCGCCCTCCGGCGACACCCGGGGAACCGGCACGTCCGGTCCCGCAGCCGCACCACGCGCTTCAGGTCGGCCGGCACGCGGTAGCGGTCGCGGCCCAGCGACGGACGGTCGACGAGCGGCCCAGGCTCCGACAGCGGCAGCGGCGCCAGGTGTCCGTCCGCCTGAACAGGTGAAACTTCAGCCCGCACCCTCGTCGGGCCGCGGACCGGGCCGGGAACCTGGCCCCGGCGCGGATCTCGCCCGCGCCGACCACGTACTGGGCCCGTGCGGCCGACGCCGCCTCAGCCACACGAACCCCCACACCAGCGCCACGAGCAGCACCAGCACCAGCACCGGTAGGAAGATCGCGACGAGCGACAGCCCCACGCTGGCGCCGTCCTCCACCGTCGAGACCACCGGCGTCGCCACCCCGACCGACGCCGCGTCGAGCACCGGGCGGCTGGTCGCCTTCCCGGCGTGCACCAGTCCGGCGACCACCACGCCGGCGAGCACGGACACCCACGGGTGCTGCTGCACCCACGACGAGGCCTCGAGGCCGGAGGCGGCCGTGGTCGCGGCGAAGATCACGCCGCCGGTCGCGGGCCGGACGAACGTCTGCACCGTGTCGTTGACCGTGTCCACCACGGGCACCTTGTCCAGCACCACCTCGGCGGCGAGCAGCACCGCGACGATCCCGATCGCCCACCAGCTGGACATCCACTCCCACCCCACGGGCAGGTTCACCACGTCGGTGAACCGGTCCAGGAGGGCCACCGCGAGGAACGGGATGTACGCGTTGAGGCCGGCGGCTGCGGACAGGCCGATACCGGTCAGGGCGGCGAACATGGCTCGACGGTAGCGCGGGCCCCCCGGTTACCATGGGTCGAAAGGGGACGATCCCATGCACTTCCTTCCCGGCCACCAGGCCGTCGCCGACCTCACCTACGGCGACGTGTTCCTCGTCCCGTCGCGCTCCGAGGTCTCGTCGCGGTTCGACGTGGACCTGACGAGCACCGACGGCACCGGCACCACCATCCCCGTCGTCGTCGCGAACATGACCGCCGTCGCGGGCCGCCGCATGGCGGAGACCGTGGCGCGCCGCGGGGGGCTCGCCGTGCTGCCGCAGGACACGCCCTCCGACGTGGTCGCGGAGGTGGTGGGCAAGGTCAAGCGCTCGCACCCCGTGGTGGAGACGGCCGTCACCGTCGCCCCGCACGACACCGTGGGCGAGGCGATGGCGCTCATCGGCAAGCGTTCGCACGGCGCCGCGGTGGTGGTCGAGGACGGCCGCCCCGTGGGCGTGGTCAGCGCGGCCGACTGCGCCGACGTCGACCGCTACACCCAGGTGGTCGAGGTGATGGCGCACCAGCCCACGCTCCTCGCCCTCGCCGTCGTCGAGCAGGGCGGCGCGAGCGGCCTGCGGGCCGCGTACGACGAGCTGCACCGTGCCCGCCGCCGTTTCGCGCCGGTGGTCGACGCGGCGGGCCGGCTCGTGGGCGTGCTGACGCAGGTGGGGGCGCTGCGCTCGTCGATCTATGTCCCGGCGCTCGACGACCGCGGCCGGCTGCGCGTCGCCGCGGCGATCGGCATCAACGGCGACGTCAAGCGGAAGACCGCCGAGCTCCTCGAGGCGCAGGTGGACGTGCTGGTGGTCGACACGGCGCACGGCCACCAGCGCAAGATGCTCGAGGCGCTGGCCGCGGTGCGGGCGCTCGACCCGCAGGTGCCCGTGGTGGCCGGCAACGTGGTGACGGCTGCGGGCGTGCGCGACCTCGTCGACGCGGGAGCGGACGTCGTCAAGGTGGGCGTCGGCCCGGGGGCGATGTGCACCACCCGGATGATGACGGCGGTGGGGCGGCCGCAGTTCTCCGCCGTGCTGGAGTGCGCCACCGAGGCACGCCGGCTGGGCCGCCACGTGTGGGCCGACGGCGGCGTGCGGTACCCGCGCGACGTCGCCCTGGCGCTGGCGGCGGGCGCCTCGCAGGTGATGATCGGCTCCTGGTTCGCCGGGACGCACGAGTCGCCCGGCGAGCTGCACACCGACTCCAGCGGCCGCCTCTACAAGGAGAGCTTCGGCATGGCGTCGGCCCGGGCCGTCGCCGCGCGCACGCGCGGCGGGTCGGCGTTCGACCGCGCCCGCAAGGCGCTCTACGAGGAGGGCATCTCCAGCTCGCGGATGTACCTGGACCCCAAGCGCCCCGGTGTGGAGGACCTGCTCGACGAGGTGACGGCGGGGGTCCGCTCGGCGGCCACGTACGTCGGCGCGGCCGACCTGGACGAGTTCTACGAGCGCGCGGTGGTGGGCCTGCAGTCGGCGGCCGGTTTCGACGAGGGGCGCCCGCTGCCGGACGGCTGGTGACCGCGCTGCGGCTCTCGGCCGGCCGTCCGGGCCACCTCCGGGACGGTCACCTAGGCTCGCGCCCGTGACCTCTCGCGGCGTCCTCCTGCTGACGCACGTCCCGCACGAGGGTCCGGGCCTGGTCTCCCGCGCGCTCGACGGCGTCCCGATCACGTCGCGCACCGTGGTCGACGACCCCGCTCCCACCCTGCCCCCGGTCGGCGACCTCGCCGGCGTGGTGGTGATGGGCGGCCCGCAGGACGCCGACGACGACCGCGGCCACCCCGGCCTGGCCGCCGAGCGCCGCCTGCTCGCCGAGGCCGTCGAGCGCGACGTGCCCGTGCTCGGCATCTGCCTGGGGATGCAGCTGCTGGGCCTCGCGCTCGGTGCGCGCCTGCTGCGCCGTCACGGCACGGAGGTCGGCTTCGCGCCGGTGGACGTGGTCGCGCCGGACCCGCTCCTCGCCCCGGCGGGCGCGCGCCCCACCGTGCTGCACTGGCACGACGACGCCGTGGACCTCCCCGACGGTGCGACGCTCCTGGCGTCCACACCGACGACACCGGTCCAGGCGTTCCGGATCGGCAGCGCCGTCGGCCTGCAGTTCCACGTCGAGGTGGAGCCGACCGTGCTGGACCTGTGGCTCGAGACCCCGGTGATGGTGGCGAACCTGGACCGGGCTCAGGTCGACGCGATCCGGGTGGCCTCCCGCCGGCACCTGGGTGACCTGCGGCCCGCCGCGACGCTCGGCCTGGCCGCCTTCGGCGACGCCGTGCGGGCCCGCACGTGACGCCCCCGCGGCAGGACCTGGCGGACCTCGTCGTGCGACGGCCCGCCTGGGGGCTGGGCGGTGCGTTGGCCGGGCCGGTCCGCCGGTCCGCCGTGCTCCTGCTCTTCGGCGTGCTCGACGACGTCCCCGCGGCCCGCCACGCGGCGCCGGTGCCCGACGACCTCGACGTGCTGCTGACGCGTCGCTCCCCCACGCTGAGCCACCACCCCGGTCAGGTGTCGTTCCCCGGCGGCGGCATCGACCCCGGCGACGGCGGCCCGGAGGCGGCCGCGCTCCGCGAGGCCGTCGAGGAGACCGGCCTGGACCCGGCCGGCATCGACGTGCTCGGGACGCTGCCGGAGCTGCCCCTCGCGGCGAGCGGCAACCTGGTGACACCGGTGGTCGCCTGGTGGACCCGGCCCTCGGCCGTCGCGGCCGCCGACCCCGCGGAGACGGTCGACGTGTTCCGCGTCCCGGTCGCCGACCTCGTCGCGCCGGCGAACCGCGTCACCTCCGTCCTGCACCGCGCGGGGGTCGTCCACCGCGGACCGGCATTCCTCGTCGCGGGCGTGCAGGTGTGGGGCTTCACCGCGTTCGTCCTCGACCGCCTGCTCGACGACCTCGGGTGGGCGCTGCCATGGGACCCGGCGCGCGAGGTGCCCGTGCTCGTGTGAGGGACGCCTCGCCCGGCCCGCCCCCGCGTTCAGGCGACGCCGGCGACCTGCCGCAGCACGTACGGGAGGATCCCGCCGTTGCGGTAGTAGTCCGCCTCGCCGGGGGTGTCGATCCGCACCACCGCGTCGAAGGCCACCACCGAGCCGTCGGCCTTGGTCGCGGTGACCGCGACCGTGCGCGGCGCCTCGCCCGCGTCCAGCGCCGCGATCCCCGTGATGTCGAAGGTCTCGGTGCCGTCCAGGCCGAGGGAGCCCGCCGTCTCGCCCTCCGGGAACTGCAGCGGCAGCACGCCCATGCCGATGAGGTTCGAGCGGTGGATGCGCTCGAAGGACTCGGCGATCACCGCCCGCACGCCCAGGAGGCGGGTCCCCTTCGCCGCCCAGTCGCGCGACGAGCCCGAGCCGTACTCCTTGCCGCCCAGCACGACGAGCGGCACCCCCGCCGCCAGGTACGCCACGGACGCGTCGTAGATCGTCGCCTGCTCGCCGGTGAGGAAGTTGACCGTCACGCCACCTTCGACCCCGGGCACCAGCTGGTTGCGCAGCCGGATGTTGGCGAACGTCCCGCGGATCATCACCTCGTGGTTGCCGCGGCGGGAGCCGTAGGAGTTGTAGTCCTTGCGGTCCACACCGTGCGCGTCGAGGTAGAGCGCCGCGGGGCTACCCGGCTTGATCGAGCCTGCCGGGCTGATGTGGTCCGTGGTGACCGAGTCGCCGAGCTTGGCGAGCACCCGGGCACCCGAGATGTCGGTCACGGGCTCGGGGCGCGGGCCCATGCCCTCGAAGTACGGCGGCTTGCGCACGTAGGTCGAGTCGGGGTCCCACGCGAACGTGTCCCCGACCGGCGTCGGCAGCGACGTCCAGCGCTCGTCACCGGCGAACACGTCGGCGTAGTCGGCGGTGAACATCTGCCGGTCGATCGACGCGTCGATGGTCGCCTGGACCTCCTCGGGGCTGGGCCAGATGTCCCGCAGGAACACCGGCCAGCCGCCCTCGCCGTAGCCGAGCGGCTCGGTCTCGAAGTCGAAGTCCATGGTGCCGGTCAGCGCGTACGCGATCACCAGCGGCGGGCTGGCCAGGTAGTTCATCTTGACGTCGGGGTTGATGCGGCCCTCGAAGTTGCGGTTGCCGGACAGCACCGAGACGACCGCCAGGTCGTGCTCGGCGACCGCCTCGGACACCTTCTCGTCGAGCGGACCGGAGTTGCCGATGCAGGTGGTGCAGCCGTAGCCGACCAGGTGGAAGCCCAGCTTCTCGAGGTACGGCCACAGGCCGGCCTTCGTGTAGTAGTCGGTCACCACCTGCGAGCCGGGCGCCAGCGACGTCTTGACCCACGGCTTGGCCGCCAGGCCCTTCTCGACGGCCTTCTTCGCCAGCAGGCCGGCCGCGAGCATCACGGACGGGTTGGACGTGTTGGTGCACGACGTGATCGACGCGATCGCGACCGCCCCGTGGAAGAGGTCGAACTCCTTGCCCTGGGAATCTGTCACGGGGAAGCGGGGGGCGGCGTGCGGGCCGTTGGCGGGCGCGTCCGACGCGGGGAACGACTCCCGCACGGCCTCGTCGACCCCGTTGCCCACCTCGGGCGCGTACGTGGGCAGGTCGCGGGCGAACTGCTGCTTGGCGCGGGACAGCTCGATGCGGTCCTGCGGGCGCTTCGGACCGGCGATCGACGGGACGACGGTCGACAGGTCGAGCTCGAGGTACTCGGAGTACATCGGCGCATGTGACGGGTCGTGCCACAGGCCCTGCTCCTTGGCGTACGCCTCGACGAGCGCCACCTGCTCGTCGGACCGTCCGGTGAGCCGCAGGTAGTCCAGCGTCACGTCGTCCACGGGGAACATCGCCGCCGTGGAGCCGAACTCGGGGCTCATGTTGCCGATCGTCGCCCGGTTGGCCAACGGCACAGCGGCCACCCCGTCGCCGTAGAACTCGACGAACTTCCCGACCACGCCGTGCGCGCGCAGGATCTGCGTGATGGTCAGCACCACGTCGGTGGCGGTGACGCCGGCGGGGATCTGGCCCGAGAGCCGGAAGCCGACGACCTTGGGGATGAGCATCGACACCGGCTGGCCGAGCATCGCGGCCTCGGCCTCGATGCCGCCGACGCCCCAGCCGAGCACGCCGAGCCCGTTGACCATGGTGGTGTGCGAGTCCGTGCCCACGCACGTGTCCGGGTACGCCTGGGTGACCCCGTCGACGACGCGGGTCATCACCACGCGCGCCAGGTACTCGATGTTCACCTGGTGCACGATCCCCGTGCCCGGCGGGACCACCTTGAAGTTGTCGAACGCCGTCTGGCCCCACCGCAGGAACTGGTACCGCTCGCGGTTGCGCCGGTACTCGAAGTCGACGTTGCGTGCGAACGCGTCGGGCCGGCCGGCGACGTCGATCTGCACGGAGTGGTCGATCACCAGCTCGGCCGGGGCCAGCGGGTTGATGCGGGCCGGGTCGCCGCCCAGCGCGGCGACGGCCTCGCGCATCGTCGCGAGGTCCACCACGCAGGGCACGCCGGTGAAGTCCTGCATGATGACGCGACCCGGCGTGAACTGGATCTCGGTCTCGGGCTCCCGGCGGGGGTCCCACGTGGCGAACGCGCGGACGTGGTCGGCCGTGATGTTGACACCGTCCTCGGTGCGCAGCAGGTTCTCGGCCAGCACCTTCAGGCTGTACGGCAGCCGCTCCAGGCCCGGCACGGCGGAGAGCCGGAACACCTCGTACGAGGCGCCCCCGGCCTCGAGCGTCCCCTTCGAACCGAACGAATCCACGCTGCTCACTGCGGCTCCTCTGTCGGGGCTTTTATCTCGATGTCAAGATATCAGAGCGGCTGCCGGCAGCGACCTCAGGCGCCCTCGGCCCGCAACGCCTCGCTCGCCTTGCGCTCGGCCTCGACGGCCCGCTCGTAGCTGCGGTGGTCGTACTCCGGAGTGCCCTGCTTCGCCAGCTCCTCGGTGACGGTCCGCTTGGCCCGCACCAGGCGTTCGACGAGCTCTTCGTGCGTGGCGCCCATCGTCGTGCTCCTCCCCGCGGCGGCGCGGACCCGCCGCTGGCTCAACCGTAGGCGTGCCGCGACCGCTCAGCGCGTCAGCAGGGCGACGGCCTCGACGTGGTGCGTCATCGGGAACAGGTCGTACCCCTGCACCGCGTCCAGGCGGTAGCCCGCCTCCGCGAACAGGGCGACGTCGCGCGCGAGCGCCGCCGGGTCGCACGCGACGTACACCACCCGCGCCGAGCCGAGCTCGGCCACCTGGGCCACCACCCGCCGCCCGGCGCCGGTCCGGGGAGGGTCGAGCACGACGAGGTCGGCGGGGCCGGTGCCGGACGCGAGCACGTCCGCCACGTCGCCCGTGCGCAACGTCACCTGCGGGCGGTCGTGCACCAGGCGCCGCGCGTCGCGCACCGCGCGGTCGTCGCCCTCGACCGCCACCACCGAGCCGGCCTCGCCGACGGCGTCGGCGAGGGGCAGGGTGAACAGGCCGGACCCGGCGTACAGGTCGAGCACGCGTCCGCCGGCCAGGTCCCCCGCCGCCTCGAGCACCGCGCCCACCAGCACCGACGGCGCCTCCCGATGCACCTGCCAGAACCCGGCGGCCGCCACGCGGTAGGTCCAGTGGCCGGTCGCGGTGGTCACCGCCTCGCGCACGGAGGAACGCGCGTTCTCGCGGGGGTCGGGGCGTCCCCGCGCCAGGTCGAACGGCTGCCCGTCCACCAGCACGACGCCGGACGGTGCACCCGCGGGCACCACCGCCTCGATGCGTGAGCCCGCCGGCCAGCGGTGGTCGAAGAGCGCGAGCGCCGCCACCGCCTCGGTGGCGAGCGGCATGTCCGTCAACGGCACCACGTCGTGGCTGCGGTGCCGGTACATCCCCGCGCGACCCGACGCGTCCGCCACCAGGTCGATCCGGGTGCGCCACGCCAGCCCGCCCCGCTCGTCGTCCCCGGGCGCGGCGGCCACCGCCACCGGCCGCTCGTCGTGCGCGAGCCGACGCAGCTGCTCCTCCAGGACGGCGCGCTTCCAGGCCCGCTGCGCCGACAGGGCGACGTGCGCCAGCTCGCCACCACCCACGCCGCCCGGGCCGGCGGCCGGCCACGCGGACGGCACCCGGTCCGGCGACGCCTCGATCACGTCCACGGCGTCCGCGCGCCAGTACGACCGGCCCTCGCCCGCATCCGTCAGCCGCGCGCGCACGCGCTCGCCCGGCAGCGCGTGCCGCACGAACACCACCCGCCCGTCGAGCCGCGCCACGCAGTGCCCGCCGTGGGCCACGGGGCCGACGACGAGCTCGACCAGGTCGTCAGTAGGCACGTGGGATCGTCCCCGGGGAGTACTCCTCCAGGCCGGTCTGACCCGCCGACGAGGCGAGCTGCCACGGCACCGATGCGACCACCACCCCCGGCGTGAAGAGCAGGCGGGCCTTGAGGCGCAGCGCGCTCTGGTTGTGCAGCAGCTGCTCCCACCAGTGCCCGACGACGTACTCGGGGATGTAGACCACCACGAGGTCGCGCGGGCTGTCGCGGTGGATCGAGCGGACGTAGGCGATGACGGGCCGGGTGATCTCCCGGAACGGGGAGTCGAGCACCTTGAGCGGCACCGGCAGGTCCAGGGCGTCCCACTGCTTGCGCAGCTCCGCCACCTCGTCGGGGTCCACGCCGACGGTCAGCGCCTCGATCTCCTGCGGGCGGAACGCGCGGGCGTACGACAGCGCGCGCATCGTGGGCCGGTGCAGGTGCGACACGAGGACGATCGCGTGCACGCGGCTGGGCAGCGCGCGCGCCTCGGCGGCGTCCGGGCCGAGCGCCAGCTCCCGGCGGACGTTGGTGTAGTGCCGGTGGATCGCCTTCATCAGCACGAACACCACCGCCATCGCCAGGATCGCGATGTAGGCGCCCCGGACGAACTTGGTGGCCAGCACGATCACCAGCACGGCAGCGGTGAGCAGGAAGCCGAACATGTTGATGGCGCGTGAGCGGTTCATGTGCGCACGGCGCACGGCGTCCGGCTCGGTGGCCAGCTCGCGCGTCCAGTGCCGGGTCATGCCGAGCTGGCTCAGCGTGAAGGACACGAACACGCCGACGATGTACAGCTGGATCAGGTGCGTCACCTCGGCGTTGAACGCCCAGATGAGCACCACCGCGCCGGCGGCCAGCGTGATGATGCCGTTGGAGTAGGCCAGCCGGTCACCGCGGGTGTGCAGCTGACGCGGCAGGTAGCCGTCGCGGGCCAGGATCGAGCCGAGCACCGGGAACCCGTTGAAGGCGGTGTTGGCGGCGAGCACCAGGATGACGCCCGTCACCACGGCGACCAGCGTGAACAGCAGGCCCTTGCCGCCGAACACCGAGGCCGCCAGCTGGCTGATCACCGGGTGCTGCTCGTAGTCCTCCCCCACCGGCACGCCGTCCCTCAGCAGCTGGCTCGCCGGGTCGTCGACGTACCGGACCCCGGTGACGCGGGCGAGGGTGAGGATCGCCATGATCATGGTCACCGAGATGGTGCCCAGCAGCGCCAGCGTGATCGCGGCGTTGCGGGACTTCGGCGGGCGGAACGACGGCACGCCGTTGCTGATCGCCTCGACGCCCGTCAGCGCCGCGGACCCGGACGCGAACGCCCGCAGCACCAGGAACGCCCCCGCCAGCCCCGTCAGCCCCGACTCGAACCCCGCCTCGGGCAGCACGTCCAGCCCGGCGCTCTCCGCCGGCGGCAGGTCCCCCGAGAGGTACCGGACGGCGCCCACCACGGCCACCGTGCCGATGGCGGCCATGAACAGGTAGGTCGGGATGGCGAACGCCGTCCCGGACTCGCGCACGCCGCGCAGGTTGATCAGGGTGAGCAGCACGACGAGCCCGATGGCGAACGACGCCTCGTGGCCGCGCAGCGCCGGGATCGCCGTGGCGGCGTACTGCGCGCCCGACGAGATCGACACGGCGACGGTCAGCACGTAGTCCACCAGCAGCGCGCTGGCGACCGTCACGCCGGCGGTGGGCCCGAGGTTGACCGTCGCCACCTCGTAGTCCCCCCCGCCGGAGGGGTACGCGTAGACGTTCTGGCGGTACGAGGCGACGACGGTGACGAGCACCACGACGACCGCGAGCCCCACCCACGGCGAGACGGCCAGCGCGGCGACTCCCGCGATGGACAAGGTGAGCAGCACCTCGTCGGGCGCGTACGCGACGGACGACAGCGCGTCGGAGGCGAAGACCGGAAGGGCGATGCGCTTGGGCAGCAACGTGTGGCCGAGCCGTTCGCTGCGCACCGGCCGTCCGAGCACGAGGCGCTTGGCGGCGGCGGAGAGGTCGGACACGAGGCTCGATGCTAGGCCGTCGCGGTGACACCGGCGCGACACGGGCCCCACGGCGCGGCCCGGGAGCACGGTATAGCGTGGCGCACCGTGCACTTCGTCATCATGGGATGCGGCCGCGTGGGCGCCACGCTCGCCGTCACCCTGGAGGGCAACGGCCACTCCGTCGCCGTGATCGACCAGAACGCGGACGCGTTCCGCCGCCTCGACGCGGCCTTCGGGGGCAAGAAGGTCACCGGTCTGGGCTTCGATCGCGACACGCTCCAGCAGGCGGGGATCGAGGACGCGTACGCCTTCGCCGCGGTGGCCGACGGCGACAACTCCAACATCGTCGCCGCGCGCGTGGTGCGCGAGACCTACGGCGTGCAGAACGTCGTCGCCCGCATCTACGACCCACACCGCGCGGAGATCTACCAGCGTCTGGGCATCCCCACGGTCGCGACGGTGCGGTGGACCACGGACCAGGTGCTGCGGCGCCTGCTGCCGATGGGCGCCACGGACGAGTTCCGCGACGCGTCCGGTCACATCAGCCTCGCACAGGTGGACGTGCATCCCGGCTGGGTGGGTCACCCGCTGCGCCGCCTCGAGCAGGCGTCCGGTGCACGCGTCGCCTACCTGACCCGGTACGGCGACGGCATCCTGCCCGACGCCGACACCGTGCTCCAGGAGAACGACGTGGTCCACGTGCTGGTCCGGGCTGCGGACCTCCCCGAGGTGGAGCGTGTGCTCACCGCCCGTCCGGAGGTGGCGCAGTGAGGGTGATCATCGCGGGTGCGGGGTCCGTCGGCCGTTCCATCGCGCGCGAGCTGCTGGCCCACGAGCACGAGGTGACGCTGATCGACCGCCAGCCGACGGCGATGCGCGTCGCCCAGGTGCCGGAGGCCGAGTGGCTGCTCGCCGACGCGTGCGAGCTGCCCACCCTCCGCGAGGTCAACGCCGACGAGTGCGACGTCATGGTGGCCGCCACCGGAGACGACAAGGCGAACCTCGTCGTCTCCCTCCTGGCGAAGACCGAGTTCGGCGTGCCGCGCACGGTGGCACGGATCAACAACCCGAAGAACGAGTGGATGTTCGGCGAGGCCTGGGGCGTGGACGTCGCCGTGTCGACGCCGCGCATCATGACGGCGATGGTCGAGGAGGCCGTCGCCATCGGCGACCTGGTGCGGATCTTCACGTTCCACCAGTCGCACGCGGACATCCTCGAGGTGACCCTGCCACTCGGGTCGCCGCTCGTGGGCACCCTGGTGGGTCAGGTGGTGTGGCCCCAGGACTCCGTGCTGGCGTGCATCGTGCGCGACAACCGCCCGATCGCCCCGAGCCCCGACGACACGCTGGAGTCCGGCGACGAGCTGCTGTTCGTCACGGGGCGGGACGCCGACGAGGCGGAGCTGCAGCGGCTGCTGTCGGACGGACCAGGCGCCAGCTGAGCCACAGCACCAGCGCGGTCAACGGCAGCCCCATGGCCAGCTTGGCGGTGCCGAGCCACGCCACCTCGGCGCTGCGGTAGAGCGGTACCTGGACGACGAGCCGCAGCGCGAACATCGCGACCCACGGCCAGGTGGCCAGCGCATAGCGTCGCCGCAGCGCCGGGTCCGCCCGCCACGCGACCACCCGCGACCAGGGACCGCCGGACAGCGGACCCGCCGCGTGGAACAGCCCGACGACGAGGCCGACCAGCGGGAACCCGGCGACGATCGTCGCCAGCGTGCCCACCCCGTAGGCGACGTTCACCCAGAGGCCGTAGAGGAAGTAGTTCTGCGCCTCCCCCGTGCGCCAGGCCCACACCACGCCGATCAGCACACCGAGCAGCCCTGAGAAGGCCTGCGTGACGGGCGTGCGCTGCACCAGCCGCACGACGACGGCGGCCAGCGCGGCGCCCAGGGAGGCCACCAGCGCAGGCACCATCCGCTGGCCGGTCGCCAGGTACACCACGACGAACAGCAGCCCCGGCGCCACCGACTCCACCACGCCGCGCACTCCGCCCACGGCGTCCGCGGCCGAGAACTGCCGACCGGTCAGCGCCCGCAGGCCGCGCCCGCCGGCCGCCGCCTCGTCGGGCGCCGCCGCGCCGCCCTCCTGACCGCTCACCGGTCACTCACCGGGACGTGGGACCAGCACGTAGCGGGGGTTGAACACGGTGCGCCGCCCGTCCACCAGGCACACCAGGCCCTCGGCGCGCAGCCGGCGGCCCGGTTCCACACCCTGGATGGCGCGCCGGCCCAGCCACACGAGGTCGAGCGCCCCGCTGCCGTCGTACAGCTCGGCCTCCAGAGCCGGCACGCCCTCGCGCGGACGCAGGGTCACCGACCGCAGCACGCCGACGACGCTCGCCCGGGAGCGGTCGGGCACCTGGGCCACCGGCGTACAGCCGGCCGACCGGGACGCGACCGCGCGCTCCTCGTCGGCCTCGATCTCGGCCCGTGAGGCCAGCGCCCGGTGGACGCGGTCCTTGAAGCCCATCAGTGGATCTCCGTGATCTCGGGCCCGCGGGTGTTCGGGTCGAGCTCCGGCTCGGGACGCTCCGCGAGGTCGGGCGCCACGGACGGCGCCTGGCCGGGCACCCGCAGCGGCAGCAGGTCGCGCGGCGGCCGCGCCTCACCGCCGCGCACGACGACGGTCTGGGCGAAGACGCCCTCGAGGGCGGCCGCCGCGGCCGGCTCCACCGCCGCCTTCCCCGTGATGACGCCGCGCAGGAACCAGCGCGGCCCGTCCACGCCGACGAAGCGCGCGGGGCGGTGGCCCGTACGGCCCTCGGGCGTGCGGACCGGCATCCGGGCCAACAGCTCGCGGCCGAACGGGCCGGGAAGGTCGTCCACCGTGCCGCCCTGGGCCGTGATCGAGCCTGCGATCTCCTCGCGGATCTCGTCCCAGATGCCCTCGGTGCGCGGGGCGGCGAACGCCTGCAGCTGGAGGACCGAGCCGTCCAGGCTGACGGAGACGCCCGTCACCACCCCCGACCTCTGGTCGACCTCCATGCGCAGCTGCATGCCGGCCACGCCCGGCACACGCACCGCGCCGAGGTCCACGCGGGGCCCCTCCGGGACGGCGTCGTCCGCGTCATAGGGGCCGGAAGCGCTCGGCGGTGCGGCGGGGGCGTCGTCCGCCACCGATGGGGCGTCCTCCCGCGGGGCGGTTGTCGCGTCGTCGGGCTGCTGGCTGGCGGCGCGCCGGAACAAGGCCACTGTGCTCACTCCTCCTGGGGCGCACGTTCACGCCCACGTGCTCAAGTCTCGCTCGTCTGCGCGCCGTGTGCGGCCCAGCCGCCGCTGGACCCGAACCCGCCCTCGCCACGGTGGGACCCCGGCAGCCGCTCCACCTCGACGAACCGCGCGCGCTCCACGCGCTGCACCACGAGCTGGGCCACCCGGTCGCCGCGGTGCAGCACCACGGGCTGCTCCGTGTCGGTGTTGAGGAGCGTCACCGAGATCTCGCCGCGGTAGCCCGCGTCCACCGTCCCGGGGGCGTTGACGATCGTCAGCCCGTGGCGCGCCGCGAGGCCCGACCGCGGGTGGACGAAGGCGGCGTACCCGTCCGGCAGCGCGATGGCGACGCCCGTCGGGACGGTCACCCGGGTCTGGGGCGGCACGGTGACGTCCACCCGGGTCACCAGGTCCGCGCCGGCGTCGCCGGGGTGCGCGTACGCCGGGACGGCCAGCCCGGGGTCGAGGCGCAGCAGCAGCACCTCGATGCTCGGCTCGGTCACGGTGGCCGACCCTACCGTGCGGCTCGCCGGTGGGGAGCCGGCGGGCCCCGGTGGGATGCTGGCGCCCGTGACCGACCGCCAGCGCCCCGAGCCCGTGTTTCGCGAGCGGCTGTGGCCCGGGCCGCTCGGCTGGGTGGCCGCGGTGGCGCTGGCCGCGTTGCTGGGGTTGGCGCTGCTGCCCGTCGACGGACGGCTCGCCGCGGTCGTCGGGGTGGTGGCCGTGGCCGCCGCGCTCGTCGGGACGGTGCTGACCACCCCGCGGGTCGAGGTGGCGGGCGGCGAGCTGCGTGCGGGCCCGGCACACGTACCGCTGACGCTGCTGGGTCCGGCGAGGCCGCTCGCCGGTGCGGAGCTGCGCGCCGAGCTCGGGCCGCTGCTCGACGCGCGGGCGTACCTGTGCCTGCGCGGCTGGCTGCGCCGCGCGGTGCGGGTGGAGCTGGTCGACCCCCGGGACCCCACCCCCTACTGGATCGTCTCCACCCGGCGGCCGGACCGGCTGGCCGCGGCGCTGTCCCGGCCCGGGGGCACGGACGGCACGCGCTGACGCGCACCACATGACGACGGCCGGCTCCCCGGTGCGGGGGCCGGCCGTGTGCGGGTGGAGGGTGCGCGTGGGGTCAGGCGGCGCACTCCGTGCAGACGGGCTGGCCGTCGCGCTCGAAGGCCAGCTGGCTGCGGTGGTGCACCAGGAAGCACCGTGAGCAGGTGAACTCGTCGGCCTGACGAGGCAGGACGCGGACCGACAGCTCCTCGCCGGAGAGGTCCGCCCCGGGCAGCTCGAAACCCTCCGCGGCCTCCGTCTCGTCCTCGTCCACCACGCCCGAGTTCTTGTCCGAACGCCGCGCCTGCAGCTCCTGGAGGGAGTCCTCGGTGAGGTCCTCCTCGAGCTTTCGGGGGGCGTCGTAGTCGGTCGCCATGCTGGCTCGCAATCCGTGTCTGGGCTGTGTTGTACGGGTGCTCAATCGCTGAGGGGCGCGATTTGTTCCCGTCTACCGGCGCAGTGCGCGCACGGATTGTGCCCCATGTCGCCGGGCAGTGCGAACGCGGTGCCCGCTGCGGTCAGCCGCGGGTGCTCAGTCGTCGCCGTCGGCGTCCAGGGCGGCCAGGATCTCCGCGAGCGAATCGACCAGACGCGCCGGCCCCGCCACCGTCATCACCGCGTCGGCGGGCTCGCCGCGCAGGCCCCGCAGCACGCCACCCGCCTCCGTGACCACCAACCCGCCCGCGGCCATGTCCCACGGGTTGAGGCCGCGCTCGTAGTACACGTCGAACCGCCCGGCGGCCACCCAGCACAGGTCCAGGGCGGCCGAGCCGACGCGCCGGATGTCGCGCACCTGCGGCAGCAGGTGGGCGAGCACGCGGCCCTGGGCACGCCGCCGCTCCGCGAGGTAGCCGAACCCGGTACCGACCAGGCTGACGGACAGGTCCGCCGCCCCGTCGCCGAGCGCCAGGCGTTCACCGTTGGCCCAGGCTCCGGCGCCACGCGCCGCCGTGTAGGTCTCGTCGAGCGCCGGGCCGTGCACGCAGCCGGCCAAGGCGGTCCAGCCGCGTGGCGTGGGCACCTCGCCTGCCGGTCCGGTGACCGCCGCGATCGAGACCGCGAAGCCGGGCACGCCGTACAGGTAGTTGACGGTGCCGTCGATCGGGTCGACCACCCACGTGACGCCGCTGGTGCCGGGCACGTGTCCGCCCTCCTCGCCCAGCACGCCGTCGTCCGGCCGCAGCTGCGCCAAGCGGCGGCGGATCAGGTCCTCGGACGCCGTGTCCATCGCGGTGACGACGTCCTGCGGGCTGCTCTTGGTCGCCGCCACCGTCACCGTGCGGGGCCGCCCCCCGTGCACCAGCTCTCCCGCCTCGCGGGCGACCTGTTCGGCCACCGCGACCAGCTCCAGCACGTCCACGCCATCCGCCGTCACGCGCCCATTCTGCCCGACGAGCGGCGCCGGTCCGCCGCCGCGGGCGCAGCGGGAGGGCGCCACACCGACGCCCCTGCCGCGAACTGGCCCGTTCGGGTGAGAACCTGAACCGGCGAAGGGAGGCGGTATGGCCGAGCTCGAGCTGGTGGGCCTGGACGACGACGGCGAGCACCTGGTGCTCACGGCGCCCGACGGTCAGCAGCACCGCCTGCGGATCGACGAGCCGCTGCGCGCCGCGGTGCGCCGCGACCGGCCGCAGCTGGAGCAGCTGCGCGCGGAGCAGGCGTCCGTGCTCTCCCCCCGGGAGATCCAGGCGCGGATCCGCGCGGGTGCCACGGCGCAGGAGGTGGCGGACTCCGCGGGGCTGCCCGTCGACTCGGTGCGCCGCTACGAGGGGCCGGTGCTCGCCGAACGCGAGTACGTCGCCGAGCTGGCGCGCGAGACCGCCGTGCGGCACGAGCCGGGCGCCCCGACGCTGGGCGACCTGGTGACCGACCGGCTCGCGGCCCGCGGCGTCGACCTCGCCTCGCTCGCCTGGGACGCCGCGCGCGAAGGGACCACCCCGTGGACCGTCCTGGCGCGGTTCGAGATCGGCGGCGAGCCGCGTGAGGCCCGCTGGGCGTTCGACACCGCGTCGCGCGTCCTGACCGCCGTCGAGGACGAGGCCCGGTGGCTCTCCGAGACCGAGCTGGACGAACCGGTCGCCCGGCGCCACCTCGCGGCGGTGCGCGACGTCGTCTTCGACCTGCCCACGGCGCCCCTGCCGCTGTTGTCCGAGCCGGACCCCGAGCCGGACCGCACGGCGACCCTGCTGGACGACCTGTCCGCCCGCCGCGGGCACCGCCAGCCGGTGGAGCTGGACGATGACGACGAGTTCGAGGGCTTCGGGCCTCAGGTGGCGCTCGACCTGGGACCCTTCGACGTGCCCGGCGCGCACCCCGCCGACGCGCACCCCTCCGGGCTGGCGCGCATCTACCCCGCGCCGGTGGCGGTGCCGGACGCTCCCGACGTCGCCGGGCCCACCACGTCCCACGACGCCCCCGTCGCCGGGACGCTCGACCTCGAGGGCGTGTCCGACGCCCCCGTGCCACCGCCGGCCGAGGAGCGCCCGCGCCCGACGCGCCGCGGGCGGGCCAAGGTCCCCAGCTGGGACGAGATCGTGTTCGGGGCCAAGCCGGAGTAGCGCTACAGCAGGTGCGTGTGCACCGACGTCATGCGCGCCATGTGGTGCCGCCGGCACAGCACCTCGTACGTCACGGCGGCGCCGGCGTCGGTCCCGCCCACCACCACCTGCTCGCCCTCCACCACCATGACGCCGTCCACCGTGCGCGCGTTGTGCGTGGCCCGCGCGCCGCACCAGCACAGCGACGTCACCTGCAGCACCTCGACGCGGTCCGCGAGCTCGACGAGGCGTGCCGACCCGGGGAAGAGCCGGGTGCGGAAGTCGGTGGTGATCCCGAACGCGAACACGTCGATGCCCAGCTCGTCCACCACGCGCGCCAGCTGCTCCACCTGCGCCGCCGAGTAGAACTGCGCCTCGTCGGCCACCACGTAGTCCACCGGCTGCCCCGCCGCGCGCCGGGCCGTCAGGTCGGCGACGAAGTCGGTCCGGTCGGTCACCTCGACCGCGGGGTGCGTCAGGCCGAGGCGGGAGCTGATCACCGCCTCGCCGGCGCGGTCCTGCCGTGTGTAGAGCAGCCCGTCCAGGCCGCGCGCCTCGTGGTTGTGGTGCGTCTGGAGGGCCAGCGTCGACTTCCCGCTGTCCATGGTCCCCGAGAAGAACACCAGCTCGGCCACCCTCAACGCCTCCCGCTCACTGCCACACCAACCAGGGCACCTGCATCTCCGCCGCCGTGAGAGACCCGTGCACGCCGACGAGCTCCAACGACGCCGGGGTCTGGGTCCGTGAGTCCACCACGGTGGCCCTCCCCCGCATCGCGACCACCAGGTCGCCGACGACGGGCGCCATCGCCGGCCGCACCGGCCCGAACCATCCGTCGTCGAGCGCCTCGTCGCGCGTGACGACGAGAGCGGCGCCGCCCAGGCGCTCGCGCCAGCGGGACGCCGCCGCGTCCCGGTCGGCGCCGGGCACCAGGTGCACGTGCATGGCACGCGGCTCCCCCGCGACGAGCTCGACGTCCCGCGACAGCGCCGCGTCGGTCGCGACGTCCCAGCGCGCGGCCGGGTCGCGGTCCACCATCCCGTGGTCGGCGGTCAGGGCGACCACGGTGCCGCGCGGCAGCCGCCGGGACAGCGACGCCAGCTGCGAGTCCACCGCCGCAAGCTCGTCGCCCCACTGCCACGAGCCCCAGCCGTGGTGGTGGCCGGTGCTGTCCACCTCGCCCCAGTACAGGTACACCACGCCCGGGCGGCGCAGCGCGTCGAGCGTCGCCGCGACGCGGTCGTCGGGCCGGTCCGCGCCGCGGTAGACGGCGCCCCGCAGGGCCGCGCGGGTGAGGCCCGACCCCGCGAACCGCGACGGGCCGACGCTGGTGACCGGGACGCCGGCCGCGACGATGCGCGCGGGCACGCTCGGCGTCGGCTGCCAGATCTCGGGGTCCGGCAGGCCGGTCCACTGGACCATGTTGGCCAGCGCGCCGGTGGCGGGCTCCCGCACGGTGTAGCCGAGCAGGCCCGTCTCGCCCGGCGGCAGGCCCGTGCCGAAGCTGCCCATCGCCGTGGCGGTGGTCGACGGGAACGTGGTGGTCAGCGGCGCCGCACCGTCCAGGAGCGAGCGCAGGAAGGGCGCGTGGCCCGCGCGCTCGACGAGGTTGGTGTTCCCCAGGCCGTCGACCAGCACCACCACCGCGCGCTCCACGCGTGGCAGACCCAGGGCGGCACGGGCGTCCTCCGCGCCGGGCAGGTCGGCGCCCACCGCCCCGGCGACGGCCGGCAGCACCCGCCCCACCCAACGGTCGGACGCGCCGGGGCGCAGCAGGTCGGGGGGCACCGCCGGGCTCATCGGGTCGCGGTCGCCGCCGACAGCTGGCGGGCGAACGCGACCGCGGCACGCACGGCGTCGCGGCCCTCCGCCGCCGCGCTGACGCGCACCACGACGTCGTCGGGCGTCAGGGTGCCGGTCATGCCGTGGTCGGCCTCGCACTCCGGGTCGCTGCACCCGGCCGGCTCCAGGTCGATCCTGCTGACCGCTCCCCACCCGAGGGCGAGCGTCACCTCGGCCGGACCGTCCCCCGACCGGTGCCGCTGCGGGTCGTCCAGCACGTGCGTCAGCGCGACCGACCGCAGCTCCCGCAGCGGGACGGCCTCGGTGGTCGCCGCCGCGCTGGGCGCCGGGTGGTCCACGTCCGCGGGGTTGTCGTCGACGTGCGCCACCACCAGGCGGGACGGGGTCAGCACCAGCACGGTGACGTGGCGGCGCACCTCGGCCGCGTCGAACGTGGTCTCCGGGTACACCAGGTGGGCCACCACGGGCTCCCCGGCGAGTGCCACGTCCAGCACGTCGGCGACCAGCTGGGGGTAGTAGCCCGCGCGGTCCAGGTCGCGGTGCAGGTCACGGATCACAGCCACCCCGACATCCTTTCATCCGCCCCGACCGGTCACGACCGCGCCAGCCGCCGGGTGGTGTCCGTGCGGTCCGCACGCGCCAGGGTGGCGCGGGCCCGCAGCACCGTCGCGCCGCGCGGGGAGGCGACGACGGGGTTGAGCTCGAGCGACCGCAGCTCCGGCAGCGCGTCGGCCAGCACGGCGACGCGGGCGACGACGTCCTGCACCGCCGCGACGTCCGTGGCCGGCAGCCCGCGGTAACCGAACAGCCGCACCGCCGCGCGCGGCGCGCGCACCAGCGCCGTCACGTCGGTGTCCGTCAGGGGCGGCACGCCGTACGCCACGTCGTCGAGCAGGTCGGTCGCGTCGCCGCCGAGGCCGAACGAGACCACAGGGCCGAACAGCGGGTCCTCGTCGGACCGGACCACGCACGCGACGCCCCGCGCCACCATCGGCTGCACCTCGAGCGGCGCACCGTCCACCGCCTGGCCGGCCGCCGCGGTCAGCACCTGGGCGACGGCCGCACGCAGCTCCGCCTCGTCGCCGACGTCGAGCCGGATGCCTCCCAGGTCCGCGCGGTGGCGCAGCGCGGGCGCGGTGGTCTTCAGCGCCACCGGGTACCCGAGGCGCCGCGCCGCGGCGACCGCCTCGTCCTCGTCGTGCACCCCGGTCGCCGCGACCACCGGCAGCCCGGCCGCAGCGAGGAGCTCGGCGGTGCGCTCCGGACCCAGATGGACCGGCTCCTCGCCGGTGAGCCAGCTTTCGACGAGCCCGCGCGCCGCGCGCACGTCCATCCCGGTCGGGTGCAGCGGCCGGCCGCGGTCGGCCGCCCGCCAGCGCGCGTAGCCGACGACGTGCCCGAGCGCCACCGCGGCGTCGGCGGGCGTCGCGTAGGCGGGGACGGTGCGCGCCACGCCGTCCTCGTCCGCCGCCGTCAGGTCCGGGGTGAGGCCGTGCAGGCCCGTCATCACCGCGACCGTCGGCGTCCCGGTGAGGGCCGCGGCGCGCGCCACCTCCTGCGCCATCAGTGCGTCGCGGCCGCCGACCACGGGGATGCGCACCGCGATGACGGCGTCGACCCCGGGGGCGTAGAGGGCCGCGACCCCGTCCCGGACCCGCTGGGGCGCGGCGTCCTCGGCGACCAGCTCCACGCGCTCCACCGGCAGCCCGCGGCCCGCCGCGAGCGCGGCCACCAGGGCCGCGGCGGACGACGACGAGGCGAGGATCCCGGTGCGGGCCCCCGCCGGCAGCGGCTGGCTCGCCACCAGCTCGAGCACGTCGGCCAGCTGGTGGGTGTTGTCGACGTGGATGACGCCGGACTGGCGCAGCATCTCGCCGAACGCGCGCGCCGGAGCCCTCGTCGTGCGCACGGCGTGCCCCGGCGGCACCACCTGGCCGGCGCGGTCCGCGGTGACCACCACCACGGGCTTGCGCGCGGCGAGCCGGCGCGCCACGCGGGAGAACTTGCGGGGGTTGCCGATCGACTCCAGGTGCAACCCGACGGCGACCGTGCGCTCGTCGTCCCCCCAGAACTGCATCATGTCGTTGCCGGAGACGTCCGCCCGGTGCCCGGCCGACAGGAACTGCGACAGGCCCAGGCCGCGGCGCTCCAGCGCCGGGAGCAGCGCGACGGCGAACGGCGCGGACTGGCAGAACAGGCCGATGCCGCCGGCACGCGGCAGGTTCTCCGCCAGCGACAGGTCGAGCACGTGATCGGACCCCGTGGCCACCACGCCGTACGACGACGGGCCCACCACCCGCATCCCCGCGCCGTGCGCGGCCCGCAGCAGCGCCCGCTGGCGTTCCAGGCCCTCCGGCCCCTCCTCGGCGAAGCCTCCCGAGAGCACCACCACGGTGCGCACCCCGAGCGCGCCGAGACGCCCGACCACCGCCACCGCCGCGTCCGGTGGGGCGGCGAGCACGGCGACGTCCACCGGCGGCACCCCGTCCAGCGACTCCGACGCGACCAGGCCGTTATCCGGCGGGCCCGGGACGCCGACCGCGTGCACGACGAGCCGGCCCGCGCTCGCCTCGCGGGACAGCCCCCGGCACACGCGGGCTGCCATGGCCGCGTGCAGCGGCCGGGCACCCTCGCCCGGGCCGACCACCAGCACCGACGACGCCTCGAACAGCGCCCGCATCGAGCGCGCCTCGGCGCTGTGCTCGCGGTCCGCCATCACCTCGACCGACCGGTCCGTCGGGTCGATGCCGAACGTCACCTCCACCACGCCGTCGCCGCTGCGCTGGTGCACCTCGTACCCGGCGTCGCGGAACACGCCGAGCATCCGTCCGTTGCTCGGCAGCACCTCCGCGGTGAACCGCCGCACGCCACGCTCGCGGGCCGCGGCCGCGAGGTGCTCCAGCAGCACCGAACCCAGGCCCTTGCCCTGATGGGCGTCGGCGATGTTGAACGCCACCTCGGCGGACTCGGGGTCCACCCGGTCGTAGCGGGCGACGCCGATGATCCGCTCGTCGGCCCCGGTGACCGCCACCAGTGCGACCCGGTCGCGGTGGTCCACACCGACGAGCCGCTCGAGCTCGCGTGCGGGCAGGCGCTCCAGCGGGTGGAAGAAGCGGAAGTACGTGGAGCGCTCGGACTGCGCGGTGTGGAAGGCCTGGAGGGCGTCGGAGTCGCCGGGGCGGATCGGGCGGATGCGCGTGGTGGTGCCGTCGAGCAGCACGACGTCCGCCTCCCACCACGCCGGGTAGGTCGCGACCTCGTCGGACGCGGTCCCGGCCTCCCCGCCGCGCTCGTCGTCCACCATGCCCACCAGGCTAGGGCCGCCCCTCCCCCTTCCCAACGTCCGAGCAAGTGTGGGGTAGAGCCCCCACTTCCTCGGACGCTGCTGGGGGGAGCGGGGTCAGCGCGGGTCAGCGCGGCGGTGCGGAGGCGTGTGGGGGCCGCGGGCGAGAATGGTCCGGTCGAGGCCGGCCCGGCCCCGGCCCCCGGTTCGACCCGAGCCCCAGCCCCCACGCACAGGAGTCCCGCCCGCATGGCGCGTCGCACCACCCCCAGCCTGCCGCCCGACGACCTCGTCGAGAAGATCGTCGACATCGACGTCGCGGCCGAGATGGAGGGCTCGTTCCTCGAGTACGCGTACTCGGTGATCTACGCGCGGGCACTGCCCGACGCGCGGGACGGCCTCAAGCCGGTGCAGCGGCGGATCCTGTTCCAGATGGGCGAGATGGGGCTGCGCCCGGACCGCGCGTACGTCAAGAGCGCGCGCGTGGTCGGCGACGTGATGGGCAAGCTCCACCCGCACGGCGACGCGGCGATCTACGACGCCATGGTGCGGCTCGCGCAGCCGTTCAGCCTGCGGCTGCCGCTGGTGGACGGCCACGGCAACTTCGGTTCGCTCGACGCCGGTCCGGCCGCGCCCCGGTACACCGAGGCGCGCCTGGCGCCCGCGGCGCTCGCGATGACGCAGGGGGTCGACGAGGACGTCGTCGACTTCGTCCCGAACTACGACAACAAGCTCCAGCAGCCCGAGGTGCTGCCCGCCGCCATCCCCAACCTGCTGGTCAACGGCACCACGGGCATCGCGGTCGGCATGGCGACCAACATGACGCCGCACAACCTCGTCGAGGTGGTCGCCGCCGCGCGGCACCTGGTGATGCACCCCGACGCGACGCTCGAGGACCTCATGCGGTTCGTCCCCGGGCCTGACCTGCCGGGCGGCGGCAAGATCGTCGGGCTCGAGGGCGTCCGGGAGGCCTACCGCACCGGCCGCGGGCAGTTCCGCACCCGCGCCACCGCGCGCATCGAGAACGTCACCGCCAAGCGCAAGGGCATCGTCGTCACCGAGCTGCCGTACGGCGTCGGGCCGGAGAAGGTGATCGAGAAGATCTCCGAGGGCGTCAAGGCGAAGAAGATCTCCGGGATCTCGGACGCGGTGGACCTGACGGACGGCACGCACGGGCTGCGGATCGTCGTCGAGGTGAAGTCCGGGTTCGACCCCGAGGCCGTGCTGGAGCAGCTGTACCGGCTGACCCCGCTGGAGGACGGTTTCGCGATCAACAACGTCGCGCTGGTGGACGGCCAGCCGCGCACCCTGGGGCTGCGCGAGCTGATCGAGGTGTGGGTGAACCACCGGATCACGGTGGTGCGCCGCCGGTCGGCCTTCCGGCTGGCGCGCCGCCGCGAGCGCCTTCACCTGGTGGAGGGTCTGCTGGTGGCGATCCTCGACATCGACGAGGTGATCCAGGTCATCCGCTCGTCGGACGACGCCGACGGCGCACGGGCCCGCCTGATGCAGGTGTTCGACCTGTCGCACCCGCAGGCCGAGTACATCCTCGAGCTGCGCCTGCGGCGCCTCACCCGGTTCTCCCGGATCGAGCTGGAGCGCGAGCAGGCCGAGCTGCTGGCGGAGATCGCCGCGCTCGAGGCGCTGCTCGCCGACGACGCCCTGTTGCGCACCACGGTGTCCGACGAGATGGCCGAGGTGGCGCAGGCGTTCGGCACGCCGCGCCGGACCATCCTCCTGGAGTCCGCCGGCGGCGTCGCCGTCGGGGCCGCGGCGAGCGGCACGACGACGAGGAAGGGCGGCTCCGCGCCGCTGGAGATCGCCGACACCGCCTGCTGGGTGCTGCTGTCCGCGACCGGTCTGCTGGCCCGCACGGCGAGCGACGAGGTCCCGGCGCGGGACGGCGCGCGCCACCGGCACGACGCGCTGGCCGCCCGTGTGGCGACGACGGCGCGCGCGGACGTCGGTGCCGTCACGTCGGCCGGCCGGATGGTGCGCCTGTCGGTGCTCGACCTGCCGGCGCTGCCCCCCACCGACGGCGCGCCCTCGCTGTCCGGCGGGGTACCGGTCGGCGAGGTGGTCCAGCTGGAGCGCGGCGAGCGCGTGGTGGCGCTGGCCTCCCTGGCGCCCGACGCGCCGCCGTTGGCGCTCGGCACCTCGCAGGGCACGGTCAAGCGGGTCGCCCCCGGCGACGTGCCCGGCAACCGCGACACCTGGGAGGTGATCGCGCTCAAGGACGGCGACGAAGTGGTGGGTGCCGCGGCCGCGGCGGACGACGACGAGCTGGTGCTGGTCGCCTCGGACGCGTCGCTGCTGCACTTCCCGGCCTCGGCCGTGCGCCCCCAGGGGCGGCCCGCCGGCGGGATGGCGGGCATCCGCCTGGACGCCGGGCAGTCGATGGTGGCGTTCGCCGTGGTCCCGGCGGACGACGAGCACGCACTCGTCGTCACCGTCGCGGGCTCGTCGTCCGCCCTGCCGGGCACCCAGGCCGGCACCGCGAAGGTGACGCCGTTGGCGGCCTATCCCGGCAAGGGCCGCGCCACCGGCGGGGTGCGGGCCCATCGCTTCCTCAAGGGCGAGGACGCGCTGCTCCTGGCGTGGGTGGGGCCCCCGCCGGCCCGGGCGGTCGGCTCCGGCGGTCAGGCGGTGACGCTGCCGGACGTCGACCCCCGACGCGACATGTCCGGGGTCCCGCTGGCCGCCCCCGTCCACGCGGTCGGCTGATGGCGCCGGTGCTGGAGCTGCCGCGCTCCGTACTCCTCGCCCTGTGGCTGCAGGGCGGCACGGCGAACGGCGCCGAGCGCGTGGTCACGGGGGACGACGAGCCGCACGAGGTCGTGGGCGGACGCTACGACGACCTCGAGGAGCTGGTCCGGGACATCGTCGAGCGGGACTGCGACGTCACCGCGGTGCTGCCCGCGCCGGGCGACCCGCTGATGGGCCCGCCGGACGCCGCGGCGGCCGGCGAGTGCGTGCTGGTGCACAACAACGACGAGGGCTGGAACCTGGCGATCGTCCCCGAGATCCACCGCTTCGGGTCGCGGCTCGAGCCGGGCGCCACCGTGGTGTGGCACACGCACGAGGTGGACGACTGGCGCACCGGCCTGCTGGGCGCCGTCGGGTCGCTCGACGACGCGGAGCGCGCGCTGCGCGAGGGCGTGCACCTCGCCACGGCCACTCTCGTCGATCTCGACGTCGCCCGGTGGCGGCCGGATGCCGCCGAGCGCATCGCGGCGGTGCGGGACGGCTCCCTGCCCGTCGACCGCCTCCCGGCGGAGTTCAGGGCCTGGCCCAAGCGCGTGGCCGTCATGACCCAGGGCGCGCGGCTGCGCGCCATCGTCGCGCTGGCCACCGAGGACCAGGGCGGCGCGGTCAACCTGTGGCAGTCGGACCAGCGGTCCACCGCGCTGCGCGAGGTCGACCGGCTCGCGCGCCGCGTGATGAGCGCCGCGTCCGCGTGGGCGCGGGGCGACGAGGTGCGCGTGCACGCCGATGAGAAGCGGCGGGAGCGCGAGGAGGAGCGCCGCCGGCGCGAGCAGGGCCGCCCCTAGCCAGGCACCGACCGGCCTACGGCCGCAGGGTGGTCCGGCGCCGCTGCTGCGCTATCTGGCGCCAGCGGGCCTTCTCCTCGGCCGCCAGCCGAGCGTCCGCACGCCGCGCCTGGAACGCGGCCTCGCGGCGCAGCCGCCGCCAGCTGTCGAACCGCCGCTCGGCCAGCTCTCCGGTCTCCAGCGCCGCCAGCACGGCGCAGCCGGGCTCGCCGGTGTGCGAGCAGTCGGCGAACCGGCACCCCTCGGCGAGAGCGGCAACGTCGGCGAACGCCGTGTCGAGGGCGTCGTCGTCCGCGACGAGCCCGACGCCACGGATGCCGGGCGTGTCGATCAGCAGCGCGCCGCCGTCCAGCCGCACCAGCTCGCGGTGCGTGGTGGTGTGGCGCCCGCGGCCGTCGGCGCGCAGACCGCCCGTCGCGGCGATGTCGCGTCCCGCCAGCGCGTTGACCAACGTCGACTTCCCCGCACCGGACGGCCCGACGAGCACGAACGTCACGCCCGGACCGAGCAGCGCCCGCAAGGGGTCCAGCCCCTCGCCCGCCGCGGCGCTGACCGCGTGGACGTCCGCGCCGATCGCCACCGCGGCCACCTCGTCGGTCAGGTACCCCGCCCCCGGCACCAGGTCCGCCTTGGTGAGCACCACCACCGGCCGGGCGCCCGAGCGCCACGCCAGGGTCAGCAGCCGCTCCACCCGGCCCAGGTCCGGCTCGGGGTCCAGGTGCTCGACGACGAGCACCACGTCGACGTTCGCGGCGAGCACCTGGGTGCGGGACGTGCGGCCGGCGCTGTCGCGCACCAGGGCACTGCGCCGCGGCAGGACGCCGGCGAGCACGTCGCCGGCGGGCGTCAGCTCGACGAGGTCGCCGACCGTCGGCACGATGCGCCCCTCGGGGGCCCAGTCGGCGGGGGCGAGCCCGTCGCGCGCCAGGGGCACCCGCCGCGGCTCGTCGACCGGCGCCTCACCGGGCGGCGTGCCGGACCCGGCAGCGGACCCGCCAGCGAACGCGTCAGCGGGCCCGGCACCGGGGACGGGGACGACGGCGGGGACGACACCGGGGACGACGAGCAGCGCGCCCCTGTCGGCGCGCACCACCAGCCACGGATCACCGTCATGCACGATTTGACCGTATGTGCGCCCCCGTCCCCCCGACGAGCGATTTCCGACCGCCCCGAACCGCTGCCGCGCCCGCGGGGCGAACACACCGGCAGCCCTTGGTGGCGGATCGGGGTCGGGAGCCGCAACCAACGGCTGCCGATCCGCCTCGCGCCTGAGACCTCGGCGCGGTCAGCCGACCGCCAGCTCGTCCCGCCACTCGTTGATCTCGCCGATGAGCCGGGCCAGCAGCTGGTCGAGCTCGCCGCCGAACGCCACGCGCTGCGCGGCGCGCGCCCGCTCCGCCCCGGTCGCCTCGCGGATGATCCGCCCCGCCATCGCGTGGAACTGACCGTGCAGCGCCCGCGCGGGCTCGAGGTGCGCCGACGCCGAGGCCCGCGCGTGGCTCCCCGCGGCGATCCACGCCCCGAACGCACACTGGTCGTCCTTCGACACGACGTCCGGGTCGAGCTCGCACCGGCCGGTGGCGACCGCCGCCATCAGGCGCACCTTCCATGCCCCGTGCGCGCCGATGGCCGCCCTGAGCTGGTCGGCGGCGCCGGTGCCCGGCGCGGGCCTCGTGACATGCGCGTCGTCGAAGTATGCCCGCAGGCCGCCGTCGAGGTCCTCGGCCTCCTCGTGCAGCCGGCCGTTCAGCCGGCGGACGCGGTCGGCCTCGCCCCGGGTGGCCGCGACCGCCCCTGAGAGACCTGCCAGCGCGCGGGCCATCGACCCGGCGGTGCTGGCGCCTTGCGCGACGTCGTGGGCCAGCTGCCCGGTGACCGTGGTCTGCTCCTCGACCGCGGCCGCGACCGAGGAGGTCATCGTGCCGATCTGCTCGACCAGTGCTGCGGTGTCGGCGATGCCCTTCGTGGACCTCACCGTGCCCTCCAGCAGCGCGCGGACGCGCTCGTCGATCTTCGTTGTCGCCTCGGCGGTCTGGTTGGACAGCTCCTTCACCTCGCGTGCGACCACGGCGAACCCCTTCCCCGCCTCCCCCGCGCGCGCGGCCTCGATGGTGGCGTTGAGCGCCAGCAGGTTGGTCTGGCTCGCCACCTGGGCGATCAGGCCCGACACGTCGGCGATCTCACGCGCGGCCGCCTCGAGCTCGGCCATGCTCACCCGGGCGCGCTCGGCGCTCAAGACGGCCCCCTCGACGGCGCGCGCCGACTCGGCCGTGCGCGCCGACACCTCGCGCAGCGAGGCGGACAGCTCCTCGGTCGCACTCGCCAGGGAGCTGGCCATCGCGCTCATCTGCTCCGACGCCGTGGCTGCCGCCTGCGCCTCGGTGTCGGCGGCGGCGCTGCGGCGGTCCAGCTCGGCGGCTGCGTCGACGAGGCCGACGACGGTCGCCGAGACGCAGATCGCGGTCGCGCCGACCTCGTTGAGCAGCTTCGCCGCAGCCGCGCCCTCACGTCCGGACTGCGGTGCGCTCGCGGTGCGGGCACGCCCGGGCCTCGGAATCATGATCGCCACTCCCTCGCGTCGGGCCGTCGGTGTTCCGACACCCCATCGACAGGGGCGGACGCGATCTGAGTGGCCCGACGCCCCTACGCGACGGAGCGGTAGACCGCGGCGGTCCGCTCGCCGATGGCGCCCCACGTGAAGTGCTCCTCGACCCGGCGGCGCGCTGCCGCGCCCCAGGCCGCGGCGCGTGACCCGTCGGACACCACCTCGGTGAGCGCCGCGGCCAGGTCGGCGACGAAGCGCTCCGGGTCCGTCGGCGTGCCCGTCCCGTCCTGCAGCTGCTCGATGGGCACCAGGCGGCCCGTGACGCCGTCGTCCACCACCTCGGGGATGCCTCCGGTCGCCGTGCCGACCACCGGCAGCCCCACCGCCATCGCCTCGAGGTTGACGATCCCCAGCGGCTCGTACACCGAGGGGCAGACGAACACGGTGGAGGCCGCCAGCACCGCGACCAGCTCGTCGCGCGGCAGCATCCGGTCGATCCACACCACCCCGCTGCGCCGCTCGCGCAGCCGCTCCACCAGACCGGTCACCTCAGCGAGGATCTCGGGGGTGTCGGGCGCGCCGGCGCACAGCACCAGCTGCACCTCGTCGGGCAACGACTCGGCGGCGCGCAGCAGGTAGGGCAGGCCCTTCTGCCGCGTGATGCGCCCGACGAAGACGACGGCGGGACGCGTCGGGTCCACCCCCAGCGCGCGGGCGGTCGCGCGTGCCGACTCGGCGTCGGCGGGGCGCTGCCAGTCGGCCAGGTCGATCCCGTTGTGCACCACGTGGACCTTGGCCGGGTCCACCTGCGGGTACACGCGCAGGATGTCGTCGCGCATCCCGCCGGAGACGGCGATGACGGCGGCGGCGCCCTCGTAGGCGGTGCGCTCGGCCCAGGACGACAACGCGTACCCACCACCGAGCTGCTCGGCCTTCCACGGCCGCAGCGGCTCCAGGCTGTGCGCGGTCAGCACGTGCGGCACGCCGTGCAGCAGGCCCGCGAGGTGACCGGCGAGGTTGGCGTACCACGTGTGGGAGTGCACCAGGTCGGTGCCGCGCGTGCCCTCGACCATCGCCAGGTCCACGCCGAGGGTGCGCACGGCGGCGTTCGCGCCGGCGAGGTCCGCGGGCTCGTCGTACCCGGTGACGCCCACCTGCCCGGGGCGCGGGCCGTCGAAGCAGTGGACCCGCACGTCGAGCGTCGCGCGCAGCACCCGGCTCAACCCGACGACGTGCACCCCGGCCCCGCCGTACACGTGCGGGGGGTACTCGCGGGTCAGCAGGTCGACGCGCACCGGGGTCCCCTTCGACGACTGGACGGGTCGGGCGACACGTTAGCGCGCGTCCCTCGCGGCCACACACGTCCGGCGCTTATGGTCCAGGTATGGCAACGCCGCGAGTCCTGGCCATCGTCCTCGCCGGTGGCGAGGGCAAGCGCCTGATGCCATTGACCGCCCATCGGGCCAAGCCGGCGGTCCCGTTCGGCGGCATCTACCGGCTGATCGACTTCGCGCTGTCGAACATCATCAACTCGCGGTACCTGCATGTGATCGTGCTCACCCAGTACAAGTCCCACAGCCTTGACCGGCACGTCTCCAAGACATGGCGCATGTCCACCCTGCTGGGCAACTACGTGGCGGCCGTCCCGGCGCAGCAGCGCGTCGGTAAGCACTGGTACCTCGGCAGCGCGGACGCGATCTACCAGGGCCTGAACATCATGGACGACGAGCGGCCGGACATCGTCGTGGTGGTCGGCGCGGACCACGTGTACCGGATGAGCTTCGAGCAGATGGTGGACGCGCACATCGCCTCGGGTGCGCAGCTGACGGTGGCCGGGATCCGGCAGCCGATCGGCCTGGCGGACCAGTTCGGGGTGATCGAGACGGACCCGGCCGACCCGACGCGCATCGTCGCGTTCCGTGAGAAGCCGAGCGACCCGGTGGGTCTGGCCGACTCCCCCGGTGAGGTGCTCGCCTCGATGGGCAACTACGTGTTCGACGCGGACGCCCTGGTCAAGGCCGTCACCCAGGACGCCGAGGACGTCAACTCCCGTCACGACATGGGCGGCGACATCGTGCCGATGTTCGTCGAAGCGGGCACCGCGGGCGTCTACGACTTCATCCGCAACGACGTACCCGGCTCCACCCCGCGGGACCGCGACTACTGGCGGGACGTGGGGACGCTCGACGCGTACTTCGAGGCGAACATGGACCTCATCGCCGTCGAACCGGTGTTCAACCTCTACAACGACGACTGGCCGGTCTACACCGGGTACACCGGGCTGCCGCCGGCGAAGTTCGTCCACGCCGGCCCGGGACGCCTGGGCCACGCTGCCGACTCGATCGTGTCGCCCGGGGTGGTCGTCTCCGGCGGCACGGTGTCGCGGTCGGTGCTCTCGCCGTACGTGCGCATGCACTCGTGGTCGCAGGTGAGCGACTCCGTGCTCCTCGACGGCGTCGAGGTCGGACGTCACGCCCAGGTGCACCGCGCCATCCTCGACAAGAACGTCATCATCCCCGAGCGCGTCCGCATCGGCATCGACCGCGAGCACGACCTGGCGCGCGGCTTCACCGTCACCGAGACCGGCATCACCGTGGTGTCGAAGGGCACCGTTCTGACGGACTGACTACCCGATCGGGTGGACGAACAGCCCGCTGAGCAGCTTGGGCTCGAACCACGTCGACTTCGGCGGCATCACCTGGCCCGAGTCGGCGACGTCCATCACCTCGGCCGTCGCCGTGGGGTGGAGCACGAACGCGACCGCCGCGCGTCCCTCGTCGACCAGCCGCACCAGCTCGTCGGTGCCGCGGCCGCCGCCGACGAAGGCGATCCGCGCGTCCGTCCGCGGGTCGGCGATGCCCAGCAGCGGCGCCAGCACCCGGTCCTGGAGCACGGAGACGTCGAGGCGAGCGATCGGGTCGGCCTCGTCGACCACGCCGGGGCGCGCCGCCGCCGTCCACCAGGAGCCGTCCAGGTAGACACCGATCTGGTGGCGGGCCGGCTCGGGCGCCGCCGCGGCGGGCGCGACGACGAAGTCCGTGCCGAGCGACGCGAGGAACGACTCCACGTCGTGCTCTCCGAGGTCACGCACCACACGGTTGTACGCCAGGATCGTCAGCTCGTCGGACGGGAACACCACCGCGGGGAACTCCGCCGCACCGGGGCGCGGGTCCGACGCCGCCAGCCGCGCAGCGGCGGCGGTGCGATGGTGCCCGTCGGCGACGTACAGCGCCGGGACCTGCGCAAACGCGTCCTGCAGGGCTGCGGCGTCGGCGGCGTCGGACACCGTCCACAGGGTGTGCCGCACGCCGTCGCGCACGAGCGAGTACTCCGGCTCGCGTGCCGTGACCCGCGCCAGCACGTCCGCGACGGCGCCGGCTCCGGGCGCGTCGGGCCGGTACATGAGGAACACGGGCTCGTCGTGCGCGCCGAGCGCCTCGATGTGCGCCGTGCGGTCGTCCTCCTTGTCCGGCCGGGTGTGCTCGTGGATCGCGATCACCCCGGCGCGGTAGTCCGCGGCGGTGACGGCCCCGACGGCGCCCGTCTGGGTGGCGTCGCCCCGCTGCTGCCGGTAGACCAACAGGCCCGGTGCGGCGTCGCGCACCAGCGTGCCGCGGCGTTCGAAGTCGTCGAGCACCTCGCGACCGAAGCGGTGCACCCGGTCGGCGGACGCCCCGGGCTCGAGCCCGATCTCCGGGCGCGACACCCGCAGGAAGCTGTCGGGGTTGCCGTCCGCCAGAGCGGCGGCCTCGGCGGTGTCGACCACGTCGTACGGCGGCGCGGCGACCGTGTCGACGAGGTGACGGGGCGGGCGCAGGGCGACGAAGGCGCGGACGGTGGCCACGGGGTCACCTTGCCATGCCACCCCGCCGACCGCGCCGGGCGTCCATCCCCGCGCCCCCCGCCCCCTGCCCCCTGGCCCCGCCCCCCTCCCCCGCCCTCCACCTTTTGCGAGGTTGAGGTCGTGGATCACGACCGGAACCTGGCAAAAGGTGGGGATGGGGCGGGGTGAGGGGGCCGGGTGAGGGGACGGGTCAGGTGGGGATGGGGCGGGGTGACGGGGCCGGGTGAGGGGGCGGGTCAGGTGGGGAGGGGGCGGGTCAGGTGGGGGTGG
>Ga0255338_1001131_pt1 | contig 56270 bp, 58 predicted proteins | sample MeOH1_35cm_T4_19_FD_203715 | JGI IMG/M metagenome (GOLD analysis project Ga0255338, IMG submission 203715) | Sandy soil microbial communities from University of British Columbia, Vancouver, Canada - MeOH1_35cm_T4_195 | ecosystem: Engineered > Artificial ecosystem > Sand microcosm > Unclassified ... | reverse complement strand
CTCGGCACGCGCATCTCGGAAGAGAGCCACCTGAAGCCCAAGACGATGATCGAGATCGGCGGCCGGCCGATCCTCTGGCACATCATGAAGCTCTATTCGCACTACGGCTTCAACGAGTTCATCGTCTGCCTTGGCTACAAGGGCTACGTGATCAAGGAGTACTTCGCCAACTACGTGCTCCACCACGCGGACCTGACCGTCGACCTGGCCAGCGGCTCGATGGAGTTCCATGCCACCAACCACGAGCCGTGGAAGGTGACCCTGGTGGACACCGGCGCCGAGACCATGACCGGCGGCCGGCTGAAGCGGGTGGCCAAGTACCTGACCCCGGACGAGCCGTTCTTCCTGACCTACAGCGACGGCGTGGCCGACCTGGACCTGCGGGCCCTGGCCGACTTCCACCGCCAGCATGGCCGTGAGGCCACCGTGACCGCCGTGGCGCCGCCCGGGCGGTTCGGCGCTCTGGAGATCGTCGATGGCCAGGTCGAGCGCTTCGTGGAGAAGCCGCCGGGCGACAACGGCCTGATCAACGGCGGGTTCTTCGTGCTGCATCCCAACGTCGTCGACCGGGTCGCCGGCGACGCCACGGTGTGGGAGCAGGAACCGCTGAAGGGCCTGGCGGCCGATGGCGAGCTGATGGCGTTCCGCCATGACGGTTTCTGGGCGCCGATGGACACCCTGCGCGACAAGAACCAGCTCGAGGCGCTGTGGGCGACCGGCGAGGCCCCGTGGCGGCGCTGAACCCGGAATTCTGGGCCGGCAAGCGGATCCTGCTGACCGGCCACACGGGGTTCAAGGGCTCGTGGGCGGCGATCTGGCTGAGCCATCTGGGCGTCGAGGTCACTGGCCTGGCCCTGCCGCCGGACCAGACGCCGGCGCTGTTCAGCCTGGCCGGGGTGGAACGCCAAGTCACCTCGCGTTTCGTCGACCTGCGCAACCCGGACGCCGTGGGCGTGGCGCTGGGCGGCCATGCCTTCGACCTGGTGCTGCACATGGCGGCGCAGCCGATCGTGCGGACCTCCATCGAAGACCCGATCGGGACGTTCGAGACCAATATCATGGGCACCGCCCACCTGCTGCAGGCGCTGCGGGGCCAGTCCGCGCTGCAGGCCGTGCTCGCGATCACCTCGGACAAGGTCTACGCCAACAGCGAGACGGGCCGCGCCTTCGCCGAGGGCGACAACCTGGGCGGCAAGGATCCCTATTCGGCGTCGAAGGCCGCAGCCGAGATCGTCGTCCAGAGCTTCGCCAAGAGCTACTTCCAGGACGTGCCCGTGGCCACGGCGCGGGGCGGCAATGTGATCGGCGGCGGCGATTTCTCCCGCGACCGCCTGGTGGCCGACATCGTGCGCGCGGCGCGCGGCGGCGCCCAGGTGGTGCTGCGCCATCCCGAGGCGACGCGGCCCTGGCAGCACGTGCTGGACTGCCTGGCTGGCTACTTCCGCTACGTCGAGGCCCTGGCCGCCGATCCGGCGACGCCACGGGCCCTCAACTTCGGACCCAAGCCCGGCGGGGCGGAGGTCAGCGTGGGCCAGCTGGCCACCCTTGGCGTCGAGGCCCTGGGCGGCCAGGGCTGGCGGCACGAGCCCGATCCGGCGTCGCTGGAGGCCAGGAACCTGGCCATCGACGCCAGCTTGGCCCGCAAGGCGCTGGGCTTCGAAAGCCGGCTGGAGGCGCCCGAGGCTGTGGCCCTGACCATGGACTGGTATCGCCGTCAGGCGGCCGGCGAGGACGCGCTTTCCTTGTGCCTGGAGCAGATCGAGGGCTACGAAGGCCGGTCATGAGTCTCTGCCGTTTCTGCCGCGCCCCGCTCACCCGCACCTTCCTGGACCTCGGCCTTCAGCCGCTGGCCAACAGCTACCTGACGCCCGAGCAGCTGGCCGCCGGGAATGAGCCGGTCTTCCCGCTGAACACCATGGTCTGCGACGCCTGCTTCCTGGTGCAGGCCGACCACGAGGTGCCGGCCGAGGCGATCTTCGACGAGGGTTATGCCTACTTCTCGTCGTTCTCGCCGGGCTGGGTGGAGCACGCGCGCCGCTACGCCGAGGCGATGACCGAGCGGTTTGGCCTGGGGTCGGACTCACTGGTGGTCGAGGTGGCCAGCAACGATGGCTATCTGCTGAAGCATTTCCTGGCGAAGGGCGTGCCCGCCCTGGGGATCGAACCCACCGCCAACACCGCGGAGGCCGCGCGGGCGATCGGCGTGCGCACCGACGTGGTGTTCTTCAACGCCGAGACCGGCCAGGCGCTGGCGGCGCGGGGCGACCGCGCCGACCTGATGGCCGCCAACAATGTCCTGGCCCACGTGCCCGACCTGAACGCCTTCGTCGGCGGCTTCCGGCACGTCCTGAAGCCGGAGGGCGTGCTGACCTTCGAGTTCCCGCATCTGCTGAACCTGATCGAGAAGGTGCAGTTCGACACCATCTACCACGAACACTACTCCTACCTGTCGCTGCTGGCGGTAGAGCAGGTGCTGGGCGCCCACGGCCTGCGGGTGTTCGACGTGGAGCAGTTGCCGACGCACGGCGGTTCGCTGCGTCTCTTCTGCTGCCACAAGGCGGCCAGCCACCAGGACACCGACGGCCTCAACGCCGTCCGCGCCGCCGAGGCTGCGGCGGGCCTGAACCGGCCCGAGACCTACGACGGCTTCACGGCCCGGGTCGAGGCGGTGCGCGACAGCTTCCAGGCCTTCCTCAAGGCGGCCAGGGACGACGGCAAGGCGATCGCGGCCTATGGCGCGGCGGCCAAGGGTAACACCTTCCTGAACTACTGTGGCACGACTGCGGACGACATCGTCGAGGCCTATGACGCCAACCCGGCCAAGCAGGACCGCTACCTGCCGGGCAGCCACGTGCCGATCCGCAGCCCCGCCGCCGTGGCCAGCTCGCGGCCCGACTATGTGCTGATCCTGCCCTGGAACCTGAAGGACGAGATCACCCGGCAGCTGGCCTTCATCGCCGACTGGGGCGGCCGGTTCGTGATCGCCTCGCCCCGCACCGAGATCCTGGACTGATGCGGTTCACGCCCACGGAGATCTCGGGCGTGGTCCGCGTGGAGGCCGAACCGCACCGCGACGACCGGGGCCTGTTCGCCCGCCTGCATTGCCCGGACGAATTCGCCGCCGCTGGCATTCCGTTCGAGCCGGCCCAGACCAGCGTCTCGCGCAATCCTCACCTGCACACCCTGCGCGGCCTGCACTACCAGCCCGCGCCGAACGCCGAGACGAAGCTGGTCCGCGTGACCCAGGGCCGGGTGTTCGATGTCGCTATCGACCTGCGCCCCGCCAGCCCCACCTATCGGCGCTGGACGGCCGCGGAGCTGTCGGCCGAGGACCTGATGGCGCTGTTCATCCCGGAGGGCGTCGCCCACGGCTTCCTGACGCTGGAGCCCGACACCGACGTGATCTACCAGATCGCCCCGGCGTTCCGGCCGGGTCATGAGGCGGGCGTGCGCTGGGACGATCCGGCATTCGGGATCCAGTGGCCCGCCGCGCCGGCCCTGATCTCGCCGCGCGACGCCTCCTATCCGGACCACGGCTAGCCATGGCGAAGCGGATCCTGCTCACGGGCGGCAGCTCGTTCACGGGGGTCTGGATCGCCGAGGCGCTGGCCGCCGCGGGCTTCGAGGTGATCGCGCCGCTGTTGCGGGAGCGCCCGGATTATGAAGGCGTCCGGCTGGCGCGGGTCCGGCGGCTGGAGCAATGCGCCAAGGTGACCTTCGGCCGGGCGCTCGGGTCGGACGCGCTGCTGGCCGACATTCGGTCCAGCGGCGGCGTCGACGTGCTGGCCCACCACGCCGCCCACATTACCGGCTACCGCGACCCCGGCTTCGATCCCATCGACGCGCTGGCCCGCAACACCGCTGGCGCCTCCGCGATGCTGGAGGCTGTGCGCGCCGCCGGCGCGGAGCTGATGGTCCTGACCGGTAGCGTGTTCGAGGCGGGTGAGGGCGGCGGGGACGAAGCGGGCGCGGTGACGCCCTATGGCCTGTCGAAGACTCTCACCAGCGCCGCCTTCGACTACTGGACCCGCGCGGCGGGCCTGCGCTTCGGCCGCTTCGTCATCCCCAGTCCCTATGGCGCGCTCGAGGAGCGGCGGTTCGGCTGGCATCTCTTCCGCACCTGGTTCGCGGGCGGGGCGGCCGCGGTGCGTACGCCGCTCTATGTCCGCGACCACTTGGCCGCACCGCGACTGGGCCGAGCCTATGCGGAGTACGTCGTCGAGGCCCTGGGCTCGGAGGCGCAGGCCACGGTCGCGCGGCCGTCAGGCTGGATCGCGCCGCAGGGCGAGTTCGCGCAACGGGTGGCGGCCGAGGCTGGGCGCCGCCTGGGGCTTGCCTGCGCCGTCGACCTGGCGGAGCAGACCGTGCTCGAAGAGCCGCTGGTCCGGGTCAACGACCAGCCCGCCCGAGCCGCGGACTGGGACGAGGACGCGTTCTGGGACGGCTATGTCGACTGGTACGCCGACCTGCATCAGCGCGGCCTGCTGGACTGACCGGCGCGACAGAGTAGGGAACATAGGATGCCACCTCCCATTTTCACGCGGATCGCCTGCGCCGAGCACGTCGCCGCCGGACGCCTCGAAGTCGGCGCGCATTCCTATGGGGGGCCGATCCTGCGGCACTGGGGGTCGCCCGGCGGCTATGTCTGCCGGATCGGCGACTACTGCTCGATCGCCGACAATGTTCAGGTGTTCCTGGGCGGCTATCACCGTCCGGAATGGGTCTCGATGTACCCATTCTCCGCCTTCGCGGAGTGGAGCGCCGACTGCCTGGTGAGCAACCACACGGTGGGGCGCGGCGACGTAGTGATCGGCAGTGATGTCTGGCTGGGCAGCCAGTGTGTGATCATGGCCGGGGTCACCATCGGCCACGGCGCGGTGGTCGCGGCCCAGGCCGTGGTGAGCAAGGACGTGCCGCCCTACGGGATCGTCGCCGGCAATCCCGCCCGGCTCGTGAAGCATCGCTTCGACGAGGACACCGTCGACGAACTACTACGCATCGCTTGGTGGGATTGGCCCGCCGAACGCATCCGGGCGAACCTCGACCTGTTCTTCAGCAGCGACATGGCCGGCTTCATTGAGCGGAACCGGGTGACGTCCGAGGCGTCCTAGACCATTCGTCGTCAGGTTGGTTCGATCACGGTACGACGAAGGGTCTATCTTCCGGGCGAAGGTCTTGAGCGATCGGCGGTTCGAGTGAACCGCCGATTGCTCTAGCCGCCCCGGACCGTCCGCTCGACCGCGTCGTAGAAGCCGCTCGCCCAGGCCTCGACCTGGCCCAGCGGGCTGGCGCGCATCCGATCGCGCAGGGTGGCCCGCAGCTCGGAGATCCGCGCCGCGTCGTTCCCCAGCTTCACGGCGGCCCCGACGTAGTCGTCCACGGTCTCCACGCAGAGGTCCGTCAGGCCCACGTTGCTGAGCACGGAGTGGCTCAGGCGCTCGTAGGGCGCCGGGCCCCTAAGGCTGACGCACGGCGCGCCCATCCACATGGACTCACAGGTCGTGGTGCCGCCGGTCTGGGGGAAGGTGTCGAGGCTGATGTCGATGCGGTTGTAGTGCGGCAGGTGGGCGCCGCGCACCGCCTCGAACTCGATCCGGTCGCCCTCGATCCCCTCGGCCGCGAAGGCCTTCAGGATATTGGCGCGGAACGACGGCGAGCTGCCCTCCGGCCGGATGAACAGGAAGTGCGAGCCGGGGCAGCGGGCCATGATCCGCGCCCAGACGTTCAAACCCTCGGGCGTGTATTTGTACGGCTGGTTGGCCGTGCCGAAGGTGACATAGCCGTTGCGCGCGATCGGCGCCTGCGGATTGGCCGCCGGCTGCTCACGGAAGGCCGAGGCGCCCAGCGGGTACCAGGCGTCGGGCAGCATCAGCGGCTTCTCGATCAGCATGCGCGGATCGGGCGGCGCGATGTAGGGGTCGCAGACGAAGTAGTCGATGGTCCCGAGGCCCGCCGAGTGCGGATAGCCCAGCCAGCTGGCCTGCAGCGGCGCCGGCTTGTAGGCCATCACCTCCAGCTTGTTCATATGGGTCGAGCCGCCCAGCTCGATCAGCATGTCCAGCTGGTCGTCGGCGATCCGCTGCGCGGCCTCGGCCACGGTGACGTCCGGCCACCAGCGATAGGCGCTGACCTTGGACGTAATGAAGCGCTGAGCCGAGTCGGCCTCGGCCCCGGTGTAGAAGGAATAGACGAACACCTCGAACCGCGCCGGGTCGATGTGCTCGAACAGCGGCAGGGCGAAGTAGCCCACCGGGTGCAGGCGCAGGTCCGAGGACATGAAGCCCAGCCGGATCTTGCCGTCGGGCGCGCGCGGCGGCGGTCGCCTGATCGGGCGCCGCGCCGCGCCTTCTTCGATCTGGCGCCCCCAGATGCGGTGCTGCTCGACCAGCTCCAGCCGGTCGGCGTCGCTGCGCACCCTGGGCATCTGCTTCATGAGCGCGGTGTGGCGACTGTTCGCGGCCCAGCCACGGCCCAGCGTCCGGAAGTCGCCGACCTGGTCCTGGGCCTCGAAGTCGCAGACCCGGCCCAGGGTCTCGAAGACGATCTTGTTGGCCGCGTCGGTGAACTCGGCCGACCGGGCCGTCAGCCGCTTGGCGAGCTGGTAGGCCTTCTCGATGTTGGCCCCCTCGTCGCCGGAGCGGTTGCGCTCGTAGCCTTCGATCAGGGCCGTGGCGTACTCCAGGCGCTGCGGATCGAGCTGGACCGCCTTCTCCATGTGCGCGTTGGAGCGGTTCCGGTCGCGGTCGGCGAGGCTGACGCCCAACTGATGGTGCAGCCAGGCCGCGTCGGGGTTGGAGGGCAGCAGCGACTGCAGGAAGGCGTCCGCCGCGGCGGTGTCGCCCATGCGCCGCAGCGTCAGGGCCTTGGCTTCCAACAGGCGCTGGGCGCCGGGGTTGGCGGCCAGCGCCTTGTCGAGGGTCTCGATCGCCTCGGCGCCGCGGAATTCCTCGCCCAGCGTGCCTACGATGTCGAGCCAGGCGTCGACGTTGGTGCGCTGCAGGTTGACGGCTTGGCGGAACCGCATGAGGGCGGGTTCTATGCGACCCTGCTTGGCCATGGCGCGGCCCAGCTGGCGATGGAATTCGGGATTGCGCGGATCCAGCCGCGTCAGCTTGCCGAACACCGCCTCGGCCTTCGCCGCGTGGCCCATGTCCAGGAGGACGTTGCCCAGGTTCTGCTGCGCCGGCAGCAGTTTCGGCTGCAGCTTGACGGCCTGTTCCAGGACCGGGATGGCCTCGGCTTGGCGCCGAAGCTTGCGCAGCAGCACGCCGCGCACATTCAGCAGTTCGTAGTCGCGCGGGTGTTGCTTCAGGCCCAGGGCGGAGAACGTCTCGCCCTCGGCGAAGCGGCCCGCGGCGTAGAGCTGCGACGTCAGGACCCGGTACGCCGGAATGGCGCGGGCGGAATTCTCGGTCACGGCCGCGATCAGATGGTCGATCGCCTCGTCCTTGCGTCCCGCGTTCAACGCCGCCTGCGCCGCCGCCAACCGATCCGTCATTCCGCTACCTTGAGGGTCCTCGCCAGCGAAGCACTTACGGCCCCGGCTTGCCCGTGGCTAGTCCGGGGCCTCCCGAGTAGCGCCATTTCAGGAGCAGGATGGTCGCCGACAGGATCAGGCAGACGACGTTCGACGCGGCCACCGGCCAGCTGCCGATCATCAGGCCGTAGGCGATCCAGAGGGTGAAGCCGGTCACCGTCACGGCGTACATCTTGAGCGAGACCATCGAGGCGTCGCGCTCGCGCCTGATCTTCGCGATCTGGGGCAAGAAGCTGGTCATCGAGCACAGGGCTGCGCCCGTGCCGATCACGTTGGCGATGAGGGATTCGGCCATCAGGCCGTCGGCGTTTCGGTGTCCATGGGCACGCTAACGGAAAGCCGCACCCCAGGTTGCGAGGCGGTCGTGTCGAGGCGACCGCGGAGCTGCTGGGTCATGAGCTGGACCACGGTCAGGCCGAAGCCCGTCTTGGGCGCGTCGGCCGGCATGCCGACGCCGTCGTCGGACACGGTCAGGTCGAACCCGGTGGCCGTGCGCCGCACGGCCACCTGGATGCGGCCCCGGCGCCCGTCCGGGTAGGCGTGGCGGAGCGCATTGCCAACCATCTCGCTCACCAGCAGCGCCACCGGCGCGCCCTGCCGCCCGGGGATCGTCACGCCGTCGAGGTCAAGGTCGATGTCCACGCCCTCGCGGCCGGCGGACCCAGCCAGGTCGCCGACGATCTCGCGGACCAGGGCGGCGACCTCCACCTCCTCCGCCTCGTCGCTCCAACCCACGTGGCGGTGCGCGACGCTGACCGCGGCCACGCGCTGCTGCACGGCCTTCAACGCCTGGCGCGCGGCCTCGTCGTTCGCGCGGCGGCCCTGGAGCAGCACGATCGAGGAGATCAGCTGAAGGGTGTTCTTCACCCGGTGCTCCACCTCGCGCGCGCGCTGTTCGTGCCGTTCGAGCGCCTGTTCCGCGCTGTCGCTGCTAGGATCGGCCATCCCGTCTCCCGTCGTCAGGCCATCAGTTACACCATCCTATCGGAGGTTAACGATGTTGAGGTTGCGACGTGGCGTCGCCATTCGCGTAACATGGTATGGTGGCGCCGGAGGGACGCAACATGCTGACGCTCGATCACGTCGTCATGCCCGTGCGGGACGCCGAGGCGACGTTGCGCTTCTACAGCGAGGTGATGGGCCTTCCCCTCGTGGAGACCTACAGCGGCGACGACTGGGACGGCTACCCCTGGCTGATGATGATCTTCGGCCTGGGCGGGAAGCAGCAGCTCGTGGCCGTGGCGCTGAAGGGTGCGCCGGCCCCCGACTACCGCGGCGTGCCGGTCGATGCGCGGCACTACGCGCTGGCCGCCGAGTGCGGCTCCGACCTGGACGCCTGGCGCGACCGCCTGCGCGACGCGCGCGTCGATTTCTGGGAGGAGGATCATGGCGAGCAGGCCTCGATCTATTTCCCGGATCCGGACGGGGTGATCTTCGAGATCACCTGGCCGCCCAGCTCGGCGCCGAAGGTGGAGAACCCCGTGGCGCTGGCGGCGGTCAGGCGCTGGGCCAAGGCGGCTTGACCTGAGGGGGCGGCCACGCCAAAGCCGCGCCTCATGAACATCCTGCTTGTGGGCTCCGGCGGGCGCGAGCACGCCCTGGCGTGGAAGATCGCCGCCTCGCCGCTGGTGACGCGCTTCGTGGCCGCGCCCGGCAACCCCGGCATGGCCGCGCAGTGCGAGCTGCGCGAGGTGGCCGCCACGGACGTGGCGGGCCTGGTGGCCCTGGCCCGCGAGATCGTGGCCGACCTGGTGGTGATCGGCCCGGAATCGGCGGTGGACGCCGGCTTGGCCGACGCGCTGCAGGCCGCGGGCATCCCCTGCTTCGGGCCCAACGCCCAGGCGGGCCAGCTGGAAAGCTCCAAGGCCTTCACCAAGGCGTTCTGCGATCGCCACGGCCTGCCCACCTCGGCCTATGCCGTGTGCGACAGCGCGGCCGAGGCCAAGGCGGCCCTGGACCGCTTCGAGCCGCCCTATGTGATCAAGGCCGACGGCCTGGCGGCCGGCAAGGGCGTGGTGATCGCGGCCGAGCGGGCCGAGGCGGAAGCCGCCATCGACGACGCCTTCGGCGGCCGGTTCGGCGCGGCGGGCGGCCGGGTGGTGATCGAGGAGTTCCTGGAGGGCGAGATCGGCTCGTTGTTCGCGCTCTGCGACGGCGAGCACTCGATGGTGTTCGGCTGGGCCCAGGACCACAAGCGCGCCTTCGATGGCGAGCAGGGTCCGAACACCGGCGGGATGGGGACCTATTCGCCGGCGCCGGTGTTCACGCCCCAGCTGGTGGAGCAGGTGCGCCAGCGCCTGGTGGAGCCTGCCTTCGCCGGCATCGCCGCCGACGGGGCGCCCTATCGGGGCGTGCTGTTCGTGGAGCTGATGGCCACGAAGCAGGGCCCCAAGCTGGTGGAATTCAACGTGCGCTTCGGCGACCCGGAGTGCCAGGTCCTGATGCTGCGGCTGGAAAGCGACCTCGTGCCCTACCTCGTGGCCTGCGCGAACGGGACGCTGGCCGACATGCCCGAGCCCCAGTGGCGCGACGACTCGGCCGTCTGCGTGGTCTTGGCCGCCAAGGGCTATCCGGGTACGCCGGCGGCCGGCGGCGAGATCCGCGGGGCCGAGGCGGACTTCGGTTCCGACGCGGTGGTCTTCCATGCCGGGACAAGGCGCGATGCGGCGGGAACCTTGCGCGCCGCCGGCGGGCGGGTGCTGAACGTCTGCGCTAGCGGTCCGACCCTGCGGGAAGCTCGCGATCGCGCCTACGCGGCCGTGGACGCCATCGACTTCCCAGACGGCTTCTGCCGCCGCGACATCGGCTGGCGCGCGCTGGGCTAGGTCAGCGGTCCTCGACCACGGCCCGCAGCCGGGGCAGGGCCACCGTGTGCCAGGCGTGGCCAAGGCCGCCGCGCACGTTCTCGGTCTCGCGATCGTCGAACTGGTCCCAGCCCGAGTGGACCAGGCGCACATGGGTGCCGCCCACGATGTTGCGCAGGCGGATGTCGACGAAGGTGTCGGGCACGTCGGGGAAGCCCCACGAGAAGCTGAGGCGGCGCGGCGCGTCCAGCACCTCGATCCGGCAGGCGATGGCCCCGGTGATGTCGTCTTCCGCGCGGCGGGCGCGGTCCGGCTGCAGATAGAAGATGTGGCCGGGTTCCGGGCGGAAGCGTAGGCAGCCCATCCATAGCGCCACCAGCGCGGGCTCGGTGAGCGCACGCCACACGCGCTCGCGGGGCGCTGCGATCTCGATGATCGACTGGACGTCTTCGACCATCCTTCGCCTGTGCGGGCCGCGAGGCCTCGCGTCAAGCATCGCCGGACGCGCCTTGCTCCCGTAGGGGCCGCCTCGCTAAAAGGGTTCAAACAATTGTACGAGCGAGGAACGCCATGTCCGTCACCGCCGACGTCGCCGCGGAGCAGGCCCGGGAACAGGCCAACACCGGCACCAAGGACGTGGCCGAGAGCCATCGCTTCGACGAGGCGGCCCTCGAGCGCTGGATGAAGGCGAACGTCGAGGGCTATGCCGGCCCGCTGGAGGTGCGCCAGTTCAAGGGCGGCCAGTCCAACCCGACCTACCAGCTGATCACGCCCAACAAGAAGTACGTCCTGCGGCGCAAGCCGCCGGGCAAGCTCTTGCCGTCCGCCCATGCCGTGGACCGTGAGTACAAGGTGATCTCGGCGCTGCACCCGACCGGCTTCCCGGTGGCGCGGCCGTATGGGCTCTGCACCGACGACGGGGTCATCGGCACCTGGTTCTACGTGATGGACATGGTCGAGGGCCGGATCCTCTGGGACCAGAGCCTGCCGGCCTACGGGCCCGCCGAGCGCAACGCGATCTTCAAGGCCAAGATCAAGACCCTCGCCGACCTGCACAACACCGACTACGAAAAGATCGGCCTCGGCGACTACGGCAAGCCCGGCAACTACATGGGCCGCCAGGTCGATCGCTGGACCAAGCAGTACAAGGCGTCCGAGACCGTCCACATCCCGGAGGTTGAGCGGTTGATCGAATGGCTGCCGAAGAGCCTGCCGGCGCAGGAGCGGACCTCGATCGTCCACGGCGACTATCGGCTCGACAACATGATCTTCCACGCCACCGAGCCGCGGGTGGTCGCCGTGCTGGACTGGGAACTGGGCACCCTGGGCGAGCCGCTGGCCGACTTCACCTATGTGCTGATGAACTGGATCAACGGCACGATCTCGACGATCCCGGACCTCAAGGCCCACGGCATCCCGACGATCGACGAGGCGGTGGAATACTACTGCAGCTTGACCGGCCGCTCGGGCCTGCACGACCTGAACTGGTTCTTCTCGTACAACGCCTTCCGGCTGGTGGGCATCCTGCAGGGCATCCTGGGCCGGGTGCGCGACGGCACCGCCAACCACCCGGACGCCGCCGCCATGGCGCCGCGCGTCACCAGCCTGGCCCAGATGAGCTGGGCCTATGCGCAGAAGGCCGGCGCCCGCTAGGTCTCGTTTCCCAAGCGGCCGATCGCAAGTCGCAAGCTTTCCAGCGGTCGGGGCCGCCCTGGGCAAGCTTCGCATGAGTGGCGGCGAGATCAGCATGCTCTCGGATGTAGGCGACGGTTGCGACACATCCGGTCGTAGCCGCCGCGCGGCGCGTCAGCTCGGCCGACGGAGCAGCGCGTCCAGGAACGCCTCGTCCTCGAAGACGGCGCGGACGGGCCACGCCGTCACGCGCTCGCGCCAGCCGGCGGGCAGGCGGGCCCAGTCCTTCTCGGTGGTGACCAGGCCGGCGCCGAACTGCTCCGCGCGCTCGGCCAGGCGCTGGAGCGTGGTCTCGTCGTAGGGGTGGTGATCGGGGAAGGGCCAGAAGTCGCTGAGCTGGCAGCCGGCGGCCTGCAGCGCGCGCTCCACCTTCCACGGCTTGCCGACGCCGGCGAAGCCCACCTGCGGACCGGTCGGCGGCGCGGCGGCCGGGGCCAGGCGGGCGATCAGGACGGGCACGGTGGAGAGCGCACGGACCAGCTCCGGGTCGGGCGCCGCCAGGTCGGCGGGCAGTAGGATCACGGCGGCGTCGGCGCGGGCGAGGCCGACCTTCAGCGGCTCGCGCATCGGTCCGGCGGGGAACACCCGGCCGTCGCCGAAGGGCCACTCGTCCTCGCGGGTCTCGCCGTCGACGACGACCAGCGACAGGGTCTTCCGCACCGAGGGGTTCTGGTGGCCGTCGTCCATGACGATGGCCGTCGCGCCGGCCTGGGCGGCGGCCAGGGCTCCGGCGGCGCGGTCGCGGGAGATCCAGACGGCCAGGTCGCCGGCCAACATCAGGGGCTCGTCGCCCACCTCCGTTGCGGTGTGGCGCGCCGGATCGACCTGGACCGGGCCCGCCAGCGAGCCGCCATAGCCGCGCGACAGCACCGCGCCGCCCAGCCGGCGCGCGATCTCGCGGACCACGGGGGTCTTGCCCGTGCCGCCCATGGTCAGGTTGCCGACGCAGATCACCGGGACGCCGGGATCGACCGGCCGGCCGTTCGCGATCCGCCGCGCGGTGGCGGCGGCCCAGATCCAGGAGACGGGGGTCAGCAGCAGGCGGGCGACCGCGCCGGTCTTGCCGGCGCGACTGTACCACCAGCGGGGCGTGGAGAGCTTCATGCGGGCAGCAGCGGTTCGAGGAGGGCCATGGCCTCGTCGAGGGCTTCGCCCTGGCGGCTGGCGAAGCCCAGCGCCGCTTCGCCCATCCGCCGCGCGATGAGCGGATAGTCCAGGAGGCCCCGGATGTGGCGCGCGAGGGCCTCGGTGTCCGCGGCCTCGATGGCGGCGGCCTCGGCGAACAGGGCGGCGTAGACGTCGGCGGCGTTGAAGGCGTGAGGGCCGGTGAGGATCGGCCGCCCGATCCGGGCCGGCTCCAGCGGATTGTGGCCGCCGATCCCGGGGACGAACCCGCCGCCCATCACCACCACGTCGGCCAGGCGGAAGAACAGGCCGAGTTCGCCCAGGGTGTCGGCGACGTGGATCGGGCCGTCCATCGCTTCGCCGGCCGCTCGCCGGGTGGCGCCGAGGTCGCGGGCGATCTCCGGTCCGCGATCCGGGTGGCGGGGGGCGATGATCAGCAGGGCGTCATGGCCCGCGGCGCGGAAGGCCCTGGCGATGATCGGCTCCTCGCCCGGATGGGTGCTGGCGGCGAGCACCACCTTGCGGCCTGCGACAGCGGCGCGGAGGCGGCCCAGTTCGGCGTCGTCGGCGGCCAGGGGCTCGCCCAAGGACTTCAAGTTGAGGAGCGGGCCCGGGGTCGCGCCCAGGCGGCGGACGCGCGCGTCGGTGGCCGGGTCCTGCGGCAGGATCAGGTCGAAGGCGCCGACCAGCGCCCGGGCCGAGGCCGGCCACTTCGCCCAGCGGTCCGCGCTGGCCTCGGTCATTCGCGCCGACAGCAGGGCCAGGCGCACGCCGCGCGCCTTGGCGGCGAGGATCAGGTTGGGCCAGAGCTCGCTCTCGACGAAGACCGCCAGGGACGGTCGCCAGTGGTCCAGGAATCGACGCACCGCGCCCGGCGCGTCCACGGGCGCGAACTGGTGGAGCACCCCGCTTGGCAGGCGCCTTTGCAGGAGTTCCGCGGCGGTGACGGTGCCGGAGGTCACGAGCAGGCGCAGGTCCGGCCTCCGCGCTCGCAGCGCGGCCACGAGCGGCAGCAGGGACTGGGTCTCGCCGACGCTGACGCCGTGCAGCCAGACCAGCGGCCCGTCCGGCCGCGCCGCGCTGGCGCGGCCCAGGCGCTCGTCGATCCGAGCGGGGTCTTCCTTCCCGCGCCGCGCCCGGCGCTTGAGGAGGGCCGGCGCGAAGGGCTCCAGCAGGCCCGTCGCCGCGCCATAGAGGGCGAGCGGGAGCGGTCGGATCACACCACCTCGGCGGGGGCGAGGCGGCAGGCGTGGGCGGCGTCGGTCTCCACCTGGATCGTCGCGTGGCCGATCTTGAACCGCGTGGCGAGGCCGTCGCACGCCGCGTGCAGGAAGCTGTCGGCTTCGACGTTGCGGGGCCGCAGGATGTGGGCGGTCATGGCCGTCTCGGTGGTCGAGAGCGCCCAGATGTGCAGGTCGTGGACGCCCTCCACGCCGGGCAGGCTGCCGAGGTACTTGCGCACCGCCTCGACATCGATGCCGCGCGGGGCGGCGTCCATGGCCAGGTCGGCCGAGTCGCGCAGCAGGCTCCAGGAGCTCAGCACGATGACGGCGGCGATGATCAGGCTGAGCACCGGGTCGATCCAGAGGAGGCCGGTCTGGGCCATGACGAAGGCGCCGGCGACCACGGCCAGCGACACGCCGGCGTCGGCCGCCATGTGCAGGAAGGCGCCGCGGACGTTCAGGTCATCATGGCTGCCGCGCATGAACAGCATGGCCGTGGCGCCGTTGACCAGCACGCCCAGGCTGGCGGCCAGCATGACGATGCTGGAGTCGATCGAGGCGGGTTCGGAGAAGCGGCGGATGGCTTCCGAGGCGATGGCGCCCACCGCCACCAGCAGCAGGATGGCGTTGGCGAGCGAGGCCAGGATGGTGGCCTTGCGCAGGCCATAGGTGCGGCGGCCGGCGGGCGCGCGCCTGGCCAGGATCGTGGCGCCCCAGGCCAGCAGCAGCGACAGGACGTCCGAGAGGTTGTGGCCGGCGTCGGCCAGCAGGGCCAGCGAGCCGGTCCAGAGCCCGGCGCCGACCTCGGCCGCCACGAACGCCGTGTTGAGGGCGACCCCGATGGCGAACGCGCGGCCCATGTTGGCCGGTGCGTGGTGATGGTGGCCGCCGGCATGGCTGTGGCCGTGGCCATGATCGTGGTGATCGTGGTCGTGCGCGTCGTCGTGATCGTGCGCGTCGTGGGCCATGGGCCTATGTCTCACCAGCCGCCAAGGGGATCAACGCGATAACAAGTAACGCTGGGCGCCTCGCAGGGTCATGGCTTTGCGACCAGAGCTTCGGCCTTGCGGGTGGCGGCGGAGAGGCGGGCCGACCAGTCCGCGATCAGGGCCGCGATGATGGCGTCGTCGGCGTCGGCGGGCACGAGCAGCGGGCCTTCCCAGACCACCGCGCCCCGGCCGAAGGGGGCGGCGAACATCACCTTGTCCCAGGTCCCGTCGAGCTGCCAGGCGGGGTTGGCCGCGATGCCGATGAGGAACACCGGCTGGCCCGAGCGCCGGGCGATCTGCAGGGAGCCGGCGGCGATCACCTCGTTCGGGCCGCGCGGGCCGTCGGGCGTGACCACCAGCGCGCCGCCGCCCTTCACCCAGGCCGTGGACTCGCGGATCGCCGTCACCGCCTGGCGCGCCTTGGCGGCGTCGCCCTTCTTGGCCGAGGAGGCGCGGATGGCCGGGAAGCCGGACATGTCGAGCGCGCGGGCGATGAACTCGCCGTCGGCCGAGGGCGAGACCAGGCACCGCGTGCGCTTGCGCCACCACTGCGGCGCCATGGCCAGGCAGAGCGGGATGCGGCCATGCCAGAAGAGGGCGATGGCGCCGGTGGCGTCGTCGGCCAGCACCGGCTCGACGCAGGCCACGTTCTCGTGCCGCCAGCGGACGGTCCGCAGGACGAGCCTGAGGTAGGTCCCCAGCACCCAGCCGAGGAAGGCCTGGACGCCGTCTGAGCGCAGAAGGGCCTTCAAGCGGGCTCGGCCTCCAGGTCCTGGCTCTGCGCGAGACGGGCGTAGAGGCCGCGCTGTTTCACCAGGCCCGTATGGTCGCCGGTCTCCACGATCCGGCCCTTGTCGACGACGTAGATCCGGTCGGCGCCGCGCACCGTCGACAGGCGGTGGGCGATCAGCAGGGTGGTGCGCCCGGCCATCAGCCGCTTCAGGGCGGCCTGCACCTGGGCCTCGCTCTCGGTGTCGAGGGCGCTGGTGGCCTCGTCCAGCAGCAGGATCGGGGCGTCCTTCAGGAAGGCGCGGGCGATGGCGATCCTCTGGCGCTGGCCGCCGGAGAGCCGGGCGCCGGCCTCGCCCACCAGGCTGTCGTAGCCGCCGGGCAGGGCGGTGATGAACTCGTGCGCCGCCGCGGCTTCGGCCGCCGCCTCGACCTCGGCGGAGGTGGCCTCGGGGCGGGCATAGGCGATGTTGGCGCGGATGCTGTCGTCGAACAGGAACGGCTCCTGGGTGACGAGGGCGATCTGGTCGCGGAGCGAGGCCAGGGCCACGTCGCGCACGTCGCGGCCGTCCAGCGTCACGCGGCCGCCGCTGACGTCGTAGAAGCGCGGGATCAGGTTGAGGATGGTGCTCTTGCCGCCGCCGGACGGGCCGACCAGGGCGATGGTCTCGCCACGGCTGGCCTCGAGGCTGACGCCGGTCAGGGCCGGCGGGCCGTCGCCGCCATAGGAGAAGCTGACGTCCTCGAAGCGGATGGCGCCTTCGGAGCGAGAGAGGCTGGGCGCGCCCGGCCGCTCGCGCACCTCGGGCTCGACGTCGAGGGCGGCGAACAGGCGGCGCGCCGCCGACATCCCCTCGGCGAACACGGTCTGCAGGTTGGCGAGCTGGCGGAGCGCCTGGCTGGCCATGGTCAGGGCGGCGACGAAGGAGAAGAAGGCCCCGGCGTTCATCTCGCCCTGGGTGGAGCGCCAGCCGGCGTAGGCGAAGACGATGGCCACGATCAGGGTCATCAGCAGTTCGGTGGCGGGCGCGGCGCGGGCGCGGGCGTTCGCGCCCTTGGTCAGGTGCCTCTGGCGGCGCTGGACCACCTCGGCGACGCGGGCCTCCTCATAGGCCTCGCGGTTCTCGATCTTCACGACCCGGACGCCGTCCAGGCTCTCCATGATCGCCGAGGAGAGGGCGGAGGTCTCCTCCATGGCGCCCTTGGCGGCCTTGGTGGTGCGCTTGGAGAACCGGCGCATGATCCAGCCGGCGATCGGCACGGCGGCCAGCAGCACCAGCGACAGCATCCAGTCGTTGGCCACCATCACCAGGATCGCGCCCAGGAAGATCAGCAGGTTCTGGGTGTAGTTCACCACCCCGGCCGTCGCCGCCTCGCGGATCAGGCCGGCGTCGTAGAGCACCGACGACACGTAGGCGCCGGAGTGCTGGCGGCCCAGGTGGGCGAGGTCGGCGCGGACCAGCTTGCCGAACAGCTGCACCTGGACGTCGCCGACCACGGCGTTGCCGATGCGGTTGACCAGGGTGGCCTGGACCACCTGGGCGAGGGTGCGCCCCAGCGCCAGGGCGGCGATGGTGAGCGGGATCCAGAGCAGCGCGCCGGCCTTGTGGAACACCAGGAGGTCGTTGGTGGCCGGCTCGATGATCTGCACCAGCTTGGCGCTGCAGAAGGCGACCACCACGGCGGCCAGCATGGCCACGGTCCAGCCCTTCCAGCGCGGCGCCATGTAGATCCGCGCCACCCGGCCGATCAGGGCGCGGGCCGACAGCTCCGGCGGGGCGGGGTCGCTCATGGGCTTGGGATCGGATGTTGCGCGGGCGGCGTCAAGCGAAGCTGCCGCGCGCGGCGGATCGTGAAGTCGCCGTGGCGCGCCAGCGCCGATGAGATTTCGTCCACGAACCACACGAACCGCACGAACAGGTCCAGCCCGGATCGAGCGTCGCGGCCCTTCCGGCTTGTTCGTGTGGTTCGTGTGGTTCGTGGACAAATTTGACAGCGCCTGCGGCGCGCGCAGAGCTGGATGGAAACGTGGGCCTAGCGCGGGGCCAAGGCCTGCTCGAGCTCGGCGATCGCTTGGGCGACGTCGTGGTCGTCATCGGCGAAGACGCCGTCCCAGACCATCTTGAGGAACGGCCCCGCCTGGAGGGCGCGGTCGGCGTCGTGCTGGGTCTTCCAAGCCTGGAGCCGCTCCAGGAGCTCGCGCAAGGCGGCGGGATCGGTGTCGGGCGAGCCGCGGGTCTCGCGCCACCACGCCAGATCGCCGGAGAGCCCCATCACGCGCATCGCCGTCTCCATCGGGAATGGCTCGGAGTGTGGCGGGCTGCGCGGGGAAGAGGAACACGGAAAGCGCGGAAGCGCGCGCGCCCTTTCCTTTCCCGCCTTGGCGGGAGAGGGGGACCGTCGGCCAAAGAGCGGGGGGTGGAGAGGGCAAGCCCCACCCACGGAACTGATCGCCGGATTGATCTGCTGAGCCTGAGGCTCACCCTCTCCACCATCGGCTCTTCGGCCGACGGTCCCCCTCTCCCGCGTTCCGCGGGAAAGGAAGGGTCAGCCGGAGCTTCGCCAGGCGGGGGCGTGGGGTCGCGGCGGCGCGAGCGGCCGCATCGGCGCACCGCTGCCCATGAGCGCGGATCGTCGGCCCCCAGAATCCAGGGCCAATCGAGATTCAAGCGTGGCGTTGAGGCCTCGCCTCTCCTCACCCGTAGGGGGAGGGGGACCATGCGCAGCATGGTGGAGGGGGCCTGCAGGAGAGGTCACGGCGGCGGGGGTGTTCCCCCTCCACCGCCCTTCGGGCGGTCCCCCTCCCCCTACGGGTGAGGAGAGGCGGCCTGGGGGTGGAGCGCCGGGCGGGCCGGTTTCGACCAGCGCCCGGTCGGCGTCGAGGTCGCGCCTGATGTTGGCGATGCAGGTCTCGACCGCGTCGTGGACGTCGTCGAGATCCACATCCTCGGCGTCCAGCAGGGCGTCGAGTTCGTCCAGCGCCTCGTCGCTGTCGTCGGATTCGTATTCGTTCCAGCCGGTCCGTTCGGTCGGCGGACGCGGCGGCCGGGTCTCTGGAGGCGGCGTGCGGGCGAGGGCGGCGCGTTCTTCGCGGCGCGGTTCCTGCATCAGCCGGAATTCCAGCGCCATGGTCTGGCGCACGGCGCGCGACACGCGGTGGTAGGCGAGCCCCAGTTGCGCCTGGGTCTGGACATCGTCCGTCCGTAGCATGGCCTCGCTCAGCCGGCGCACCATGACCATGCCGGACTCCGCCAGCTCCGCCAGGACGCGGCCGTGCCGCTCGCGCATGTCGCCTTCGATGGACATGAACAAATAGAGAACATTCCGGGCGCGTGGTGTCAAGCTTGTGGTTTTCGGTGTCTGCTTTGCGCGGGGGTCTGAAGGCGCGTGTTCGACCTGTTGCGGACGTCCGCGCGGCCTGCTCCTCTCCCAGACGCGAAGCGTCGTGGGAGAGGTTGGGTGAGGGCGGCGCCGGCGGGGTGGCCCCCCAAGCCTTGGACCCGAAAGGCGCGGACGTGTCGGCAGCGCCCGGTCGGGGGGCCTTGATCCAACCGGAGCGCCAAGGTCCCAGACCTGCGCCGCCCTCACCCAGCCTCTCCCACGGCGCTGCCGCGCCTGGGAGAGGAGCGGGCTGGAGGCAATGTCCGTTCCCCACCCATCCCGGAACCTTTGTAGCGTCCGCTTGTGCGCCGCCACTTCGGGGAGGTGGGGGCGGGGCTACGCCTCCACGCCTTCATGGGATCGCTCGAAGGCGCGCTTGTAGGCGTCGCGGCCGGTGGTGCGGGCGAGGTAGGCTTCTTCGGCGTCGCCGAGGGTGACGCCGGCGTTCCGGCGGCCCAGGGTCAGGGCGTAGGTCACGGAGATGTCGGCGGCGGTGAAGGCTTCGCCCGCGAGGTAGGGCGACTGGGCGAGCCGCTGGCCCACCAGTTTCAGGCGCTTCTGGAACGCCTTCAGGGACCAGGTCGCGCCCCAGTTCTCCCGCTCGGCCTCGGGCGCCATGAAGCGGCTGACGACGACGGGCATCATCAGGGTCGCCAGGCCCGCCTCGCCCATATGCAGGAACTGCTGGTAGGCCGGGAAGGCCGGGTCGTGCGGCGCCGGCTGAAGCGGCGTGGGCCCATAGCGGCCCATCAGGTACTCCATGATCGCGATGGACTCGACCATGGTGACGTCGCCGTCCTGGATGGCGGGCAGGAAGTTGCCCGGATTGACCGCCAGCCACTCGGTGTCCGGGACCCCCGACAGCATGTCCACCTGCCGCACGCGGTAGGGGAGGCCCATCTCCTCCAGCACCCAGACGACCCGGATCGATCGCGAGGTCTGTCCGCCCCAAACGGTGATCATGCGCATGTCCTTTCCGGGGGTGAGTCAGGTGGATCATGCCACGGCGTCCGCGCGGCGCCACTTTCGCAAGTCGGCGGCGGGCTTTACCTAGGCCCCATGACCACGACGCCCGCCCAGGCCGGTTTCGACCTCGCCACGCCCCTTGGGCGGGCGAGGGCGTACCTGGATTACCTCTGGAACGACCACGCCTATCTGCGTCTCGGCTTCTCCAATGCGCATTGGATCTCGGACGAGCTGGTGCGGGCGAACCAGCCGTGGCCGCACCAGATCGCGGAGTGGAAGGCGCGGGGGATCCGGACGATCATCAACCTGCGCGGCGGATTCGACGCCAGTTTCCACGCGCTGGAGAAGGACGCCTGCCAGCGGCTGGGGATGAACCTGGTCGACTTCACCATCACCTCGCGCGAGGTCCCGTCGCGGGAGCGGGTGCTGGGGGCCAAGCGGCTGTTCGAGACCCTGGAATACCCGGCGCTGATGCACTGCAAGTCCGGGGCGGACCGGGCGGGCATCATGAGCGTCTTCTACATGCACTTCCGGCAGGGCAGGACGATCCGCGAGGCGCTGGAGCAGCTGTCGTTCAAGTACCTGCACATCCGGCACGGGAAGACGGGCGTGCTGGACTACACCTTCGCCCGCTACCTCACCGAGGGCGAGCCCGCGGGGATGAGCTTCCTGGAGTGGGTCGAGAGCCCGATGTACGACCCGGCCGGCATCAAGGCCGACTTCCGGACGAACATGTGGGGGAATCTGCTGACCGAGAGCGTGCTGAAGAGGGAGTAGCTTTCCTTTCCCGCGAAGCGGGAGAGGGGGACCGGGCGCCGAGCGCAGCGAAGAGCGGCTGGTGGAGAGGGAGAGCCTCGTCCGCGACGTTGCAAGACGAACCGCTGAGCTATCAGGCGGATGGTCGATCCGTTCTGCCGGCCGCTTGCCCTTCCCACCACCCGCTCTTCAGCCGGCTCGCGCCGGCTTCGGCAGGCGGTCCCCCCTTCCCGCGGAGCGGGAAGGGAAAACTAGTGCGCATGATCCTCGTCGCCGTGGGGGTCGAGGAGCTTGTGGGCGTGGATGATGAAGTAGCGCATCAGGGCGTTGTCGACGGTCTGCTGGGCCTTGGCCAGCCAGGCCCGGCGGGCGTCCTGATAGGTCGGGAAGGCGCCGACCAGGTCGACCTTGGTCAGGTCCTTGAATTCGGGCGCGCCCTCGAGGGACTTCAGTTCGCCGCCGATGACGAGGTGGAGGAGCTGTTTGTCGGGCATGGGAGAATTCGTTTCAGCTGAAATCAATTGCCCGCGCCCATATGCCGGACGCGCTCAAGGATCAATGGGGCGAGCGCCGGCGTGGCGCAGATCAGGCTGGCCTGCGAGGGCCGGGTGCGGTTGTAGCGGAAGCCGTCGCCCGTGTGGTCGCCGACGAAACACCCGGCCTCGCGGGCGATGAGGTCGCCGGCGGCGACGTCCCAGTCCGACTTGCGCAGCGGCGCCACGGCGGCGTCGAAGGTCCCCGCCGCCACCAGGCACATCCGATAGGCGGTGGAGCTGCGCTGTTCGATCCGCATGGGCGGCCAGGGCCGGGGCCACGACCAGTGGGAGAAGACGACGGGGTCGCCGACCATCCGGCAGTCCTCCAGCGCCCGGGTCGCGCTGGGGCCGATGGGGGCGCCGTTGAGCGTGGCGCCCCGGCCGGCGGCGGCGGCGTAGGTCTCCTCGACCTCCGGCGCATAGATCGCCGCGGCCACCGGCAGGCCGTCCTCGACCACGGCGATGGCCACCGACCACCAGGGGCGGCCGTTCAGGAAGGCGCGGGTGCCGTCGATGGGGTCGACCACGAAGATGCGGCGGCAGTCCAGGCGGTCGCGATGGTCGGCGGTCTCCTCCGACAGCCAGCCGTAGTCCGGGCGCGCGGCGCGCAGGCGGGTGGTCAGGAGTTCGTCGGCGGCGAGGTCGGCGTTGGTGACCGGCGAATTGTCGTCGGCCTTGTACTCGATCTCCAGGCCCTTCAGGCGGATCGCCCGAGCCAGGTCGCCGGCCTCCTGGGCGGCGTCGAGGATCAGCCTGAGGTCGCCCTCGAGGGAAGAGGAAGGGGCGTTCATCGACCCGCGATGGCGAGGGCGTCGACCAGCAGCGAGGGCGCGTTGGCGGAACCGCGGATCTCCAGGTCGGAGCCCGGGACGACGCGGCCGAAGATGTCGAGCAGGTTGCCCGCCACGGTGATCTCGTTGACCGGATAGGCGATCTCGCCGCCCTCGAACCAGAAGCCGGAACAGCCCACGGACCAGTCGCCGGTGTTGCCGTTGAGGGACGGGCCGAACATCGAGGTGATCAGCAGGCCCTGGCCGGCGTCCTTCATCAGCCCGGCCTGGTCGCGGTCGCCCGGCTGGAAGGTGAGGTTGGAGGTGGAGACGCCGGGGGGGCCGGCCAGGCCGCGCGAGGCGTGGCCGGTGGTGGTGAGGCCGAGCTGGCGGGCGGACGAGGTGTTGAGCAGCCAGGTGGTGAGCACGCCGTCGTCGATCAGGTGGCGCTTCTCGTTGGCCACGCCTTCGTCGTCGAAGGGCGAGGAGCCCAGGCCGCGCGGCTTGTGCGGGTCGTCGGTGAGGAAGATCCCCTTGGCGAAGATCTGCTGGCCCAGCCGGTCCTTCAGGAACGAGGTGCCGCGCGCGATGGAGGGGCCCGAGATGGCGCCGATCAGCGGGCTCATCAGCGAGCCGGCCAGGCGGTTCTCGAAGATCACCGGAGCGGTGGTGGAGGCGATCTTGCGGGCGCCCAATCGCGAGGCGGCCCGGCGGCCCGCCTCGGCGCCCAGGCTTTCCGGGGTGGGCAGGTCGGCCTGCCAGCGGACGGATCGGCCGTCGTAGCCGGTCTCCATGCCGTCGTCGTCGCCGGCGATGGCCGAGGCGCCGATGGAGAAGCCGGAGGCGCGGTGCACGCCGCGGAAGCCGTCGCTGGTCACCATGGTCCAGTGGGCGGAGGACCAGGAGCCGCTGCCGCCGTCGGAGTTGGTGACCCTGGGCACGGCGCGGGCGGCGGCCTCGGCCACGCGGGCGCGGTCCTCAAGCGCCTCGGGCGAGGGCTCGGTCGGGTCGTAGAGGTCGAGGTCGCGCACGGGGCCGCGCGCCAGCCGGTCCGGGTCGGCGAGACCGGCGTAGGGATCCTCCGGCGCCAGGCGGGCCATGGCCACGGCGCGCTCCACCAGCTTGGCCCGGGCCTCGGCGGAGACGTCCGAACCGGAGACGGTGGCCTGGCGTCGGCCGACGAAGACCCGCAGGCCCAGGTCGCGGGATTCCTCGCGCTCGACCTCCTCCAGTTCGCCCATGCGCACGGAAATCGAGAGGCTGCGGCGCTCGGCCCCGACGGCTTCGGCGGCGTCGGCCCCGGCCTTCAGCGCGGCGGCGACGACGTCGTTCAACAGGTTTTCGTCCATCGGGGGGATATGGCGGACGCGGGCGGCCGTCACAAGCGGCGCGTCGCCACAGCCATCTCCTCTCCCCCGCGAAGCGGAGGGGGAGAGGGCTCTGACACCCATCAACCTGCTCGTCATGGCCCGGCTTGTCCGGGCCACCCATGATCTCGGTGCATGCCCGGATGGGCGCAGCGCCGCCGCCGCGGGCCCTTCCGTATCGACGGAGATCATGGGTCGCCCGGACAAGCCGGGCGATGACGAGCAGTTTTGGGGGTTACGGAATGGCGTAGAACAGGAGCGCCGCGGCCGTGGCGATGTAGCTGATCCAGGTGGCGAGCACGCCCGTGGCCCGCGGCCACGAGGTTCCGGTGGAACGCGAGAGGCCGAAGGCGTGCAGTACGCGGCCTGCGAACAGCGTCACGCCGATCGGGTGAATCAGGAGCGGCGGCGCGCCCACCAGAGCCAGCAGGCCCAGGCCCGCCAGGGCGGCGGGCACGTATTCGGTGGCGTTGCCGAAGGCGCGGATGGCCTGGTTCAGCGCCGGCACCCCGCCGTCGCCGATCTCCACATGGTGCTTGCGCCGCTGGCGCGTGACCAGCACCGACAGCACCAGCAGGAGGATGAGGCACAGGCCGGCCCAGAGGGCGGCGGCGTGGGCGGAAGCAGCAGGATCCATGCGCGCCTCTTACCCTATTCGACCGGCCGGCCATCGCCGGGCAGGCCCAGCCTGGCCCACTTCTCCGTGACCGCCTCGATGGTCGCGCGATCCATGCCCAGCTTCTCGCCCCATTCGCGATGGGTCTCGGGCGGCCATTTGTTGGTGGCGTCGAGGCCGATCTTCGACCCCAGGCCGCTCTCGGGCGAGGCGAAGTCCAGGTAGTCGATGGGGGTGTTCTCGACGACGGTGATGTCGCGGGCCGGATCCATGCGGGTGGAGAGCGCCCACATGACGTCCTTCCAGTCGCGGGCGTTTATGTCGTCGTCCACGACGATCACCCACTTGGTGTACATGAACTGGCGAAGGTAGCTCCAGACGCCCATCATCACGCGCTTGGCGTGGCCGGCGTAGGCCTTCTTCATGGAGACCACGGCGATGCGGTAGCTGCAGCCCTCGGGCGGCAGCCAGAAGTCGATGATCTCGGGGAACTGCTGCTGGAGCAGCGGGATGAAGACCTCGTTCAGCGCCTCACCCAGCACGCTGGGCTCGTCCGGCGGGCGGCCGGTGAAGGTGGAGAGGTAGATCGGGTCCTTGCGCATGGTGATCGCGGTCACCTGGAAAACCGGGAACTTCTCGACCGAGTTGTAGTAGCCGGTGTGATCCCCGTACGGCCCCTCGTCGGCGTACTCGTCGAGGTGGACCAAGCCTTCCAGCACGATCTCGGCGTGGGCCGGGACCATCAGGGGCACGGTCTTGGCGGGGACCAGGTCCAGCTTGGCGCCGCGCAGCAGGCCGGCGAACTGGTATTCGGAGAGGGTATCGGGGACGGGCGTCACGGCGGCCAGGATCGTGCCGGGGTCGGCGCCGATCACGGCGCAGGCGGGCAGGGGCTCGCGCTTGCCCTGCGCCTTCCAGCGGCGGTGGTGCTGGGCGCCGCCGCGGTGGGCCAGCCAGCGCATGATGGTGCGGTCGCGGCCCAGCACCTGCATGCGGTAGATGCCGAGGTTGTAGTCGTCCTCGCGGCTCTCGGACGGGCCCTTGGTGACCACCAGCGGCCAGGTGATCAGCGGCGCGGGCTCGCCCGGCCAGCAGGTCTGGATCGGCAGTTTGGTGAGGTCGATGTGGTCGCCCTTGAGCACCACCTCCTGCACCGGGGCGGTCTTGCGCACCTGGGGCCGCATGCTCATCACCGTCTTGGCGAGCGGCAGCATGTCCCAGGCGTCCTTGAGGCCGCGGGGCGGCTCGGGCTGGCGCAGGAAGGCCAGCAGTTCACCCACCTCGCGCAGCTCGCCGGCGGTGGTGCGTTCCTTGCCCTCCAGGGTGACGCCCATGGCCACGCGCTTCACCGTGCCGAACAGGTTGACCAGGCAGGGCATGGTCGAGCGCTCGCCGTCGGCGCGGGTGACGTTCTCGAACAGGACGGCAGGGCCGCCGGTGGCCAGCAGCCGGCGCTGGATCTCGGTCATTTCGAGGACGGAGGAGACGGGCTCGGAGACGCGGACCAGCTCTCCGGCCGCCTCGAGCTTGGTCAGGAATTCGCGCAGCGACCGGTAAGCCATCGTTTCTCCTAGAGGGGGCGGTTTACCCGCGCCCCGCGATGCGGTCTAGGATCGGCCCATGGCCCGCCTCGACCTCGACGACCTGCCGCCGAAGATCGCCGCCCTGCTGACGGGACTGGCGCAGGGCGAGGAACTGACGCTGGTGCAGCACGGCGCCGTGGTGACCCGGCTCACGGCGACCGCCGCGCCGGCGGCCGCGCCCGTGGCGCTGGTCGAGCCCGACCAGAACGCCCGCGAGGTGTTCGAGAACTTCCGCTCGGCGATCGAGGATGAGTTCTAGGATGGCCCGCGCGCTGCTGATCGCCTTCGCCGCCGTGAGCCTGCTTGGGGCCGGCTCGGCGCAGGCGGGCGAGGTCTTCGCCGGGATCTACGCGCACGACGTGGACGACGGCATCTCGTACGGCAAGTTCGAGGAGGGTGCGCAGGTCGTCGCCGGCGCCCGCACCACGGCCTTGGATGAGCTCAAGTTCCTGGGCAAGCCGCGCGTGCACCTGCTGGTGGGCGTGAACACCTCCGGGGGAACCAACTATGCGGCCACTGGCCTGGCCTGGCGGTTCCATCTGAACGACCGGCTCTATGTGCAGCCGGGGATCGGGGTGGCGATCCATGACGGCCGGGTGAACCTGCCGTCGCCCGATGCGCCGGGCCTCAGCCCCGAGGAACGCCTGAAGCGGCTGCGGGACTTCCAGACCAAGCTGGACCTGGGCTCGCGCGTGCTGTTCGAACCCGAGCTGTCGGTGGGCTGGAAGGCGACGCGACGGCTGTCGATGGAACTGTCCTGGATCCATGTCAGCCATGCCAGGCTGGCTGGCCACTACAATCCAGGCCTGGGCGATGTCGGCGTCCGGCTGCTCTACCGGTACGGCCTCGATCGTTAGCCGACCGTGATCCAGGCTCCGGTGAGGGAGGACATGGAGACTCCCACCAGGATCATCTGGGCGCCGCCGGTCATGCTGATGGTCACGTCGGCGCCGGATTGCGCCACGGTGTAGGTCGTGCCCGGGTCCAGCAGCACCCGGTCGCCCTCGGCGCGGTTGAAGTCCGTCACGCGATCCACGCCGGCGTCGCCGAAGCTGTGGAAGGTGTCGGCGCCCGCGCCGCCGCCGATCGTGTCGCTGTCACGGTCGCCCGACATGTAGTCGTCGCCGGCCCCGCCCGAGAGCACGTCGTCCTGCTGACCGCCGCGGACGATGTCGGCGCCCGCGCCGCCGTCGCAGGTGTCGTTGCCCAGGTTCCCGTAGACCAGGTCGCCACCGTCGTCGCCGAACAGCTGATCGTTGTCCTTGCCGCCCACGACCCAGTCGTCGCCCAGGCCGCCGCGCGCGGTGTCATTGCCCATGTTGCCGTTGATGTCGTCGAAGTCGCCGCCGCCGGTGATCTGGTCGTTTCCGGCGTCGCCGCGGAGGTAGCTTGCGCCATCGCCGCCATCGACCGTGTCGGCGCCGTCGCCCGCCCCGATCGTGTCCGCGCCCGCGAAGCCCTGCAGCCGGTCGTCGAGATTCGAGCCGACGATCGAATCGGCGCCGGCGAAGATGCCCGCCTTGGCGGCGGCGTTGTCTCCGGTCGCGACCCAGCCCTGGAAGCTCGCGGCGGAGAGGCTGAGGCCGGTTATGTCGTAGACCGCGCCGCCATTGACGACGATCCGCTCGATCACGCCCGCCGTGGGCGGACCGGCGGCTCCGGACTGGAAGCCGGTCCCGGTGAGCAGGGTGGTGACCGCGTTGGCGGTCAAGGTGACGGAGGTGGACGACGGGCTGGAGATCTGGGCGCCGGCCAGCGGGCCGATGTCCAGCAGATCGAAGTCGATGCCGAAGACTCCGGCCGTGAAGGTCGCCATGCCAATCCCCCTGGTCGCGCCAAGTTACACGCGGCGCCCGCCGCACTCCGGCGCACAATCGTCCGGCGCGACGGAGTTCGATGGGGGCGGCGTGTAAACCATCGACGTCGGCGGTTCATACACCATCGCCGTGCAGGATGCCTGACCGGGCGGTTCGGCGTCAGGGGCGAAGGAGTTCGACTTGGGGGGTTCTACAAGGCGCATCCGGCGCTGGCTGGGGATCGTGGCGATGATCGCCGTCACGGCCTGCAGCGGCGCGCGGGACGCAGGATCGGGCGGCGCGACGCCGACCTCCGCCGAGGCCGCGCGCTTCCTCATCCAGACGACCTACGGTCCGGACGAGGCCGCGATCAGCCAGGTGCGCGCCAGCGGCTATTCCGCGTGGATCGACCAGCAGATCACCACGCCGGCGGCGACCCCCAGTCATCAGGCGGACATGGAGGCGCGGCTGGCCGCGCTCAAGGCCGTCGACCCGGCCGCCCAGCTGTCGCCCAACGACTTCTATCGCACGTACTGGAAGCAGGCGGTGAGCGGGCCGGACCAGCTCCGCCAGCGGATGAAACTGGCGCTGTCCGAGATCTTCGTGATCTCGCTGACCGACACCAGCGTCGACGAGCGCGGGGCGGCCTCCTACTACGACATGCTGGGGGCCAACGCCTTCGGCAACTTCCGGACGCTCCTGGAGCAGGTGACGCTGCACCCGATGATGGGGGTGTATCTCACCTGGCTGGGCAACCAGAAGGAAGACCCGGCCACGGGGCGGAACCCGGACGAGAACTACGCCCGCGAGGTCATGCAGCTCATGACCATCGGCGTCCACCAGCTGAATCCGGACGGCACGGTGCGGACCAATGGCTCGGGCGCGCCGATCCCGACCTACACCGCCGACGACATCAGCGGGCTGGCCAAGGTGCTCACCGGCTACAGCTACTATTCGCCATCGCCGACCAACAACACGTTCCTGGGCCGGAACCGGCACCCCGACGCCCCGGTCAGGTCGATGATCCCCTACGCCGCCTTCCACTCCACGAGCGCCAAGTCGTTCCTGGGGGTGACGATCCCGGCGTCGACGACGTCCGACCCGGCGGGCGACCTGAGGATCGCGCTCGACACCCTGTTCAACCATCCGAACGTGGGGCCCTTCATCTCCAAGCAGCTGATCCAGCGGCTGGTGACCAGCAATCCCAGCCCGGCCTACGTCGGCCGGGTGGCCGCGGTGTTCAACAACAACGGCGCCGGCGTGCGGGGCGACATGGCTGCGGTGGTCCGGGCGATCCTGCTGGACACCGAGGCGCGCAGCGCCACCACGGCGGGGGACCTGAACTACGGCAAGGTGCGCGAGCCCGTCGTGCGCCTGGCCAACTGGGCGCGCGCGTTCGGGGCCACCTCGGCGAGCGGCGAGTGGCGCATCACCTCGACCAGCGGCAACACCTCGCTGGGCCAGAGCGCGCTGACCTCCCCTTCGGTCTTCAACTTCTTCCGCCCCGGCTATGTGCCGCCGAACACACGCATCGGCGCCGCGGGCCTGGTCGCGCCGGAGTTCCAGATCGTCGATGAGGTCACGGTGGCGGGCTACCTGAACACCATGCAGACCACCATCGACGCCGGCGTCGGGACGGCGACGGGCGGCGTCCGCGACGTGCGCAGCGCCTATGCGGCCGAGATCGCCGTCGCCGCCGACGCCGGCGCCCTGGCCGATCGGATGAACCTGCTGCTGCTGGCCGGGAAGATGTCGCCGACCCTGCGAAGCCGGATCGTGGATTCGGTCAATTCGATCGCCGTGCCCGCCACGGGAAGCCAGACCGCCGCGCTCACCAACCGGGCCAAGCTGGCGATCTACATGACCATGGCGTCGGCCGAATACCTGGTGCAGCGATGAGCGCGAACATGGACCGTCGGAACCTGCTGCGCCTGGGCGGCGCGTTCTCCGCCCTGGGCGTCGGCGCGCCCTTCGCCCTGCAACTGGCGGCCGCGGGGTCGGCGGCGGGCCAGTCGGCGCCGGACTACAAGGCCCTGGTCTGCGTCTTCCTGTTCGGCGGCAACGACGCCCACAACACGGTGCTCGCCACCGACTCCGACTCCTGGGGCCGCTACTTCCAGACCCGCAACACGGGCGCCGATCCCATCGCCTTGATGCCGGTCGGCACGGCGCCGACGCCGGTGGGCCAGACCAGTCCGGTCACCGGACGGGTGGCGGCCGCCGAAACGCCCGAGGCCTGGGGCGGTGTGCTGCCGATCACGCCCCGCACGGCCCAGGCGATCCCGGCCGGGACCAATGCGTCGTCGCGCACCTTCGCCCTGCATCCGTTCCTCGGCCCGCTGCAGACCCTGTTCAACCAGGGACGTCTGGCGGTGCTGGCCAATGTGGGCACGCTGATCCAACCCACCGCCAAGGCCCAGTACCAGGCCCGCTCGGTCTCGCTGCCGGCCAACCTGTTCTCGCACAACGACCAGCAATCCACCTGGCAGGCGCTGTCCACCGAGGGCGCGCGCACCGGCTGGGGCGGCCGCTTCGCCGATCTGGTGGCGAGCATGAACGGGCAGAACACGCTGTTCACGGCGGTCTCCACCGCCGGCAACGCCGTCTTCCTTTCGGGCCAGTCGGTGGTGCAGTACCAGCTCTCCACCGGCGCGCAGCCGGCGGTGGTGATCACCGGCCAGCAGGGAACCAGCCTGTTCGGCTCCAGCCTGGCGCCTTCACGCGTGCGGGACCTGATCACCGACACCAGCGTCACCAGCAACTTCGCCGCCGACTATGCCGGCGTGGTGAACCGCTCGATCGCGGCCGCGGCGACGGTGAACAGCGCCTTCACCCAGGGCATCGTCACCGGCGTGCCGGCGGCGTCGGCCTATACCAACCCGCTCACCGGCCAGGCCGAGACGAACACCCTCGCCCTGCAGCTGCAGACGGTGGCGCGGATGATCGCGGCCGGCCCGGGCCTCGGGGTGCGGCGGCAGGTGTTCTTCGTCAGCCTGGGCGGCTGGGACACCCATGACAACCAGAACGCCACCCAGCCCAACCTGCTGGCCAAGGTGGCGCACGCGCTGTCCTACTTCGACGGCGCGCTCGCCAGCATCGGCGGGGTCGACCGGCGGAGCCAGGTCACCACCTTCACCGCGTCGGACTTCTCGCGGACCTTCACCACCAATGGCGACGGCACCGACCACGCCTGGGGCGGCCACCACTTCATCATGGGCGGCGCCGTGCGGGGCGGGGACATCTACGGCCAGTACCCGACCCTGGGCGCCGACGTGTCCGGCTTCAACAACCCGGACAATGTGAGCGGCGCCACGATCCCGACGACCTCGGTGGATCAGTACGGCGCGACGCTGGGGCGGTGGTTCGGGGTCTCGGACGCCGACACCGACGTGATCTTCCCGCGGCTGCGGAACTTCGGAACGCGCTACCTGAACTTCGTCTAGGCTCCGCCGGTCCACCCCTTCAGCACGGCCTTCTTCGCCACCTCGCGGAAGCGTCGCTCCAGGAAGGCGCGCGCCACGTCGGGCGTGAGCGGACCCAGGTTAGCGACCAGGCAGCGGGCGTTCCTGTAGTGGCTGTCGGCCCAGAAGGTCGCGGGCTCGGCCTCGACCAGCATCTCGACCTCCTCGACCGGCACGCCGGTGAACATGGCGCGGTCGCCGCCCAGCAGCCGGGCCAGGTCCTTGCCGTTCGCCTTGAAAAAGGTCGAACCCATGTTGAAACCTTCGACCACGTCGGGCAGCGCCAGGCAGAGGCCGCGGAACTCGGCCTCGGTCACGAGGCCCGCTCCGCGTCCCAGGCCTTCACGGCCGCCTTCCTGGCGATCTTCCGGAAGCGGCGCTCCAGGAAGTTGCGCAGCGAGCCCGGGTGGAGCTCGCCGATCCGCGCCAGGACGCAGGGGTAGTCCTTGTAGTGCGGGGTCAGGTGGAAGGTCCCGGGCTCGGCCTCCATCAGCATCTCGCGCTCGTCGAAGCTGACGTCCATCAGCACCAGGCTGTCGTCCTCGACGCGCAGGCGGGTGAAGAACTTGCCGTTCAGCTTGAACGAGGGGCGGCCGTAGCTGACGCCCTCCTCGGCGCCGGGGAAGGACATCACGATGGCTTTCATCTCGTCGGCGGTCATCGGTCACCCCTTTCTCAGTAGGCCAGCGCGACGCCGTCCTTGCGCATCTCGGTGGCGGCGGCGTAGCGGCCGGGGTGGCGCTGGATGGCCTGGTAGCCGCCATAGCCGCCCGGGGCGGGCTTCATCACCCAGCCCAGCTTGGCCAGGGCCGCCTTGGTCGCCTCGGGCACGCCGGTCTCGAGGTTGAGGACGCCGGGCTGGCCCAGATCCTCGCCGGTCGGCTCCATGCCCCCGTCGTGATGCCAGCGGGGCGCGTCGCCGGCTTCCTGCAGGCCCAGGCCGAAGTCCACGAGGTTGGAGACGACCTGGGTCTGGCCCTGGGGCTGCATGTCGCCGCCCATGACGCCGAAGCTCAGCATCGGCTCGCCGCCCTTCGTCGCGAAGCCCGGAATGATGGTCTGGAAGGGCCGCTTGCCGGGGGCGTAGACGTTGGGGTGGCCATCGGTGAGCGCGAACAGCTCGCCGCGGTCCTGGAACATGAAGCCCAGGCCGTCGGGCATCAGGCCCGAGCCCATGCCGCGGTAGTTGGACTGGATGATCGAGACCATCATCCCGTCCTTGTCGGCGGTGGTGAAATAGGTGGTGTCGCCGTGGCTGGGCGCCTTGCCCGGATAGGCCATGGGGGCGATGGCGTCGGGCCGGATCAGCCTGGCGCGCTCGCGGGCGTAGTCCTTGGAAAGCAGCCATTCGACCGGCTGCTTGTAGAAGGCCGGGTCGGCGTAGAAGCGGGCGCGGTCCTCGAAGGCCAGTCGCTTGGCCTCGACGCCGTGGTGGATGGCGGCGGCGGACTGGAAGCCCATGGCCTTCACGTCGAACTCGTCCAGGATGTTCAGCATCTGCAGCGTGACCAGCCCCTGGCTGTTCGGCGGCAGGGCCCAGACGTCGACGCCGCGATAGCTGATGCTGCGTGGATCGACCCACTCGGACCTGTGGGCGGCGAGGTCGGCCCTGGTCATCCAGCCGCCGATCCGCTTGAAGTAGCGCTCGATAGTCTCGGCGATCTCGCCCTCGTAGAAGGCGCGCCCGCCGCCCTCGGCGATCAGGCGGTAGGTGCGGCCCAGGCCGGGGTTCTTGAACACCTCGCCCTCGCGCGGCGTCTTGCCGTCCTGGACCCAGACCTTCCGGAAGTTGTCCAGCTCCTCGATGGCCCTGTTGGCCGAGAAGTTGCGGTTCGAGGCCTCGAGGTAGAAGGCGGTGTTCTGGATGACCGGTGCGCCCTCCTCGCAGTGGGCGATGGCCGGGGCGAACAGGTCCTTCCATTTCAGCTTGCCGTAGCGCTGGTGCAGGCTCCACCAGGCGTCGACGGCGCCCGGCACGCTGACCGAGATCGCGCCGTGGCTGGGGATCATGCCCTTGGGCGTGGCGCGCTGGCGCACCGTTTCCAGGCTCAGGCCTTTCGGACTGCGGCCCGAGCCGTTCAGGCCCACGACCTTCTTCGTCTTCGGGTCCCACAGCATGACGAAGCAATCGCCGCCGATGCCGCAGGCGATGGGCTCGCCATAGCCCAGCACCGCATTGGCCGCGATCGCCGCGTCCACGGCCGAGCCGCCGGCCTTCAGCATCTCGATGGCGGCCAGGGTCGCCAGCGGATGGGCGGTGGCCGCCGCGCCATGCCGGCCCCACGCGGCCGAGCGGCTGGCGAAGGTGGCGCCGTCGATCCGGTCGCCGGGCCGCACGTCCGGGCGGTCGCGATTGGGGTTCTCCTGGCGGCTCGTGGCGAAGGCCGGCGCGGCCATGGCGGCGGCGGGCAAGGCGGCGAGGAAGCTGCGACGGCGCATGGCGGACTCCGACTTTGAAGCTGGGGGTGTAGCAGATGCGGCGGGGAGGGCGATGGGGAGCGGGGCGGGCCCGCCTGCCCTTCTCGGAGCCGGCGGCGGAGTCTAGGATCGCGGTTCGGGTTTGGTTCGGGAGCAGGGCGTTGCGGGCATCCATCGTTTTCGGCGCGACGGCGGCGCTCGCGGTCCTGGCCGGTCCGGCGCCGGCGCAAGAGGCCGCCGGCGGCGACCGCCTCAACCTGCTGTGCCAGGGCACGGACACCATGGTGATGGCGATGAACCCGTATTACCGGACGGGCCGCACCTCGTACTCGGGCGGCATGGTGTTCGGCCAAGGCCGGCAGCCGGCCCAACTGGGCGTCATGGTCGAGAACGGCCAGGTGCGCGTGAAGCCGCCGGAGAGCTCCAAGCCGATGTTCTCCAGGGACGGCAAGGACGGCTGGTATGAGCTGGCCGACGTCACGATCGACCGGATGGCCATCAAGGGCCGTCTGAAATGGAACCGCATCGACCGGGCCAAGCTCGACATCGACCGCCGCAACGGCGCGGTCACCTTCGGCAGCTTCACCGGCGTCTGCCAGCCCGCCTCCAGCGCCCCGGATGCGACGAAGTTCTAGGGGGCTGACTCCCAGCGGACGGCCCTGATGGCGCCCTTCTCCCCTTTGCGAGAGAAGGTGGCCTGCACAGCAGGTCGGACGAGGGGCTGCGCCTACCTCGCGGCCGCTACGGTGCGTCAGCGCCGATAAGAATCGACCACGAACCACACGAACCACACGAACAGGCAGGAGAGGCCGCCGTGCTCGATCGAGGCTGGGCCCGTTCGTGTCGTTCGTGTGGTTCGTGGACAATCTAAACAGCGCCTGCGGCGCGCGCTGAGTCGGATAGCGGAGCGCGACCTCTCATCCGTCACCCTGCGGGCGACACCTTCTCCCGCAAGGGGAGAAGGATGGCTCTCGCGCCTACCCCTCGCTCCACACCGCCATCTCGTTGCCGGCCGGGTCGGTGAAGTGGAACCTCCGGCCGCCGGGGAAGCTGAAGATGGGCTTGGTGATCTTGCCGCCGGCGGCTTCGACCTTGGCGGCCATGGCCTCCAGGTCGTTCGCGTAGAGGATCACGAGCGGCTTCTGGACCGCGTCGTCCTGGCCGGTGTGGAAGCCGCCGTCGAGGCCCTCGTCGAACGCGGCGTACTCGGGGCCGTAGTCGGTGAACGACCAGCCGAAGGCCGCGCCATAGAAGGCCTTCACCGCGCCCAGGTCGCCGCCGGGCAGTTCCACATAGTCGACCTTGCCGTCTTCACGCATCATTAAGTTCCTTGTTTGTTCCAAAACTAGATCGGCCTCAGGGCAGAGTCCAGACCGAGGTCTTCTTGACCTCGAAGTCCTCCAGCTCGCGCGTGGTCTGGACCTGGTACTCGGCGAGCTTGGTCAGGCCCGAGCGGGGGAAATAGGTGCGGCCGGGATCGCCGATCAGCACCGCGGCGCCGGCCGCCGCGGCCTGGGCCAGCCAGGCCAGGGTCCGGTCGGCCATGGGCTTCTCGTAGCAGATGTCGCCGGCCAGGATGACCTCGGCCCAGCCGGGCGGGGGCAAGTCCAGCAGGTCGTCGCCGGTGAACTCCACGGCGACGCCGTTGACGGCGGCGTTCAGCGTCAGGGCCGCGCCGCAGTAGGGGTCGATGTCGGCGGCCAGGACGCGGGCGGCGCCGGCCCGTTTCGCCGCGATGGCCACCAGCCCCGAGCCGGAGGCGAAGTCGATCACCGCCTTGCCGGCCACGACCTCGGGGTTGTCGAGGACATAGCGCGCCAGCGCCTGGCCGCCCGCCCAGGCGAAGGCCCAGAACGGCGGCGGCAGGCCCATTCCGGCGAGCGCCTCTTCGGTCATCCGCCAGATCGGGGTGATCTCGTCGGCCAGGTGGAGCTGGAGCTCGGGCGTGTGCGGCGGCGGCTGCAGCCGGGTGTGTTCGAGGATGAAGGCGCGACGGGCCTCCGGCGTTGGGGGGATCATCCGCGACTCCTCGCCGCACCCGCCCCCTGGAGCAACAGAGATTCCCACAATTTGCCGGCGATTAAGCTTTGGCTGTGAACGGTTCCACCTGACGGAACTCTGCGCGGAAGGCCGGGGTATGGGCTTGTTCAGCCGCGCAGAAGCGCGGACGGCGGGAAGATTGGGTGGCGGCCTGGAAACCAGCGTCGTCACCATCGCGCTGGTTTCGACCATCGCGGCCCTGCTGGCGGCGTTCTCGGTCTACCAATACCGCAACTGGTCGACGGACCGCGCCGAGCTGGCGGCCGAGTCCGTGCGCCTGGCCCAGGCGATCGGGGCGGCGGCCCACCGGGGCCTGGCCGCCGGCGACGCCGAGGCCGCCATGGCCGCCTCGCGCCTGCTGGACTCCAGCGAGAACGCCGTGGCCGCGGCCTATTCCGACCTCTCCGGCCGCCGCACCCAGTTCGGCAAGGCCGGGGGGCTGGGCCCGCGCCTGGGCTTCAAGGGCGTGACCGCGATCCAGACCCGCTTCCGGGCCACCGGCCTGGAGGTGCGCGCGCCGCACTACGTGGCCGGGCGCCGGGTGGGCGAGGTGGTCCTTTGGGTCGACGACCGCGAAGTGCTGGTCGAGCGGTTGTCCAACATCTCGATCGCGCTGGTGCTGTCGCTGCTGGCGACCCTGGGCGCGGGCCTGGTGGCGCGCCGGATGGCCCGCCGGGCCCTGGCGCCGCTGCGCGCGCTGGACGATGCGATGGAGACCGTGACCGCCTCGCGGGACTTCAGCGCCCGCCTGTCCATCGCCCGCGACGACGAGGTGGGCCGGCTCACGCGCCGCTTCAACCGCCTGCTGGGCGGCCTGGAGGACTACGACCGGGACCTGCGCGGCGCGATGCTGGGAGCCTCCGAGGCCTGCGAGCAGGCCGAGCGGGCCAACCGCATGAAGTCCCAGTTCCTGGCCAACATGGGCCACGAGCTGCGCACGCCGCTCAACGGGGTGCTGGGGATGACCCAGGCGCTGCTACGCGACGACCTGACCGACGGCCAGCGCGAGCGGGTGGAGGTGATCCTGAACTCCGGCACGGCGCTGCTGACGGTGCTCAACGACGTGCTGGACCTGGCCGACATGGAGGCCGGGACGGTGAACATCGAGGTGGCCGATTTCGACATCGAGGCCGTGATCCGCCAGGCCTGCGAGACGGCGGTGACCCTGGCCGAGTCCAAGGGGCTGGACCTGGAGATCGAGATCGACGCCGCGGCCACAGGGTCGTGGGTCGGCGACGCCGCCCGCCTGCGCCAGGTGCTGTACAACCTGGTGTCCAACGCCATGAAGTTCACCGCCGAGGGCGGCGTGCGGGTGCGGGTCCAGGCCGCGGACGGCCTGGTCATCTCGGTGATCGACACCGGCATCGGCATCGCGCCGGAGGTGCTGCCCGGGCTATTCGAGACCTTCACCCAGGGCGAGGGCGGCGTCACGCGCCGGTTCGGCGGGGCGGGTATCGGCCTGTCGATCTGCCGCCGCCTGACCGAGCTGATGGGCGGGACCCTGGAGGCGGAGGGCGCGCTGGGCGAGGGCAGCGCCTTCACGATCAGGCTGCCGCTGGAACGCGCGAACGCCGCGGCCGTCGCGTCGCCGGGCGACATCCATGTGGCCGACCTGCGGGTCCTGGTGGCGGAGGACAACGAGACCAACCAGCGGGTCGTGCGCACGGTGCTGAACGCCCTGGGCGTCGATCCCACGGTGGTGCCGGACGGCCGGGCGGCGGTGGAGGCCTGGGGCCGGGGCGAGTGGGACCTGGTGCTGATGGACATCCAGATGCCGGTCCGCGACGGCGTCACCGCCACCCGCGACATCCGCCGCATCGAGGCCGAGCAGGGCCTCAGCCCCACCCGGATCGTCGCCCTCACGGCCAACGCCCTGCCGGCCCAGGTGGTCGAGTACGAGGCCGCGGGCATGGACGGGGTGGTGCCCAAGCCGATCATGATCGACCAGCTGCACGCCGCCCTGGTGGACGCCTCCGAAGGAAAAGCGGCTTAGGGCCAATCGACATTCAGCGACGCCGGAGGATTTGGCGTCCTTCCTCCTCGATGGAGGAAGGGTGGGGATGGTGGTGGTCGCAAGTCGATGAGGCGAGGACCGAGGTCGGCGCCGACCTGAGTATTCTGCCGCAATTCAGCAGCCACACCACCACCCAACCCTCCTCCATCAAGGAGGAGGGCGAGAGTTTTTCCGCCTCTCCGGCTCCGCTCATCGGGCGTCGAATGGCGATCGCCCTAGGCGCAGCCTGCGAGATCGGTGAAGCTCGGGGATGCTCGCCGCAGACCCCGCCGCCGTCGAAGCCCGCCTGAGGGCCGCCTGCCTGGCGCTGCCCGAGACGGACGAAAAGGTCAGCCACGGCATCCCGGCCTTTTCGGTGGCGGGCAAGATGTTCGCCTACTTCCGCCACAACCACCACGGCGACGGCATGACCTGCGTCTGCGTGAAGACCACCGGTCGCGACGAGCAGGAGTTCCTGCTGGAGGTCGACCCGGACACCTACAGCCGGCCAGCCTACCTCTACCCATCGGGCTGGATCGCGGTCAGCCTGGCCGAGCCGGATTGGGCCCTGGTGGAGGCGCGCCTGCTGACCAGCTGGCGTTTGGCGGCGCCGAAGCGCCTCTCGGCGTGAGGCCGCGGCGGCGATGCTGAACCCGGATCCCGACGCCGTCCTCGCCCGGCTGCGTGCGTTCTGCCTGGCCCTGCCCGAGACGACGGAGAAGCCGGTCCACGGCGTTCCGGGGTTCTATGTGGCCGGGAAGCTGTTCGCCCACTTCCGGCACGATCATCAGGGCGACGGCATGACGGTCGCCGGTGTGAGGATCTCGGGGCGGGACGAGCAGGAAGCCCTGCTGACCTCGCGCCCCGAGATCTACAGCGTGCGGTCGTCCGCCTCGCCGGCGAACTGGATCGCGATGAGCCTGGCGGAACCGGACTGGGCGCTGGTCGAGGCGCGCCTGTTGGCGAGCTGGCGGCTGGCCGCGCCGAAGAGACTCCTTCCTCTCCCGCTTCGCGGGAAAGGAACTACTGGATGACGGCTTTCACGACGCCGCGCTCTTCCGGCGTGGCGTTGCCGCCGCGATCCTGCTTCGCCGGCTTGCTGGAGGCCTGGCGCAGGACGTCGAGATAGCTGGGCGCGGTGAGCATGCCGGGCAGCACGCCCTTGGCCTTCAGCAGGCGGTGCGTGGCCGGCAGGTTGTAGCAGGGCACATGCATGAACATGTGGTGCTCGCAGTGGTAGTTGACCCAGTAGGGCGCGAGGAAGATCCGCTCGAGAAGGTTGGCGCGGGTGGTGCGGGCGTGGCGCAGCGGGTCGGGCTCGTCCTTGGGCACGCAGGCGTGCTCGGCGATGTTGCGCAGGCGGGTGATCATCGGCAGCCAGGTCGCCTGGGGCAGCAGCCACAGGACCGGCCAGGCCCACCAGAAGCCGAACGGCGCGGTGGCGGCCACGGTGACGACCATGCCGATCAGGAACCGCTTCCGCGAGACCACGGCGTCCTTGAGGATCGGCAGCAGCGGCTCGCCGGCCTTGCGCTCGCGCAGGCGCTTCACCAGGCCGGCCCAGCGCTGCTTGTAATAGGTCTGGCCGGTCAGATCGCGGACGATCTTGCGGCGCAGCGACAGGCGCGTGATCGGGAACGGCGCCGACAGCGCCAGGTCCGGGTCCTCGGCCTGCTGGGCGAACTTGTGGTGGCCGAGATGATAGGTGCGGTAGGCGAAGAGCCCGCCCGGGGTCAGCCTGTCGCCCAGGAAATCGTTGACCTTCAGGTCGCCGTGCAGGGCGCCGTGGGCGGCGTCGTGCATCAGGATGGCCAGGCCCAGCTGGCGCGCGCCGATGACCATCACCGCGAGCGGGATGGCGATCGGGAACGCCATGGCGACGGCGGCGGCCAGGCCGATGACGATCCAGGCGTGAGCGATCAGGGCCGGGCCCTTCCACGCCGACTTCTTCGCCAGGGGAGCCCACTCCTCGGGCGTGAAGTAGTCCTTGGGGGCGACGCGGGCGGCGGTGGGCATCAGCGGTCTCCGGACGGGCGGACGGGTTGGTGGCGCAGCAGGGCGACCATCTCTTCGACGGCGTCCGCGACGGTGGCCTCGGTGGCGCCCTCGCGCAGGGTCACGCCGAGCGCCAGGGTCCAGAACCGCCGGGCGGTGGTCGCGGCGTCCTCGGCGGCGGTCCAGCCGCGGGCGTCGCGGGTGGCGGCGTAGGCCCGGTCGCCCTCGGCGTGCAGCCGTTCGAAGGTGCGTTCGATCAGCGGGCTGAGGTCCTGGCGGCGGCGGGTGAGCGAGAGGGCTTCCACGAACAGGGCCAAGCCGGGCGAGCCGATCACGGTCTCCACCAGCCGCCGATTGTAGTCCGAGCCGGTCAAGGCTCCGGCCGCCGCGCGCTCGGCCTGGCGCGCCACATAGAGCAGCTCGCGGCAGGCGGCCTCGACGAACAGGGCCTCCTTGGTGCGGAAGTAGTAGGTGACCTGGCTGGGGTAGGCGCCGGCCGCGGCGGCGATCTCGGCCACGGCCACGCCGGCCGCGCCCCTGGCCTTGAACAGCTCCACCGCCGCATCGAGCAGCCGCGAGCGCATCCGCTTGCCGGGCTCGCGCACGGCGCGGACGTCAGCCAGGGATCGGACTTCGGCCATGGCTTATTTGTATGTTGTACAAGAACAGCGGTCAACCGGCGGCGCACGGCGGATTGGGCCCGCGGATGCAACCTGCGTGCTTTTGTCACCCGCCATTGGTGCATCTGCCGCACCCCCTGGTAACGGGGTCGCCACCGTCGGAAGGCAACCGTGTTCCCACGCAAGAAAACCCCGATGGGACCCCATGACCCTGATCGAAACCGTGCTGAAGACCGTCACCCCGGCCGCCATCCTGGCGTCGCTGTTCAGCGCGCGCCGTCCCAAGCGCCACAAGCTGCCCGCCTGGACCGCCAAGCGCTAGCTAGAGGCTGCCGGCCGCCAGCGCCGCCGTCAGGATCAGGCCGGCCAGCGCGTTGGACTTGAACAGCTTGAGCGCCAGGGCCGGGTCGTCGATGCGCACGCGGCGCGCCTGCAGGCCCAGGTGGACCGCGAAGGCCAGCAGCAGGATCGAGAAGCCGGGCCCCAGGCGCCCCAGCACGCCGGCCGCGAAGGCCAGCGCCATGGTCGCCAGGTAGAAGGCGGCGACCGCGCGGGGGGCCTTGTCGCCCAGCCGCCGGGCCGAGGATTTCACGCCGGCCAGGGCGTCGTCCTCCAGGTCCTGGATCGCGTAGATGGTGTCGTAGCCCAGGGTCCAGGCGATCCCCGAGGCGTAGAGCAGCAGGGCCGGCGCCGAAATCTGGTTGGTCACCGCCGCGTAGCCCAGCAGGGCGCCCCAGTTGAAGGTCAGGCCCAGCCACGCCTGCGGCCACCAGGTGATCCGCTTCATGAACGGGTAGGCGGCGACCAGGGCCAGCGACCCTACGCCCAGGCCGATGGCCAGCGGCGGCAGGGTGATCAGGATCAGGAACGACGCCAGGCTGCAGCCGACCAGGAACGCCCAGGCCTGCCTGACGCTGATCTGGCCCGCCGGGATCGGCCGGCCGGCGGTGCGGGCCACCTTGGCGTCGATGTCGCGGTCGACGATGTCGTTGTAGGCGCAGCCGGCCGCCCGCATCAGCGCCGCGCCCAGGAACACCAGCCCCATCAGCTTCAGGTCGGGCCACTGCCCGCGCACCGCGCCGGCCAGCGCGATCCCCTGCCAGCCCGGCAGCATCAAGAGCCAGATCCCCGCCGGCCGATCGAAGCGGCCGAGCTTGAGCCACGGCCGCAGGCCCGCGGGCGCATAACGGTCCACCCAGTTGGTCGGCGCGGCGTCGGGGAGGGGAGCGGCGGGGGTCATCGACACAGCGGTTGACACTGCCCGCATTAGTTAGTCAATTAACTCGCAAGTTAATTAGGAAACTAATGCGATGGAAAAGGTCTTCGAGGCCCTCGCGTCGACGCCCCGGCGGAAGATCCTGGCCTATCTGGCCGAGGCCGAGTTGACGGCGGGCGAGATCGCCGCGCGGTTCTCGATGAGCAAGCCGGCCATCTCCAAGCACCTCCAGGTCCTCGAAAACGCCGGCCTGGTGACCAGCGATAAGCGGGGCCAGTTCGTCCACTACGCCCTGGTGCGGGACAACCTCGTCAATACCCTCAACAGCTTCGTGCAGAACGTCTGCCCGGTCTCCGCGCCCCTCAAGAAGGAGAGCGCCCGGATCAAGGGCCGGCGGGCGTCGGAGGACTGATGATGCAGCTGGTCCCGGGTTCGGAACGCATCGCCGGTGAAGACGCGGACCCAGTCGCGGGGCGTGTCCAATGGGCGCCGGTCAAGTCGCTGTGGATAGGTGGCATGACGCTCGCGGCGCTCGTCGCGGGGCCGCTGACGATCTCCTGGAGCGCCGTGGCGCTATTCGCCGTCACGACGGCGGTCACGCTCTGCGCGGGCCATTCGGTGGGCATGCATCGCCGCCTGATCCATGGGTCGTTCAAGTGCCCCCTCTGGCTGGAGTACGTCCTCGTCTACCTGGGCGTCCTGGTCGGGATGGCGGGGCCGATCGGGATGGTCCGCGTCCACGACCTGCGCGACTGGGCCCAGCGGCAGCCCGATTGCCACGGCTACTTCGGGCATCGCGCCGGGTTCTGGCAGGACGCGTGGCGGCAGATGCACTGCGAGCTGGTGCTGGATCGCCCGCCCACCTTCAGCCTGGAGTCGCGGCTCGCGGGCGACCGGGTCTACGCCTGGATGGAGCGGACCTGGATGTGGCAGCAGCTGCCCTGGGCCCTGCTGTTCTTCGCGCTGGGCGGCTGGAGCTGGGTGGTCTGGGGCGTCTGCGCGCGGGTGACCGTGGGCGTCACCGGTCACTGGCTGGTGGGGCACTACGCCCATCGCGAAGGGCCGCAGACCCATATCGTCGAAGGCGCCTCGGTGCAGGGGCACGACGTGGTGATCGCCGGCCTGATCAGCATGGGCGAGAGCTGGCACAACAACCACCACGCCTTTCCGGGCTCGGCGAAGCTGGGCCTCTATCCGGGGCAGGCGGACCTGGGCTGGTGGCTCATCAAGGGTTTCGAGCGCCTGGGCCTGGCGTGGGACGTCATCACGCCGGAGCAACTGCCCTATCGGGCGGCGCTGAAGAAGGTGCGCGCCCAGGGCCGTGGCTGTCCGGTCGGGAGCAGGCTGCTGGCCTGGAACCGATGAGAGTCCTGTTCGCGCGCAGAATCGGACGCACGGCCTATGCCCCTGCGGTGGTCGCGGCCCTGGCCTCGCAGCATGCCGCCGTGGCGCTGGCGCATGCGGCGATGGGCTTGAGGTTGCCGATCGGCGCGCAGTTCTGGCTGACGCCGCTGCGCACCCTGGTCCGCGCGGAGGCTCTTCCCGTGGCGGCGCTGGCGCTGGCCTTCGGCCTCAGCATCCTGGCGTCCGGACTGGCGGCGACGTTGTCGCTTTGGCGGGCGCGGGACGCCGGCAAAGGCCACGTCGCGGCTCTGCTGGCCATGATTCCCATCCTTCAGATCCCGGCGATCCTGGTCCTCTGCGCCCTGCCGTCGCGCGAGGGGGGGAGGGAGTCCAAGGCCGGGAACGGCGCGACCCACATGGCGGACATCCTTGGTGGGGTCGTCGGCGGCATGGGCTTGTGCGTCTTCGCGGTGGCGGTCTCCGCCCTGGTCTTTGGCGAGTATGGCTGGGGCCTATTCGCTCTCGCGCCGAGCCTGATGGGGTGGGTGACCGCCTACACGGCCAACCGCCGGGTGCTGCTTTCAAGCGGCGACACGTTCAATCTGGTCCTCGCCACGGCGTGCCTCGGCGGCTTCATGCTGGTGTTGTTCGCCCTCGAGGGGATCATCTGCCTGCTGATGGCGGCCCCGCTCGCGATCCTGTGCGCGTGGCTCGGAGGCGTCACCGGGCGCGAGATGGCCATCGCCCGCGGGGACAAGGCCAACCCCGCCGCGATGAGCGTGGTGCTCCTGCCGCTGGTGTTCGCGCTCGAAGCCAGCGCGCCCTCCGAACTGACTCTCACGAGCCGGGAGAGCGTGGACATCGACGCCGCGCCCACGCAGGTCTGGCGCGCAATCACGGCCAATCGAGACACCATGCCGAGGCCGGCGCTCCCATTCCGCCTGGGGCTGGCCTATCCGCTCAGCGCGGAGCTGCATGGGGCCGGGGTCGGGGCTGAACGGATCGGCCGCTTCTCCACGGGTGTGGCCCGGGAACGGGTCACCGACTGGATTCCCGGCCGAAGGCTTGGGTTCGAGGTGCTGGCCATGCCGCCGGTCATGCGCGAGCTCAGCCCCTGGCGGACGGTTCATGCGCCTCACGCGGTGGGCTATTTTCAGACGGCTCGGACCAGCTTCGACCTGCGGGCGACGGCCAGTGGCGGCACGCGCCTCACGGTGAGCGCGGCCCATACGCTACGGCTGGACCCGGCGCCTTACTGGGAGCCGATGGCGCGTTGGGCGATCCACGCCAACAGCCGCCGGGTGCTGGCCCACCTGAAGGCTCGGTCCGAAGCGCTGGCGCGGCGGACTGTGGCCTTAGCGCCACCATCGCCGCGAAGGGATGTGGAGGGTTAACGCCTTCCTTGACCCTCTCCACGGCCCCGCCTAGCTTCCGGGCCTTCGAGGCACTTTAAGGGAGGCGCCAGAATGACAGCTGTCTTTATGCATGCCTTCCCAACGCGCCTCGGGCCGCCGCCAAAACACTAAGTCGCCCGAACCGCTTCGCCGCGTGGCCTGACCGGCCGCCCTCGCGAGGCGATCCCGCGCGCCCGTGGCCCTCCGAGCGCTTCCGCTCCGAAGCCCCGCCAGAACCCTTCCTGTTTCCGCGCCGGACCTGCGCGCGCTCCTGTTGGGAGTCCCGGTCCCGGCGCCCGTTTTCGAGACCTGTCATGACCGAACACTACGAGGACGACGAAGAGATCAAGACCAAGCGGGTCCTCTCGAACGTCCAGGTGCTGCGCTTCATCGGCGGCTTCTGGCTGCGCCGGCCGGTGCTGTTCTGGGCGGCGGTGGGCCTGATGCTGACAGCCATCGTCTTCGACCTGATGCTGCCGTGGGCGGCGGGCCGGCTGGTGGACGTGGTGGCCGCGACGCCGCGCGAGCCGCCGGAGGCCTGGCGCGCCTGGGCCATCTTCGTGGGCGTTTACCTGGCCTTCTCCCTGGTCCGGAACCTGGCCTTCCGGTTCTGGAACCCGCTGGCCGCCGGCAACATGAAGGAGATGACCGACGAGGGATTCCAGCGCGTGCAGGCCTTCTCGGCGGATTGGCACGCCGATCATTTCGCCGGGTCCACGGTGCGCAAGCTGTCGCGCGCCATGTGGGGCTACGACATGGTCTCCGACGCCGTGGTCCTGTGGCTGGGCCCGGCGCTGGTGGTGCTGCTGGGGCTGTCGGCGACCATGGTGGCGCGCTGGCCGAGCGTGGGCCTGTTCTCCATGGGGGTGGTGGTGCTCTACATCGCCTCCAACCTGATCCTGACCGTGAAATATGTGCGGCCGGCGAACCTGACGTCGGTGGCGCTGGACACGCGGATCGGCGGGGCGCTGGCCGACTCCATCTCGTCGAACCCGACGGTGAAGGCGTTCGGCGCCGAGCCGCGCGAGGAAGGGCGGATCGGCGGGATGACGGCCACATGGCGGCGCGCGACCCTGATCACCTGGACCCGGTTCATCGACGTCTGGCTGGTCCAGAACATGCTGCTGGTGGTGCTGCAGGCTGGCCTCACGGGCCTGCTGATCCGGCTGTGGACGCGGGGCGAGGCCAGCGCGGGCGACGTGGCCTTCGCGGTGACCTCGTTCCTGCTGATGAGCGGCTACCTGCGCAACATCGGCGAGAACATCCGCATGCTGCAGAAGGGCCTGGACGACGTGGAGGACGTGGCCGCCTTCGCGGTCGCCGACCCGCAGGTGGCCGACCACGCGGCCGCGGCGCCGTTCCGGGGCGAGCTGGGCGAGATCGCCTTCGACCGAGTGACCTTCCGCTACAAGTCCGCGGAGACGCCGCTGTACCAGGACTTCACCCTGATCATCGCGCCCGGGGAGCGGGTGGCGCTGGTGGGGCCGACGGGCTCGGGCAAGTCCACCTTCGTGAAGCTGCTGCAGCGGCTCTACGACGTGAACGACGGCCGCATCCTGATCGACGGCCAGGACATCTCGAAGGTGACCCAGGGGTCGCTCCGGCGCGCCATCGCCGTGGTGCCGCAGGACCCGGCGCTGTTCCACCGGACCATCGCCGAGAACATCTCCTACGCCCGGCCGCAGGCCACGGCGGACGAGATCGCGCTGGCGGCCAGGCGGGCGCGGGCCCACGACTTCATCGCCCGCCTGCCCAAGGGCTACGACACCCTGGTGGGCGAGCGCGGCGTGAAGCTGTCGGGCGGCGAGCGGCAACGGGTGGCCATCGCCCGGGCCTTCCTGGCCGACGCGCCGATCCTGGTGCTGGACGAGGCCACCTCGTCGCTGGACGTGGAGACCGAGCGCCAGGTGCAGGCGGCGATGGAGGAGCTGATGACGGGGCGCACGACCATCGTCATCGCCCACCGGCTGTCGACGATCCGCGGCGCGGACCGGATCCTGGTCTTCGACGAGGGCCGGATCGTGGAGGAAGGCCGCCACGCCGAGCTGGTGAAGAAGGGCGGGGCCTATGCGCGCCTGCATGCGGTGACGGAGGGGGTGGGGTAGGGGCTGCGAACCTCCCCTGCGAAGCGGGGGATTCGTTGATCTGGAACCTCGACCGTGATCCGCTGTTGCATGTTAGAGGAGCCGCCGCATGTCTGACGATCCGCAAGCGCCGCATACCGTTCCCGCGGGGATCATGGACGACTGGCTGGGTAACAAGGGCCCGAACGGCGAGCTGATGCACCAGGGCAAGCCGGCGCTGGTAGTGGACCTGCCGGACGAGGACGAGGAGGACTAAACCCCCTCCGTCACGCGGCTGCGCCGCGCGCCACCTCCCCCGTCGTCTTCGCGACAGGGGAGGAGCGAGATGGCGCCGCTCCTCCCCTGCGCCGCAGAGCGCGGGGGAGGTGGCTCGACGCGCAGCGGCGAGACGGAGGGGGCGTGAAGCCGCACGCTCAGACTTGCCGGTTCGCGCCCCTTCGTTCGACGGCGAGATTGCGAACCCAGTCGGTGAGGTTCTCGGGGTCCTGGAGGACGGATGACGCCGGGATGCGGACGACCTCGATGCCTTGCGCTCGTAGCCAGGCATCCCGCCGTGCGTCCCGCTCGGGGCGGTCACCCACGTAGTGCATCGCACCGTCCACCTCGATGCAGAGGCGGGCGTCGGAACAGTAGAAGTCGAGGACGTAGGGGCCGACCGGGTGCTGGCGGCGGAAGGTCGGCAGATCGGGCTCGCGGCGGCGGAGGCGGACCCAGAGCAGCTTCTCGGGAAGGGAGAGCTCGGACCGTAGCTTTCGGGCGCGGTGATGGGTTGAGGTTGGCGCTCTCATGGCGTTGTGCGGCGGCTTTTCGCCCCCTCCGTCACGCGGCTGCGCCGCGCGCCACCTCCCCCGTCGTCTTCGCGACAGGGGAGGAGCGAGCTACAGCGCATTCGCGAGAGCCCCCGCCAGGTCCCCCTTCTTCTCCACGCGCACGGTCTCCAGGCCCAGCCACCCCGCCATCCGTTTCAGCTCCCCAGCCAGCTTCACGGGCGTTGCGTCGCTGGCCCAGGGTTCGGCGTGGCTCGCCTGCACGATCAACACCCCGGCCTTGCGGTCGGCTTTCAGGTCGACGCGGGCGGTCAGGGCGTCGCCTTCGAGGAAGGGCAGGACGTAGTAGCCGTGGGTGCGCTTGTCGGCCGGGGTGTAGATCTCGAGCCGGATCCTGACGCCGAACATCCGCTCGGTGCGCTCGCGGAACCAGATCAGGTTGTCGAAGGGCGAGAGCAGGGCGGTGTGGTCGATGCGGCGCGGGCGGCGGGCGGCGGCGTCGAGGTAGGCGGTGTCGCGCCAGCCCTTGACCTTGACGGGCAGGAGGTCGCCGGCCTCGACCAACTCGCCGATCCGGTCCCTGGCGCCTTCGACCGGCATGCGGAAGTAGTCGCGGAGGTCCTTAGGCGTGGCGATCCCCATGGCTCGGGCGGCGATGCGGTAGAGCTGGCGCTGGGCCTCGTCGCGGGGCGGGGTCGGGGCGTCGCGGACGGCCTTGGGCAGCACCTTGTCGGGCAGGCCGTAGACCCGCTCGAACGTCCCGCGCCGGGTGGCGGTGGTGAGTTCGCCCGCCCAGAACAGGCACTCCACGGCCCGCTTGGCTTCCGACCAGCCCCACCAGCCGCCTTCGCCCTTGTGGCCGATCTCCAGATCGGAGGCCGACAGCGGGCCGCGCGTGGCGATCTCGTCCAGCACCCGGTCGATGAAGTCGCGCCGGTCGCGCAGGAATTTGGCGATGCCTTTCCAGGTGCCGACGCCGGCCTGCGCGTCCTCCATCCTCCAGCGGAACAGGGGCTGGGATGAGAGCGGCAGCAGCGAGGCCTCGTGGGCCCAGTACTCGAACAGCGGCCGCTTCCTGCCCCAGGCGATGTCTTCCAGCAGGTCGCGCGGATAGGCGCCCAGGCGGGAGAAGGCCGGCAGGTAGTGGGTGCGGGAGACGACGTTGACCGAGTCGATCTGGATGACGCCCAGCCGCTCGACCAGCTTTACCAGTTGGCGGCGGCCGACCGGGCCGTCGCGGTCGCCGCCGAAGCCTTGTGCGGCCAGGGCGATGCGGCGGGCTTCGCCGGGGGTGAGGGTGTCGCGGGTCATGGTCGTCCTTCGAGTCGCCGGCCAGCCTAGCGACGGAACGAACGACGAACAATCATGGTGAATCCATGGTTAACGCCGCAGGCGTTGCTCTCGAAATTCGCAGGAACAGAGCCGGAAGGTCGCGGCCCGCGCGACGCTGCTTTTTGGGTCCGAACAGGGTCTTTGCCGGCCGATCCCGAACAAAGCCAGCACGCCCCGCGCGCCGCTTATGGTTAACGCGGATTCACCACACTCGGCTGGCAAGCGGAACAGAGGCGGAAACCTCGGTCGCCGCTTGCGGCGCGTCGTCGCGGGGCGATCAGTGCTCCAGCCGTCCGTCGGTGAGCGCCGCGGGCTCGAACGGGAAGACGACGTCGGGGTCGGGCGCCGGCACGTTCTTGGCGACGTCGTGCGGGGCCAGTTCCTTCAGCAGATGGCGGATGATGTTGGCGCGGGCCTGCGGCTTCTTGTCGGTGTGGACGACGTTCCACGGCGCGTCGGTGGCGTGGGTCCGGGTGAGCATCTCGTCGCGGGCCTTGGAATACTCGTCCCACTTCTCCTGGGCCACGGCGTCGAGGGGGCTGACCTTCAGCGCCTTCAGGGGGTCGGTCCGGCGGGCGTCCAGGCGCCTGGCCTGTTCGTCGCGGGAGATGTCCAGCCAGAGCTTCACGATCTGGATTCCGCTGCCGGCCAGCATGCGCTCGAACACCGGCACGTCGCGCAGGAAGATCTCCTGCTCCTCGGGCGTGGCGAAGCCCATGACCCGCTCGACGCCGGCCCGGTTGTACCAGGAGCGGTTGAGGATCACGAGTTCGCCGGCCGCGGGCAGATGCTGCACGTAGCGCTGGAAGTACCATTGGCTGCGCTCGCGTTCGGTGGGCTTGGGCAGGGCCACGACGCGGGTGCTGCGGATCGACAGGTATTCGACGATCCGCTTGATCGCGCCGTCCTTGCCGGCGGTGTCGCGGCCCTCGAAGATCACCAGGTCGCGCTCGCCCGTCTCGATGGCCCGCTGCTGGAAGCGGACCAGGGCGACCTGCAGGGCTTCGAGTTCGTCGTCTTCGTCGTTTGACTTGGCCATGGGCCATCTAACGCTCTGAGTTCAATTTCGTCATCCCACGGTCAGCCGGAGGCTGATCCGGGGGACCCAAGCCGAGCTCCAGGACGTGGTGAGGCCGCTTGGGTCCCCCGGATCGCCCTGGCGGGCGACCGTGGGATGACGATCGGAGGGAGGATCGCTAGGAACGACCCATGATCCGCCTGTTCGTCCCCCACGACCTTGGCCCCGGCGCCGCGCTCGACCTGGACGAGGGGCAGAGCCGCTATCTGGCCGCCGTCATGCGCCAGGCGGTGGGCGACGAGGTGGCGGTGTTCAACGGCCGCGACGGGGAGTGGCGCGCGACGCTGGCCAAGGTGGGCAAGAAGGCGGTGACCCTGACGGCGCTGTCCCAGACCCGGGCGCAGGCCGTCGGCCCCGACCTGGACCTGGTCGTCGCCCTGGTGAAGCGGGCGCGGCTGGAGACCATCGTCGAGAAGGCCGCCGAGCTGGGCGCGCGCCGGGTCCAGCCGGTGGTGACCGAGCGGACCAACGCCGACCATACCCGGGTCGACCGGCTGCGGGCCATCGCGGTCGAGGCGTCCGAACAGACCGGACGGCTGGACGTGCCGCAGGTGCTGGAGCCCGTGAAGCTGGAGAAGCTGTTGGCGGGGTGGGACGTCGGCCGACAGCTGCTGTTCTGCGACGAGGCCGGCGACGCGGCGCCGGTGCTGGGGGCGGTGCAGGCCGGCGGGCCGTGGGCGATCCTGATCGGCCCCGAAGGCGGGTTCTCGCCGAAGGAGCGGGCGACGCTGCGGGCGCTCCCGTACGCCGTGCCCGCATCGCTGGGGCCGCGCATCCTGCGGGCCGACACCGCGGCGATCAGCGCGCTGACGCTATGGCAGGCGGCGGTCGGGGACTGGACCTAGTCCTCTCTCTTTATGCTCGTCATCGCCCGGCTTGTCCGGGCGACCCATGATCACCTGAGGGCGAAGAACGAACACGGCGACGCCTTGCGATCTGTCCTGATGCGGAGATCATGGGTGGCCCGGACAAGCCGGGCCATGACGTAATTTCAGAGTTCGATGGTCGAGTTGGCGGGCGCTAGTCCTCGCCGAAGACGCTGTCCTCGGGGGCGTCGGTGGCGCTTTCGAACTCCAGGCGGTAGCCGTCGGGGTCGTCCAGGCCGGTGACCCACATGCCGTTGCCCACCTCGGGCGTCGAGGCGTCCAGGCCCTTGGCGACGGCGTCGCGCCAGATGGCGATGGCGTCGTCGCACATGAAGAAGATGCTGACCCCCTCGCCCACCCTGCCGTCGGCGACCCAGGCGTCCTGGCCCTTGGGACGGAACTGCTGGAGCATCAGCGTGGCGCCGCCCAGCTTCAGCGAGACCCAGCGCAGCACGCCGCGATCGTCCCAGCGCTTGTCGATCGTGAAGCCCAGGCCGTCGACGTAGAAGGCCAGCGAGGTCTTCATGTCGGACACTCGAAAGAAGGGAACGGCTTCCCTGACGTTGGCGGTGTCCATGACGGCTCCTGTACTCGCGCGGCCTACAGTAAAGCTAACCGGCCCTTGAGCTTAGCGGAATTGCGCCCACCTATCTGGACGGCGTAAAGACGCGACCGCGCGGGACCTCACCCGGCGGTACGGCGTTGAGGCCGGGGAGGAATTCATGGCCGAAGTCGCCTGCGACGATCGACCCCTGGTGTTCGAAGACCTGGTGCGCTGGATGGCCGAAGGGGCCAAGCCGGCGAGCGAGTGGCGCGTGGGCGCCGAGCACGAGAAGTTCGTCTTCCGGCTGAAGGACCATGCGCCGGTCCCCTATGAGCCGGGCGGCATCAAGGCGCTGCTGGACGGCCTGACCCGCTTCGGCTGGACGCCGGTGATGGAGGGCCCGAACGTCATCGCGCTGGAGCGCGGCCTGGCGAACGTCAGCCTGGAGCCGGGTGGCCAGTTCGAGCTGTCGGGCGCGCCGCTGGAGACGGTCCACGACATCTGCGAGGAGACCGGCCAGCACCTGGAAGAGGTGAAGCAGGTCGCCGACGAGCTGGGCCTGGGGTTCCTGGGGTTGGGCTTTACGCCGCTCTGGCGCCGCGACGAGGTCCCGGTGATGCCCAAGGGCCGCTACAAGATCATGCGCGAGTACATGCCCAAGGTAGGCAAGCTGGGCCTCGACATGATGTTCCGCACCTGCACGGTGCAGGCGAACCTCGACTTCGGGTCCGAGGCCGACATGGTGGCGAAGTTCCGCACCTCGCTGGCCCTGCAGCCGATCGCCACCGCGCTGTTCGCCAACTCGCCGTTCATCGAGGGCAAGCCGTCGGGCTTCGTCTCGTCGCGGGCCAATGTGTGGACCGACACCGACCCCGACCGCACCGGCATGCTGGACTTCGTGTTCCAGGACGGCTTCGGCTTCGAGACCTATGCCCGCTACGCGCTGAAGGTGCCGATGTACTTCGCCAAGCGCGGGGATACGTACATCGACCTGGCCGGCCGCTCGTTCGTGGACTTCATGGACGGCAAGCTGGACGAGCTGCCGGGCCAGCGCCCGACCCTCAAGGACTGGGCCGACCACACCACCACCATCTTCCCCGAGGTGCGGCTCAAGAAGTACCTGGAGATGCGCGGCGCCGACGCCGGGCCCTGGAGCCGGCTCTGTGCGCTGCCAGCGCTGTGGATGGGCATCTTCTACGACAGCCAGGCGCTCAGCGCGGCTTGGGACCTCTGCAAGGACTGGAAGATCGAGGACCACGAGCGCCTGCGCGCCGACGTGGCCCGCCGCGGCCTGCAGGCCGAGATCGCCGGGCGCAAGGTGCAGGACGTGGCCAAGGACATGGTGGCCATCGCCCGCTCGGGCCTGAAGAACCGCAACCGGCTCTCCGGCGGCATGGTCGACGAGACCGGCTACCTGGCCGAGCTGGAGCACATCGCCGAGACCGGCGTGACCCCGGCCGAACGCCTGCTGGAGCTCTACAACACCAAGTGGCAGGGGGACGCCGGCCGGGTGTTCGAGGACTTCGCGTACTAAGCCCCTGCGCGCCGTAGGCGCTGTTCAATTTTGACCACGAGCCACACGAACCACACGAACGGGGCCAGTCCGGATCAGGCGGTTCAGCATCTCCTGCTTGTTCGTGTGGTTCGTGGTCGATCTTTTCGGCGCTGACGCGCCAAGGCGACTGAGAGGGCGGGCGCGACCCCTAATCCGCCCGTTTCGCAGACTACCGTCTCCTGCCAGCCGAGAAGGCCACCGCAGTTCTTTTGGCCCTTGCCGGCCACATCGCGTGCCGTCCAAGTTCGGTCATGGGCGTGTGGTCGGGATCCTGTCATTGCGGCGCTGTCCGCTTTCGCGTCGACGCGGAGATCGAGGAGCTGACGCGGTGCGACTGCTCGCTGTGCCGGCGCAAGGGCGCGCTGATGGCGAAGGTGCATGAGCGCGGGCTGACCATCGAGGCGGGCGAGGACGATCTGATCCTCTACCGCTGGAACACCGGCGTGGCGCGGCACTGGTTCTGCCGCCATTGTGGGATCTATCCGTTCCACAGGAAGCGGGCCCAGCCGGACAGCTATGGCGTGAATGTGGGTTGTCTCGAAGACTTCAATGTGGCCGCCTATCCCTATCGACGGGCCGATGGCCTGACGATGAGCGTGCGGCCGGCGGGAGCTCGGCCGGAATGGACGGGACCTCGCGAGGACTAGGATGCCAGCCAAGCTCCCGAAGTACGCCCACTGGGTGGCCGAGCGCCGCTTCCTGGTGGACCCCGCGACCATGCCCAGGCTGGACGCCGCCGGGGCGCGGCGGATCGAGGACCTCTACATCGACGGCGGGCGGCTGCGGCTGCGGGCGATCACGCACGCGTCCGGCGAGCGGGAGTTCAAGCTGGCCAAGAAGTATGCGCCGGACACCCCGCTGATCGGCCCGATGACCAACCTCTACCTCGACGCCGAGGAGTACGCGGTGCTGTCGAAGCTGCCGGGCGCGCGGATCTCCAAGCGCCGGCACAAGGTCGGCGGCTTCGTGGTGGACGTCTTCGAAGGCCCGCTGGAGGGCCTGATCACGGCGGAGTGCGAGGCCGCCAACCGCATGGCGGCCATGGCGGTCGAGATCCCGCCGTGGTGCGTGCGCGAGGTCACCACAGAGCTGGCCTACACCGGCGGCGCGTTGGCCCAGGCCCAGGCGGTTCCGGGGTAGGCCGGGTCGGATCAAGTTGTTGACTTAACAAAGAACGTCATGGCCCGGCTTGTCCGGGCCACCCATGATCTCCGCGTTGCGAAGTTCGCAGCGCGCCGGCCGTGGACGCTTGCTGCGTGTCGGTGATCATGGGTCGCCCGGACAAGCCGGGCGATGACGAGCGGAAAGAAGGATTGACCGCCCGTCGAGCTAGCGGACGCCGCCCTCGACGCCGGGGGTGTTGACGTTGGCCGGCCAGTGCGCGCGCTGGGCCGTGCCGTCGCCGGCGTCGGTGTGCTGGACCGCCTGGTCGACGTCGGCGTCCACGTGGTGCGGGTTCACCGCGGCGTCGTCCACCTCGTAGACCTCCACATGGTTCGGATAGAACGCCACGTGGTTGGCGATCGCCGTCATGGCCGGGTAGGGGGTCTCGTACGTCCAGATCGCGTTCTCCGCGAAATGGCCGTCCATCAGCAGGGTGTAGTAGCTGGCGTCGCCCTTGTACGGGCAGTGCGTCGTGTGGGTCGTGCGGGACATGTACTCCATCGAGACGTCCTCGCGCGGGAAGTAGACCACCGGCGGATAGTTCGCCTCCTGCAGCACCAGGGCCGCGGCGCTGTCGGCGATCACATGGCCTTCGAACCTGGCCCGCCAGCGCCTGGCGGCGGGGGTCACGGCGATCGGATGGTCGGGACCGGGAATCTTCATGGGACCTCCTCCTCGGGGGAGTGAACGCGCCGCGCGCGTTCGGGCTGCGTCCGATATGGGGGCGGCGAACCCGCGGACCAGCCCCAGGGGGGCGGTGCGGCCTTGCTTGTGCTGGCCGCGGGTGCGTGGTCTTCTCCCGGCAAAATCGCCCGGCCGGGTCGAAAAGACCCCTTGGGAGCCAAAGGCCGGCTCAAACGGATCGGAAGAACCTCCGCAATGCCCATCGTCCTAATGCTCGGCATCGTCATCACCCTGGCGACCGGCATTCCCGTGCTCATGCAGATGCTGCGCCACCACCCGCGCGGCCTGATCATCCTGTTCTTCGCCGAGATGTGGGAGCGCTTCTCCTACTACGGGATGCGCGGCATCCTGATCTTCTACCTGACCCAGCATCTGCTGTTCGACCAGGACGTGGCCAGCAACCAGTACGGCTCGTACACCAGCCTCGTGTACCTGCTGCCGTTGATCGGGGGCATGCTGGCGGACCGGTTCCTCGGGACCCGCAAGGCGGTGGCGTTCGGCGCCCTGCTGCTGGTGGCCGGGCACCTGACCATGGCCGTCGAAGGCCGCCCCGCGACCCAGACGCTGACCTACGCGGGCCAGACCTACGACATCGCCATCCAGGGACGCATGGAGGACCGCTCGGCCAAGATCGTGGTCGGCGGCCAGGGCTACGACTTCTCGGCCAACGCCGAGGGCGCCTTCGAGATCAAGGACCTGCCGGCCAGCGCGCCGCTGCCCGCCGCCCTGCCCAAGGGCTCGTATGAGCTCAAGAAGGACGTCGACATGTTCGGCCAGAGCGCCTTCTACTTGGCCGTTTCGCTGATCATCATGGGCGTGGGCTTCCTCAAGCCGAACATCTCGACGATCGTCGGCCAGCTCTATCCACAGGGCGATCCGCGGCGCGATTCCGGCTTCACCCTCTACTACTACGGCATCAACCTCGGCGCGTTCTGGGCGTCGTTCGCCTGCGCCTGGTTCGGCCTCAACGTCGGCTGGTGGGCGGGCTTCGGCCTGGCCGGGATCGGCATGGCGGCGGGCTTCATCGTCTTCGTGCTGGGCAAGAAGCACCTGGAGGGCAAGGGCGAGCCGCCGAACCCGGCGCGCCTGCAGGAGAAGGTGGCCGGCCCGATCAACCGCGAATGGCTGATCTACATCCTGGCGGTCGCGGGCGTGCTGCCGATCTGGCTGCTGGTGCAGCGCAACGACTGGGTGGGCGTCATGCTCATCGGGTCGACGCTGCTGGCCCTGGGCTACATCCTCTATTTCCTGCTCGCCAAGTGCTCGAAGGTGGAGCGCGAGCGGATGATGCTGGCGATGGTGCTGGTGTTCGGCGCGGTGGTGTTCTTCACCCTGTTCGAACAGGCCGGCACCTCGCTCAACCTGTTCGCCGCCCAGAACGTCAATCTCGACGTCACCCAGCAGGCCTTCAGCGTCTTGGGGATTCCGGTCGGCAGCGCGGCCCAGCTGGCGGCCGCGGGCCTCGCGCCCCTGGGTGGCTGGCTCTGGATCGACACCGGCATCGGGGCGGCGCAGACCCAGTCGTTCAACGCCGGCTTCATCCTGATCTTCGCGCCGATCTTCGCGGCCATGTGGGCCTGGCTGGGCAAGCGCGGTCACGTCTCCAATCCCGTGATGACCTTCGGCCTGGGCCTGATCCAGGTCGGGCTGGGGTTCCTGGTGGTGGTCTGGGGCGCGGGGCTGGCCGACGACGCCTTCCGCGTGCCGCTGATCCTGCTGGGCCTGCTCTACATGCTGCACACCACGGGCGAGCTCTTCCTGTCGCCGGTGGGCCTGTCGGAGATCACCAAGCTGTCCGTGGCCTCGGTGGTCTCGTTCATGATGGCGGTCTGGTTCCTGGCCTCG
>Ga0255338_1001130_pt1 | contig 56317 bp, 55 predicted proteins | sample MeOH1_35cm_T4_19_FD_203715 | JGI IMG/M metagenome (GOLD analysis project Ga0255338, IMG submission 203715) | Sandy soil microbial communities from University of British Columbia, Vancouver, Canada - MeOH1_35cm_T4_195 | ecosystem: Engineered > Artificial ecosystem > Sand microcosm > Unclassified ... | reverse complement strand
CCACCCACTCCCAGCTCACCGCCGCCGAACAACTCGCCGCCGGCGTCACCCCCGGCCAGGTCCGCCTCGCCGTCGGCATCGAACACATCGACGACATCCTCGCCGACCTCACCACCGGCCTCGAGGCTGCGGGCGCCTGATCCTGCCTCCCACACGCGGCCCCACCCCGGATACCGGGGTGGGGCCGTGCCTTTCGTGGCCGTGATCTACCGGGCGGCGACGCGGGTGGGGGCCTCGCCGAGTGCTCGCAGCGCCGGAACTCCCACCGGCTCGGTCGCGAGCAGCGGCACGACCGCGTAGCGCTCGGCGAGTTCGGTGCGGACCTTGTCGATCTGCCCGAGTTCGGCGGCGGCGCGGCGGCGCAGCAGCGGTGCGGTGGGCGCGGCGGCGGCCACGGAGTTGTCGATCACCCACGCCCAGGGGTGAATGCCGGCACGTTCGAGGTCGCCCTGGAGACCCGCGGCCTCGAGCACGGGAGTGGTCTCGGCGAGGGTGATCAACAGGACCTTCGTCGAAGCCGGATCCTGCAGGCGCATCATCGGGGTGACGGCGTGCAGGCCCGGGCCCAGCTGCCGGGTGACGTCGCGGTGGTAGGACCCGGTGGCGTCGAGCAGCAGCAGGGTGTGGCCGGTGGGCGCGGTGTCGACGACGACGAACTTGCGCCGGGACTCCTGGATCACCCGCGAGAATGCTTGGAACACCGCCACTTCCTCGGTGCACGGGGAGCGCAGGTCCTCGGCGAGGGTCGCCCGGCCCTGCTCGTCGAGGTGCGCACCCTTGGTGGCCATCACCCGCTCGTGGTAGGCGCGGGTGGCCTCGGCGGGATCGATGCGCGAGACATGGAGGTGTTCGACGTCGCCGTGCAGGGTGTCGGTCAGGTGTGCGGCAGGGTCGGTGGTGGTCAGGCGGACCTCGTGCCCGCGTTCGGCCAGGGCCACGGCGACGGCCGCGGCGACCGTGGTCTTCCCGACCCCGCCCTTGCCCATGCACATCACGAGACCGTGCCCGTCCCGCTCGATGTCGTCGATCAGGGCGCGCAGCGGTGCATCCGCGACGTCCGGCACCGCACCGATCTCCGGAGGGAGGTCCGTGCCGACGTCGGCCGTCTCGAACAGCGTCCCGAGGGCATCGAGACCGATCATGTTCGCGGCCTTGAGCTCGATCAGGTCCAGCGGCAAGGGTTTCAGCGCCGCCGGCATGCCCGCCAACGCGGCCTGTTCGCGGCGGTGGATCGCGCGGGCGAGGGGGTCCGTGTCGCCGGACGGCGCCGGCAGGACGCCGTTGACGACGACGTGCTGGCGGCTCAGCCCGAGCGCGGCGAGTTCGCCGTGGGTACGGTCGATCTCGGCGAGAGCGGAGCGGGTGGCGCGGGCGACGAGCACGAGCCGGGTGCGCTGCGGGTCCGCCAGGGCGGCGACCGCGGCGGCGTACATGGTCTTCTGCTTGTCGAGCCCGGCGAGCGGTCCGAGGCACGATGCGTCGCCCTTGCCCGCCGCGAGGAACTCGGTCCAGTTCCCGGGCAGCTGCAGCAGCCGGATGGTGTGTCCGGTGGGGGCGGTGTCGAACAGCACATGGTCGAACGACGCGATCTCGCCGTCGGTGTCGGTCAGCAGCGAGGTGAACTCGTCGAACGAGGCGACCTCGGTGGTGCAGGAACCCGAGAGCTGCTCGGTGATCGAGGCGATCTCGGCGTCGGGCAGCAATCCCCGCACCGGCCCGACGATGCGTTCCCGGTAGGCGTCGGCGGCCTGCTCGGGATCGATCTCGAGCGCCGACAGGCCGGGCACCGCGGGAATCGCGGTGAGGGCGTTGCCGATCGTGAGGCCGAAGACCTGACCGACGTTCGAGGCGGGGTCCGTCGAGACCAGCAGCACCTTCTTCCCGGCGCGGGCGAGACGCAGTGCGCTCGCACAGGCGATGGAGGTCTTGCCGACGCCGCCCTTGCCGGTGAAGAACACGAACCTCGGCGGGTCGGTCAGAAACGTGGGGGTGGTCATCCGGTGATCTCCTCGTCCTCGACGGCTCAGCAGCAGGTGGCGTCGCCGGGTGTACAGCAGGCATCGTCCGCGACATTCAGCATCGTCGCGCCGACGGGTGCCTGGGCGACGTCGAGTCCCGCCCACGCGGCGAGCTGGGTCCGATCGGGGTAGCGCCCGGTGAGCACGGTGACGTCGTCGACGAGCACGAGCGGCAGACCGGCGGAGCCGGCGACCTCGAGGAAGCGCTTGACGGCGGGAGTGTGCGCGAAGGCCAGCGGATCGTTGGCCAGGTTGTGGCGGGTGATGGTGGCACCCTGATCCTTCAGCCACTGCATGTCGGCCGTGAAGGTGACGAGGTTGCGGTCCACGTCGTCGCCGCACACGCCGGTGTTGCAGCACAGGGCCGGCTCGAAGACTGCGATGGTGCTCATGGTTTCTCCTGGTCGGATCAGCGGGTGGGGGAAGCGGAGTCGAGCAGCCGGGCGGCGAGGGCGTCGACTCGGGCGGCGATGTCGTCGCGCACGAGGCGCATCCGTTCGATGCCGTCGATGCCACGCTCGGACGGCTCGTCGGTGTCCCAGTTCTCCGCGTGCGCCGCGTCGACGCGGGCGTCGCGGCCGAGGGTGACGACGAGGTCGACCTCGCTCAGTAGCTGCGGATCGATCGGCTTGGGGTACTCGCCGGCCACCGGTGCGCCGACCTCCTCGAGCACCTGCACCGAGAGGGCGTTGAGCGCCGCACCCGGTGCCGTTCCGGCGGAGTGCACGACGATGCGGTCACCCGCCGCCTTGCGCATCAGCGCGGCGGCCATCTGGGACTTGCCGCCGTTCTTCACGCAGACGAACAGCACCGAGGGTGTGTGCACGGGAGGGTTTCCTTTCGACCGGGCCGGCTGTCCGTTTGACGCCGTGTTTCGACAACCGTCAATATAGACGCATGCCGAATCAACCGCCGCGCGGGGACGAGCCCTGCTGCCCGCCGCTCAGCCGCGAGCCGCTCACCTCCGATTGGGCCGGTGACCTGGCCCGCATGTTCAAGGCCCTGGGCGATCCGGTGCGCCTGCGGATGCTGAGCCTGATCGCCAGCCACGAGGGTGGCGAGTGCTGCGTGTGTGACATCTCACCGTCCTTCGACCTGTCGCAACCGACCATCTCGCATCATCTGAAGGTGCTGCGGGAGGCCGGCCTCCTCGACTGCGAACGTCGCGGCACCTGGGTGCACTACCGGGTCGTCCCCGCCGCCCTGGCCCAGCTGTCCGCGGTGCTGTCCGTCGAATCCGGGCTCGTCGCGACCTCGTCGTGCGCGCCCGCCGTCACCCTCGAGGAGGTCGCCTCGTGACCACCACCAGCGACCACCCGGCCGTGGTCGGCAAGCTGTCCACCCTCGACCGGTTCCTGCCGGTGTGGATCGGCGTCGCCATGGTCGCCGGCCTGTTGCTCGGCCGCCTGATCCCGGGCCTCGGCGACATCGTCTCCACCGTCGAGATCGACGGCATCTCGCTGCCGATCGCCCTCGGCCTGCTGATCATGATGTACCCGGTGCTGGCCAAGGTGCGCTACGACCGGCTCGACACCGTCACCGGCGACCGGCGGATGCTGATCGGCTCGCTGGTCCTCAACTGGATCGTCGGGCCGGCGCTGATGTTCGCCCTGGCCTGGCTGATGCTGCCCGACCTGCCCGAGTACCGCACCGGACTGATCATCGTCGGTCTGGCCCGCTGCATCGCCATGGTCATCATCTGGAACGACCTCGCCTGCGGCGACCGCGAAGCCGCCGCCGTCCTCGTCGCGCTCAACTCCGTCTTCCAGGTGATCATGTTCGCCGGCCTCGGCTGGTTCTACCTCTCGGTGCTGCCGGGCTGGCTCGGACTCGAACAGACCACCCTCGACGTCTCGCCCTGGCAGATCGCCAAGTCGGTGCTCATCTTCCTCGGCATCCCGCTGCTCGCCGGCTTCCTCACCCGCCACTTCGGCGAGAAGGCCAAGGGCCGGACCTGGTACGAGCAGAAGTTCCTGCCCAGGATCGGGCCGTGGGCCCTGTACGGCCTGCTGTTCACCATCGTGATGCTCTTCGCGCTGCAGGGCGAGCAGATCACCTCCCACCCGTGGGACGTCGCCCGCATCGCCCTGCCGCTGCTGGCGTACTTCGCGATCATGTGGGGCGGCGGCTACCTCCTGGGCGCGGCGATGGGCCTGGGCTACGAGCGCACCACCACCCTCGCGTTCACCGCGGCCGGCAACAACTTCGAACTCGCCATCGCCGTGGCCATCGCCACCTTCGGCGTCACCTCCGGCCAGGCCCTCGCGGGAGTGGTCGGACCGCTCATCGAGGTGCCCGTGCTCGTCGGCCTCGTCTACGTCTCGCTCGCCCTGCGTAAGCGCTTCGCCCCCTCCGCCACCCCCGCCGCTTCGTGAAGCCCGAGAGCCAGGGAGCCGACATGTCCGACCACTCCGACCGCCACCAGCCCGAACTGCTCATGCCGCAGGCGGTACTCCAGCGTGCCGCCGAGCACCTCGCTGACAAGTACGACGGGGTCTTCTCCCCGCAGACCGTCGAACGGGTGGTGTTCGAGTCCTATGCGGCGCTGCGCCGCACCGCCACCGTCTACACCCACCTGACCGCGCTCGCCCCGCGCTTCGCCGCCGAACGCCTGACCGCACTGGCCCAGGCCGAAGGCGCCGTCGCCAAGGACGTTCCGGAGGTGCTGTTCGTCTGTGTGCACAACGCCGGCCGCTCCCAGATGGCCGCCGCCCTGCTGGATCACCACGCCGGTGGCCGCGTCCACGTCCGCTCCGCGGGCTCCGCGCCGATCGCGGCGATCAACCCGGTGGTGGTCGAGGCCATGGCCGAGCTCGGCCTCGATCTCGGCGCAGAGTTCCCCAAACCGCTCACCGACGACGTCGTCGCCGCCGCGGACGTGGTCGTCACCATGGGCTGCGGCGACGCCTGCGCGGTCTACCCCGGCAAGCGCTACCTCGACTGGACCGTCCCCGACCCGGACGGGCAATCCCTCGAGGTCGTCCGCACCATCCGTGACGACGTCGACGCCCGGGTCCGCGCTCTGCTCGCCGACCTCACCGCCGTTCCCACCGCCTGACACCCGAAAGGTTCCCTCGATGACCACCAAGCCGTCCGTGCTGTTCGTGTGCGTGCACAACGCCGGCCGCTCCCAGATGGCCGCCGGATTCCTCACCGCCCTCGCCGGCGACGCCGTCGAGGTCCGTTCCGCCGGCAGCGCCCCCGCCGATCAGGTCAACCCCGCCGCCGTCGAGGCCATGGCCGAGCTCGGCATCGACATCTCCACCCAATCCCCGAAGATCCTCACCACCGACGCCGTCGAAGCCTCCGACGTGGTGATCACCATGGGCTGCGGCGACACCTGCCCGGTCTTCCCCGGCAAGAGCTACCGCGACTGGGTGCTCGAGGACCCGGCCGGCAAGGGCGTCGAGTCGGTCCGCCCCATCCGCGACGAGATCAAGACGCGGGTCGAGGCACTGATCGCCGAACTCGTCCCCGGCGCCGTCCGCAGCTGACCGAGCGCAGGGCGTGTCCGGCCGGATCCACCAGGACACGCCCTGCGGCCCGGCCGGGTCGGCCACACTGGAGCCGGGTCGACTCCCACCTTCCCCGCGAACCGAGAAGGGGTGCGCGATGACGGCACTGCCCATCGTCTGGCAACGCCTGGTCAGCCAGGGACAGACGTGCCGCCGCTGCGCCGGCACCGGTGAGCAGGTCCAGGACGCGGTCGGCACGCTCGAGCAGGTCCTGCGCCCGCTCGGCATCGCACCGCACCTCGAGGTCCGCGAACTCGACGACGCCGCCTTCGCCGCGGACCCGGCCGAATCCAACCGCATCTGGATCGCCGGCCGCCCGCTCGAGGACTGGCTCGACGCCGACGTCGGCAGCAGCCGCTGCTGCTCGGTGTGCGGCGACTCCCCGTGCCGGACAGTGGCACTCGGACCGGTCACCTTCGAAGAGATCCCCGAACGACTGATCGTCAAGGCCGCCCTGATCGCCGCGGCGAGCCTGCTCGACGCCCCCGGTCACCCCTGACGGCCGGGATCGACGATCTGCGCACGCGATGACGAGGGAGACGATGAGCACGGTCGAGGTGGACGTCGTGGTGATCGGGGGCGGGCAGGCCGGCCTGGCCGCCGGGTACTACCTGCGCCGGGCCGGGCTCGAGTTCGTCGTCCTCGATGATCAGCCCACACCGGGCGGCGCGTGGCCGCACACCTGGCCGTCGCTGCGGCTGTTCTCCCCCGCGGAGTACGCGTCGCTGCCGGGATGGCCGATGCCGCCGTGGCGGGACGGGTTCCCACCCGCCCGGCACGTGATCGAGTATCTGACCGCGTACGAGCGCCGCTACGGCCTGCCGGTGCGGCGGCCGGTGCGGGTGCGGGCGGTCACCCGCGACGACGACGGGGAGCGGCTGCGGGTGGACACCGCGGAGCGGGTGTGGCGGGCACGGCGGGTGATCAGCGCCACCGGCACCTGGCAGCAGCCGTTCTGGCCCGCTTGTCCCGGAGCCCGCGGCTTCGCGGGCAGACAGTTGCACACCGTGCAGTACCGCACCCCGGGTGAATTCGCCGGTAAGGCGGTCGTGGTGGTCGGCGGCGGCAACTCCGGCGCCCAGCTGGTCGCCGAGATCTCGGAGGTCACCGACACCACCTGGGTGACCACCCGGCCGCCGCGGTTCCTGCCGGACGACGTCGACGGACGCGTGTTGTTCGAGATGGCCTCGCGGCGCGCGCTGGCGCTGGCGGCCGGACGCCCCGATCCGGGCGGTATCACCGACCTCGGTGACATCGTGATGGTTCCGGAGGTCCTCGCGGCCCGGGACCGCGGCGCGCTGGATCCGCTGCCGATGTTCGACCGGCTGACCCGGGACGGCATCTCGTGGGACGACACCGGGGAGAGCCGGCGCGCGGACGTGATCGTCTGGGCCACCGGATTCCGCCCCGCCCTGGCGCCGCTGCGGCCGCTGCACCTGCGCGGGCCCGACGGTTCGATCGATGTGGCGGGCACCCAGGCGTTGAAGGAACCCAAGCTGCATCTGCTCGGCTACGGGGATTGGACCGGCCCCGGCTCGGCCACGTTGATCGGGGTCGGGCGCACCGCCAAGGCCACCGTCGCCGGCCTGGCGCTGGACCTCTGAGCCGGCACCGCGGCCGGAACGCCCCTATGAGCACCCCCGGGGCTCGAGCGGGACCGGAAGCCTCACACGATGCCGTAGGCGCGGTGGTCGGCCTCGCGGAGCGCGCCGACGTAGTCACCGCGTCCGCGGCCGGTCCCGTCCGCGCCGGACGACACGGCGAGCACGCCGCGGAACTCGTCGACACTGTGATATCCCTTGCGGCGCATCCACTCACGCACACCGTCGAGCAGGACGGCGGCGTACTCGGGTCCGTGGCGCAGCAATGCCGAGGCGGACTGCACGACGTCCGCACCGGCGAGCAGATACTCGATCACGTCGGTGGCGTCCTCGACGCCGGTGGTCGCGGCCAGGTCGGCGCGCACCCGTCCCCGCAGCAACGCGATCCAGGTCTGCGGCAACCGGGTCTCCGCGCGGGTCGACAGGGTCACGGCCGGGACCACCGTGAGGGTTTCGGAATCGATGCCGGGCTGCAGGAACCGGTTGAACAGCACCAGTCCGTCGGCCCCGGCCTCGTCGAGACGGAGCGCCATCTCGCCGATCGAACTGAACTGGGGGCTCATCTTGACCGCCACCGGCACGGTGACGGCGTCCGCGACCCGGGCCAGGACGTCGAGGTGTCGTTGCTCGACGTCCCGGCCACTGATGTGCGGATCACCGGGCAGGTAGTAGATGTTCAGCTCGATGGCGGCCGCACCGGCGTCCTGCATCGAGCGTGCGTAGCCCGCCCACGCGCCCGGGGTGACGCCGTTCAGGCTGCCGATCACCGGGACGGCGACCGCCTGCGCGGCGCGTTCGAGCAGGCTCAGGTAGCGGCGCGGTCCATGGTCCTCGACGGCGTCGTCCGGAAAGTACGACGAGGACTCGGCGTAGCTCTGCGAACCGTGCTCGGTCAGTGCCGCATTGCGTTCCGCCTCACGCAGCAGCTGCTCCTCGAACAGCGAACACAGCACCACCGCACCGACGCCCGCGTCGGCGAGCCGGCGGACCCCACCGACCGTGCGGGACAGTGGGGATGCCGCCGCCATCAGGGGATTCGGCAGGTCCAGGCCCAGGTAGCGCGTCGACAGGTCCATCAGCGATCCTTGCGGGCGTCGGCGGTGAAGTGGTGCGACCCTTGCGATGCCATGTCCTCGTACCGGTCCCAGCGCTGAGCGATCGCCTCCTCGGCGAGTCCGAGAAGCCGGTCGTATTCCGCCGGGTCGGTGTTGGCGAGCGCGCGGTACCGCAGCTCGCGGCTGCGGTAGTCCTCGAGCGAAATCCTCGGCCGGTGCGAATCGAGCAGGAACGGATTCTCCCCGGCCGCCCGCAACACCGGGTCGTAGCGGATCAGCGGCCAGTGCCCGCTGGCCACCGCGCGGTACTGCTGGTCCATCCCGTGACGCATGTCGATACCGTGCGCGATGCACTGACTGTAGGCGATGACGAGCGACGGGCCCTCGTAGGCTTCGGCTTCCCGCATCGCCTGCAAGGTGTGCTGCGGATCGGCACCCATCGCGACCCGGGCGACGTAGACGTTGCCGTAGGCGATGGCCTGCAACGCAAGGTCTTTCATCGGAACCGTCTTGCCGGCTGCGGCGAACTTCGCGATCGCGCCGAGCGGGGTGGCCTTGGACATCTGTCCCCCGGTGTTGGAATACACCTCGGTGTCGAGGACCAGGACGTTGACGTTGTGACCGCTGGCCAGGACGTGGTCGAGACCCCCGGCACCGATGTCGTAGGCCCAGCCGTCGCCGCCGACGATCCACACGCTGCGCCGCACCAGGTGGTCGAGCACACTGCGCAGGTCGGCGGTCGTGGTCGGATCCAGCTCTGCGAGACGGGTTTCGAGTTCGGCGACTCGTTCCCGCTGGGCGCGCAGCTCGGACTCGCGCAGATGCGGCGCCGTCAGGATGCTGTCGACGAGGTCGGCACCGACCGCCTCCCGTAGTTCGGTCAGGCGCCGCCGGGCGAGCCGGGTGTGCTCGTCGGCGGCCAGCCGGAACCCCAGCCCGAATTCGGCGTTGTCCTCGAACAGCGAGTTGGACCAGGCGGGGCCGCGGCCGTCCGCATTGGTCGCCCAGGGGGTGGTGGGCAGATTGCCGCCGTAGATCGACGAGCAGCCCGTGGCGTTCGCGATCATCAACCGGTCGCCGAACAGTTGGGAGAGCAGCTTGAGGTACGGGGTCTCCCCGCAGCCCGCGCAGGCGCCGGGAAACTCGAACAGCGGCTCGAGGAACTGGGTTCCGCGGACGGTGCCGAAGTCCACCCGGGCTCGGTCGGCCGTCGGCAGCGTCTCGAAGAAGGCGATGTTCTCGCGTTCGGCGACCACTCGCGGTTCACGAGGTGCGAGGTTGATGGCCTTGGTGACCGTCGCGCCGGGAGTCACGGCGGGACAGGCCTCGACGCACAGCCCGCACCCGGTGCAGTCCTCGGTGTAGACCTGCAGGGTGTACCGGGCGTCCGGCAGACCCACAGCCCCCAGTGCCGCCGAGCCGAACTGCTCCGGGGCACCGTCCAGGTGGGACCTGTCGTAGAACTTGGTGCGGATCACGCTGTGCGGACAGACGAAACTGCAGTTTCCGCACTGGATGCAGGTGTCCGGGTCCCATGCTGCGACCAGTTCCGAAATGTTGCGCTTCTCGTAGGCTGTGGTGCCACTCGGGTAGGTACCGTCGACAGGAAACGCGCTGACCGGCAGGGCATCCCCGCGCCCGGCCATCATCTCCGCGGTGACGGTGCGGACGAACTCGGGCGCGTGCTCCGGCACGATCGGCGCCGGCACTCGCGTGGTGGTCACCCGGCCGGGCACCTCGATCCGGTGCAACTCGTCCAATGCCCGGTCCACCGCGGCCAGTTCGCGCCGCAGCACGTCGGCTCCGCGGTTGCCGTAGGTCTTCTCCACCGACTTCTTGATCCGGGCGACGGCCTGCTCGCGCGGCAGCACATCCGAGATCGCGAAGAAGCAGGTCTGCAGCACGACGTTGATCCGCCCGGCGAGCCCGACCTCGCGAGCGATCCGGCCCGCGTCGACGGCGTACAGCGTGATCCCCTTGTCGAGGATCTGTTCCTGGACCCGGCGGGGCAGCGCGTCCCAGACCTTGTCCGGCCGGTGTCTGCAGTTCAGCAGCAGGGTCGCTCCCGGTGCGGCCGGTCCCAGGACGTCGATCTTGTCGAGGAATCGGAACTGATGGCAGCCGACGAGGTCCGCGCGGCTCACCAGATACGGTGCGCGGATGGGCCGCGGTCCGAAACGCAGATGCGAGACGGTCTGCGAGCCGGACTTCTTCGAGTCGTAGACGAAATAGCCTTGCGCGTGCAGGTGTTCCTCGTCGCCGAGGATCTTGATGGTGTTCTTGTTGGCCCCGACGGTGCCGTCCGAGCCCAGGCCGTAGAAGATCGCCCGCACGGTGTCGGGGGATTCGATGTCGAAGGACGGGTCGTAGGCGATGCTGGTGCCGGACACGTCGTCGTCGATGCCGACGGTGAACCGGCGCCGGGGCCGCTCCCGGGCGAGCTCGGCGAAGACGCCGGCCACCATCCCGGGTGTGAACTCCTTCGACGACAGGCCGTAGCGGCCGCCGCAGATCCGGGGCATGACGGCTCGCTCACCGTCGGCATGCGCCTCCGCGAGGGCCGCGACGACGTCGAGATACAGCGGCTCGCCGTGCGACCCGGGCTCTTTGGTGCGGTCCAGCACGCCGATCGCGCGCACCGTCGCCGGCAGCGCCGCCAGCAGCGCCTCGGCGGGAAAGGGTCGGTACAGCCGCACCTGCACCACCCCGACGCGCTCACCGCGGGCGGCGAGCGCGGCAGCGGTGTCGGATGCGGTCTGCGCCCCGGATCCCATCAAGACCAGCACTCGTTCCGCCTCGGGGTGCCCGGCGTACTGGACGATGCGCAGGCCGCGGCCGGTGCGCTCACCCAACTGCGCCATCAGCTCGTCCACCACCGCCGGAACCCGGGCGTAGAACGGGTTGACCGTCTCCCGTGCCTGGAAGTAGGTGTCCGGGTTCTGCGCGGTGCCCCGGATGAACGGCCGCTCCGGCGACAACGCGCGTCCGCGATGCTCGTGGATCAGCTCCTCGGGCACCAGTGCCCGCAGGTCGTCGTCGGTCAGCGTCTCGATGGTGTTGAGCTCGTGCGAGGTGCGGAAGCCGTCGAAGAAGTGGACGAACGGCACCCGCGTCCGCAGGGTCGCGGCCTGCGCCACCAGCGCCAGGTCGTGTGCTTCCTGCACCGAGGCCGAGGCGAGCAGCGCGAACCCGGTCTGGCGCACCGCCATCACGTCCGAATGGTCCCCGAAGATCGACAGTCCCTGCGCGGCCAGGGACCGGGCCGCAACATGCATGACCGCCGAGGTCAGCTCGCCGGCGATCTTGTACATGTTCGGGATCATCAGCAGCAGGCCCTGCGACGCGGTGAACGTCGTCGCCAGTGCCCCGCCCTGCAGCGCGCCGTGCAGCGCGCCCGCCGCGCCGCCCTCGCTCTGCATCTCCACCACACTCGGCACGGTGCCCCACAGGTTCGGCCGGTGCCGGCTGGACCATTCGTCGGCCAGCTCGGCCATCGCCGACGACGGGGTGATCGGATAGATGCAGCACACTTCGTTGAGCCGGTAGGCGACCGACACGGCCGCCTCGTTTCCGTCCACCGTGGCACGCGTCATGTCGGCTCCGGAAACATCTCGATGGCGTGCACCGGGCACTGCTCGAAGCACTCGGCGCAGCCGGTGCACTTGCCGTAGTCGTACCGGTAGCCGTGGCCGGGACCCAGCTTGACGATCGCGTCCTCCGGGCACGCGCCGAGACAGCCGTCGCACTCGAAGCAGTTGCCGCACGACAGGCACCGGCCCGCCTCGAAGGTCGCCGCCTCCGCCGACACTCCGCCGACCACCTCGTCGAATCCGGAAAGACGTTCCTCGACAGGTAATTCCGGCTGGACCCCCCGATCCGCGTCGGCGAAGTACCACAGGTGCAGCTGGTCGAACGTCGCGATCGGATGCTTGGCGGGTCGCTCGCCGGACACTCGACGCAGCCAGGCGTCGATGTGGTGCGCCGCCTTCTTCCCGTGCCCCACCCCCACCGTGACGGTGCGCTCGCCGGGCACCATGTCGCCGCCTGCGAACACCCCGGGGCAGCCGGTCATCAGCGACTCGTCCACCCGCACGCTGCCGTCCCGCTCGAACTCGACCCCGGGCAGCGTGCGCATGAACGCCGACTCGGTCTCCTGGCCGATCGCCATGATCAGGGTGTCCGCGGCCAGCGTCTCGAAACGGCCGGTGGGCCGTGGACGACCGGACTCGTCGAGTTCCATGACCTCGACCTGCAGTTCGGGCCCGTCGAAGGCGGTGACCGTGCGCAGCCAGTTGATCCGCACGCCTTCGCGTTCGGCGTCCTCGGCCTCCTCCGCGTGGGCGGGCATCTGCTCGCGGGTGCGGCGATAGACGATGACCGCGTCCTCGGCCCCGAGCCGGCGGGCCACCCGGGCCGCGTCCATCGCCGTGTTGCCGGCGCCGTAGACGGCCACGTGCCGCCCGACGGGCGGGTTCTCCCCGGAGGCGACACCGCGCAGGAACGACACCGCGTCGATCATCGTGCCCGCGTCGCAGGCCGGGATGTCGACCCGTTTGGCCAGATGCGCGCCGACCGCGACGAACACCGCGTCGAAACCGCCCTCCGCGCGTTCCGCCGCGAGATCCTCGACCCGGTGGTTGCAGGTCAGCCGCACACCCAGTGCCGCGACCCGCTCCAGCTCCGCCTCGAGCACGTCACGCGGAAGCCGGTAGTTCGGGATGCCGTAGCGCATCATCCCGCCGGGCTCGGCGCCGGCGTCGCGGATCTCGACGTCGTGGCCGCGGCGGGCGAGGTGACAGGCGGCGGACAGCCCGCTCGGCCCGGCACCGATCACCAGTACCCGCTTGCCGGTGCGGGTGGGGGGCGGCTCGAACATCCAGCCCTGCTCGCGTGCCCGGTCGCCGAGAAAGCGCTCCACCGAATGGATGGACACGGCGCTGTCCAGAGTGGCGCGGTTGCAGACGGATTCGCAGGGGTGGTAGCACACCCGGCCGTGGACGGCGGCGAACGGATTGTCGGCGACGAGCTGCCGCCAGGCCTGCTCGTACCGGCCGGCCTTCGCGTGCGCGAGCCAGGCCTGGATGTTCTCCCCGGCGGGGCACCGTGCGTTGCACGGCGGCAGCAGATCCACATACACGGGCCGACGCCGGCGCACCGGCCCCGCGCGGGGACGGCCGTGCACCAGATCCGGCAGCGGCGTGAGCTCCTCCGACGGCCGGGCCGGACGCCCGCCCGTCGCCCCGCCACTGCACTCGTCGGCAGTCATCCCCTCACGATAGGGCTCCGGCTGGGTGTCCGGCACCGGATTGCGGCGGCGCCGGCATGCCGACGACGCGCCGGCTCGGGCCCGCCTACGGGCGGGGGCCCGGAGCAGGGCCGTGGGTGTCGCTCAGCAGCACGTCGTCGCGGCCGGCGCCTTCTCGGTGCCGGTCGCCGATTCCTGCTCCTGTTCGGCGGCGGAGCCGCAGCACACGCCCTCCGCGTTCTCGTCCTGGTCGAGCAGCTTCGGGCTCGTGCCGAAGGTCTCGCTGTCGGCGAGGACGGTGTAGACCTCCCACTTCTCCCCCGCCGGGCCGGTGACCCACACCTTGTCCTGGGTGGCAAAGCAGCAGGTGGTGCCGATCTCCTCGTCGGTGAACAGGCCTTCGTCCGTGAGGCGGGCGATCTCGGAGTGCACCTTCTCGCTCGAGTCGACCTCGACGCCGAGATGGTTGATCGAGCCGCCCTTGCCCGCGTTCTCGATCAGGACGAGCTTCAACGGCGGCTCGGCGATCGCGAAGTTCGCGTAGCCGGGCTTCAGCTTGGCCGGCTCGGTGCCGAACAGCTTGGTGTAGAACGTCACGGCCTCCTGCAGGTCGTCGACGTTGAGGGCGAGCTGGACGCGGGACATGATGACCTCCACCTGTGAGACATACGTCGAATTGCTGGTTTCACTGTCGTCACCTTTTTGACATATGTCAAGAGGGGTGGATGATGGGGGCATGCCCAAGGCGCTCCCGGTCATCGACGTCTCCGCCCCCATCTGCTGCGCGCCGGTCTCGGCGGCACCGATGAGCGAGGCAGCCGCCCTCGAGGTGGCGCTGCGGCTCAAGGCGCTCGCCGACCCGACCCGCATCCAGCTGATGTCGATCCTGCTCACCACCCGTGAGGACGACGTGTGCACGTGCGACCTGGCGTCGGCCGTCGGGCTGACGGAGTCGACCGTCAGCCACCACCTCGGCCAGCTGCGCAAGGCGGGGATGGTGCAATCGACCCGCCGCGGCATGAACGTCCACCACCGTGCCTGCAGCGACGCACTGCAGGCACTCCGCCTCGTCCTCGACCCCCACTGCTGCACCTGAGTGGCCGAATGTCACACCGGTTCGATCACATCGAACCGGTGTGACATTCGGCCGGACGGCCCCCGCTCACACCGCGCCGAACAGTGCCTCCGCGTTGTCCCAGCACACCGCGCGGACCCATTCGCTGCCGAGATCGAGCCGTTCGACCGCCTCGAGCTGATGGATGTACGGGTACGGGATGTTCGGGAAGTCGCTGCCGAACAGCACCTTCGAGCCCAGTGCCCGCAGCCGCGGCAGCTCGTCCTCCGGGAACGGCATCGACTCCTGGGTGAAGTCGGTGAACGCCATGGTCGTGTCGAGGTGCACCCACGGATATTTCTCGGCCAGTTCGAGGAACTCGCGATACTCGGGCATGCCCATGTGCGCGACGATCAGCGCCAGCCGCGGGAACCGGTCCAGCAGCGCGGCGATCGGCCCGGGCCCGGTGTGCGCGCCCGGCGCCGGCCCCGAGCCGCAGTGGATGACGATCGGCACCCCGGCGTCTTCGAGCAGGCCCCACACCGGATCGAGCAGCGGATCGTTGGGGTCGTAGTCCCCGACCTGGATGTGCGACTTGAACACCCGTGCGCCGTGCTCGAGCGCCGCGGCGACATAGTCACCCGCCTCGGGCTCGGGGTAGAACGTCGCGGTGTGCAGGCAGTCGGGGGTGCGGGCCGCGAAGTCCACGGCCCAGGAATTCAGCCACGCGGCCATCGCGGGCTTGTGCGGGTAGAGCATCGCCGTGAATCGACGGACCTCGAAACGCCGCAGCCGCTCGACGCGTTCCTCCTCGGCGTGCCGATAGGTGATGGGCCATTCGCGTCCCACGAGCGGTCCGGCGGAATCGAAGTATCCCCACACCTTGTCCATGACGCTCTTGGGCATGAAGTGGGTGTGCACGTCGATCAGACCGTCGAGGCCGTGCCGGTCCCGGAAGTCGGCTACCTGCTGCGCTTCGTCCATCCCCCGAAGGTAGCGACCCCACCGCCGGTGCGCCTTTTGGGCTGCCCCAGCCGCCCGAAGGACACACCGGCGCCGAAGGCGCCTCAGAAGTACACGGCGATGCGACGGCCGTCGATCTCGTGCACGGCGATGTCCATGTCGTAGACCTTGCGCAGCACCTCGGGCCGGAGGATCTCGTCGACGTCCCCGTCGGCGACGACGGCACCGTCGCGCATCGCGACGATGCGATCGGAGTGGCACGACGCGAAGTTGATGTCGTGGATCACCAGGATCACGGTCTTGCCCATCTCGTGGGCCATCCGTCGCAGCAGCTGCATCATGTGCTGCGAGTGCTTCATGTCCAGGTTGTTCAGCGGTTCGTCGAGCAGCACGTAGTCGGTGTCCTGCGCGAGCACCATCGCGACGAACGCCCGCTGCCGCTGCCCGCCGGAGAGCTGGTCGAGGAAGCGGTGCTCGAACCCGCCCAGGCCGGTGTACTCGATGGCGCGGTCGACCGCGTCGTGGCAGGACGCCGACAGCCGGCCCTTCGAATGCGGGAAGCGCCCGAACTCGACGAGTTCACGCACCGACAACCGCACCGCGGTGGTGTTGTCCTGGCGCAGCACCGACAGTTTCTTCGCCAGCGCGTCCGAGGGGGTGGCCCGCAGGTCGAGCCCGTCGATGCTGACCGATCCGGCGTCGGAGTCGAGCAGCCGCGCGACGATGGTCAGCAGTGTCGACTTGCCGGCGCCGTTGGCACCGATGATCGACGTGAGCCCGCCGCGCGGGACGTCGATATCGACGGGCCCGAGCACGGTGGTGCCGGCGTAGTTCTTGGCGAGATCCCGGACGGTGATCACAGGCGTGCACCCCTCACGAGCAGGGAGATGAAGTAGATGCCGCCGACGAAGTTGACGACGACGATGAGGCTCGAGTTGTAGTCGAGCAGCCGGGCGAGGACGAACTGCCCGCCGACCAGCGCGACGATCGCGACGAGCGTCGCGGCGGGCACCGTCCAGCGGTGCCGGAACGTGCCGACGAGTTCCCGGGCCAGGTTGGCCACCAACAGCCCGAGGAACGTGATGGGCCCGACGAGCGCGGTGGACACCGAGACCAGCACCGCGACGACGATCAGCGCGCGAGTGACGACGCGCCGATGGTCGACGCCGAGGCCGACCGCGTGCTCGCGGCCCAGCGCGACGACGTCGAGCTGACGCAGCAGCGGCACCGAGAACGCCGTCGCCGCGACGACGAGCAGGGCCGACACGGCGAGCAGGTCGACCTGCACGTTGTTGAAGCTGGCGAACAGCACGTCCTGCAGGGTCATGAAGTCGTTGGGGTCGATCAGCCGTGACACCAGCGACGACAGCCCCCCGAACAGGGCGCCGAGCACGATACCCACGAGCACCAGCACGTACAGGTCGCGGGATCCGCGGTCGAAGAGCCATCGGAACAGCACGAGCGCGAAGGCGACCATGGCGAGCACCTCGACCCCGAACTTCAGGCGCGGATCCAGTGTCGCGAGGGCGCTCGCGCCGAACAGGAACACCACGAGGGTCTGCAGCAGCATGAACAGGCTGTCGAAGCCCATTACGCCCGGGGTGAGGATGCGGTTGTTGGTGACGGTCTGGAAGATCACCGCGGCGAAGGCAGTGGCGTAGCCGACGAGCACCATCGACAGCACCTGCCGGCTGCGGATCTTCATGGCGAAGTCCCACGAGCCGGTGACGAAGAGGAACAGGTAGGCGCACACCGCCAGTGCGGCGACGACGCCGAGCACGACGAGCACGCGGGCAGGGTTCCGGCGACGGGTCGCGGGGGGTGCGGCGAGGACCTGGCTCATCGCGCACCTCGCCGGGTGCGCAGGATCAGCGCGATGAACACGACGGCGCCGACGACGCTCGCGACGGTGCCGACCGGGATCTCGTACGGGTAGCGGATGACACGGCCGACGACGTCGCAGGCGAGCACGAATCCGGCGCCGGCGAGCGCGGTGATCGGCAGGACGCGGCGCAGGTTGTCGCCGAGCGCCATGGTGACCAGGTTGGGCACGACGAGGCCGAGGAACGGGATGGCGCCGACGACGACGGTGACGACGGCGGTGGTGACGGCGACGACGACCATCCCGATGTTGATCACCAGCTGGTACGGGACGCCGAGGTTCTTCGCGAAGCCCTCGCCGAGGCCGGCCACGGTGAAGCGGTCGGCGTACAGATAGGCGACGGCCATGACGGCGACGACGACCCAGATGATCTCGTAGCGGCCGCGCAGGATGCCGGAGAAGTCGCCGCTGGTCCACGTGTTCAGGGCCTGCATCAGTTCGAGCCGGTAGGCGAAGAACGTGGTGACGGCCATGACGACGCCGCCGAACATGAGGCCGACGAGCGGCACGACGATCATGTCGGTGAACCGGACACGGCGCAGCAGCCGCAGGAACAGGAAGGTTCCGACGAGGGAGAAGGCGACGGCGACGAGCATCTTGCCGAGCACGGACTGGCCGCCGAGGAACAGGGTCGCGACGAGGATGCCGAGCAGGGCCCATTCGACGGTGCCGGCGGTGTCCGGCGCCACGAACCGGTTGCGGGTCAGGTGCTGCATGATCAGGCCGGACACGCTCAGGGCGGCGCCGGCGAGCAGGATCGCGATCAGTCGGGGCACGCGCGAGACGAAGAACACCTCGAGGGTCGCGGTGTCGCCGCGCAGCAGGTCTGCGGGCGTGACGTCGGCGACGCCGACGAACAGGGACGCGAAGGCGGCGACGGCGAGCAGCACGGGGCCCAGCAGGACGGGACGCAGACGCACGGCCGGGCCGGCGGCCGCACGCGGGGTGCGGTCGCCGGCCCGGCCGGTCGTTACGGGGGCGCTCACGGGCGGGAGGAGGTCATGCCGCCGCGGCCGTGCCGACGGCCTGCCCGACGACGTCGATCTGGGACTGGACGGAGCTCAGCGCGCTCGGCGCCATGTACCAGGTGTACAGGTCGAGGTAGGTGATCCGGCCTTCCTTCGCGGCCGTGGTGCCGCCGACGAGGGGGTTGTCGAGGACTCGGGACGCGTTGGGGCCGGTGGTGTCGCCGAAGGGTGCCTCGCGGTCCTGGACGAACATCAGGTCGGGATCGGCCTGGGCGATGTACTCGAAGGACACGGCGTCCCCGTGGGCGACGTCGTCGGCGAAGGTCTCCGACACGGGCTTGACGCCGAGGTCGTGGATGATGCCGTACCGGGAGCCGGGTCCGTACGCGGTGACCTCGGCGGCCTCGACGCGCGCGATGAGCCCGCGCAGATTCGCCTGTGCGGCCGCCGCGGACACGGCGTCGAACGACTCCTCGATGCCGGCGAACTTCTCCTCGAACGCGTCCTCGGCTCCGAAGATGGTGGCGAGGTTGCGGTTCTGCGTCTCGACGCTGTTCAGGAAGTCCTTGGAGTCGACGGAGAGGTCGACGGTCGGGGCGATCTCGCTGAGCGCGTCGTAGCTGGTGGCCGACCGGGCGGCGACGATGATGAGGTCGGGCTCGAGGGCGTTGACGGCCTCGAAGTCGGGCTCGAACAGCGATCCGACCTTGGCGACGTCGTCGCCCCGGTAGCGTGCGAACGATTCGGGCCAGTTCGTGAGGGCGGGGACGCCGACGGCATCGGGCAGGTCGAGGTCGATCATGGACTGCAGGACGCTCTGGTCGAAGACCACGACCCGTTCGGGATCGACGGGCACCTCGGTCTCGCCCTGGGCGTGACTGATGACCACGGTCGCGCCGGTGTCCGCCGCGGTGTCGGAGGAGGTGTCGGAGGAGCACGCGGAAAGCCCGAGCGAGGCGGCCGCGATTAACGCGACGGCGGCGGACAACCGGATACGCATGGGCAATCTCCTTGAAAATTGAACTTCCGGGGTAGGCGAAGTCGCTCGTGCGGTCCCGCCGCCACCCCGAACTCAGCGAAGCGTTGCCTAACTTAGCATGCCTTTACTTACTGTTGGCAAGAGTCGTGTCTCCACACGGACGAGCGCGCCGCCACTACGGTCGGATCATGACCTCCACCACGTTCTCCGCCTGGGTCGCGCGCGAGCACGACGGCGCGATCGACTTCGCCCCCGAGACCGTCGACGAGACGATGCTGCCCGACGACGGCATCACCGTCCGCGTCCTGCACTCGAGCGTCAACTACAAGGACGCCCTCGCCGTCGTCCCGCGCGGCGGCGTGGTCCGCAACTACCCGATCATTCCCGGCATCGACCTCGCCGGTGAGGTCGTCACCTCGGATCACCCCGACTTCGCGCCGGGCGACCGGGTCCTCGCGCACGGCTACGAGATCGGCACCGGCCGCCACGGCGGCTACGCCGAGTACGCCCGCGTCCCCGCCGACCAGCTCGTCCGGCTCGGCGAGCTCTCCACGGCCGACGCCGCCGCCATCGGCACCGCCGGCTTCACCGCGGCGCTCAGCGTGCAGGCGCTGCTGCGGCACGGCCTGACCCCGGACGACGGACCCATCGTCGTCACCGGCGCCTCCGGCGGCGTGGGCACCGTCAGCGTCGACCTGCTCGCCGCCGCCGGATTCGAGGTGGTCGCCTCGACCGGCAAGCCCGAAGCCCACGACCTGCTCACCGAGCTGGGCGCCGCCTCTGTGATCGGGCGGCTGCCCGAGGACCCCGACGCGAAGCCGCGACCGCTCGGCAACGCGCACTGGGCGGGGGCCGTGGACTGCGTCGGCGGCGCGACCCTCGCCCATGTCCTCAGCACCGTGCAGTGGGGCGGCGCGGTCGCCGCGAGCGGGCTCACCGGCGGCGCCGCCTTGCAGACCACGGTGATGCCGTTCATCCTGCGCAGCGTCGCGCTACTGGGAATCGACTCGGTGCAGCTGCCCATCGTCCCGCGGCGCGAGCTGTGGGAGCGCCTCGCGGGCGACCTGCGTCCCCGGCACCTGGCCGACATCATGCGCCGCATCCCCGCCCGGGAGCTGGTGTCCGTGCTCGATCTCGTGCGGGCCGGCAAGTTCACCGGCCGCGCGGTGATCGAGGTCGCCGACGGATTCTGACGGCTCGTCAGAAGAGGGTGAGCTCGACCTCCTCGACCACCTTCACCGTCCGGCGCACCGCCTTCTTCGCCCGCGCGGGCGCGGGGGTCGGCTCGGGCCGCGCGGGCGCGGGGGTCGGCTCGGGCCCGGCCGGTTCGGAGACGGGCGCCTTCGGAGCGGGCGGGGCCGCCCCCTGGGCGCGTGCCGCCTCGCCCGCCAGTTTGTCAGCGAGTTCGTTGAAGTGGTTGCCGACGTGCCCGCGCACCCACCGGAACCGCACCGGCCCGGACCGCTCGGCGAGGACGCGATCGATGGCCTGGACCAGGTCGAGGTTCTTCACCGGCGCGCCCGTCGCCGTCTTCCAGCCCTTGCGCTTCCATCCGGGCAGCCACTCCGAGGCGCACTTGATGGCGTATTGCGAGTCGGATTCGATGATCATCGGTTCCGGACCGGGGTGGGCCTTCAGCGCCTCGAGCAGCGCCCGCAGCTCGGCGATCTGATTGGTGCCGGAGCGTTCCCCGCCGGCCCGGCTCGGCCCTTCGTGATTGACCCACGCCCATCCGATGGCGCCGCCCGGGTTTCGAAGGCACGAACCGTCGGTGCTCACGATGATCATGTGCCAGACCATATCCCGTGGCAGAGGCGACGTCGCGCCCGAGGCACCGACGCGCCGCGGCTGTGCAGAAATCGCGGCGCTCCTCGGCGTGTCGGCACGAGAAGCGCACACTCGGCGGGTCGCCGCCTTCGATCCGCACCTCGTCGCCCGGTACGGCGGCACAGTACGGTGGACCGGTGCCCGTCCCCGCTCCACCCAGCACCGGCGCGCTCGTCGTCCGCGCCGAGCTGCCCCGGCCGGTGGACGTCGCGCTGACGTTGCAGCCGCTCCAGCGCGGCCCCTACGACCCCTGCCACCGCCGTGACGGGCACGCGGTGTGGCGCACGTCCCGGTTGGCGTCGGGGCCGGTCACCTACCGGCTCGTGCAGGACGGTCCACGTGGCGTGCGCTGCCAGGCGTGGGGTCCCGGAGCCGCGGAACTGGCAGACCGTCTTCCCACCCTGCTCGGCGCCGACGACGATCCGACCGGGTTCCGGCCCGAGCATCCGCGCCTGGCCGAGGCCCATCGACGTCTCCCGGCCCTGCGGATCCCACGCACCGGCCGCGTGCTCGAGGCGCTGGTCCCGGCGATCCTCGAACAGCGGGTGCACGCCGTCGCGGCGTTCGCGTCGTGGCGGCGGCTCGTCACCTGGTTCGGCGACGACCCGCCCGGCCCGGCACCGGAGGGGATGCGGGTGCCGCCGGCCGCCGAGACGTGGCGCCGCGTTCCGTCGTGGGAGTTCCACCGGGCGAACGTCGACCCCGGCCGGGCCCGCACCGTCGTGCGCTGCGCCCAGCTGGCCGACCGGCTCGAGCGGCTCGTCGACCTCGATCCCGTCGAGGCACAGCGCAGACTGCACTCGATCCCGGGCGTGGGGATCTGGACCGCCGCCGAGGTCGCGCAGCGCGCCTTCGGAGACGCGGACGCGCTGTCGGTGGGCGACTACCACCTCGCGAAGATCGTCGGCTGGTCGCTGCTCGGCGCGCCACTGGACGACGCCGGCATGGTGGAGTACCTGGAACCCCTTCGGCCACATCGTTACCGGGCCGTGCGGCTGATCATGGCGACCGGCGGGGCTGGGCGGGTCCCGCGGCGGGGGCCGCGCACGCCGATCACCGATCATCGTCGGCACTGAGCAGGTCCCCGCGCCGGTCGCGCCGCCGGGGCCGGAGTCGTCGGCCCGGTACCGCCGGGCTGCGCTGCCGCGGCGCCGACGGCTGACCGTCGGATTTCGGCCGCCGGACCGTACCCTGGTGGCATGTCCGACCCAGACATTTCGACCGCGCCCACGAGACTCGCGCGGCTCCCGAGCTGGCTGCTGACCCAGTCCGCGCGCCATGTGCACCGAGTGGTGTCCGGCCGGCTCGGCCTGGCCGACGCCCGCGGCTACCACTACCGCGCGCTGGCGGCGCTCGAGGAGTACGGCTCGCTGTGTCAGGCGGATCTGGGCCGACGGGCGGGGATGGACCGCAGCGACATCGTCGCCACCGTCAACGAGCTGGCCGATCGGCGGTTCGTCGATCGCAGTCCCGATCCCACCGATCGGCGCCGCAACATCATCAGCGTCACGCGCCGTGGGCGGCAACACCTGCGCACCCTCGACGACGTCCTCGTCGCGGCGCAGGACGAGGCGTTCGCGTCGCTGGACCCGGCCGAGCGGGACCAGCTCGCCGTCCTGCTCACGAAGGTGCTCGCGCACCACACCCGGCAGGCGAAGGGCTCCTCGCGGGAGCCCTCCACCTCCGACGGACTCAGAGGGAGCGGGCGATGATCTGCTTCATCACCTCGTTCGCGCCGGCGTAGATCCGCTGCACGCGGGCGTCCTCGTACATCCGGGCGATGAGGTACTCGCGCATGTAGCCGTAGCCGCCGTGCAGCTGCACGCAGCGGTCGATGACCTCGCACTGCTTGTCGGTCAGCCAGTACTTGACCATCGCGGCGTCCGCGGCGTCGAGTTCGCCCTTCAGGTGCTGCTCGATGCAGTGATCGAGGAACACCTGGCAGGTGCGGGCGATGGTTCGGCACTCCGCCAGCTCGAACGCGGTGTTCTGGAACTCGAACAGGCTGTGCCCGAACGCCTGCCGCTCCTTCGTGTAGCGCACCGTCTCCTCGACCGCGCGGTCCATCGCCCCGGCCGCCTGCGCGCCGATGATGAGCCGTTCCTGCACCAGCTGCGCCATCAGCTGCGCGAAGCCCTGCCCCTCGCTCTCGCCGAGCAGGTTCGACACCGGCACCCGCACGTCGGTGAACGACAGCTCGGAGGTGTCGGCGCCGTGCTGGCCGACCTTGTCCAGCACCCGCCCGACCGCGAAGCCGGGGCAGTCCCGCAGGTCGACGATCAGCAGGGAGACGCCCTTGGCGCCGGCCTTCGGGTCGGTCTTGACGGCGAGCACGATGACGTCGGCCGACGAACCGTTGGTGATGAAGGTCTTCGAGCCGTTGACCACGTACTCGTCGCCGTCGCGGAGCGCGGTGGTCTTGATGGCCTTGAGGTCCGACCCGGCGCCCGGCTCGGTCATGCCGATCGCGCCGAGGATCTCGCCGGTTGCCATGCCGGGCAACCAGGTTCGCTTCTGCTCCTCGCTGCCGTACTCGAGGATGTAGTGGGCGACGATGCCGCTGTGCACCGAGATGCCCAGGGCGAGGTCACCCGAGTAGCCCTGCGCCTCGAAGACCGCGAGGTCGTGCGCGAAGGTGCCGCCCCCGCCGCCGTACTCCTCCGGGATCGAGCACAGCAGCAGTCCCAGTTTGCCGGCCGCGAGCCACACCTCGCGGTCGATGCGCCGCTGGCTGTCCCACTTCTCGGCATGGGCCATGACCTCGCGCTCGAAGAAGTCGCGGGCCAGTTCCGACACGGCCTGTACCTCGTCGTCGTGCCAGGACGGCACGTGCTTCGTCACCATCGGTGTCCTTCAACCTTCCGTCCGGCGTGACCGAATGTCACATCGCGTCGATTCGATCGAACCCATGTGACATTCGGTCACCGGGTGCGCAGCTCGCGCTTGAGAAGCTTGCCGCTCTGGTTGCGCGGGAGGGTGTCCACGAACCGGACGAGCTTCGGAACCTTGAACGGCGCCAGGCGCTGCTTGACGTGGTCGATCAGCTCGTTCTCGTCGGTGTCCGCGCCGGCGCGCAGCACGACGACGGCGGTGACGGCTTCGATCCACTTCTCGTCGGGGGTGCCGATGACCGCGACCTCGGCGACGGCCTCGTGGGTGTAGAGGGCGTCCTCCACCTCCCGGGACGCGACGAGGATGCCGCCGGTGTTGATGACGTCCTTGATCCGGTCGACGACGGTGATGTAGCCCTCGGCGTCGCGCGTGACGAGATCGCCGGAGTGGAACCACCCGTCGCGGAACGCCTCCGCGGTGGCGTCCGGGTTGTCCCAGTAGCCCAGGCACAGCTGCGGCGACCGGTACAGCACCTCGCCGGGTTCGCCGTCGGGCACGTCGTTGCCGTCGGCGTCGACGACGCGGGTCTCGACGAACAGCACCGCCTTCCCGCACGACGACGGCCGGTCCGCGTGCTCCTCTGGGCGCAGAACCGTTGCCAGCGGCCCGATCTCGGATTGACCGAAGCAGTTGTAGAACCCGAGGTCCGGGTAGCGCTCGCGGAGCCGGTTCAGCACGGTGACGGGCATGATCGACGCGCCGTACTGCGCCTTCCGCAGCGACGACAGGTCGCGGGTCTCGAGGTCGGGGTGGCTCGCCAGCGGCACCCACACCGTCGGGGCGAGGAAGAGCGAGCCGATCCGCTCGGACTCGACGAGCCGCAGGATCTCCGGGATGTCGGGGGCGGGCAGCAGCGTGACCGTGGCGCCGACGGCCAGGTACGGCAGCATGAACACGTGCATGCCGGCGGAGTGGTACAGCGGCATGCAGATCAGCGGATTGTCGTCCGCCGCCAGGTCCAGGGCGACGATCGACGAGGTGTACTCGTGCACCAGCGCCCGGTGGGGCATCATGGCGCCCTTGGGTTTCGAGGTGGTGCCGGAGGTGTAGAGCAGCTGCACGAGGTCGGCATCGGAGACGGTCACGTCGAGTTCCGGCACCTCGCCCGTGCACGCGACGGCGAGGAGCGAGTCGTCGGCGTCGCGCAGGGGCACCACATGCTCGGCCGGGACGTCGCCGAGGACTGCGTCGAGGTTCTCGCGCAACGCGGGGTCGACGAGGACGGCGCGCGCCCCGGACTGGCCGAGCAGGTAGCTCAGTTCCTCGCCGCGCAGGGCGTAGTTGATCGGCACGTGCACGAGGCCGGCCCGGGCGGCCGCGAGGTACCCGACGACGTAGGCGTCGGAGTTGGTGCCGTACGCGGCGACGCGATCGCCCTGGTCCAGGCCCAGCGCGCGCAACCGTCCGGCCGCCCGGGTGACCGCGTCGTCGAGCTCGCGGTAGCTGAGGGTGCGGTCGCCGAACCGCAGGGCGGTGCGGTCGGGGAAGCGGACGGCGCTGCGGTGCAGCACGCCGTCGACGGTGTTCGCGCGCGGGTCGAGGCTCATGGCCGACAGGTTATAGGACGTCCAACCAATTGACCAGACCGATCGATCGATAGCGTCAGCGACCCTGCCACACCGGCCGGCGCTTCTCCACGAACGCCGTCATGCCCTCCTGGGCGTCGCAGATCATCGCGTTGGTCGCCATGGTCTCGGCCATCGCCTCGTAGGCCTGCTCCTGCGGCAGCTCGATCTGCCGGTAGAAGGCTTCCTTCCCGATCCGCACCGTCGCCGGGGACGCCGAGACGATCTTCGCGGCCAGGGCCGCGGTCTCGGATTCCAGGGCCGCCGGGTCGACGACGAAGTTGATCAGCCCCCAGTCCGCCGCCGTCGCCGCGTCGATCGTCTCGCCCGTGAGCAGCATCTGCATGGCCCGCTTGCGCCCCACGGCCCGGCTGAGCGCGACCATCGGCGTGGAACAGAACAGGCCGATCTTCACCCCCGGGGTGCCGAACACCGCGTCCGACGACGCGACCGCCAGGTCGCACGACGCCACCAGCTGGCAGCCGGCCGCGACGGCCGCACCCTGCACCGACGCGATCACCGGCTGCGGCACCGACTGCACGGTCTGCATCATCTCGGTACAGGTGTCGAAGATGACCCGCTCGTCCTCGAGGGTCCGGCCGATCATCTCGCGCAGGTCGTGGCCCGCCGAGAACACCGGGCCCTCGGCGCGGATCACGATCACCCGGGTCGCGGACTCCGCGGACAGCGCGCGCAGCCCCATCGTGACCTCGCGCATCGCCGACGCGGACAACGGGTTTCGCTGATCGGGACGGTTCAGGGTGAGCAGGCCGATCCCGGACGCCTCGTCGACGGCGATGAGTACGGCGGCGGGCTGGTCGGTGCGCGTGTCGGTCATGCGCTCCTGCCTACACCACCGCGACGGGGGCGGCCACCCCCCGAACGTGGGTGAGCAGTCGCAGCAGCGCGGCCGCCACCTCGTCGGCGCGCTCGACGATCACCGAGTGCCCCGCCCCGTCGACCCGCACCAGTTCGGCGGCGGGCAGCCGCGCGGCGATGGCCCGCGAGTGCGCGAACGGCGTCAGCTCGTCCGCCGAGCCGCCGAGCACCAGGACCGGTATCGCAGCCAGCACGGCGAGGGCCGCCGACTCGTCGAGCACGGCGAACGCCGCCAGGAAGCGCGAGAGCGTCACGATCGACGTCTCGGTGGCCAGGGCCGTCGCCAGCGACCGTGCCCACGAGTCCGCGGCGCCGCGACGGACCACAGGACCGCACATGCGCCCGCCGATCCGCATCGATCCCTGCATCACCCGCGGCGCGCGTCGCACCGCGCGGTGCAGCACGGACACCGCCGGGTGCCGCAGATAACGGCCGAGCCCCGACTCGGCCAGGCCACTCGCCGCGGTCGCGACGAGGGCGGCACCGACGACGCGGCTGCCGATCCGCTCCGGGTACAGCCGCGCGTAGGCCATCGCCACCATGCCGCCCATCGAGTGCCCCGCCAGCACCACCGGCCCGGGGGGCACGACGGTGCGCAGGACGACGTCGAGGTCGTGGGCGAGTTGCTCGATGGTGTACGTCTCCGGCGCGCCGATCCCCGACCGGCCGTGCCCGCGCTGGTCGTAGGCGACGATGCGGACCCCCGCGCCGGCCTGCCCGGCAAGGCGCTCGCGTACCGCCGACCAGCTGCCGGTGTGCAGGCAGTGGCCGTGCACCAGCACGACGGTGACGAGCGCGTCGACGGGTCCGTGCACCCGCACCGACAGGGGCACACCGTCGTCGGCGGCGACGGTCACCCGGCGTAGATCCGGTCCAGGCATCGCGGCCTCCCAGCGGTCGATCTGCCGGGAATGTCGTCGATGCCCGAGCCGCGCGTTACGGCCGCGACCGAATCGTGACCGATGGTCAGCGCGGAGCGAGGGCCCGGACCATCTCCGTCGGGTCGCCGGCGGTGGTCATCGCGATCACGGGAGTGGTCACGCCCGCCTCGACGTACCGTTCGATGTGCTCGCGGCACGCCTCCGGCGGCCCGTGCACGACGAGCTGGTCCACCACGTGGTCCGGGATCGCAGCGAGGGCCGCCGACCGCTCCCCCTCCGCCCACAACCGCCACATACCCTCGAAATCGTCGCTGCGTCCGAGGAATTCGTGGAAGGCACGGTAGACGGGGACGTTCATGTAGGCGGCGATCATGCGACGACCGATGCTGCGGGCGGTTTCGGCGTCGAAACCGGGCAGCACGAAGATGCGGGCGACGATCTCCTTGCCCGCTCCCCCCTCGTGCACGTACGGCGCGACGGTGCGCACGTCGTCGGCCGAGAGCCAGTTGACGATCGCGCCGTCGGCCTCGCGTCCGGCGAGGCGCAACATCCCCGGGCGCAGGGCGGCGAGCAGCAGCGGCGGGGCGGGCTCGGGGACGAGTCCGGCGCGGAACCCGCCGACCTCGAACGTGTCGTACTTGTGGGTGATCTTCTCGCCGGCGAGCGCGGCACGCAGGAACTGCAGGGTGTCGCGGGCCCGCTTGAACGGCTCCTCGAACGGGGTGCTGTTCCACTTCTCGACGATCACGTTGGACGAGGTGCCCACTCCGAGGACGAAACGGCCCGGGGCGGCGGCGGCGAGGGTGGCCGCGGAGATCGCCAGGGTGGCGGGACCGCGCGTGAAGACCGGCACGATCGCGGTGCCCAGCCGCAGCGTCGGCGCCCACACGCTCGCCAGTGCCAGGGGCGTGAAGGCGTCGGCCACGCTGCTCTCGGACGACCACACGTCGGTGTAGCCGAGGTCGGGCAGTTCGGCGATCAGATCTCGCTGGTCGGGCAGGGCAATACCGTCGAGGGGGATCGTCAGGCCCCAACGGCGAGGCGTCGCATCATCGCTCATACGCCACACCTTAGGCTGCGCCGGTGCGTCCTTTGGGCTGCCAGGACCGCCCAAAGGGCACACCGGTCCGTATGCTGGCCCGTTGTGCAGGTCTCTCAGCTCTGGCGTTACCCGGTCAAGTCGTTCGGCGGCGAGCAACTGCCGTCGGCGACGATCGAGCCGGACGGGCTGCGCGGCGACCACCTGTGGGCGGTGATCGACGCCGAGACCGGCGCCGTCGCGACGGCGAAGAAGGTGCGCGCCTGGTCGCGGCTGCTCGAATGCCGCGCCCGGCTGCTCGACGACGCCGACCCCTCGGATCCCGCCGTCCTCGAGATCACCCTGCCCGACGGCCGGTGCACCCGCGGCGACGACCCCCGTACCCCCGCGCTGCTGTCGGAACTGACCGGGCGGGCACTGACGCTGGAGGCCCGCTCGCGCACCTACGACGAGGCGCCGCTGCACCTGCTCACGACGGCAGCCGTGGACGCGCTCGACACGGGCGACCCCGCCGACGTCGCGCTGCGGCGCTTCCGCCCCAACGTCGTGGTCTCGGCGGACGGCACCGGCTTCGTCGAGGACGGCTGGCTGGGCCGGCGGCTCGAGGTGGGGACGGCGGCGCTCGTACCGACGCAGCGCACGGCGCGGTGCGTGATGGTGACGTTGCCGCACCAGGAGGTGCCGGCGCGGCGCGACATGCTGCGCACCGTCACCGACCGCAACCGCGTCCCGAACCGTCCCGAGGCCAGGCCGGCACCGTGCATCGGTGTGTACGCCGACGTCGTATCGGAAGGCGTTCTCTCGCTGGATGACTCACTGACCGTTCGCTGAAACGGATCCGCGCGCCGACCGGACGTCGACGCGCGGAGTTCACCGCGCCGCTGTCGAGCCGGCGCGCGGATCCGGGTCGGTCAGCGGCCCGAGTCCTTCGCGGGCAGGATGCGGGTGCGGACCTCACCGAACCCGATGCGGGTGCCGTCCGGCCCGGGCGCGGTCGCGGAGATCGAGATCTCGTCGCCGTCCTCGAGGAAGGTCCGGGTCTCGTCGCCGACCTGCACGGGTTCCTTACCGCCCCAGGTGAGTTCGATGAACGCCCCGCGCTGGTCCTTCTCGGGACCGGAGATGGTGCCCGAGCCGAACAGGTCGCCGGTGCGGGTGGCGGCACCGTTGACGGACGTGTGCGCGAGCATCTGCGCCGGCGACCAGTACATCTGGGCGTACGGCGGACGCGAGACGACGTGACCGTTCCACTCGACCTCGAGATCGATGTCCAGGCCCCACTTCTCGGTGCCCTTCAGGTACGGCAGCGGTTCCGGGTCCTGCACCGGGGTGTCGACGCGGGCAGCCTCGAGCGCGGCCAGCGGCACGACCCACGGGGAGATCGAGGTCGCGAACGACTTGCCGAGGTTCGGACCGAGCGGCACGTACTCCCACGCCTGGATGTCGCGGGCCGACCAGTCGTTGAGGATGACGGCCCCGAAGCAGTGGTCGGCGAACTCGTCCGGGGAGATCGACGATCCCATCGGCGACCCGACGCCGACGACGAAGCCCATCTCGGCCTCGATGTCGAGGCGGATCGAGGGGCCGAACACGGGCGCCGGATCGTTCGGGCCCTTGCGCTGTCCGCACGGACGCACGATGTCCACTCCCGACACGACCACGGTGCTCGACCGGCCGTGGTAGCCGACCGGCAGGTGCTTCCAGTTCGGCATCAGCGGCGACGGATTGTCGGGCCGGAACAGGCGCCCGAGGTTCGACGCATGGTTCTCCGAGGCGTAGAAGTCGACGTAGTCGGCGACGTCGATCGGCAGATGCAGGGTCACGTCCGCGACGGCGTGCACGGCCTCGGCGGGCACGTCTCCCGCGACGAGATCCTGCAGCGCGGCCCGCACCTCGTCCCAGCGGGCGCGGCCCTGCGCCATGAAGGCGTTGAGGGTCGGGGCGGCGAACGCGGGATCGTCGAACACGACGGACAGGTCGAGAACGGAGTCACCGACACGCACGCCGACGCGCGGCTGCGTTCCGGCCGTGGAGAACACGCCGTAGGGCAGGTTGTTCGCGCCGAAGAGCGAACCTTCCGGGATGTCGATGACGGTCATGCGAGAGATCCTTCGGTGATCGGGGACATCGTCGGCGGAGCCAGGCCGACCTCGACGAGATCGGCGAGCGGCTCCACGATGCTGCAGGTGCCGAACGAGCGGAAGCTGTTGCGCAGCTCCTCGATTCGAGCAGGCGACAGGTCGCGCAGCCGGGCGGCCAGGCCGGCGCCGTCCCGGTCGGCGAGCACCGCCGCGACGGCCGCGGTGTCCGCACCGTCGAGCACGGCGTCGACGGCGGCGAGCACGTTGAGGAATCCGTGCTGTTCGAACCCGGTGTGCGGGTCGGTGTTGCGGACCGCGTGGTGCAGGCCCGCCGTGGCCTTGAACGGGACCTTCGTGCGGACCACGGTCGAGAGGGCGTCGGCGAGTTCCCGTTCGTCGGGGTACGCCTCCGCGACCACCCCGCCCGTGCGGAACTTCGCCGCGTAACGCGATCCCACGAGTCCCTGGAGGATCTCGGCGCGGCGCTCGTCGCGCGGAACCTCCACGAACAGTGCGACTCCGGGGTACTCTGCGGCGATCAGGTCGAGGGCGACGAGCACACCGGCGGGGCTCTCCCCGGCGGGCACGGCGATCTCGAGGGCGGCCACGGTGACGCCGTCGACGTCGCGCAGGCTCTCCATTGCGGGAACGACCGCGGACGGCCCGCCCGGAACGGTCAGGCTCAGGGTGAGGTCGCCCCCGAACGGGCGCTGTCCGAGTGCCTCGAGCAACTCCGGGATCCGCGGCGCCGGGAACACGAACGTGCCCACCAGCCCGGCATGGTCGGCGATGCGGTGCGCGGCGTGGGCCGGCAGGGCGCGATCGAGCGGGGCGTTACCGGGCGGGAACAGCGCGGCGTCGTCGCACAGTTCCGTCAGCAGGGCTCCGAGAGTGCTCACTTCTGCAGCCCCCGGTTCCAGCTTCCGGCGTAGGCCGCGTCCTCGCACGCGAGCGCACCCTCGCCGAGTTCGAGCGGCCGGAACGTGTCCACCATGACGGCGAGCTCGTCGAAGAAGTCGACGCCGATGCTGCGCTCGTAGGCGCCGGGCTGCGGGCCGTGGGCGTGGCCGCCGGGATGGACGGAGATCGATCCCTGGCCGATGCCGGAGCCCTTGCGGGCCTCGTAGTCTCCGCCGCAGTAGAACATGATCTCGTCGGAGTCGACGTTGGAGTGGTAGTAGGGCACCGGGATCGCCAGCGGGTGGTAGTCCACCTTGCGGGGCACGAAGTTGCAGATGACGAAGTTGTTGCCCTCGAACGCCTGGTGCGCCGGCGGCGGCTGGTGGACCCGGCCGGTGATGGGCTCGTAGTCGTGGATGCTGAAGGTGTACGGGTACAGGCAGCCGTCCCAGCCGACGACGTCGAACGGGTGGTTGGGCACGAGGTAGCGGGTGCCGACGATGCCGTGCGAGGTGCGGTGCTTGACCAGGACCTCGACGTTGCTGTCCTCGACCTGGATCAGCTCGGTCGGGCCGTGCAGGTCGCGTTCGCAGAACGGCGCGTGCTCCAGGAACTGGCCGAACCGCGACAGGAAGCGCTTCGGCGGGACGATGTGGCTGTTGGCCTCGATGACGTAGGCGCGCAGCGGCTCGTCGCCGGTGGGGATCCAGCGGTGGGTGGTGGCCATCGGCAGCAGCACGTAGTCGCCGGCCTTCGCGTCGAGCACACCGAAGACGGTCTCGACGCGGGCGGTTCCCGACTCGACGTAGACCATCTCGTCGCCGACGACGTTGCGGTAGAGCGGCGACTCCTTCGCCGCCACGACGTACGACAGGCGCACGTCCGCGTTGCCCAGGATCAGCCGGCGGCCGGTGACGACGTCGGTCTCGGCCCAGACGGTCTGCGGGAACAGATCGTGCAGCTTCAGATGGCGCGGCTTGAGCGGGTGGTTCGGGGTGGTGGCCTGGTCGGGCAGCTTCCACTCGGTGGCGTCGACGATGGCCGACGGGATGTGCCGGTGGTAGAGCAGCGCCGAGTCCGAGGAGAAGCCCTCCTCGCCCATCAGCTCCTCGTAGAACAGCCCGCCGTCTTCGTTGCGGTGCTGGGTGTGGCGCTTCGGCGGGATGACGCCGAGCTGTCGGTAGAACGCCATGAGATTCAGCTCCTCGGGCTCTTCGTGGCGGATCCGCGGGAGGCCGCGGTGTTGATAAACACCTTAACTACTTTTCGGGCGTGAGCGCAACCACATCGGCCCGATCGGTCGTCAGTTGCGGTCGCGCATGTCGAACTGGCTGCGCTTGGTGATGAGCTTGTTGAGGAGCATGACGAGAATCTGCTGCTCCGCCTCGCTCAGCACGTCCACCCATGCCGCTTCCCGCTCGTTCTGGGCACGGAACGTCTCCATGATCTCCCGCTCGCCGGCCCCGGTGAGCGACAAGCGGACCGACCGGCCGTCTTCCGGATCCGGGGTTCGCGTCAACAGACCCGCCTCGACCAGCGGTTTCGCCAGATTGGAGACGGCGGCACGGCTCATGCCGGTGAGCTTGGCGGCCATCTTCGGCTCGATCGGACCGGCCAGCCAGGTGACGAACATCAGCCGATAGGCCGACCACGACCGCCCCCGCGGGCGGTGCACGGCCGCCTCGAGGTCGTACGTGACGATGTCGGAAGCGCGGTTCAGCGTCAGCAGCACCTCGGTGGCCTGCTCGTGGTAGTCGCCGTATCGGTTGCTCAGGCGCCGGTTCGCGAGTTCGACGAAGGACCAGTAGTCGAGGTCGCGGGCGTCCGCTTCGGTCATGGCCTTTACCTTATCCGAGCTCGATAATTTAGTACACGTATTAATTACATGGGTGTGCCCCCCGACCCGGCAGAGCATCGGAGGGCACCGGCGGCCGAACGACCACGGCTCACGCGCGGGTCGGCCGGATCATCCCGATCGACCGCCCGCCTACGCTCCTACCTCGCCCCTCGTTCGGACCCCGACCGGTGCCCCGCTCCGGACGCGTCGGAGCCGAACAGCGCCCCCAGCCGCTGCAACAGACCCCGGCGCGGTCGCCGGTCGAGGTCCCGGACGATGACTGTGCTGCCGCCCTCGGCCGCGGCCTCGACGATCACGACGTCGCCGGGGAATCGCAGCTCCCACCGGCCGCGATCGACCGTCTGCGCGGTCGGCTCCTGCCTGCGCACGATCGCGTCGACCGTCGCCTGCACCGGATCCGGCGAGTGGTAGACCTCGGTGTTTCTCCTCGTCTCCCGATGCTCGTAGGTCTCGGCGATGTGGTCCCGGCTCTCGCCGCCGCAGCCCACGAGCAGCAGCGACGACACGAGCACCGGCACCGCCCGTTTCGCGACGGACGCCCGGCCCGCGCGCACGATTTCCCCCATGAAATCCCCCCGTATCGAATTGTTCCGCGGGGCACCATACAGTCCGGGAGTGAGCTGCCTCGCGGGCGTGCACGTTTCGTGTCTCGTACCACGAGGCGGCGGGGAAGCATCCGCATCTGACTACGGGTGTGCACAATTGAAGGGCACCGCACCGACTCGACGCATCACGGAAGGCCTGGAATGAGTTCGACGGAGATCAGCGCCGACCCGCACGCCGGCACCCTGCGCAGCCCCCACTTCTGGCTGGCGCCGGTCGTCGTGGTGACCGCCGTGATGGCGGCCCTGGCGGCCCTCTACATCGGCAGCATGATCAATCCGGCCGACAATCTGCACAGGTTCCCGGTCGCCATCGTCAACCAGGACGTCGGCGACGTGCTGCCCGGTTCGGACCAGCAGCGCAATCTCGGCGCCGAGATCACCGCCGCCGTCGCCGACGGGGTCGATCCGGCGGAGATCGACCTGCAGCAGGTCGGGATCTCCGGGGCGATCTCGGGTCTCGACTCGGGCCGACTCTACGGCGCGATCGTGATTCCGAGCGACTTCACCAAACGCACGTCCATCCTGGCGCAGGGCAGCGTGATCCCCGGCGACATCGAGAAGCCGATCATCACCGTCTACACCAACCCCCGCATCGGCACCTTCGGCAAGGGCATCGTCGAATCGATCGCCGACCGCGCCCTGACCACCGTGAACGCCACCGTCGGGGAACAACTCACCACCACGGTCACCGACACCCTCGCCACCAGCGCCCCGGATCTGCAGCTGTCCGGCGGCAGCCGGTTGACGCTGGCGGATCCGATCGATGTCCGCTTCGTCGAGCACAAGCCGCTGCCCGACGGCACCGGACTGGGCCTGTCCGCGTTCTACTACACACTGCTGCTCATCCTCGCGGGCTTCACCGGCGCCACCATCGTCAACTCGCTCGTCGACAGCGCCCTCGGTTTCGTCCCCACCGAGTACGGGCCGTGGTACGTCGACCGGAAGACTGCGCATCTGTCGCGGTTCCGGGTGCTGCTCGTGAAGTGGGCGATCATGGTGATCCTGGGGCTGATCGTGTCGGCGCTCTACCTGTGGATCGCCACCCTGCTCGGCATGCCCGTGACCCGCGCCCTGCTGCTGTGGGAGTACGGGGCCCTCGCGATCACGGCCGTGGGCGTCACCTCGATCTCGGTGATGGCCGTGTTCGGTTCCGCCGGACTGCTGGTGAACCTGTTGATCTTCATCATCCTGGGCCTGCCGTCGTCGGGCGGGACCGTGCCGCTCGAGGCGATGCCCCCGCTGTACACGTGGCTGTCGACCTTCGAACCGATGCATCAGGTGTACATCGCGACCCGGGCCATCCTGTACTTCGACGGCAGTGGCCCCGCGGGGCTGACCCGCGGCGCCCTGATGACCCTGCTGGGTCTCGGGATCGGCCTCGCGCTCGGGGCGGTGGTGACTCGGATCTACGACGTGCGCGGGTTCCACCGCCGCAGCGACGCCGACCCCGCACTCGTTCCGGCGCAGGACACGTGAGACAGGACCCCGCTGCTCCTCGAGGGCAGAGCAGCGGGGTCCCGGGTCTCGAAGGTAGCGTTCCGATTCCGCCCGGCCCAGCCGCGCCGGGGTGAAACGGGGGATGAAACTGTCCCCGGCTGCGGCGTCGCCGGCAGCAGCGTGACCGAGCGGGCCAGCGGATGCCCGCGGACCGATAGCGGAGTATGCTCATTAATGAGTCCACTCATTCCGGGAGGCGCGAAATGGTCGAATCGGCGGGAGCGCCGGGTCGCCGAGACCGGAACATGCGTGACAAGCAGAGCCGAATCTTCGCTGCCGCCTCATCGTTGTTCGCGGAGAAGGGCTTCGCGGGGGTCACGACACAGCAGATCTCCGAACGCGCGGACGTCGCGGCCGGAACGTTGTTCCGCTACGCGACGTCCAAGGGCGAACTGCTGATGATGGTCTACAACCAGCAGTTCCGGGCGGCCCTGAGCATCGGCGAGCGCGAGTCACGCTCGCGGCGCGACCCGGTGGACGCCGTACTGGCCCTCGTCCGGCCCATTCTCGAGGCGGCCGACAGCAACGTCGAGAACACGGTGAATTACCAACGCGAGCTGCTGTTCGGCTCCGCAAGCGAGAAATACCGTTCCGAGGGACTCGATCTCGTCGCCCTCTTCGAGGAGACGGTCGCGTGCCGGCTCGTCGAGGCCGCGCGCAACCGCGGGCTGGACGAGAGGCAGGCGGAGGACCGGGCCCGGCACGCCGGCCGGAGCATCTTCGCGATCCTGCACCTGATCCTTGCGCGCGCGTTCACCGGTGCGCATCCACACAACGACCCCGAAGCCGACCTGCACGCCCAGATCGACCAGATCGTCACGGGCTTCTTCGCAGCACTCGACGACGACCGCCCGGCCCGCGGCACGCCGCAACCGGGCACGTCCTCACCCCAACGAAAGAAGGAATCATGACCAGCCGGATCAGCAAGGTGACGGTCCTCGGGACCGGTGTCCTCGGTGCGCAGATCGCGTTCCAGTCCGCCTACAGCGGGTTCGACGTCACCGCCTACGACATCAGCGACGACGCCCTGACCAACGCGCAGAAGCGCTTCGGCGAGCTCGCCGAGACGTACAAGCGTGAGGTTCCCGGTGCCGGCGACGGGAAGGCGGAGGCGGCTGCGACCGGCATCCGCCTGTCCTCCGACCTCGCGGACGCCGTCCGGGACGCAGACCTCGTCGTCGAGGCCGTACCCGAGGTCCTCGACATCAAGCGGGACACCTACACGAAGCTGGGCGCCGTCGCACCCGCGGAGACGATCTTCGCCACCAACTCCTCCACGCTCCTGCCCAGCGACATCAAGGACTTCACCGGCCGTCCCGACAAGTTCCTCGCGCTGCACTTCGCCAACCAGGTGTGGAAGTTCAACACGGCCGAGGTCATGGGCACCGACGACACCGACCCCGCGGTATTCGACCGGGTCGTCGACTTCGCCGCGGCCATCGGCATGGTCCCCATCCCGATCCACAAGGAGAAGGCCGGCTACGTCCTGAACTCGCTGCTGGTGCCGTTCCTCAACGCCGCCGGTGAGCTCGCCGCGGGCGGCTTCGCCGCCCCCGAGGACGTCGACAAGGTGTGGCGGATCGCCACCGGGGCACCCATGGGCCCCTTCCAGATCTACGACGTCATCGGACTCACCACGCCGTACAACATCCTGTCCCACGGCGACGAGAAGGACCGGAAGATCGCCGCGTGGTTGAAGGCGAACTACATCGACGCCGGCAAGCTCGGCGTGGCGACCGGCGAAGGGTTCTACTCCTACTCCGACGGCCGGTAGAGGCAGATGCCGCGACAGGGCGGCGACTCGGGTACGACGGCAGTGGAACCACGAAGCATGCGCACGGCCCCGTAAGCCCCCACGGGTGGACGAGAACAGCGCATGGTTCCCCGGGCCGGGCTCGCCTCCCCGTCCGGAGCCGCCTTCCCGATCACGGACTTCCCCGAGAGCGACGTCCGGCTCCGCCGTGCGGGTGCGGAGCCGGACGTGGACGGGACCGTCCGCCGGCGGTGTCGGCACGGCGGTGCAGACTGGACCGGTGCGCACCGTGCTGGTTCCCGACACCGCCGGCGGGCAGTCGCCCGGCGGGTGGACCGTTCCGGTCGACCCCGACGGACGACCGCTCGCCGCTGCCGAGCACCACGACGACCTGACGACATTCGTGCGGACGTGCGAGGCGACGAACCCGCCGCGCTGGATCTGGACCGGCACCGCCTCCGTCTACCCCGCACTGCTGCGCGGCGGGGCCCGCGTGCGCCGATGCCACGACCTCGCCTCCACCCGCGCAATCCTCAACGTACGCGCCGGGATTCCCGCGCCGCCGGGACAGCCGATCGACCAGCGACCGGGACTGTTCGACGTCGCTCCCACCGCCGACCTCGACTCGGTGCTCGCCGAGTTCGCCCGGCAGCGGGCCGAACTCGGTGGCCGCGCCCGGCTCGAACTGCTCGTCGCCGCCGAATCGGCGGGCACGCTGGCCGCCGCCGAGATGAGCTTCGACGGGCTGCCCTTCTCCGCCGACGCCCACCGGCGGGTGCTCGAGCGCACCCTCGGCCCGCGCCCCACCGACGACGGATTGCCGCCTCGGATAACCGAACTGAACGCCCGGATCGGTGCGGTTTTCGGTCGTGCGCTCAACCCGGCCTCGCACACCGAGGTGCTCGACGCGTTCCGGCGGGAAGGCATCGAGGTGCCGTCCACCCGCAAATGGGTACTGCGCGAACTCGACCATCCGGCGGTGCCGCTGCTCCTGCAGCACCGCGATCTGTCGAAGCTGCACAGCACCAACGGCTGGCACTGGCTCGACACCTGGGTGCGCGACGGCCGGTTCCGCCCGGTCTATGTGCCCGGTGCCGTGGTGTCCGGGCGCTGGGCGAGCCGCGGCGGTGGGGCCCTGCAGATTCCGAAGGCGTTGCGGTCGAGCGTGATCGCCGAGCCCGGCCACGTTTTCGTGATCGCCGATGCCGGCCAGCTCGAACCGCGCATCCTCGCCGCGATGTCCGGCGACCCGCGGATGACGACGGCGGCGGGGGCCGAGGACCTGTACGCGCCGGTGGCGGCGGCGACGTTCGGCGGCGACCGCGCGAAGGCGAAGGTGGCCGTGCTCGGCGTGCTCTACGGTGCGACGTCCGGTGAGTCGCGGGCGTTGCTCACGATGCTGAGGCGTAGTTTTCCCGAGGCGGTGGAGTTCGTCGAGCACGCCGCGCGGGCCGGGGAACGCGGCGAGGTGGTGCATTCGTGGCTGGGCCGCGCGTGCCCGCCGCCCGACGCCGGCTTCTTCGTGCACGGCGACGCGCGGGCCCGGGGACGGTTCACCCGCAACTTCGTCGTCCAGGCGACGGCCGCCGAGTGGGCGCTGTGCGTGCTGGCCGACCTGCGTCTGCGCCTGGCCGCCGGCGACGCCGGTGAGCTCGTCTTCTTCCAGCACGACGAGATCGTGGTGCACACCCGCACGCCGGAGACCGCGACGGCACACCTGTCCGCCGCGGTGGAGTCGGCCACCCGGTTGCTGTTCGGAGCCACCGAAGTGCGTTTCCCCATGCAGGTCTCGGTGCGCGACTGCTACGGCGCGGACGAGTCGTAGGCGGCGTGCGTCCACAGGTGGAATGAGGCGTAGGCCCGCCACGGACTCCACCGCCGCGTCCGGACCGTCACCTCGCGGGCGGTATCCACGCCGAGGGCCCTGCGCAGCACCAGATCTCCGACGGGACACGCGTCGCGGTCCCCGAGCACGCGCACGGCGAGGTAGTCCACGGTCCACGGCCCGATTCCCGGCAGTCCGAGAAGGTCCCGGCGGAACCGCACGGGGTCGGACGGATCGAGACCGTCGGCCGCGGCGCGGGCGAGCGCGAGCACGGTACGCACCCGGGCGCCGGTCAGCCCCACGGCCGCCTGCAGTTCGTGCGGGTCCGCACCGACGAGCCCGGTCGGCAACGGGAAGCAGAGCAGGCCGTCGCGTCCCGGATCGCCGTAGCGGGCGACGAGGCGGCCGGCGAACGTGGCGGCCGCCGCGACGCTGACCTGCTGTCCCAGCACCGTCTGGACGGCGGTGTCGAACCAGTCCGTCGTCCCGAGCACGCGCAGTCCCGGCCGGGCCGCCACCATCGGCGCGAGGTACGGATCGGCGCCGAGCGCCGCGTCGATCACGGCCGGGTCGGCATCGAGGTCCAGCCACCGCCGGACCGTCTGCTCCACCTCGGGTAGGTCGCGACGATCCGCGTCGATCCGGACGGACACGTGCTCGGAGCCGGGACGGATCGCGACCACCGTGGGACCGTACCGCCCCCGCACCGACCGGACGTGCGTGCCCGTGTCCGCGTCGTGCCGTTCGAGACCGGCGACGGTGTGGCTGCGCAGCGCGGCGAGCATCGGCGCCGCGGCCAGCGGCGGCGTCACGGTCGGCCGCAGGACGACGCTCACGCCGCGGTCTCGAGCCGGAGCAGGGCACGCTTGGCTTCCACCCCGCCCACGTACCGGCCGAGGTCGCCGTCGCCGCGCACCACGCGATGGCACGGCAGGACGACGGGCAGCGGATTCCTCGCGCACGCCGTGCCCACCGCCCGGACGGCCCGGGGGCTGCCCGCCACGGCCGCCACCTCGGCGTAGCTCGCGGTCCGGCCGTAGCCGGGCAGGTGCGTGATCACCTCGCGCCGGAAGCCCCGCGCCAGGCTCAGGTCGAGCGGCAGGTCGAACGTGGTTCGGGTGCCGCGGAAGTACTCGTCGAGTTGGCGGGCGGCGGTGTCGAGCCGCGCGGGCGCGGCCAGGATGCGGGGGCTGAGGTCGGCGGCGAGCCGGTCGAGGACCGCGTCGTGGTTCTCGACGGCGTAGGCGACTCGCACGAGTCCGGCGGGGGTGGCGGCGAGCAGCAGCGGCCCCACCGGGGTGTCGACGATGCGGTAGGCGACGTCGAGCAGGTCGGCGTCGGCGGCAGCGGCGGTCAGCCGGGCGTGCAGGCGGGTCAGGTCGGCGGTGTCGACAGGGGACGGTTCGAGCGTCATGACGGTTCCTCCGTCGGATAGCGGCGGCGCAGCGCGGCCCGGCCGTCGGCGGCGGCGCGGCGCGCGGCGTCGGTGGAGTTGCCGAGGATCGTGGCGATCTCGGCGTAGGGCAGGCCGACCACATGGTGGTAGACGACGGCGGCGCGTTGGGTGAACGGCAGCGCGGCGACCGCGGACCACAGGTCGTCGTCGGGTGCGGGGATGCCCACCTCGGCCGGGCGCTCCGGGAGAACGGCGACCGGTACCGGCGTGCGAGCCCGGGACCGGTGGACGTCGACGGCCTTGCGATGGGCGATCGTCACGAGCCACGCCTCGACGTTGCTGCCCGGACGCAGCGCCGGGTAGGCGCGCAGCGCGGCGAGGAACGTCTCGGACCAGGCGTCGTCGGCGTCGACGGGACCGAGCAGCGCGCGGCACACCCGCAGGACGGTGCCGCCGTGCTCGGCGACGACCCGCTCGAACGGGGGCAGCGGGTCACGGGACGGCACGGGTCACCTGCGCCTCCCGGTCGAGCAGGTAACGCTTGCGGTCGAGACCGCCGGCGTACCCGGTGAGGGTGCCGTCGCGGCCGATCACGCGGTGGCACGGCACCACGATGCTCACCGGGTTGCGGCCGTTGGCGGCGGCCACCGCGCGCACGGCGGTGGGTTGCCCGACCGCGGCGGCGAGCTCGGTGTACGTGCACACCGTGCCGTACGGGACGGCCTGCAGCGCCTGCCATACCCGGCGCTGGAACGGGGTTCCGTGCAGCCCGAGCGGCACGGTGAACTCGGTGCGCCGGCCCGCGAAGTATTCGTCGAGCTGCTCGGTGATCTCCTCGAAACCGGTCGCCGCGAGATCCCCGAAGGTGTGCGGGCCGGGTCGGTGCCGATGTTCGGCGAGGTACAGGCCGCTGAGGGCCCCGGCGGTCCGCACCAGAGTCAGCGGTCCGATCGGTGAGTCGACGACCGTGTGGGTTCGCGTCGCGTTCACGGGTTCGATCCTTCCATCCGGTGTATACGGGGTAGACGCCTCCACGGGCGGAAACGTGAGATCGGTCCGTGACGCAGTTCACCGGACCGTGGCCGGAATACCCGGGAACGGGTCGGTGTTGAAGAGTTCGGATCGGTACGCTCCGTGTCCCCCGGGCTCAATATTTCTGCCTTTGCAGAGTTCCGTCCGGCTGGAGCTGCATTGCGCCTTTCGCCGTGAGGCGACCGAGCGTGCCGGTCCTTCATCTTTCGTCGGGGGGCGTGGCCCCGCCCCGGCCGGGGAACCCGGACTCATGGCCAGGCGAACCGAACCCGCGGTCGCGGCGTCGAGCCAGTGGATCGACGACGACGGAATCCGATACCCGCGCGGCGATACGCACGCCTGGACGCCCGGCACCAATCAGACCCTGTGCGGACTCCCGCTCTCCCGCGCCCGCCTCGCCCGCTTCCCGCACGTGCCGTGGAGCGAGGCGCTGTACCTGGCGGACACCGGCGAACACGGTGTCGTACCGTGCCGCCGCTGCACCGCGGCCACGCGCCACGATCGGCCCCGGTGGACCCGCACGGACCCCCGGCCGTGACCGCCGTTCGGCTCCGCGCCGGGACGCGCGATGCCATGCTGTGAAGCCATGGCGGAACCGAGAGAGCGGGACCGGAGCTTCGAACGGTATCTGACGTTCCTCGACGCGATCGTGGCCATCGCGATCACCCTGCTGGTGCTGCCGCTCGTCGATCGAGCCTCCGACCACGAGGGGACGACGATCGAATTGCTGCACGACGCCACCGGAGCGATCGGGGCGTTCGCCCTGAGCTTCGTCGTCATCTTCCGGTTCTGGTGGGGGCAGCACCGGCTGGTCCGCGACATCGTCGCCGACGATCCCTGGGTCGATCGGGCGCTGTTCCTGTGGGCACTCACCATCGTCTTCCTGCCCTTCCCCTCCGCGCTGGTGGCGACGAACTCCGACGAGACCGCGACACGTGCGCTGTACATCGGCACCATGGCGGCCAGCGGGGCGGCGCTGATGTTGTCGGCGTGGGCCGCCGGCCGGCACCCGGCCGTCACGGCGGGCGCCGAGCCACCGGATCTGGCGGGGACTGTCGTGCTGACGGCGCTCATGGTGGTGGCACTGGTCCTGAGCGTGACCGTCCCGCCGCTGTCGTACTACCCCCTGCTGTTGTTGCTGCTGTCGGGTCCGTTGACCGGGCTCGTGCGGCGCGGCCGTCACCCGTCCGGCGCGTGAGTCAGGTCACCGATGGGAGCCGCTCGCCGCCCAGTCATCCGCGGCGACGATCGTCACAGCGGATAACCGGCCGGCGAGCGGGTACTCACGGACGGATCCGAGCGGGTCGTCGCCGAACGGCGCGACCCCGGAATCCGAGGGCAGGTGAGAGATTCATGCTGGAACGCAACGTAGCCGAGGGTGTGCACCGCATCGAACACGCCGACGTCAACGTCTACCTCCTCGAGGACGACGACGGGGTGACCGTGGTCGACACCGGGCTGCCGGCGGCCTTCGGCCACATCGAGGCGGCCCTGCGCGAGATCGGCCGTTCGACGAGCCAGATCCGCGCGATCGTGCTCACGCACTCCCACTTCGATCACGTCGGCTCGGCGCGGCGCGCGCACCGGCAGTGGCAGGTGCCGGTGTGGGTGCACCGGGACGAGGAGTTCCTCACCGCCCATCCGTACCGGTACAAGCACGAGCGCAGCCGGTTGCTGTATCCGATCCGCTATCCGCGGTGCATCGGCGTCCTGGCGCGGATGGCCGCCGCCGGGGCGCTGACGGTGCGCGGAGTCTCCGATCCGACGCTGTTCGACAGCGGCGCTCAGCTCGACGTCCCGGGCCGGCCACGCGTGGTGTTCACGCCCGGCCACACCCTCGGGCACTGCGCGCTGCACCTGCCGGACCGTGGGGCGCTGATCTCCGGCGACGCCCTCGTCACGCTCGACCCGTACACGTGCCGCCGGGGACCGCACATCGTCGCCGGCGCCGCCACCGCCGACAGCAGGCAGGCGCTCGAGTCGCTGTCCGCGCTGGCCGAGACGGGAGCCGAGACCGTCCTGCCGGGGCACGGGCAACCCTGGTACGACGGCGCCGAAGCGGCGGTGGCGGTAGCCCTGCGCGCCGGACCGTCGTGAGGGCCGCGCGCAGGTGTGGGAACGCAACCCCTCCGAAGTGGACTTATTTTTTCTTTTGGGTATGGTCGAGCCGAGTTCGCGATTGCCGATTCGGAAAGGATTGACAATGGCCGCCAAGTCCGCCGTCAAAAGTTCCAAACAATCCGCCCGCGCTTTGAAGGAGCGCCGCGCGGAAAAACGAGCCAAGGCTCAGGATGCGGGTCAGCTCATCCGCAAGCGCAAGAGCTGACCACTCGATCAAAGCCGGGACACACACTCGAATGCACTCCACGACAACGACTCTGGAGACCCTCTACCGGAACATCGGCGAAATGATGACGCGAGACCGGAATCTCGAAATCGACTTTCCGGGATACCGCCAAGGGCTGGAAACCGCCCGGCTGTACGTACTCGACGAACTGGCCCGATACTCCGCTTTTTCGATGGCGAGAAAGGACAGCGCAGAGAAGAAGGCACGAGCCGCATGAAAATCACCAGGCATGCGCTGCAGAATATTCGCAGCAATCTGGAAAACGAACTGGCGACCGTCGGATCGTCCACCCACACCCGGGGCTACCGCCGCGGGCTCCACGACGCCCTGGCGCACGTGGTCGCCCTGCAGGACACCACCGACGCGCGCACACCGCACTGAAAACCTCTCCCCTCGCTCCGTCCCGGCCGATGCACCCGGGACGGAGCGTCGTCTCGGCCCGGTGTGGCCGGTGTCGAAAGCGATGACCGAACCATGATGCGCATCCCTGTGAGCGCGCCCGGCGCCCGGCTCGAGTCGGGCAGCACACCCGTGCGGGCCGCCGTGCTGAAGGTGATGTTCCTACCCCTGGACATCGGCGAACGGCCCGTACCACCCCCGGTACCCGCCGTGCCCTACGCCGAGCCGTTCCTGCCGGCCCGGATCGCCGGCCGCACCGGCTACCTCGAACGCCCCGCTGCCCTGCTGGCCTTCCGGCACCGCACCGAACCCGGCACCCGGCTGACCTTCGGGGCGCCGACCCCCGCCGCGCACCCACGCCCGTACGACGGACCGGCGGGGGCATGTGCGTCACTGTGGGAGGTGCCGGGGGCCGGACCGGTACTGGTCTGCGAGATCCTGTCCGCCGATCCACCGGGTGCCGTGCTCACCTGGCACAGCGACCCCCTGTTCGACGGCGCCGAGACGGGCTTCCGGCGGACCCTCGACGCCTTCCTCGCCCCGTTCGGGATCACCGCCGACGCCAGCCTGGTCGACCTGTTCCCGCGACTGGACACCCGGCTGCCCGACACGGAGGTGTACCGCCCCCTCGCGCAGGTCGCCGTCCGCACCGCGCCTCCCCTTACCGACGAACCGTCGATCGAGGGACTGGTGGTCGAGGTCGCCGGCGACGCACGCGAGGCGGCGCGCCGTCTGGTGGACGGCCCACCCGCCGGCGTACTGGCCGAGGCAGCGGCGCGCTCGTGCGGACGGTTGCAGGCCTGGCACCGGCCGGCCGCGACGGACGTGGCCGTGCGCAAGGACGGCCGGGCGTTGCTGCTCGACCTCGGGGGCGGATATGTCGGCGCGGACAGCCGGGAGACGCTGTACCACCTGATCGGCTGGACGGGCCTGCGCGCACGGCTCCACGCCGACCACCGTCGCCTGCTGACCGCGCTGCGGCGGCACGAGACGCTCGACCCCGACGAGATCCGCACCGCCCTCGGCGATGTCGCGCGGGCACGGGTGCGACTCGTCGAACTCGCCGTGCTGTCCGCCGAGGCTCGGCCGGCGCACGACGACCCGAAGTGGGTACGCACCCTGCTCGTGGCGTCCGGCGCCGGGGAGGTCACCGCGGCGCGGGCGGCGGTGGAGGAGTTGTGCGCCGCCGCCGAGCGGGTGCTGTGGCAGCGCCTGCACCTGCGCTCGACTCGCCGGTCGTGGTGGGCCGACCCGAAGGCGATGGCGGCCGCCGCGACCTGGGTGGTGTTCGTCGTGGCGGTCACCGCGTTCGCGGCGTCGACGCAGGTGCTGGCCGGTGCGGCGATCGTCGCCGTGGCCGCCGGTGCGGCCATGGGGTTCGTCGAGTCCCTCGAACGCCGACGGGCGCCGAAGCGACGACGTCGCGACCGCCGGTGAGTGCCACCCTCCAGTACGCGCGCGCAGAACGCACCCTCACGCCGCCATCGTCGGAGCGATCGCCTCCATCTGTTCGAGTACCAGCTTGATCGCGCCTGCCTGCCGATCCGGCGGGTATTTGTACCGCGTGAGCAGCCGCTTGATCTGCGAGCGCAACTTGGCCTTGACGTCCGCCCGCACGCGCCAGTCGGTCCTGACGTCGCGACGCATGACGGCGACGAGTTCCCGGGCGATCTGGGCGAGCACATCGTCGCCCTGCTCGGTGACGGCGGATTCGTTCTGGGCCACGGCGTCGTAGAAGGCGAGTTCGTGCCAGTCCAGCGGCGGATCGAAGCGGCGGCCGCGGTCGCCCTCGGCCTGCACCTCCTGCGCGACCTCGACCAGCGCGGCGATCACCTCCGCCGAGGTGAGCTGCGAATTGGTGTACTTGTTCATCAGCTCCTGCAGGCGTTGTGAGAACGCTCGCTGACGTACCAGATTGTGCCGTGCGACCTTTCGCGCCTCCTCGTTGATGAGCTTGCGAAGCGCCTCGATCGCGAGGTTCGGGTTCTTCGCGTGTTCGGCCCGTGCCAGGAACTCCGCATTGAGTTCGGTGAGCGAGGGCCGCGGAATGCCGGCGGCGTCGTAGATGTCGAGTACCTCGCCCGATTCGACCGAGGCGGCCATGAGCTGACGCAAGGCGCGCCGCACGTCCTCCGGAACAGCGAGCCCCCGCGCCTGCCGATCCTCGGCGTCGAACTTCGCCATGTAGACGCGGACTTCCTCGAAGAACTTCGCGTCGGCGGCCAGCCCTCCCAGATCGGGATGGGTGCCGCAGATCGCCCAGGAACGGGACAGTTGGGAGGAGAATTTCCGGAAGCGGGCCGCAAGAGTCTCGTCCCCTTCCGGCACCCGGTTCTCCGGAAGCTTCGGGTCGCGCAGGTAGTTCACGGTGGCGAGCACGGCTTCGATATAGCTACGCGGTCCGGTGGCGGACCGGAGGCGCGACCGCCAGTCGAAACCGTGCAGCATGTTCGCGAGCACCGTGAGCAGGTTCTTGACGGCGTCGACGGACTCCTCGATCGGCCGGCCCAGCGGTTTGGTCTCCTGATCGGTCGCCGTGTACTCGGCCAGCGCCTCGGCGAGGTTGTCGGCGACGGGCGCGTAGGCCACGAGCAGCCCGTCGCGCTTGCCGCGGAAGGTGCGGTTGACCCGGGCGAGGGCCTGCATGAGCAGCGCACCCTTCAACGGCCGGTCGAGGTAGAGGGTGTGCAGCGGCGGCGCATCGAAGCCGGTGAGGAGCATGTCCTTGACGATGACGATTTCGAGCTCGTCGTCGATGTCCTTGAGTCGCTTCTTGATCGCGGCGTTCGCCGAGTCGCGGCGCACATGTCTGTCGATCGGCGGCTGATCGGCCGCGGTTCCCGAGTAGACGACTTTGATTCGCCCGCTGGAGATCTCGTCCGAATGCCAATCCGGGCGCAGCGCGACGATCTCGTCGTAGAGATTGGCGCAGATCTCGCGGGTCGCGCACACGATCAGGGCCTTGCCGGGCGCGGTGGGGTTGTCGTCGGACCCGACGAATTTGGCCATCTGCTCGCGGCGACTCTCCCAGTGCTCGACGAGGTCGGCGGCGAGCTTGTGCAGCCGGGCCGGCGCGCCGTAGACGGCGTTGACGACCGCGACGGACTTCTCGATGCGGTCGCGGTCGGTGTCGTCGAGTCCGACGGTGAGTTCGTCGGCGGACGCGTCGATCTGCTCCTCGGTCACGTCGCCGGCGAACGCGACCTTGACCAGCCGGCTTTCGAAGTGGACCGGGACGGTGGCGCCGTCCTCGACCGCACGGGTGAGGTCGTAGACGTCGATGTAGTCGCCGAACACCGCCCGGGTGTCCCGGTCCTCGAACGAGACGGGCGTGCCGGTGAAGGCGATGAGGGTCGCGTGCGGCAGCGCGTCGCGCAGGTGGCGCGCGTAGCCGTCGAGGTTGTCGTAGTGGCTGCGGTGCGCCTCGTCGACGATGACGATGACGTTGCGCCGGGCCGAGAGGAGGGGGTGGCTGTGGCCGGATTCGCGTTCGTCACGGCTGCGCCCGAATTTCTGCAGGGTCGTGAAGTAGATCCCGCCGGTGGTCCGGCCGGACAGTTCCTGTCGGAGTTCGTCACGGCGCCGAATCTGCCGCGGCTTCTCGGGGAGCAGCTGGGAGCGCAGAAACGTCTCGTAGAGTTGGCCGTCGAGTTCGTTGCGGTCGGTGATGACGACGACGGTCGGGTTGGCGAGCCGGGGGTGGCGGATCACCTGGTTCGCGTACAGCTCCATTTCCATCGACTTACCGGAGCCCTGGGTATGCCAGACGACGCCGGCCTTGCCCTCGGAGTCGACGGCGTGCACGGTCGACGCGACGGCTTTGGTGACGGCGAAGTACTGGTGCGGCTTGGCGATGCGCTTGATCAGCCCGCCCTCGCTCTGATCGAACGCCGTGAAGTCGCGTACGAGCTGCAGGAACCGTTCGAGGTTGAACAGCCCGTACAGGGCGACGTCGAGGGCTGTGTGGTCGCCGGTGGGTTCGATCGGGCGGCCGTCGTCGTCGACGTTCCAGGGGGAGAAGTGTTCGTACGGGGTGAAGGGCGTCCCGTACTTGGCGGTGATGCCGTCGGAGACGAGCGCGACGACGGCGAAGCGGAACGCGAGCGGGAACTCCCGTAGGTAGGTGTGCAGCTGGGCGTGGGCACCGTTGAGCCCGGCATGCTCGCTGCCGGCGTTCTTCAGTTCGATCACCGCGACGGGCATCCCGTTGAGGTACAGAACCACGTCGAAGCGGCGCTCATGGTCGCCGCGGATTACGGTCACCTGACGCGCGGCGAGCCAGTCGTTGTCGTCCGGGTCCACCGAAACCAGGCGGATCGTGGGTGTGACCTCCACGCCGCTGTCGTCGACATAGTTGATCTTGCGCAAGCCTTCGGTGAGGTATGCGTGCACGGCGCGATTCTCCGAGATCGCGTCGGTGGATCCGGCGGTGGTGACCACGTCCACGGCCTGCTCGATCACCTGGGGCGGCAGGTCGGGGTTCAGCCGGGCGAGCGCCGTGCGCAGGCGCGGCTCGATCACCAAGTCGTCCCACGACGAGCGTTCCCCGCTGCCAGGGGCGATGTCCACTCCGGACACGGGACGCCAGCCCAGTTCGCCGAGGGTGTCGAGCGCGAGCTGCTCCCACACCGACTCGTTCAGGCTGGGGCCCGTGAAATCCAGGATGTCTGCCATGGCACCAACTTAAGAGGTCGGCTCGCGTCGAGCGAGCAGGCGGGCGGTGATCTGTCGAGACTTGTCGTCGATTGCACGGGACGCCATCAGTCGATTGATAACCCGCGTTATCGCGTTCAAGGTACTGCGATTGAACTTCTCGGGTCGAAGCTGGGAGCGTCCCGCACCGCTCGATCGAGGAGATCTTGTGACGTACCCGAGCCTTCATCCCGCCCCTGCGGCCGAGGTCGATTCGTCCCGGCGCGCCTTCCGTCGGGGTTTCGCCGCCGGCGTCGCCGCCGCCCTCGCCGTCGGTGCGCTGGTGACGGGGGCCGTGCTCGCGGTGCGGAACATCGCCGGCCCGGACTCGTTCACGGTGAGCGGCACGATGACGCTGCAGGACGGATTCACCCCCAGCTCCGTGACGCAGTTCGACTGCGAGGGCGAGGGTGGCTACTCCGACATGTCCCCCGCCGCGGCGGTGACTGTCTCGGACCAGTCCGGCACCCTCCTCGCCAAAGGCCGGCTCGACGGCAGCATCGACATGGGCGACAGCTGCATCTTCACGTTCGCCGTCGCGGACGTCCCGCGCGGGGCCGCCTTCTACGAGGTGGAGATCTCCCACCGCGGAGGCATTTCGTTCACCGAGTCCGAAGCCGAGGACGGCATCTCCCTCAGCCTCGGCGACTGATCACCCATCTTCCATTCGAAAGCAGGTTTGTCGTGAACCAGAACGATCCGCGTATCCAGCCGCCGCAGGGCTTCCCGGCCCCGCAGTACCCGGGCTGGCAGAACTCGGCCGTCCAGCCGCAGCCGCCGCAGAAGAAGCGCAAGAAGTGGCCGTGGGTCGTCGGAGCCGTCGTCGCGCTGTTCGTGATTGCCGGTGTGTCCGGCGGTGACGAAGAGGACTCCTCCACGGCGACCGCGCCGTCGGCCGGGCAGACCCGAGAAGATCGGGAGTCGGCACCGTCCCGCCCCACCCAGGCCGAGCAGCCGGCCGCGGGGCTCGACACCCCGGTGCGCGACGGCAAGTTCGAGTTCGTCGTCACCGAGGTGCAGACCGGGCTGACCACGTTGGGCGACAACCAGTTCCTGGCCGAGGAAGCCCAGGGCCAGTTCGTCATCGTGACGATGACGGTCTCCAACATCTCCGATCAGCCGAAGGGTCTGAGCCCGAGCGATCAGAAGTTGATCGACTCCCAGGGCCGCACGTTCAGCCCGGACACGTCCGCCGCGCTGAACCTGGAGACCGACGTCGCGTTCTGGGACGAGATCAACCCCGGCAACACCGTCACGATGCCGGTCGTGTTCGACATGCCGGTCGATGCGGTTCCCGCCTCGATCGAACTGCACGACTCCATGTTCTCCGGCGGAGTCACCGTCTCCCTGCGGTGACGTCCCCGGGGCCGGTGCGCCCGCGAGGGGTCGGGCGCACCGGCACTTCCCCGGCTCGGGGAGCGAGCGAATGTATCGCTCGTCCGGCCCCCTCCCATCCCGAGCGAATGCATCGCTCACCACCTCAGGAGCGGCACACTCACTCGCTCCTGCGGTCGATTCTCAGACGAAGGGCAAGACGATGTCGGACGACAAGACGCCCGCACCCGCCGGCTGGTACCCCGATCCGAACGGGGGACAGCGTTACTGGGACGGCACCCGGTGGCTGGACTTCCCCGGCTCCGGTGCCGTCGACGGCAAGAAGCGCCGAATCAGGAAGAAGCCGCTCCTGATCATGCTGGCAGTCCTGCTGCTCGCCGTGGGTGGTGGGGCGCTCACCTGGAAGCTGAATCACGACGCCCAGGTTGCGGCACAGGTCGCGGCGGCAGAGGAAGCTGCACAGCGCGAAGCGGAACGTCAGGCCGCAGAGAAGGCGGCGCAGCAGCAGCGCGACAACGCCGAGCGCGCCTCCCGCGCGCGCTCCGTCTCGGAGATCGAGTCGAGTGTGGAGCAGATGGCGAACAAGCACATCGACAACGGAATGTTCGACGGGCCGGTGATCGAGGTGACCTGCTCACCCGTCAACGGCGGGTCCACCGACAACCTCACCGAGACGACGACGGTGTTCGAGTGCTTCGTGGCGACCGAGGACAACGGCGACGGCACGATGAGCGGGTACAAGTACCACGCGACGATGAACTGGACGACGGGCAGCTTCACCTACGGGTTCGGGGCGCCGTAGCGACGACGACAGCCGCACGCTTCGGCGTCCTGTCGCACCTCAGGACGTTACGCCCGTCCCTCCACACCTGCGCCGTACATCGACAACGAAAGCGACGGTTGTCGATGTACGGCGCCGTCCAGACTGCGAGGCGAGCGGCAGAGGGCCGAGCTCAGTGGCGCAGTCCCAGCGTGGCGCTCAGCTCGGGAATCCGCGTCGCCAGGGCCGAGTACACGAGACGGTCGTTCACCTTGTCGTAGTGGTGTGCGATCAGGTTTCGCATCCGTCCGATTGCAACCCAGTCGACGCCGGGGAACTCGGACTTGAACGTCTCCGGCAACTTCTCGACGACCGTGGCCACCTGGATCAGGATGTGCCGACCGTTGTTCCGCAGCACGCGCCCGTGGGGACTGTCCTCCAGGTAGGCCTCCAAGCCGAGTCCCACCGTGTAGGACGCGTCTGCCGCGAAATCGGCGAGGTCCTGCAAACGACGGCGAACGCGCTCATCCGCATATTTCTCCGGCGTCACAAGTTCTCCGACGTCACAGCGCCACGGCTTCCTTTCGGGCGCGGTCCCCCACGCGCCCCCCGGCTCGCCCGTCGACGATCTCGACCCGCACGGTGAGCAGGTCTTCCAAAGCTTGCTGCAACTCGAGCAGATCGACGATGTCGTGGCGATCGCTGAAATCCACGATGAGGTCGATATCCGAGGCGAAGTCGTCGTCGCCGCGCGCCACAGATCCGAACACCCTCGGGTTCGGCAGCCCTGCCTCGGCGAAGAGCTCGCACACTTCTCCACGTCGGGCTGCCAGAGCCTCGGAGGGACGAACGGGCAGGGCTGCCGTCAGCGCCGAACGAGCCGGCTCGGACGGCTGCCGTCGTCCTGTCTCGATCGCGGCGATCAGGGGTTGCTTGATGCCGGAGCGCTCGGCGAGCTCCCGCTGCGAGAGACCCAGAATCCCCCGCCGGATGCGAACGAAGTCACCGAAGCCGACAGCCACGACATCACGATAACAGGTGTTGTTATCACTTGAAGCGATGTGGGCCGGATGCGGCCCATGCCCCCCGGGCAGTCACGGGTTCGCTCGAATGTGCAGTTCTCGTGGCGACACGCCGGGCAACGCCCACGAGAACTGCGCGCTCGGCACAGTGCCGCTCAACCGAAGTTCACCTGACGACGAGCGTTCGCCAGGCATGTGACGGCGCCCGTCCCGAACGGGCCGAGCCGGTCGAACAGCACCGAGGTGCCCACCGCGACGCCGTCGGCGCTGAGGTGGTGGTCGGCTTCGACGCCGACCTCGGTGCCGACGGGCAGCCGCGAGAGGGTCAGGGTGAGGTCGCCGTTGATGAAGCCGACGCCCTCGTCGCTCCAGTTGGCCATGAAGCTGGTGCCCTCGCCGACGACCGCGGTCCGCACGAACGGCGACATCTCCTCCCCCACGAGCACCGGAATCTGCCGGGACCACATGCGTTTCCGGCTCGCGTTCTGGTGCTCGGCCCGCACCTGCGACCAGCCCTCGGGGTGCGCGTCGCTGCCGAACCAGGTGCGCGCGAATCCGGTCTCCGGGCCGTCGAACGCCTCGGCGGGCGGCGTCGGGTGCTCGTCCCGGGTCCACACCGTGCCGGGCGGCTGCTCGGACGGGCGCAGGTAGACGACGGTTCCGCGGGCGGTGACGTCGTCGCCCTGGATGAGGTAGGCGTCGGCGACGCGGATGCGGTTGCCGTCGCGCACGCGGGTCGTCTCGAACCGCACGGGCGCGTTCTGCACCGGCCGGAACAGGTCGACGGTGAGCCGGGCGGGGACGAACCCGTCGGGACCGTGGTCCTTGTCGAGCTCCCGGGCGAGCAGGCCGGTCACGCACGGCCCGGCCAGCATGGTCGACGACCAGGGGCTGACGGCGTACTTCGTGGGAAGGTACGTGCCGTCGGATTCGGTGAAGTATCCGCGCGTGGAGTCAGGCATGCTCGGATTCTCGCAGTGTCCGTTTCCGCGGCTGCGTCAGGTTCCGACGTCCTCGCCGGCCCTGCGATGCCCGAGCCATGCCATCGCCGCACCGCAGGCCAGGACGGCGGCGGTCGACGCACCCACCGACGTCCACGCCCACGCACTCGGGCTCCACCCGGCCGGGTCGTCGGTGAGCGGGGTGTAGGCCGTCCACCCGAACTGCGCGAGCAGCGGCAGCGCCAGCACCGCCGGCAGAGCCAGCGAGGTGGCGGTCACGGGCGCCGTCGACGGCAGTGACGCGACGATCGTGTACGCGGCGGCGAACGGCACCACGAGGACCGTCGCCGCGAAATTCGCGTTGTCCCACGGGGGACGATCGAAGATCCCGGCAGCCGCGGCGAGCGCGAGCAGACCGACCCCGATCAGCGGCATCGGCCTGCGGCGACCCAGCCACACACCGACAGCCACGAGAGCCGGCGCGATCAGCAGCGCGGGCCACGCGGCCGGCGACCACGAGACGGTGCCGCCCACGGCGACGACCATCGTCGTTGCCGCCAGGAGCACCGTCCCCGTCCGTCCCCGCAGCCACAGCGCCGCGGCGATGAGCACCGGCACCGCCACCAGGCCCAGCAACCATCGCCCTTCCCGGGCATCGTCCAGAGAGAACAGCGCGTGGTGGAACGACCAGTACAGCCCCACCCCGAGGATCGGCACACCGATACCCACGGCCACCTCCCGCCCGCGGGCCCGGGACGCGTCGACCGGCGCCGTGTCGTTTGCGGCGGTCAGCGCCACCACCCCTGCCGCGACGGCGGTGACGATCGCCAGCGGCAGCCACACGGCATTGACCGGTTGCACGCTCGCTGCCAGGTAGGACGCGTACCGCTGAGGCGCCGAGTCCAGCTCCCGGAACTGCGCGAGCGGCTCGGCCGTCAGCAGCCCGGCCACCACCGCTCCGGACAGGGCGGCGTGCAGCTTCTCGGCGCCCAGCACGACGAGGCCGCCGAGCAGCAGTCCCGCACCGATCGTCGCGACGTACACGTCGAACCGCCACCCTCCCGGCAGCGCGACGACGGCCACGACCATCGCGCCGACCAGGGCGACCGCGAGCACGCGCCGACGAACGGCTGCCGCCACGGCCAGCGCCGCGAGCGCTCCCGCTGCTGCGGCGGCGACGTCGGAGGTGAACACCGAGCCGGGCAGCAACCCGTCGGCCAAGGGATAGGTGTCGACGCTCGGGGCGGCCAACACCAGCCCCGCGGTGAAGCCGCCGACGACAAGAAGGACATATCGGAAAATTGACGCCACGCCCTACCATCGCCGGGCGACCCACCTCGCGCGTGCCCGACGCGCCGGACTCTCTTCGAATTTCGTCACGCACGCCCGAGGGATCCGAACGCGCGTTCGAGTTGACGGTACGAGCCGGCCGTGCCACCATCCCTCCATTGGCCTGAAAACAGGTCGACCCCGGCAGGTGTTGCAGCACCGCACCGGGGTCTGGGCACACGACAGAGGAGACTGTCATGCACCGTAGGGTGGAGTCTATCCACACGCCCGGCAGGGGCGTGTACCCGCAACCGCGCGCACGTTCCGTCGCGCCGATCCCACACCGCCGCACCCGGTCGGCGTCCTGACGCACGAGCCCCTCGGCATCGAGGGGCTCGTCGTGCATCGCTGCTCCCGGTGTGCGCGAGGGCAACCGAGGCACACCGGTCTACGTCGCTACTCTCCCGTGGTCCGACGTCAGCGCACGGACGCTGCGAGTGCGAGTTCGTTGCGCTCGAAACCGACTGGGCACCAGTACCTTTGTCCCCGTAGCTGGTGGCGGGGCACCTGATCGCGCGGGTCGACACGTTCGTTCGGGTCCAGTACAGCCGCACGTCGCCCGCGACGTGCGGCCGAAAGTGCTGGCCGAGACGGTCTATCGGGGTATGGCGACCGGGCAGCGTTGGGGAAGGGGCCGAAGAACACAGGGACCCGCAGGGTCTCCGCTCGGTCGGGGACAGCCGCCCGCAGGGCGTCCGCCTCCTCGACACGCCTCCCACCCCGGCACGTTCGTCATCCGGCGGGAACGCCACCACCGAGGAAGTCCGTGACCGCCTCCATCACCTCGGCGGGCTGCTCGTCGTGCGGGTTGTGCCCGGCCCGGTCGATGATCCGAAGGCGCGCACGGGGAATGCCGGCGGCCAGCTCCCGCTGACACTCCGGGGGGAACACGAAGTCGTCGCGCCCGGCCACGACGAGCGTGGGAGCGGTGATCTCGCCGAGCCGATCGGTGACCGTCCAGTCCTTCAGCAGATGCCGGCCGGCGAAGATGAGCGGCGCCGGCCGCAGCCGCGAACGCCACGCGCCGCTGCTCAGCTCGCGCGCCAGTACGTCGAGGCCGGAACGGTAGAAGTATGCGTCCCCGATCTGCGCGAAGATCGGAAAGTACTCGCGGGCAGTGAACTCGCCGGTGAACCACCGCCGCACCAGCTCCGCCTTCTCCCGGCCGTAGCCGCGCTCGAGGAGCACCTTCGGTGCGTTCTGCCGCTCCCAGTGACTGTCGGCGCCGGTGTCGAGAAGCACGAGGTGCGAGACCCGCCCGGGGAAGCGCAGGGCGTACTCGAGCGCGACCTGCCCGCCGAACGAGTGGCCGAGCACCGCCCACCGTTCGAATCCGAGGCGCTCCCGCAGGGCGTCGGCGTCCGCGGTGAGGTTCTCCCACGTCATCGAGTCGACGGGCGCACCGATCGAGCGCCCGTTGCAGCGGTGGTCGTAGAACACCAGGGTGAACCGGTCCGCGCACTGCCGGAAGGCCTGCATCGTCCACATGTCCGCCGACGGTCCGCCGTGCATGAGCACGAGCGGCGGCCCCTGCCCGACGACGTCGACGTAGAGGGAGGTGTCCCGGATCGGGACCCGGCCGGGCCGGACGCGGTGCAGGCTGCCGCGCCATGTCACCGCCGCCGACGACGGACCACGAGAGTCGCGTCGTCGCACCTTGCCTGTCTCCGTGTTCGAACCCGATGCCCGCGAGTCATTTTCGATGTTGCGCTTGAGGACTGCCAGCATGCGCGCCTGCATGATCCACACGACCGGCGGGAAGATCCCGGAGTAGACGAGGCGCGTAAGCCATCGCGGTCGGCCCGCCTGATATCCGCTGACGACGAGGCGGGTGCGCCCGCCGGGCAGTTCCATCAGTTGGAAGCCCCACAGTCCTTCCAGGTAGGCGGACGGGCGCGGCTGACCGGGGTCGAGGGCGCCGCCCCGCAAATCGATCAGCCCGTACAGCCCGAGGAACCGGTTCGGCTCGATCCGCGCGACCTTGTACGCGTCCAGAGGTCCCGCCCCGGGCGCCCAGTACTTCAGTTGGTCGCCGGGCCGGATGTCCTGCCATTCCGGCTCTTCGCAGTTGGTAGGGGCGTGATGTTGTCCGACCCCGTGCCGTGTCGGTGATTGAAAAAGGGCCCGCGCCCTTGTGAGCTGGGTGTTCTTCGGGCAACCAGACCAGCAAGGAACGCGGGCA
>Ga0255338_1001129_pt1 | contig 56319 bp, 48 predicted proteins | sample MeOH1_35cm_T4_19_FD_203715 | JGI IMG/M metagenome (GOLD analysis project Ga0255338, IMG submission 203715) | Sandy soil microbial communities from University of British Columbia, Vancouver, Canada - MeOH1_35cm_T4_195 | ecosystem: Engineered > Artificial ecosystem > Sand microcosm > Unclassified ... | reverse complement strand
CGCCGTGCCCCCCCGTTGCGTCCGAGGAAGTGTGGGGTAGAGCACCCACTTGCTCGGACGTTGCAGGGTGGGGAGGTGTTGCGTCCGAGGAAGTGTGGGGTAGAGCACCCACTTGCTCGGACGTTGCGGTGGCGATCGCGGCGGCGACCGGGTGCTCCGACAGGCGCTCGACCGCGGCCGCCCACGTCAGCACCTCGTCGGCCTGCTCGCCCGGGGCGGGCACCACGTCCACCAGCGCCATCCGACCCTCGGTGACCGTGCCCGTCTTGTCGAGCACCACGGTGTCGGCGGTGCGGGTGCGCTCGAGGACCTCGGGCCCCGAGATCAGCACGCCGAGCTGGGCGCCGCGGCCCGTGCCCACCAGCAGCGCCGTGGGCGTCGCCAGGCCGAGCGCGCAGGGACAGGCGATGATCATCACGGCGACCGCCGCGGTGAACGCCGACTGCACGCCGTTCCCGGTCGACAGCCAGACGATCAGCGTCGCGAGCGCCAGCACCAGGACCACCGGCACGAACACCGCCGAGATCCGGTCCGCGAGCCGCTGCACCGGTGCCTTGCCGGTCTGCGCGGCCGCGACCAGCCGTCCGATCTGCGCCAGCCGCGTCTCCTCACCGACGCGCGTCGCGCGCACGACGAGGTGACCCGAGGTGCTGACCGTCGCACCGGTCACCTCGTCGCCCGGGGCGACGTCGACCGGCACGGGCTCCCCGGTGAGCAGCGAGGTGTCGACCGCCGCCGTGCCGGCGACCACCACGCCGTCCGTGGCGATCTTCTCGCCGGCCCGCACCGCGAACTCGTCGCCCACCTGGAGGCGGGCGACGGGCACGCGCGTCTCCACGCCGTCCACCAGCAGCGCGACGTCCTTGGCGCCCAGGTCGAGCAGCGCCCGCAGGGCGTCACCGGCCCGCCGCCGCGCGCGGTGCTCCGCGTACCGGCCCGCGAGCAGGAACGTGGTCACCACGGCCGCGACCTCGAAGTACAGCTCGGGCATCGTCATGCCGTGCTCGGCGCGCGCGGGGATCAGCGTCGGCGTCATCCGCAGCCCGAGCTCGCCGGCACCGCCGGCGAGCAGCGCCCACAGCGACCAGCTGGTCGCCGCGATGATGCCGAGCGAGACGAGCGTGTCCATGGTGGAGCCGCCGTGCCGGGCGGCGCGCGCGGCGGCGCGGTGGAACGGCAGCGCCGCCCACGTCGACACCGGCAGCGTCAGCACCGCCACCACCCACTGCCACCCGCGGAACTGCAGCGCGGGGATCATCGAGACCAGCAGCACCGGCACCGTGAGGATCGCCGCGCCCACCAGGCGCCGGCGCAGGTCCGCACCGCGGCGGTCGCTCGGGGCCGAGGTGTCCTCCTCCTCGGCGTGCTCCGCCCCGGCATGGGTCATGCCGGACAGGGCCATGTCCTCCAGAGAGTGGCCCGTGTGCTCGCCGTCGGCGGGCCGCGTGCCGTCACCGGCGCCGGACGGCGCCGGGCCGTTGGCACCACCGGGCCGCGCGGGCTCGTCCTGCGCCGCGGAACTCGCGGGCTGGGACCCGGCGTGCGCCGCGGACCCGGCGTGCGCCGTCGCGGCGGAGCCCGACGACCGCACCACGCGGGCGTCGTACCCGGCGGCGCGCACGGCGGCGACCAACGCGTCGTCGCCCGCGGACGGCGACCCGTCCGGCGGCAGCGCGACGAGCACGTGCGCCGACTCCAGCGCCAGGTTGACGGTCGCCTGCACGCCGGGCACCCGGTTGAGCTTCTTCTCCACGCGCGCCACGCAGGACGCGCACGTCATCCCCTCGACGGCGAGGTCGATCTCGCGCACGTCGGAACTCACGATGTCCTTCTCTCGAGGATCGTCACGGGAGGCCGGCCCGGCGGCCCCGTCCGCGCGGGACGGGGCGCGGGGCGCGGTCCGGCTGGGTGCGGCTGCTAGAGCAGCGAGCGCTGGGGGGTCAGGGCGTAGCCGGCCTCGACGACGGCCGCGGACACGGCGTTCTCGTCGAGCGGCGCGTCGGACGTGACGGTCACCGGGCTGGACCCGCCGACGACGAGCTCGATGCTCACGTCGCGCACGCCGGGCAGCGCGGAGATCTCCGACGTGACGTGCTGCACGCAGTGCCCGCAGGTCATCCCGTCGACGGAGTAGGTGGCGGTGGTCATGGATGGGCTCCTCGTGGTGGTCGGCTAGCTGCGGACGAGGCGGGCGATGGCTTCGCTGGCCTCACGGACCTTCTCGGCCCCCTCGTGGGGGTCGCGGCGGGCGGCGTCGACGACGCAGTGCCCGAGGTGGTCCTCGACCAGGCCGATGCTGACGGCCTGGAGTGCCTTGGTGACGGCGGCGATCTGCGTGAGGACGTCGATGCAGTACACGTCCTCGTCGACCATGCGCGCGATGCCGCGCACCTGGCCCTCGATCCGTTTCAGGCGCTTGAGGTAGGCGTCCTTGTCGGCTGTGTACCCGTGCATGGCGACGAGTATACCCCTGTGGGGTATGGCCAAGCCACGGTGGGGGCCCTGGCCCGTGTCAGGCCCGGCAGACCCGCAGGGTGACCACCTGGAAGGGGCGCAGCTCCAGCCCCCAGCGGGTGCCGCGGCCGGCCTCGGCGCGGCTGTCGTCGGCGCTCGCGCTGCTCTCGTCCTCCCCGTCCCCCGACGAGCGCAGGACCCGCGGCATCTCGACGGGACGCTCGTGCAGGTCCACCTCCTGCACCGACGCGACGGGGAACCCGAACGACAGCCGCGCCCGCGCCCGCGACCCGTGCGCCTCGTACACCCGCACGACGACGTCGTCGCTACGGTCCTCGGCCAGCTTGACCGCCTCGACCACGGCCGCTGGGTGGTCCAGCACGACGAGCGGCGCGACGCCGTGGGCACCGCGCAGGTGCCGCGGCGGGAGGTTGAGCCGGTAGCCCTCGGCCACGGCGTCCGCGATGGTCGCGCCCGGGACCAGGGCGAATGTGAACCGGTGGACGCCCTGGTCGGCGTCCGGGTCGGGGTAGCGCGGCGCGCGCAGCAGCGACAGCCGCACCAGGGTGGTGGTGCCGCCGTCGTCGCGCGTGGTGCGCGACACGTCGTGGCCGTACACCGAGTCGTTGGCGACGGCCACCCCGTACCCGACCTCGCCGACGTGCACCCACCGATGGGCCACCGTCTCGAACCGCGCGGCGTCCCACGACGTGTTGGCGTGCGTGGGCCGGTGCACATGGCCGAACTGGATCTCGCTGGTGGCGCGCTCGGCGTGCACGTCGAGCGGGACCGACCACTTGAGCAGCTTGTGGTCCTCGTGCCAGTCCACCTCGGTCTCGATGAGCACGCGCGGCTCGTCGGGCGCCAGCGACAGGCGCTGCGTGATGCGCGACGAGCGGTACGTGCGCACCACGCGCACGGTGTCGCCGTCGCGCGTGACCTCGTCGGCGTCGACCAGCGCGGTGCCGACGCGGCGGTAGGCGGCGTCGATGTCCCAGGCGTCCCACCGGTTGGGGACGTCGCGGAACACCTCGAGGAGGTTGCCGGGGCGGTGGGGGGCCAGCACCTCGCGCCCGGCGGCGAGGTCGACCACGGAGGTCAGCAGCCCGCGCTCGTCGACGCTGACGCGCAGGTGCGCGTTCTCCAGCACCAACACCACCCCCGCTGCGTCCGAGGAAGTGTGGGGTAGAGGCCCCACTTCCTCGGACGTTACGGAGGGGGAGGGAGGGGAGGGGGAGGGAGGGGAGGGGACGGTGGCCGGGGCCGGGGCCGGCGCGATGGCGGCGATCGACAGGCCGGGGGTGCCGGCGACCGCGTACGGGCCGGCGTTGGCCGCGAGCAGCCGGTCACCCGGCCCGACGAGGGAGGACAGCGACGCGGTGATCAGCCGCTCCAGCGACGCCGACACCTCGGCGTACCAGCGCTCCGCCTCGCGGTGCACCCACGCGATCGACGAGCCCGGCAGGATGTCGTGGAACTGCCCCAGCAGCACAAGCTGCCACAGCCGGTCCAGCTCGTCGTACGGGTAGGGCACGCCGTGGTGCACGGCGGCGGCGGTGGCCCACAGCTCGGCCTCGCGCAACAGCCCCTCGCACCGCCGGTTGCCCTGCTTGGTGCGCGCCTGGCTGGTGTAGGTGCCGCGATGGAGCTCCAGGTAGAGCTCACCGGACCACACCGGCGGGTCCGGGTACTCGTCGGCGGCCGCCTCGAAGAACTCCAGGGGCGACGCCAGCCGCACGGCCGGGGAGCCCTCCAGCGACGCGGTGCGGACCGCGGCGGCCAGCATCTGACTCGTCGGGCCGCCGCCTCCGTCGCCGTAGCCGAACGGGACCAGCGCCACCGAGCTGCCCTGCTTGTCGGCGAGCTGCCGCTCGGAGCGGGCCAGCTCCGCGGCCGTCAGCTCCGCCTCGTAGGTGTCCGCGGGCGGGAAGTGCGTGTACACCCGGGTGCCGTCCATGCCCTCCCACCAGAAGGTGTGGTGCGGGAAGCGGTTGGTCTCGTTCCAGGAGAGCTTCTGGGTGAGGAAGTAGCGCACGCCCGCCAGCCGCAGCAGCTGCGGCAGCGCCGCGGAGTACCCGAAGGAGTCCGGAAGCCACCCCACCGGCTGGTCCACCCCGAACCGCTCGCGGAAGTACCGCCCGCCGACGACGAGCTGGCGGGCCAGCGACTCGCCGCCGGGCAGGTTGGTGTCCGCCTCCACCCACATCCCGCCCACCGGCACGAACCGTCCCTCGGCCACCCGCGCCCGCAGCCGCCCGAACAGCTCCGGCTGGGACTGCTCGAGCCACTGGTACTGCTGCGCCGACGACGCCGCGAACACGAAGCCGGGGTGGGAGTCCATGAGGTCGAGCGCGTTGGCGAAGGTGCGCGCCACCTTGCGGACCGTCTCGCGGGCCGGCCACAGCCACGCGGAGTCGATGTGGGCGTGGCCCACCGCGAACACCTGGTGCGCGGTGGCGCTCGCGGGTGCGGCGAGCACGTCCGCCAGCTCGGCACGGCCGGCGGCGGCGGTGCCGGCCACGTCGTCGGGGTCCACCGCGTCGAGCGCCCGGTTGAGGGCTGCGACGATCCGGGCGCGCCGAGTCGCCGAGTCCGGCAGCTCCTGGACCAGCCCCTCCAGGGCGGCCAGGTCGGCGACGAGCTCGACGACCTCCTCGTCGAGCAGCGCCAGACTCACCTCGCCCAGGCGGTACAGCGGCGCGGTCCCCGCGGTGTCGAGGCTGCCCAGCGGCGTGGGCCGGAAGGTCCACCCCCCGCTCACGTCGGGGTTGCCGGCCGCCTCGACGTACAGGTCGACGAGGGCCCCCGCGCTCTGTGGCGCGCGCACCGCGCGGTTGCGCGGCTGCACCGCCTTGAGCACCACGCCGTCGGCCCCGTAGACCAGGCCCTCGCACTCGAAGCCGTCCTGCCTGCCGGTGAACCCCAGGTCGACGACGACCTCCACGCGGGTGCCCGCCTGCGGCCAGTGCGCCGGCACCGCCCCCATGACATGGAACCACTCCGTGCCCCACGGCCGGCCCCATGCGTCGCCCGGGCCCACGGGCGTGAACTGCTGCGCCACCGCCTGCGCGAACGGCACCGGCTCCCCGGGGGCCACCCAGCGCTCCAGCGTCAGCGGCGTGCGGGCGCGGTAGGTGGCGGGGACGAGGTGGTCGCGCAGGGTGCGCCGGACGCGCGCCAGGACGTGGGCGGTGTCGTCGTGCACGGACGCAAACTACGCGCCCCGCGGGCGACCGTCTCCTGGCGGTGCCCGCCGGCACCGCGGACGGGGTAGCCCTTCTGTCGCGGTAACTTCCCCCCATGGCGGACGCCCCCCCACCCCTCATCCGGCGCTGGGCCGACCGGGTCGGGTACGCGCCTCTGCACCGTGCGGCCCACCGGGCGGACGTCCGACCGTGACGACGTGGGACCTGCTGATCGGCGGCTACACGCGCGACGAGTCCGACATTGCGGAGCCCGTCGGGAACGTGCCGGAAACGGCTCGCACGGCGGTGCTCGACGACGGCGGTCGGCTGACCGACACCGGCCGGCTCCTGAGCGGGGTCAACCCGAGCTGGATCGCGTGGCACCCGGGCGGCACGGTCGCGTACGCCTGCGACGAGGACTTCACCGCAGGCGCGACCGGATCGGTGGCTGCGTGGGAGCTCGGGGCGACCGAGCCGGTGCGGGTGGTGAGCTCGGGGGGACACGCCCCGTGCCACGTCGCCGTCGTCCCGGACGGTGACGGGCTGGCGCTGGTGCTGTCGCACTACGTCGGAGGCCAGGTGAGTGTGGTGCCGCTGGACGCCGCCGGGCGCCCGGACGAGGCGCCCAGCGATGTCGTGGTCCACAGCGGGGCGGCCTTCGTCCACCCGGAGCAGGAGGCGCCCCACCCGCACCAGGCGATGTTCGACCCGGCCTCCGGCCTGGTCTGGGTCAGTGACCTGGGACAGGACCGCCTCGTGGGGTACCGCCTGCGCGGCGGCGTCCTGATGGAGGTGGCCGAGCTGGTGACCCCGCCCGGCTTCGGCCCCCGGCACGCCGCGCTCCACCCTGGGGGGAACCACCTGGCGTTGGTCGGCGAGCTGGCCAACGAGGTGCTCCTCTGCCGTCGTGGGCAGCAGGGCGGCTGGCAGGAGGTGTCGCGCCGGTCCACCCTTCCGCTCGGCTGGTCAGGGCGTAGTGACGCCGCGGCCCTGGTGTGGAGCCCCGACGGCGCGCATCTCTACGCCTCCAACCGCGGCCACGACTCGGTCGCGGTGTGGGCGTTCGACGAGGGAGCCCTGGCCCTCATCGGGCACAGCCCCGCCGGCGCGGCGCCCCGCGACTTCTGCCTGGCTCCCGACGGCCGGTGGGCCCTGAGCGCCGCCCAGGGCGAGCACCGCGTGATCGCCTTCCCGGTGCGGGGCGACGGGCTGCTCGGCGCGGAGGTCGGCAGCATCGCGTGCCGGTATCCCTCGCGGGTGGCCGTGCGCGGGCGCTGATGCCCCCGACGGAGCGGTGACGGCCGAGCTCGGTGCGCTACGCGCCCACCCACCGCTCGACGAGGGCGTGGGTCCCGCGACCGGGCGTGGCGGCCGGGCCGGGCGACCAGGTGGCGGGCACCACCTGGTTGGTGCGCAGGTCCGCCAGCTCCGCCGCGTACACCACCGACTCGTACACCCCTGCCTCGGCGCGGTGCAGGCCCAGCCGCTCGGCGCGCGGCAGGTCGTCGCCCAGGTGCGAGATGCGCGCGACGACGTAGCGCTGCGTGTCCTGCCACTGGTCGACCACCCGCACCGCCAGCCCGTTCCAGCGCGCGGTCAGGTCGAGCTCGAACAGCTCGCTCACCGCCTCGCGCGGCACGCGCCGGTACCACCGGCCGGCGGGCGACTGCTCGAAGCCCGCGACCGCCAGCGGCGGGTTGGCCAGCGCGAGCACCACGGTGGTGCCGCCGTCCACCACGTCCGCCTCCAGGTAGGCGCCGTGCCACTTGGCCACGGGGCCCACGCAGCGTGACAGCGACGCCATCGGCGGGCGCTGGGAGTGGTGCCCGACGCGGCTCCAGCCGGTGCCGATGTCGCCGTAGCGCGCCAGCGTGTGGCTGGACCCGTCCGGGTAGATGCGCACCAGCTCCGTGTCCGGGGGGATGCGGGAGTGGCGCAGCCACCACAGCGGCACGATGTAGCCGGGCACGTCGCGGTACTGCAGCTGGGGCGCGGACCAGAAGCGCAGCACGTCGATGTACGGGTCGTCCCGGCGGAAGGGCGAGCCCGGGTAGCCCAGGCCGTGCACCTCGAACAGCTGCGCCGGGGTGGTGGCGAACGCGACGTCCGCGGCCCGCACCACGTAGCCGGCAACCCGGTCGTAACCCAGCGTCAGGTGGGCGCGCGAGAGGTCCGGCGTGACCGCCTTCTGCATGAGGATCACGGGGTGCCCCACCGAATCGGAGGAACCGGAGGTACCGGACGGAACGGACTGATCCTGCCCGTCGGCCGGGGCCGGTGTCCAGGGACGCGGGAGCACCCGGGACCGCCCGCCGGGCGGTCACCCGAACGCCCCTAGTGCAGGTGGTCGACGAGGTCCGCGGCCAGCCCGGTGTACGTCCCCGGCGTCAGCGCGGACAGCCGCGCGGCCAGCTCGTCGGGCAGTCCGAGCGACGCGATGAACCCGCGCATGTCCTGAGCCGTCAGGCGCCGCCCGCGGGTCAGCTCCTTGAGCCGCTCGTAGGGGTTCTCCATGCCCTCGACGCCGGCCGCGGCGGCGGCCCGCATCGCCGACTGCACCGGCTCCGCCAGCACCTCCCAGTTGTCGTCGAGCTCGCGCGCCAGCAGGTCGCGGTCCACGGCGAGCGCCGCCAGGCCGCGGCGCAGGTTGTCGATCGCCAGCAGGCTGTGCCCGAACGCCGGGCCGACGTTGCGCTGCGTGGTGGAGTCGGTGAGGTCGCGCTGGAGCCGGCTGGTCACCAGGGTGGCCGCGAGCACGTCGAAGAGGCCCGACGAGATCTCCAGGTTGGCCTCGGCGTTCTCGAACCGGATCGGGTTGACCTTGTGGGGCATCGTCGACGAGCCGGTGGCGCCCGGGACCGGGATCTGGACGAAGACGCCGCGGCTGATGTACGTCCAGGCGTCCGTCGCGAGGTTGTGCGCGATCCGGTTGAAGCGCGCGACGTCCGCGTACAGCTCGGACTGCCAGTCGTGCGACTCGATCTGCGTCGTCAGCGGGTTCCACGTCAGGCCCAGGTGCTCGACGAACTCGCGGCTGACGCGCTGCCAGTCGGCCCCCGGCACCGCCGCGAGGTGGGCGCCGTACGTGCCGGTGGCGCCGTTGAGCTTGCCGAGCACCTCGTCGGCCGCGATGCGCCGCAGCTGGCGCCGCAGCCGGTGCACCGTCACCGCCAGCTCCTTGCCCAGCGTGGTCGGCGTCGCGGGCTGCCCGTGCGTCAGGGACAGCATCGGCACGGCGCGGTGCTCGTCGGCCAGGGCGGCCAGCTGGTCGGCGAGGGCGGTCGCCGCGGGCAGCCAGACGTCGCGCAGCGCGCCGCGCACCATGAGCGCGTAGGACAGGTTGTTGACGTCCTCGCTGGTCAGCGCGAAGTGCACCAGCTCGCCGACCGCCGGCAGCACGGTGGCGTCCCCCAGGGCGGCGGGCGCGGCGGTCAGGCGCCGCTTGAGGAAGTACTCGACCGCCTTGACGTCGTGCACCGTGGTCCGCTCGATGTCGCCGAGCTCCGCGATCTCGTCGGGCCCGAACGTCTCCGGCACCGCGCGCAGGTAGGCCTCGTCGGCCTCGTCGAGCGCGGGGGCGCCGGGGACCACACCGCCGCGCGAGAGGTGGACGAGCCACTCGACCTCGACCGTGATCCGGGCGCGGTTGAGCGCCGCCTCGGACAGATGGTCGACGAGCGGGGCGACGGCCGGCCGGTAGCGCCCGTCGAGCGGGCCGAGCGCGATGGGGGGGACGACGTCGGCGAGGCGCACGGGCATGCGCCCAGTGTCCCAGAACGGCCGTCCCGCGACCTCAGGCCCTGGCGCGGGACGCCCGCGGAGTGGTCCGCTGGGGCCATGGGGGAAAGGAAGGACGTGCCGCGCGGCGCGCGGATCTTCGGGTACCTGGTTGCGGCCCTGCTCAACCTGGCGATGCTGTGGATCGCCTGGCACGTGCTCGACTGGGGCTGGCTGCCGTTCCTCACCGGCGGGTGGCGCGAGGTGCTGCCGGTGCTGACGCTCTCGCTCGGGGCCACCGTCGCGGTGAACCTCGGGTACGTCGTCCACGACCCGCCGTGGCTGCGGTCGGCGGCCGGGATCGTGCTGCTGGTGCTCAGCGTCGCGGTGACGGTGCAGCTGCTGCGGGTGTTCCCGTTCCTCCTGTCGGGGTACGAGTTCCCGTGGGACACGGTGGCGCGCGTGGTGCTGCTGGTGGCGCTGGTGGGGACGCTCATCGCGATCGTCGTCGAGATCGTCAAGCTGGTGCGGCTGGCCGAGCGGCCGCGGGCCGCGGTGCCACCGGCGGCGTAGCCCCGCGGCCCCCCGCCGGCGTAGCCCCGCACCGTCCCGCCGGCGTCCAGGTGGCACGGCGCGCGGCCTCGCGGCACGACGAGCCGCCCACAGCCCGTGCCGCGGCGGTGACGGGCGTGCACGCCCGTCCGAAGGCCCGGGCTGGCGGTGGCGGCGTCCCTACCGTCCGGCCGTGCCTGCTCACCTCCCGCCCGGTCCGGTCACCCTCGACGTGCTCGGCCGCGCGGTCGCCGCGCCGCCGTTCGACGCGCATCGCCTCGACCAGGTCGGAGCGCGCACGGCGGCGGCCGTCGGTGACGCGGGCACGGCGCTGGCGGCGGTCGCCGCGAGCCGCGGCGTGCTCTGGGACTCCGCGGCGGGTGACGGGTACCGCGCCGGCATCGACGAGACGCTCGGCCGGCTGCGGTCGCTCCGGGACACCCTGACGGGCATCCTCGACGAGGCGCAGGCGCTCGCCCGTCGCACGTGGACGTGCGCGCCGGGCGCCGCGCCGATGACGTACGTCGCGGGGAACTGGCCACAGGTGTCCCGGCGGGCACGCTTCGTCGTGGCACCCACGGGAGGCGGCGTCGCGATGAGGGTGGGCGGCGCGAGCTCCACCTGCGTCGACCCCGAGACGCTCGCCCAGGCGGCGGTGCTGCTCGGCGACGCCGCGGCGGCGCTCGACGATGCGCAACGCTGCCTCGCCTGGTACACGGGATGGTCCGCTCCCTTCCGAGCCCCCGACGAGGTCGATCGCATCTGCGGCAAGGTGGGCGGGCTCGCGTTGGGACCCCTGGCGCCGCGCCACCGGGCCGACGACGTCCGCGAGCTGGCCGGCGCGGTGCAGGGCGCCGCGCAGCGCTACGTCGACGGGGAGACGCGGGCGCAGGGGTGGACCCGCGCCCTCGGCTCCCTGACCGGCTGGGTGGTCGGCGAGAACCCGTTGCTCTCCCTCGTCGTCCTCGGCGGCGCGGCGCGCGCGGGCATCGGTGCCGGCCTCATGGTCGGGGTGGCCTCCGCGATCGACCCCGAGGGCACCCGGAAGGTCCTGGGCCGGCTCGGCGGCCTGGTGGTGTCCACCGGCGCGGTCGACCCGCTGGTCAGCGGGGCCGCCGCGTCGTTGCGCGCCGCCCGGCTCGGACCGCAGCTTCCGACGCTGCGGCCCGTGCAGGAGGTCTCGCGGTGGTTCACACTGGCCCTGGCCTCGCTCTCGGGTCGGGTGGTCGTCGTCCCGGTGGTCGACCCGGTGCGGGCCCCGGTTGCCGTCGGGTTCGGTGGGGCCCTGGACCTGGTCGCGCGCTCCTACGACCACGGCACCGGGGACTCCCCTCCCGGCACGGTGACCGTGCAGCGGATCGACCATCCGGACGGGTCGCGGTCCTGGGTGGTGGCGATCCCCGGCACGGAGGCGTTGATCGGCGAGGAGGTCCCGTTCGACGGGGTGTCCGACGTGCAGCTCGCCGCCGGTGTCGCCGAGACGCTCACGCCCGCGGTGATGACGGCGATGGAGCGGGCCGGGATCCCGGCCGACGAGCCCGTGGTGCTCGCCGGCCACAGCCTGGGCGGGATGGTCGCGACCTCGGTGGCCTGGGCGGCGGCCGGCCGGTTCCAGGTCGCGGGGCTGATCACGGCGGGCTCGCCCACCATCCCCCGGGGGTTTCCGCCCGGGGTTCCGGCGATCCGCTTCGAGCACGACGAGGACGCGGTCCCGCACGCCGACGACGTGCCGACGGGGGCCGGCGGCGACGTCAGCGTGGTGCGGCGTTCGCTGGGCGACATCTGGCCGGCTCACGACGTGGCGGAGTACCGATCGACCGCCGCGCAGACGGACGCGGACCTCGTGGCGAAGCCCCGGCCCGAGCTCGAGGCGGTGACGGCGTTGCTCGGCAGCGAGGACGCGACGGCGACGACCACCCGGTACCAGCTGGTCCGGCAGCCCGGGACTGCGGACCCCGAACCGGGCACCGGCACCGGTGGCGGTGGTTGGTGATCGGCCCGCCGCGGGCGTCAGTGCCGGCGGTCCCGCCGTCCGATGAGCAGCGACATGACGAACGACGCCACCGAGACCACCAGCGCGGCCAGCACGGCGCTGACGAAGCCGTCCAGCCGCAGGCCCCAGGTGGTGTGCCCGGTGATCCAGGCGACCAGCATCAGCAGGAACGCGTTGACCACCAGCGTGAACAGCCCCAGCGTCACGATGTAGAGCGGCAGCGCCACCACCTTGAGCACCGGTTTGATCAGCGCGTTGACCAGCCCGACGATCGCTCCGACCAGCAGGAAGACGCCGATCCGGGTCCAGTCGGGGGACTGGTTCGGGTCGCCGCCCAGCATCTGTGCCCCCGGGACGAGCAACGTCGCGAGCCACAGCGCGACGCCGTTGATGATGACGCGCAGCAGGAAGCCCATGGCGCCGATCCTGCCAGCACCGGGCCGGTTCCGCGGGCGGGACGGCCCGGCCCCGTCCGCGGGCCCGGTGGCATGCTGGGCGCCGTGACGCGCGTCCCCACCCGCCGGGCTCTGGCCGACCTGCCGCCCTACGTTCCCGGGGCCCGCGTCCCGGTGGGAGCCGCGGCGTTCAAGCTGTCGAGCAACGAGAACCCGTACCCGCCGCTGCCGTCGGTGATGGCGGCGCTCGCGGACGGCGGCGTGGACGTCAACCGGTACCCGGACATGTACGCCACCGAGCTGGTCGAGGCGATCGCCTCGCACCTGGGCGTCGGCACGGACGCCGTGGTGGCCGGTGGCGGCTCGGTCGCGGTGCTGGGCCACATCCTCTCGGCGGTGTGCGAGGCGGGCGACGAGGTGGTCTTCCCGTGGCGCTCGTTCGAGGCCTACCCCATCTACGTCACCGTCGCCGGGGCGGTCGGCGTGCGCGTCCCGGTGTCGGGCGACGGCCGGCTGGACCTGCCTGGGCTCGCCGCCGCGGTGACCGAGCGCACACGTGTGGTGCTCGTCTGCACGCCGAACAACCCCACCGGCCCTGCGGTGCACGCCGCCGAGCTGGCGGCGTTCCTCGCGGCGGTCCCGCAGGACGTCCTCGTCGTGCTCGACGAGGCCTACGTCGAGTTCGTCCGGGACCCGGAGGCGGCGGACGGCGTGGCCGTCTTCGCGCAGCACCACAACGTGGTGCTGCTGCGCACGTTCTCCAAGGCCTACGGGCTGGCGGGTCTCCGCGTGGGCTACGCCGTGGCCCGGCCCCACCTCGCGTCGGCGATCCGCGCGGTGTCCACCCCCTTCGGCGTCTCGAACGTCGCCCAGCTCGCGGCGGTCGCCTCGCTGCGCGCGCAGGACGAGATGGCGACGCGCGTCGCCGCGCTGGTGACCGAGCGCGGCCGCATGCTCGCCGGGCTGCGCGCCCAGGGCTGGGACGTGCCGGACAGCCAGGCGAACTTCGTCTGGCTCGGTGTGGGCGAGCACGCGACGGCGTTCGCGGAGCGGTGCGCGCGTGCCGGGGTGCTGGTGCGGCCCTTCGCCGGCGACGGCGTGCGCGTGAGCGTGGGCGAGCGCGAGGCCACCGACCTGTTCCTCGAGGTCGCCGCCAGGTCGCGGGACCTGTCCGCGCGCTGACCTCGCGGGCGGCGCGGGCCGCGGCCTGTGGGGTCCGACAAACGCGACGCCCACGGATTGTCGTCCGCATCGCCCTACAACCTACGGGACCGTAGCCTACGCTGGCGTAGGTTCGTCGCCTCGGCCCGAAGGAGCACCCGTGCCCGAGTCCCCCCGCGGTCCCCTCTCGGAGGAGGACCTCGTCCGCCTGCTCACCCCCGCCGGCGAACGGGTCGCGGACTCGGCGTACGACGAGTGGACGGCGGCGCTCGACGCCGACCGCCTGCGCACGATGTACCGCGACATGGTGCTGGTGCGCCGCTTCGACGCCGAGGCGACGGCCCTGCAACGGCAGGGCGAGCTGGGCTTGTGGGTGCCCTCGCTGGGCCAGGAGGGCGCCCAGGTGGGCAGCGCGCACGCGCTGGTGGCGCAGGACTTCGTGTTCCCCTCCTACCGCGAGCACGGCGTGGCGCAGGTGCGCGGCGTGGACGCGCTCGAGCTGCTCGCGATGTTCCGCGGCGTGGACCATGGCGGCTGGGACGCCGTCGCGCTCGGCATGCAGGGCTACACGGTGGTGGTCGGCGCCCAGCCGCTGCACGCGGTCGGCTACGCGATGGGCGTGCAGCGCGACGGGCTCGTCGGGACCGGTGACTCCGCGCGGGACACCGCGGTGATCACCTACTTCGGCGACGGCGCCACCTCCCAGGGCGACATCCACGAGGCGATGGTGTTCGCGGCCGTCAACGCCGCCCCCGTGGTGTTCTTCTGCCAGAACAACCAGTGGGCGATCAGCGAGCCCACCACGCGGCAGGCCGCGGCCCCGATCGCCGACCGCGCCACGGGCTACGGCATCCCGTCGGTGCGGGTGGACGGCAACGACGCGCTGGCGAGCTACGCGGTGACCGCGGCCGCGCTGCACCGCGCGCGGACCGGCGGCGGGCCGACGTTCGTCGAGGCTCTCACCTACCGCATGGGCGCGCACACCACGTCCGACGACCCGACGCGCTACCGCGACCGGGAGCAGGAGGAGTTCTGGCGGCGGCGCGACCCCGTCGACCGGCTGCGCGCGTACCTGGAGCGCGCCGGCGAGCTGCCGGAGGTGTTCGAGGCCGAGCTGGCCGACGAGGCCGACGCGCTGGGCGAGCGCGTGCGCACGGGGACGCGCGCGATGGGCCGGCCCGACGCCTCGGCGATGTTCGATCACGTCTACGCGACCCCGCACGGGGTGGTCGACGCCGAGCGGGAGTGGTTCGCCGGCTACCAGGCCTCGTTCGAGGCCCCGACGACGGGAGGTACGCGATGACCGCGACGCAGGAGCGCACGGCACCCGCGCCGGTCGGCGTGCAGCGGCTGACGCTCGCCAAGGCGATCACCGCCGGGCTTCGTCGTGCGATGTCCGACGACCCCCGCGTGCTGGTGATGGGCGAGGACGTCGGCCGGCTGGGCGGAGTGTTCCGGGTCACCGACGGGCTGCAGGCGGAGTTCGGCGAGCAGCGGGTGGTCGACACCCCGCTGGCCGAGTCGGGGATCGTCGGAACGGCGATCGGGCTGGCGCTGCGCGGTTACCGGCCCGTGGTGGAGATCCAGTTCGACGGCTTCGTCTTCCCCGCGTTCGACCAGATCACCACGCAGCTGGCCAAGCTGCACTACCGCTCCCGCGGGCGGATGACCGTGCCGGTGGTGGTGCGCATCCCGTTCGCGGGCGGGATCGGCGCGGTGGAGCACCACAGCGAGTCGCCCGAGGTGCTGTTCGCCCACACGGCCGGGCTGCGCGTCGTCTCGCCGTCGTCGCCCGCCCAGGCCTACACGATGATCCGGGCCGCGGCGGCGTCGCCGGACCCGGTGCTGTTCTTCGAGCCGAAGGCGCGCTACTGGGACAAGGGCGACGTCGACCTGTCCGCGGCCGACGAGCCCGGGGTTCTCGACTCGGCGCGCGTGGTGCGCGCCGGGACGGACCTCACCCTCGTCGCCTACGGCCCCACGGTCGCCACCGCCCTGGCGGCCGCCGACGCCGCGGCCGGCTCCGGCACCTCGGTCGAGGTGGTGGACCTGCGCGCGCTGTCGCCGCTGGACACCGCGACGGTCGCCGCCTCGGTGCGCAGGACGCGCCGCTGCGTCGTCGTGCACGAGGCCCCCGTGCTCTACGGGACGGGCGCCGAGGTCGCGGCGCGGATCACCGAGGAGTGCTTCTTCCACCTCGAGGCGCCGGTGCTGCGCGTCGGCGGGTTCCACGCGCCGTACCCGCCCGCGAAGCTCGAGCACGAGTACCTGCCGAGCCTCGACCGGGTGCTCGAGGCCGTCGACCGCGCGATGGGGTTCTGATGCCGGTGTTCCAGCAGTTCGCCCTCCCCGACGCCGGCGAGGGGCTGACCGAGGCGGAGATCGTCGAGTGGCACGTCGCCGCCGGCGACACGGTGGCCGTCAACCAGGTGCTCGTCGAGATCGAGACGGCGAAGTCGCTGGTGGAGCTGCCCTGCCCGTGGCAGGGCGTGGTGACGCGGCTGCTCGTCGAGCCCGGGGTGACCGTCCCGGTGGGCACGCCCATCGTCGAGATCGACACCGACCCCACGGGCCCCGCCACTCCCACCCCCTCCCCCGCAACGTCCGAGCAAGTGCGGGCTATAGCCCCCACTTCCTCGGACGCAACGGACGGTGGGGCCGCAACGTCCGAGCAAGTGGGGGGTAGAGGCCCCACTTCCTCGGACGCAACGGAGGGGGCGGACGCGACGGGGGGTGGAGCGCCCGGCGGCGCCCGGCAGGGTGAGGGCGGCGGGGCCGTGCTCGTCGGGTATGGGGTCGCTTCGGGGGCGACGAGCCCGCGGCGGCGCGCCTCGTCGGGCGGGCCCGTGGCACCGCCGACCACCGCCGGCGCGCGGGGGCACGCGCTGGCCAAGCCCCCGGTGCGCAAGCTGGCGCGCGACCTGGGCCTGGACCTCGACGTGGTCGCCGGGACCGGGCCCGGCGGCATCGTCACGCGCGAGGACGTGCTGGAGCAGTCGGCACGCGCCCAGGGGCGCGAGCTGGCCACCTACCCCGGCGACGAAGCGTCCTGGCTGGCCAGCGGGACGGTCAGCGCCGACGGCCGCCAGACCCGCGTGCCGGTGCGCTCCGTGCGCAAGCGCACGGCCGAGGCGATGGTCGCGAGCGCGTTCACCGCGCCGCACGTCACGGTGTTCCACACGGTCGACGTCACGCGCACCATGAAGCTCGTCGAGCACCTGCGGGCGGACCGCGAGTTCGCGGACGTGCGCGTGACCCCTCTGCTGATCGCGGCGAAGGCGCTGCTCCTCGCGGTGCGCCGGCACCCGGAGATCAACGCGTCATGGGACGAGGCGAACCAGGAGATCGTCTACAAGCACTACGTCAACCTCGGGATCGCCGCGGCGACGCCCCGCGGGCTGGTGGTGCCCAACGTCAAGGACGCGCACCGGCTGGGCCTCCTCCCGTTGGCGCAGGGGCTCGCCGAACTGACGGCCAACGCCCGCGCCGGCACGACGAGCCCGGCCCAGACCGCCGACGGGACGATCACCATCACCAACGTCGGGGTGTTCGGCATCGACACCGGTACGCCGATCCTCAACCCGGGCGAGGCGGCGATCCTCGCCTTCGGCGCGATCCGGCTCCAGCCGTGGGTGCACCGCGGCAAGATCAAGCCGCGGCACGTGACGCAGCTGGCGCTCTCGTTCGACCACCGGCTGGTGGACGGCGAGCTGGGCTCGCGGGTGCTCGCCGACGTCGCCGCCGTGCTCCAGGACCCCGCCCGCGGGCTCGTCTGGGGCTGACGGCGGGCCTCGCCCGGTGCTGACGCCGGCCGCCTGAGGGGGCGGGCAGGCGCGTGGCTGCAACGCTCCGCCGGGGACGGCGGGAGCGCTGCACGCGTCACGCCCCGGCGGCTCGCCGCTCCCGGACCAGCGCGACGATGCCGAGGACGATGGCCAGCGCCTCCGTGACGGCGCTGGTCCACTCGTGCACACCGGACCAGCGCGAGTGCACCTCGAACAGCCCCGACGGCAGCGTCGCCACGGTGAACGCGCCGAGCGTCGACAGACCGAAGCCGACCGCCGCCAGCAATGGCAGCCAGTGCCGCCAGACGAGGACCAGGACGCCGATGACGGGTCCGGCGACCGCGTTGAGCAGGAACGCGGGCCCGACGATGTCGACGTTGCGCATGCCGTCCCGCCAGAGCAGGAAGTGCACCACCCCGGACACGATGACGCAGAGGGCGACGACCACCCGCAGCGGCCACGCGGTGCGGCCCATGGCTCAGCCCGCCCCGGGAAGCACGAGGGCACCGTCGACGTGTACCTCGACGGGGACCAGCGGCGAGGGTGCCGGGCCGCTGACGTTCGCGCCGTCCAGGGAGTACACGGAGCCGTGGCAGGGGCACAGCAGCCGCCCGCCGTCCGGCGCGACGGTGCAGCCCTGGTGCGTGCAGATCGCCGAGAGCCCGACGATCCGACCGGCCTGCGCCTGGCTGAGGATGATCGGCTTGCCGTCCAGCTGGGCGGAGACGGCACCTCCCACCGGGATGTCCACGACCGCCGCGAGAGCGCCCGACGAGCCGCCGCCGGCGCCGCCGGGCGCGCCACCGCCGGCCGGCGTGGTCGTCGTGCCCCCGCCGCTGCGGGCCGGGGTGGAGCACGCCGCCAGGAGACCTGCCCCCGCGAGGATGCCGGCGCCCGCCAGCACCTGGCGCCGCGTGGGGCCGGTCGTACGGCCCCCCGGGGCCGCGGCGGGAGGGTCGGAGAGGATCGTCGTGCTCATGGCCACCTCCGCGATTGACGTGGGGCTCGACGCTAACCCCCCGATTCTTCGAGAACGAGGCGAGAGCGCTGTGAGTTCACCGCGAACTCCCGCGCACTACGGTGACGTCATGGCGCGCGGGGCCTGGGGCGGGCATGTGGCGGCGGTGCTGATCGGGGTGATGGCATCGTTCGCCCTGGTGGCGGGCCCGGCCGGGCCCGCCACCGCGCACGACTCCCTCACCGCCTCCGACCCGGCGGACGGAGCCACCGTCGAGGTCGCACCCGACCGCGTGACGCTGACGTTCACCGAACCGGCGCTGGAGCTGGGCACCCAGGTGCTGGTGACCGGGCCGGACGGCGTGACCGTCTCCGAGGGCCCGGTGGTGCTGGACGGCACCACGGTGACGCAGGCCCTGCTCGCGGAGCGGCCGGCGGGGGCCTACCGCGTCGACTGGCGCGTGACGTCGGAGGACGGGCACCCCGTCAGCGGCACCTTCACGTTCACGGCGAGCACGGGCGTTGCGCCCGAGCCGGACCCGACGCCGACGCCGGCCGTCCCGTCGCCGTCGCCGGCGGGCGCCGGGACGACGAGCTCCACACCCGCCCCGGAGCCGTCCGCCGATCCGACGGCCGCGGCCGCGGCCGCGGCCCGGCCCGGCGACGCGGCCGAACCGGCTCGCAGCACGGCGCGCGACGTCCTGCTTGCGGCAGTGGTGCTGGTGCTGGCCGGTGGCGTGCCCACCCTCGTCGCGGTGCGCCGCCGGGCCGGCCGGCGACAGCGCGTCGAGGGCTGAGCGGTGGCCGAGCAGCGGCTGCTCGTCGTCCGGCGCCTGCCCGGGGCGGGCGCGACCGGGGTGTCGGCGCTACTGGCGGCATCCGCGGTGGCCGCGGCGCTGGTCGGTGTCGCGTTCACCGGGGCGGCGGCCACGGTGCTGCTCGGCGACCCGGGCCCCGTGGTGCGCTGGGGCCTGCCGGTGGTGTCGGCGCTGACGCGCCTCGCGGCCGCGGCGACCGCCGGAGGCCTGGTGCTCACCGCCGCGGTGCTGCCGTGGCACCCGACGGAGCGCGGCGGGGCGGCGCCGACCGCCTGGACCGTCGGCGTCCGCGTCACGGCCGTCGCGGCCGGCCTGTGGACGCTGCTGGCCGTGACCGAGCTGGTGCTGACCTACGCCGAGGTGGCGGGGCGCCCCCTGACCAGCGAGCGGTTCGGCGACGAGCTGTGGCTGTTCGCGTCGCAGGTCGCGGTGGGGCGGGCCCTGGGGGGGATCGTCGTCGCCACGGCGACGCTGGCGGCGTGCGTGCTCGTCGTGCGGACGCCCACCGGCGTCGCCTGGGCCGCACTGCTCGCCGTCGTGGCCTTCTGGCTGCAGGCCGGCACGGGCCACGCCGCCGGCGCCGCGAACCACGAGCTGGCCACCGCCTCGCTGCTGCTGCACCTGGTCGGTGCGGCGGTGTGGGTGGGCGGTCTGGCGGTCCTGACCGTGCTGGCGGGCCGGCTCGGGGCCGACCTGCCGGCGGCGGCGCGCCGGTACTCGGCGGTGGCGGGCTGGTGCCTGGTGATCGTGGGGGCGTCGGGCCTGGTCAACGGTGCGATCCGGGTGGGCGGCCGGGCCGACCTCGGCACGCGGTACGGCGTGCTGCTGCTGACCAAGGCCGGGCTGCTCGTCGTCCTGGGTCTGCTCGGCCTGTGGCACCGGCGGGCGACGCTGCCCCGCCTGGCCGCGGGGCGGGATCGCGCGTTCTGGCGGCTGGTGGTGGTCGAGCTGGCGGTGATGGGCGCGGTCTCCGGCGTCGCCGTGGCACTGGCCGGTTCGGCGCCGCCGTTGGCGCAGAGTGCGCCCGCCGACCCGACGCCGGCCTACCTGCTGACCGGCCACGCGCTGCCGCCCGAGCCGACGGCGGCCTCCTGGCTGCTGCTGTGGCGTCCGGAGCCGCTCACCGCCGCGGCTGCGCTCGCGGGCCTCGTCGTCTACCTGCGGTGGGTGCGCCGGCTGCACGCCCGCGGCGACGCGTGGCCGTGGCTGCGCACCGCCTCGTGGGTGGCGGGTCTGGCGGTGTTCGCATGGGCCAGCAGCGGCCCCCCCAACCTCTACGGTCACGTGCTGTTCAGCGCGCACATGGTGCAGCACATGGTGCTGGCGATGGTGGTGCCGGTGCTCGTCGTGCTCGCCGCGCCCGTGACGCTGGCGCTGCGCGCGCTGCCGCCCCGGGCGGGCGCCGACCACACCGACCGCTCCCGCGGCCCGCGCGAGTGGCTGCTGACGCTGGTGCACAGCCGGGTGGCGCGGTTCGTCTCGCACCCGCTGGTGGCGGCCGCGAACTTCGCCGGCTCGATGGTGGTCTTCTACTACTCCGAGCTGTTCGGCTGGTCGCTGCGCACCCCGGAGGGGCACCTGTTCATGGTGGTGCACTTCAGCCTGGCCGGGTACCTGTTCGCCAACGCCCTGGTGGGCGTGGACCCGGGGCCGTCGCGCCCGCCGTACCCGCAGCGGCTGCTGCTGCTGTTCGCGACGATGGGGTTCCACGCGTTCTTCGGCGTGACGCTGGTGGGCGGCAACGAGCTGCTGGCCGCCGACTGGTTCGGCCTGATGGGGCGCCCGTGGGGCCCGAGCGCCCTCGCCGACCAGCGCCTGGGCGGCTCCTGGGCGTGGGGGATCGGCGAGCTGCCCACGTTGGCGCTGGCGATCGGCGTCGCCTTCGCCTGGTCGCGCGACGACGAGCGGGCGGCGCGCCGCCGCGACCGACGCGTGGAGCGCGAGGGCGACGTGGAGCTCGACGAGTACAACGCGATGCTCACGCGGCTGGCGGACCGCGAACGCGACGAGTGACGGCGACCCGCGTCCTACCCCGCCACGCGTGGTGCTCCTGTGGCTGGAGTGACGCAGGGGAATCCCCCTGGCATCACCCGTCACACCAGCCCCACATGTGGCGGGGTTGAACAGACGGGCGGGCGGGGCGGGCGTGGTGGGATGGGCCGGTGACGGCCTTCGACCAGCTCGACTCCTACCTCGCCCTGCCCCGCGTCTCGGGCCTGGCGATCTCGCCCGACGGCGCTCGCCTGGTCACCGCGGTCGCGACCCTCGACCCCACGTCGACCAGGTACGTCACCGCGCTGTGGGAGGTCGACCCGGCCGGCGAGCGGCACGCGCGGCGGCTGACCCGCAGCGCCAAGGGCGAGGCCGGCGCGGCGTTCCTGCCGAGCGGCGACCTGCTGTTCACCTCTGCGCGCCCCGACCCGGGCGCGAAGGACGACGACGAGCCGCGGCCGGCGCTGTGGCTGCTGCCCGCGGCCGGCGGCGAGGCGCGCGTCGTCGCGCACCGGGCGGCGGGCCTCGGCGGCCTCGTCGTCGCGCGCGGCGCGCCGGTCCTGGCCGTCGCCTCGGGCGTGCTGCCCCACGCCGCGGACGACGGGTCCGACGAGCGTCTGCGCAAGGACCGCACGGAGCGGAAGGTCGCCGCAATCCTGCACGACGCCTACCCGGTCCGGTTCTGGGACCACGACCTCGGCCCGGACGCACCGCACTGGTTCGTCGGCGCGCTCGGCGAGGCCGGGGACTCCGGCGCGGCCCCGGACTCGGGCGAGGCCGGGGACCAGGCCGCCGGCGCCCCGGCACAGCCCGAGGACCAGGGTGGGACCGACGACGAACGCATGGCCGACGACGAGCGCACCGCCGGGGGCGTCCCGCACCAGCGCGGCGCCGCCTCCGGCGGCTTGCCCCCCGAGCCTCACGTCACCCTGCGCGACGTCACGCCGGGGGCCGGCCGCGCCCTCGACGAGCAGCACGCGTCGCTCACCCCCGACGGCACGGCGCTGGTCACCGGCTGGGAGCGCCGCCGGGCGCGCGGCGACGTGCGCACCGGGCTGGTGGTCGTCGACCTCGCCACCGGGCAGCGCCGCACGCTCGTCGCCGACGAGGGCTACGACGCCACCGGACCGGTCGTGTCCCCCGACGGCCGCTGGGTGGCGTTCCGCCGGGAGACCGTCGCGTCGCCGGACGCGGCGCCGCGCGTCGACCTGGCGCTGGTGCCTCTGGCCGGTGGCCAGGTGCGGTCGCAGACGTCCGGCTGGGACCGCTGGCCGGAGGACCCGGTGTGGCTCCCGGGCTCCGACGGGGTGCTCGTCGTCGCCGACGACGACGGCCGGCGGCCGGTGTTCCGGGTGGGCCTCGACGGGGCGGTGACCCGCGTGACGTCCGACGACGCCGCGTTCGGGAACGTCCAGGTGGCACCGGACGGCTCCGCGGCGTACGCGCTCCGCTCGTCGTACGCGGCGCCGCCCCACCCGGTGCGCATCGACCTGACCGCGCCCGCGCCGGTGGCGGCGCAGCCCCTGCCCGGGCCCGCACCGGTGCCGGAGTTGCCGGGCCGGCTCGAGGAGGTCGAGGCGGCCGGCGAGGACGGCACGCGCGTGCGCGCCTGGCTCGCGCTGCCGCACGGCGCGGCGCCGGACGCCAAGGCACCGCTGCTGCTGTGGATCCACGGCGGGCCCCTCGGCTCCTGGAACGACTGGTCGTGGCGCTGGTGCCCGTGGCTGCTCGTCGCGCGCGGCTACGCGGTGCTGCTGCCGGACCCGGCGCTGTCCACGGGGTACGGCCAGGACTTCGTGCAACGCGGCTGGGGCGCCTGGGGAGGGCCGCCGTTCACGGACCTGATGGCCGCCACCGACGCGGCCCTGACCAGGGACGACGTCGACCCGGACCGGACGGCCGCGATGGGCGGCTCCTTCGGCGGGTACATGGCCAACTGGGTGGCGGGCCACACGGATCGGTTCCGCGCCATCGTCACGCACGCCTCGCTGTGGGCGCTCGACCAGTTCGGGCCGACCACCGACGCCGCCTTCTACTGGCGCCAGGAGATGACGCCCCAGATGACGGAGGACAACTCCCCGCACCGGCACGTCGGGGACATCCGCACGCCGATGCTCGTCGTGCACGGGGACCGGGACTACCGGGTGCCGATCGGCGAGGGGCTGCGGCTCTGGTACGAGCTGTTGTCCGCCTCCGGCCTGCCCGCGGACGACGAGGGCCGCAGCCCGCACCGGTTCCTCTACTTCCCTGACGAGAACCACTGGGTGCTCTCGCCGCAGCACGCCGCGATCTGGTACGGCACGGTGTTCGCGTTCCTGGCCGAGCACGTGCGGGACGAGGTGCCCGAGTACCCCCGGCTGCTGGGATAGTCCCATCCGGGTGATCTCGCCGGTTTCGCCCGATGGGACCAGCGACGCACGCCCGTCATCGGGGATCATGGACCGGTGTCCCGCACCGGGACGAGGAACGGGGAGGCACGGGCGGTGGATCCGCTGGTCGCGTCGTCCGTCGTGCTCGAGATCGCCGCGGCCGCGCGGCGGCTCGACATGGCACGGGATGTCGATGACGTCGCCGAGATCGGGTCCGAGTGCGCGCTGGAGATCCTCGGCGCGTCGAGCGCCGCGCTGTGCCGCATCGTGCAGGACACCTGCCGCGTGCTCGCGGCCGCCCCGCCGTCGCGGGACGTGCGCGAGGTGCTGTGGGCGCAGTCGTCGCCGCGGGCCGAGCACCGGCCGGCGCTGCGGTCGCTCATCCGCGAGCGCGCGCCGTGGTGCGCGGACGTGCGGGACGACGAGTCCGACCCCACCGAGGTGGCGACGCTGCGCGAGGTGGGCGTCACGTCGGCGATGGGCGTGCCGGTGGTGGTCAACGGCGCGGTGTGGGGGCAGCTGACGGCACTGCGCCGCGCGGCGGGCGCGCCGTTCGGCGAGACGGACGTCGCCGCCGCCGAGGTGCTGGCCGGTCTGGTGGCCGGGGCGGTGGCCCGCGTGGACCTCGAAGGCCAGGTGCGCCACCTGGTGACCGACGACCCGCTGACCGGCCTGCCGAACCGCCGCGTGGTGGACGCCGCGGCCGACCAGGCGCTGGCGTCGGGCGCCGAGACGTGCATCGTCATGTGCGACGTCGACGGGCTGAAGCGCGTCAACGACGAGCTGGGTCACGACGTCGGGGACGACCTGCTCCGCTCGGTGGCGGACGTGCTGCGCCGCATCACCGAGGAGCTGCCCGGCTCGACGGCGGGTCGCATCGGCGGCGACGAGTTCGCCGTCGTCATGGCGGGGCATGCGCGGGCACGGGTGCAGGCCGCGGTCAGCCGGATCACCGCGGCGTTCCCGCTGCCGCACGGCGCCGCGATCTCCTTCGGCATGGCGTCGACGGCCGTCACCGGGGCGATCCCGGCGCGTGCGCTGTTCCGCCGTGCGGACGCGGCGCAGTACCGCGCCAAGCGGGCGCGCACGCGCCTGCGCCAGCTGGCGCTGCCGCCCCAGGCGGACCCCGTCGTCACCGCCGAGCGGCTGCTGGTGGCGGGCGCCGCGGCCGTCGCCGCGGCGCAGTCGGGCGTGGTCGCGCGGCTGTGCGCGGTGGCCGCGGCAGCCGGCGACGTGCTGGGCGGCGGGCACTGGGCGGTGGTGGGGCGGCCCGACGGTGGCGAGCCGGCCGTGGTGGCGCGGGGCGGCAGCCCCGCGGTCGGCGATGCGCAGCCGGTGACCGTCACCGCGGGTCACGGGCCGTGGCAGGTGCAGGTCGGCGCGGCGCCCACGGCGGCGACGGGCGAGCAGGTCGCGACGGCGCTGGCGGCGCTGGTTGCGGTCGCGGTGGTCGGCGGGGCCTGAGCCTCAGCCCAGCAGCGGGAGCGTCAGCCGCGTGGCCGCCCCGGCCACCAGGCGCACCGGGATGCCCCAGTCCTGCTGCGCCAGGTGGCAGGCGGGGAACTCGACCGCCGGGTCGGCGTCGCAGCTCGCGGCCCGGGCGGAGACGTGCAGCACCCCGGCCGGCACCTGCGGGTTGAGCCGCAGCGTCCGGGCGAGCGGCACCCCGTCGCCCGCGCCGTCGAGCAGCAGCTCCGGCGGCGACGACGACACCGACAGCTGCGTCGACGGTCCGTAGCGCTCGTCGGTCTTCTGCCCCGGCGCCGGGGTGAACGGCACCGCGAGCTCCAGCGTGCCCGGGGCGAGGTCCGTCACGGGACGCTGTGTGCGGTGTGCGCCGCGGTCCACGGCCGCGGGGCCCGACGAGGCCAGCCGCGTGATGCGGTGCGCGGCCGACTCGACCACCAGCACCCCGTCCGCCGTGACCAGCAGGCCGCTCGGCTCGGCGAGCCCCTCCGCGAGGGTGGACACCACGCCGCCGCGCGCCGCCGAGCCGCTTGCGGAGGGGCCGCCGACCCCCGCAGCCTCGTCTTCCCCGTCGTGGGTGGGGTTTCCCGCGCCGGGCGCGGGCATCTCCACCCGTTCCTCGTCGGACGACGAGAGGGAGGGCGGTGGGGTGGGCGGGACAACGGAGGGTGGGGTGTAGCGGCGGACGGCTCCGTTGTAGGTGTCCGCGACGAGGATCGCCCCGTCCGGCGCGACGGCGACGCCGAGCGGGTGCTGCAGGCGCGCCTCGCGGGCGGGGCCGTCGCGGTGGCCGAAGTCGAACAGCCCGGCACCCACCACGGTGTCGACGCGGGCGTCCGCCGGCCCGCCGGTGACCACGCGCAGCGCGGAGGTCTCCGAGTCGGCGAGCCACAGCCGGTCGCCGTCGACGGCGAGCCCGGAGGGCTGTGCGAACCAGGCGGCGGCGCCCGGGTCGGACCCGTCGCCGGCGCCGTCGACCAGCCCCTCGTTCATCGTCCCCAGCACGTGCCGCAGCACACCCCCGCGCGGGTCGAACGCCCACAGCGTGTGGTTGCCGGCCATCGCGACGGCGAACGCCCCCCACGCCGGGTGCCAGGCGACGTCCCACGGTGACGACAGCCGCACCCGGCGCGCGTCGCCGTGGTAGCGCAGACCGGTGGGGTCGTCGGGCGCCGTGCCGTCCGGGCCGGGGAGCACGTTGTCCGGGCCGCCCACCACGTGCTGCTCGCCGGTCCCGGCGAGCGTGGTGACGGCGCCGTCCGCGAGCCGCACGCCGCGCAGCAGGTGGTTGGCGGTGTCCGCGACCACCACGTCGTAGCCCGGCGCCGCCAGGTCCGGCGGCACCAGGGCCAGGCCGTTCGGCTCCGCGAAGCGGGCCTCGTCGGGCGCGCCGTCGGCCCAGCCGCGCTCCCCGGAGCCGATGCGGCGCACCAGCGTGGTGCCGTCGGGCGCGAGCTCCGCCAGGCTGTGGTGGCCGGCGTCGGCGACCAGCAGGTTGCCGTTCGGCAGCGCCACCGCCTTCGCGGGGAAGCGCAGCGTCCCCGGGGTCGGCGCAGGGGGCACGTACGGACCGTCGCCCCGCCGCAGCGTGCCCGCGGCCCGGTGCTCGTCGACCAGCCGCTCGACGAGCGCGGCGAGCGAAGCGCCGTGGCCCTCGCCGGCCAGGTGCGCGACGACGTAGCCCTCGGGGTCGATCACGACGAGCGTCGGCCAGGCGCGCGCCGTGTACGCCTGCCAGGTGACGAGCGTCGGGTCGTCGAGCACGGGGTGGTGCACCTCGTAGCGCTCCACCGCGGCGGCCAGCGCGTCCGGGTCGGCCTCGTGGACGAACTTCGGCGAGTGCACGCCGATGACGACGAGCTCGTCGGCGAACCGCGCCTCCAGCGCGCGCAGCTCGTCGAGCACGTGCAGGCAGTTGATGCAGCAGAACGTCCAGAAGTCGAGCACGACGACCTTGCCGCGCAGGTCGCGCAGGGTGACCGTGCGCCCGCCGGTGTTCAGCCACCCGCGCCCGACGAGCTCGGACGCGCGGACGCGGGGCAGGTGCGCGGCAGAAGTCACCGCGCCAGTCAACACCAGCGCGTCAGGTGTCCTGGTTCCCGACGGCGCACTCCGTGGTCCCGTCGGTGCGGTTGCCGCACGTGCCGCCGAACCACTCGTAGTCGCTGCCGGGTTCCGACGAGTCGTAGAGCAGGTCGCACGAGCCCATGTCGCCGGCGCCGCACGCGTCCCACAGGGTGTCCAGCTCGGAGTCGTCGCCGTACGTGAACACGCCGCTGACCTCGGTACAGAGGGTGCCGCCCTGCGTGCGGCCGCCGCACGTGTCGGCCCAGGCCTGCTCGTCGGAACCGTCCGGGGCGGCCTCGAACAGGCGATCGCAGGCCTCCATGTCGCCCGCGGCGCACTGCTCGTGCAGCGCGCGGTTGTGCTGGCTGAGGGCCACCGGGATCGCGACGGCCGCGACGACCCCGCCGACGAGCACGACGGACCCGAGCACGATGCCCGTGATCGCCATCCCGCGGCCCTTCCGGCCGCTCGACCTGATCCGCGTCAGCGCGACGATGCCGAAGACGATGGCCAGGAGAGCGCCACCCACCAGGCCGAGGACGAGCGCCGCGATCGCGAAGCCGTCGCGCCCCGGCGCCGGCACGGGCCGGTAGACCGGCTGGCCGAACGGCGGGTAGCCGGGCTGGCCGGAGGGCGCCGGGCCGTAGCCGGGACGGCCGTACTGCTGTGGCGCGTACTGCCGTGGCGCGTACTGCTGCTGCCCCGCCTGCTGCTCGGGCGGCACGGGCGGCTGGGTGGCCCCCGGCGCGCCGCCGGGCGTCCAGGTGCCGCCGTCGCTCATGTCCCCTCCGTCTCGCCGCGCCGTCGCGCGAGTCGGCCAAGTCAACCGCGACGCGTCCGGCCGCGGGCCTCGTCGTCCGGGTTTCACCCGGACCGGGTCACGCCCTGTGCAGCAGCCAGATGCGGGGGTGATGGCCCTTGGCGAACACCCGGAGCGGCTCGCCGGCGGGCGTCCAGAGGTCCCCGGCCGCCGCGACGGCCCGCTCCATCACCCGCACCTCGTGGGTGAGCACGGCCAGCCGGGCGCCCGGCGCGGCGACGGCGTGCGCCGCGCGCAGCAGGCCGGCGTGCACCGCGGGGGCGGTCGCGTGCGAGCCGAGCAGCGCGCCCCACGGCGGGTCCGCCAGCAGCAGGTCGAAGCGCTCGTCGCCGAGGGCGGTGGCCAGCGCCTCGGGCGAGGTCGCGTCCGCCGCCACCAGCCGCACCGTGCGCCGGCCGGCCGCGCGCAGGTTGGTGCGCGCGGCGTCGAGCGCCGCCGGGTCGTCGTCCACGCCGACGGCCGTCGCGGCGGGCCCGGCGAGCAGCCGCTCGACCAGCAGCGTCCCCGACCCGCACATCAGGTTGAGCACGCGGTCCTCCGGGCGGACGCCCGCGAGCCGGGTCATCGCCGCGGCGATCGTCGCGTTCGCGGCGCCGGGGAGGTCCACCTCGCGCCAGCGCCGCGCCGACAGCGGGCGGGGCCCCACCCGCACCAGCACGTCCCAGCCCGGGTCCGGCCCGGCGGCGTGCCCGCGCACCACGCGCACGACGAGCTCGCCGCGGTCCTCGTCGTACGCCAGGCCGGTGGCGCGGTGCAGCTCGTCGGCCAGCCGCGCGAAGGCCGCGGAACCCGACCCCGCCGCCTCGAACCGGAACGACGACGAGCCCGCGACCCGCAGCGAGGCGTACATCGCCTCGACGATGCGGGCCAGATGGTCGCCGCTGGTCAGCGAGCGGGGGCGTGGCACGTCGAAGTGCCGCACGACGAAGGCGGCGACCGCCGTGCGCAACGACAGCACATCGCGCAGCGGCCCGGTGAGGTCGAGCCGCAGCGCGTCGTCCCGGCCGGGGACCGCGCGGGGCGGGCGTGCGGGGTGCAGCAGCTCGGTGACCTCGTCGGACACCACCTGCCCCAGCCCGGGAAGGAACGTCACCTCCAGGGTGAGGCCGCCGGCGCGCCCGGCGGCGGGGGCAGATGCAGGGGCGCGGGCGGAACGGGCGCCCGACGAGCGGCGGCCTCCGGACGGGGCGTCCGGTGAGGGGTGGCCGGGAACCCGGCCCGCGCCGCCCGACGAGCGGCGGCCTCCGGACGGGGCGTCCGGTGAGGGGTGGCCGGGAATCCGGCCCGCGCCGCCCGACGAGCGGCCGGCGCCGCGCGGATGCCCGGGGCGCCCGGACGGGGTGCGCGCCACCGCGTCAGGCCGATGCGGCTGCGGCCGCACCCACCGCGCGCAGCACGAACTGCTCGGTCTGGGCCAGCGCTCGCTCGCGGGCGACGACGTCGCCGCCCGGCCCGCGGCCGGACAGGCACGCGTTGACGAGCGGCACCGTGGTGTCCAGGTCCTGCGGCGGGAACGCACCGACGGCGATGCCACGGGCGAGGATGCCGCGCAGCACCCCCTCGAAGGCGAGGACGTGCTCGCGCAGGCGCGCCTGCGTCGGCCGGGAGACGAGCGAGCGCATGTCGGTGCCCGGCAGGTGGTGCTCATGGTCGAGCCGCGCCTGCGCGCGGACGTAGTAGCGCAGCTGGTCCACCGGGTTGCCGATCACCTCGAGCTGGCGGGTCATCGCCTCGGCGTACTGGTCCGTCTCGTCGGCGATGAAGGCGACGAGCAGGGCCTCCTTGTCGGCGAAGTGGTTGTACACGGCCGTCCGGCCGACCCCGGCGGTCGCGGCGATGTCGGCCAGCGTGATCGCGTCGAAGCCTCGGTCCGCGAGCAGGGTCGACAGCGCCTCGAAGAGCCGGCGGCGCGTCTGCTCGCGATGCTCGCGCAGGGATCCGCCGATGATCTTGGGCATGCTGACATGGTTCCACACCGCGTCACCATCCCTGACCTGTTCGGACGACAGGGGAGGTCGGCGCCGTCACCGCTGTGTACCGTGGGGATCGTGCCCGGTCCGGAGCTGCCCAGCGATCTGGACGGCTGCCACGTGTTGGCGATCCCTGCGGGCGTGGACATCCGGGCGCTGGCCGCCGCCTGGTTCGCCGACTCCGGCTGGGAGGTGTTCCCCCTGGCGCCGCAGCCGGTCCCGGAATCCCCCGGGCGCGGGCGGGGTGCCGTCCCGCTGGCCCAGTCCCGGCCGGGCCGGCTGCGCCTGGCGGGTCAGCATGCGCTCGTCGGGCCGGTGCGGCTGCACGCCCAGGAGGCGCGGGCGCTCGGGCTGCCGGAGCGGGAGCTGGACCTGTTCGGTCTGCCCGCGTCCGTGAGCGACCCGGTGGCGCTGGGCTGGCTGACCGCCGCCGCGCGGCACACCGCGGGCGCGGTGCTCTCCGCCGACCGCAGCCAGGTGATCGTGCCGGACCCGGCCGCCGCCGTGGACCTGACGCTGTGGACCGGCACCCGGCTCACCGCGAGCGAGCTGGTCACGGTGGTGCGACCGTTCCTGGCGGGCGCCCGGGTGGAGCAGGCACAGACCCTGGCGGGCGCCGGCGACGGGGCGTTCTCCGTCGCTGCGAGCTTCGAGTTCGACGGCGCGCTCACCGTCTTCGCACAGCCGCGCGACGCCGTGCCGGTCGCCGTGGCCGCCGTCGAGTGGGGGGTGCACGGCCCGTGGACCTACCACGTCGCCTGGGTGCCGCCCGACCCGGCGGAGCTGACGGCGGAGCAGCCGTCGCGGCTGCACCTCATCGCGCGGTCGCGGGTGACGCCGGTGCTGGCGCGCGTGGTGCGCGCGCTGCTGCAGTCCGCCGGGGGGGTCGTCATCGACGACGGCGGCTTCCCGGTGTCGCCCGACGAGCTGACGCAGCGCGCCACCACGCTCTGAGCGGGGCCGGGCTCGGCGGGGTTCGGCTGGGTCCGGCCCGGGTCACTCGCCGACGATGTAGCGCGGGGAGTCCCGGAACGGGCGGCAGGGGTCGCCGGTGAGGTACGGCGGCTCGGCCGGGAAGCGGCTGAGGTAGTCCGCGAGGTAGGCGTCGCGCTCGTCGGTGGTGTCGAAGTACAGCTCGACGCCCTGGCACGCCAGCTCGCGGTTGAGCGCCGACGTGACGGCTCGGCCCTGGGCGCGGAGCGCGGCGACGTCGGCCGTCGTCAGCAGGTGCCCCTGGTAGGCGGGGCGGATGAGGTAGTCGCCGCGGCCGGCGCCGCGCACGTCGCCGTCCGCGGAGGCGGCCCCCAGGACGACGAGCAGCATCGCGGCCACGGTGACCAGCACCCAACGCCGACGGGCGGGAGCCGCCTCGCCAGGGGCTGGGGGGAGGGTGTCGTGGTCCACTGCGCCTTGCCGTCCCTCGTCGGGTGCGTCGCCACTGACGCCGCTGACCACAGTAGCGTCACGATTCCGCAAAGCAACCACCCGCCCGGGGGAAAGCCACCCGCCCCGTCGCATGCGCCGGGGCGGTGCCCTCCGAGGCGTCAGTCGGTGCGCGCGATGAGGTACGCGTTGGCGGCCGCCGTGAAGGCGGCGTCGACGGCCCGCGGCACGCCGTCCACCGCGTTGACCGGCACCGCGAGACGTACCGAGCTGACGAGCCACAGGGCGTCCGCGGAGTCGAGCTCGTCGACGCGGAGGTCCTGGTGGTCGGTGGCCAGGCCGACGCTCGCGGCGTACTCGAACATCCCCTGCTGCGTGGTGCCCGGCAGCACCCCGGCCTCCGGCGGCGTGGTGACCAGCGTGTCGCCGAAGCGCGCGACGAGGGAGCTCGTCGGCCCCTCGAGCACGTAGCCGTCGGTGGTGGTGAACAGGACGTCGTCGGCGCCGCGGCGCGCAGCCTCGCGCAGGGCCGCGCGGTTGACCGCGTAGGAGAGCGTCTTGGCGCCCTGGAGCAGCCACGGGGCGGAGCCGGTGACGTCGAGCGTGTAGCCGCGGCTGAGCAGCACCACGCGCACGCCGTCGCGCCGCGGTCCGGAGAAGTCCTCGCTGGCGTGCAGGTGCGCCCAGCCGATCGGGCCGAACGCCGTGTCCTGCTCGTCGCCCCGCGCCAGCACGTACTTCACCGCCGCGTCGGAGGCGTCCGCGAGCCGGGCGATCCCGGCCTGGACGGCACGTGTGTAGACGTCGGGGTCCGGCGCCGGCAGGTCGAGCATCGCGGCCGACCGGGCGAACCGGTCGAGGTGCGCCCGTGCCGCCTGGACGCGACCGTCGCGGATCGCGGCGGTCTCGAAGATCCCGTCGCCGCGCGTGGCGGCGAGGTTGGTCGCGCGCAGCGCGGGCTCGTCCGCCGCCACGACGCGGAACGGGTCGCCGTGTCCGCTCTGGCCGAGGGCCGGCCGGTCGATCATCACCAGGATCCCGGTGCTCATGAACGTCCTTCGTCGTCGTGCGGCTGCGATGCGTTGCCCGCCGACGACGAGGATAGGTCGGGATGTCGGAGGCGGGTGCGCCGGCCGGGGCGCGGGGCCGGGCCGGCGTGCGGCACCCCCGCCCCGCGCGCCGGCCCGGCGGCTCACCCGAGGGCGACGCTGACGCCGCCGGAGAACAGAGAGTCGTGCAGCTCGGCCGACACCAGCACGGCATCCGCCGGCACGTCGAACACCACGATGCCGTCGACGCTGTTGCCCGGGTTGATCTGGTTGAGGAAGCTGTTCGACTCGTCGAGGTAGATCGCCGCGGACGAGTCGGACGAGAACGTACGGCCGGCCGAGTCCAGCAGCTTCTGGCTCGAGCCGTCGAAGTACTGGGCCTCCGTGCCGATGTTCGTCACCGTCACGTGGAGCAGCACGTACTGGCCCTGCGCCTCCTGGCCCAGCACGTCGTTGCCCACACGCGCGACGCCGGTCTCGACACCGGTGACCGTGAACTCGAACTTGCCGTCGCGCACCGGCGTGCCGATCGCGGCCGCCTGCTGCTCCGGGGCCGGCTCCTCGCTCGGCGCCTCGGTGGTCGGCTGCTCGGCGGGCTGCTCCGCCTCGACGGTGGCGGCCGTGGTCGCGGCGGCGGGCAGGGCCGTGTCGTCGGACTCGCCGCCGCCCCCGTTGGCGAGGGAGACGATGACGACGAGGGCGACGAGGGCGCCCAGCACGGTGAGGATCTTGTGGCGGGCGAACCATGACCGCTGGTTCGGCGGCATGGGCGCCGGGGGGCCGAAGGAGGCTCCGGGACCGGTCGGGCCGGCGGGGGTGTACTGGCTCATGACGACTCCTTGTGAGGTGTGTGCACCCGGGATGGGATGCGACCGGAATCGTCCTGGCCGGAACCGCGTCGGCACGTCGGCCGAGTCGCTGCGTTGCCCTGGCCGAAAGTCGGATGCCGGCCGGTCGGCGGGCGTCCGAAGAGGTGAAGCCGGCTGTCGGCACCCGCCGCTACCGTGCCGCCATGCCCACCCGCCCGGCCGCGCCGCCGCCCGGGTGGGGTGCGCCGCCGCCCGGGTGGAACTCGGCACCCCCACCCATGGCCGGGCCGGGGCACGGGTGGGTCGGGCCCCCGCCGCCGCGTCGGCCGGCCTGGCGCGACGTGATGGAGGATCCCCGCGACACCCGCATCCGGGCGGTGCTGGGAACGGTCGGTGCGTGCCTGGTGTCGGCGTTCTCGTCCCTCGTGGCCGTCTCGTACGCGGGCAACGCGGCCACGCAGGTCGGCGCGAGCCAGCTGCTGCCCGTCCTCGGGATGCTGGCCGCCCTCGCCGTGGCGGTGTCGCTGGCGTGGCGCCGGCGCCACCCGGTCCAGGTGTGCCTGGGGACCGCCCTGACCGCCGTGGTGCTGCCGCTCGACGCGTTCGCCCCGCTGCTCGCGCTGACCTGGGTGATCGCCCGCCGGCCGCGCAACGAGGCGCTCGGCTGCGGCGCTGCCGCCGCGGTCGCCACGGGTGTCTCGCTCTGGCGGGACGCGGCCCGGCCGGTGACGCACCAGTTCTTCACCGGCACCGCCGCGGACGGCAGCTCGACGTACCTGACGGCCGGCGGCTACGTGGCTCTCGGCACCCTGCTGCTGGCGATCGCCGTCGCCGTAGGCCTGGCGCGCCGGAACGCCGAGCGGGCGCGGGCCGCGACGGGGGTGGCTGCGGACAGTGCGCGCACCGTGGTGGAACTCCGCGGCGAGCTGTCGCGGCAGGAGGAACGCGACCTGGTCGCGCGCGAGATGCACGACAGCGTGGCCCACGGCCTCTCCCTCGTCTCACTCCAGGCCTCCGCGCTGGAGGCGACGGCCGGCGATCCGGGGGCGGACGTCCCCGCGGCGGCCCGGTCGATCCGCGACAGTGCCCACCGGGCGCTGGAGGAGATGCGCGTGCTCGTCGCCTCGCTCCGGGACGCATCCACGGCGGGTGCGGGTCCCGGCCCCGCTCCGGCGTTCGCCGAGCTCCCCCGGCTGATCGACGAGGCGCGGGCCGCCGGTGCTGCCGTCTCGGCCACCCTGTTCGTCTCCGATCAGCATCAGGCACCCGCAGTGCTGACCCGCGCCGTGTACCGGATCGTCCAGGAGTCCCTCACCAACGCGCTCAAGCACGCCCCGGGTGCTCCCGTCGAGGTCGACGTGCGCGCGGGCAGCGGCACCGGTGTGGACGTGGTGGTGCGCAACCGGATCGGCCCGGCGCAGGCCGCGCAGGCCCCGCAGGCCGCCGCCGTGCCGGGCGCGGGCGCCGGTGTGCGCGGGATGGCGGAGCGGGTGCAGGCCCTCGGCGGCACGTTCGCGGCGGGGCCGGCCGACGGCTGGTTCGTGGTGCACGCCCAGCTGCCCTGGGCCGCACCGGCGCGGTAGCGGCACGTCGGAGCGCCCGGTCGACCGACCGGGGTGCGTTCACGCCGGCCGCGTCGGTGGCCGGTCCTACGCTCGTGGCCGTGCTGAGGGTTCTCGTGGTGGACGACGATCCGATGATCCGCCACTTCTGCGGGCAGATCCTGAACGCCGCCGGGGACATCGAGGTGGTCGCCGAGGCCTCCGACGGGGACGAGGTGGTCCCGGCCGTCCAGGCGCACCGCCCCGACGTCGTGGTGATGGACCTGACGATGCGGCGCATGGGAGGCGTGGCCGCGACCATCGCCCTGCGCGCGTTGCCGCACCCGGCCAGGGTCCTGGCGGTCACCGCCTTCGACACGCCGGAGCTGATCCTCGAGGCGGTGGATGCCGGGGTCGACGGCTTCCTCGCGAAGGACGCGACGGGAGCGGAGATCGTCGCCGCGGTCCGCAGCGTCGCCGCCGGCGACGCCGCCCTCTCGTCCAGGGCGCAGCGGATCGTCCTCGAGCGGATCCATGCGGACGGGTCCGGCCGCGCGCAGCGGGAGGCCCGTCAGCTGCTCGCCCCGCTGACCGAGCGGGAGAGGGAGGTGGCCGAGGCCGTCGCGGCCGGCCTGACGAACGCCCAGATCGCGGCCCGCGCCTACGTCAGCGAAGCGACCGTCAAGTCGCACCTCGGCAGTGCGCTCGCCAAGCTCGGCCTGGTGAACCGCACGCAGCTCGGGATCCTCGTCGACCGGGCCCGGACCTGAGGGCGGACCGCACAACCCGGCGGTTGGCGGGACCCGCTGCGCCCGTCAGCTCCAGGCGCCGCGCTCGTACTGCACCGGCCAGCCGGTCGGCTGCCCGGCCGGGACCGCCGCCCGGTCCCCCACGTGCGCCAGCACCGGCAGCGTCACGCCGAGCTCGTGCGCGGCGCGCAGCGCCCACGCCGGGTCGCGAAGGGCGGCGCGCCCGACGAGCACCGCGTCGGCCGAGCCCTCGGCGAGCACCGCCTCCGCCTGCGCCGCCTCGGTGATCACGCCCACCGCGGTCACCGGCAGCCCGGAGACCTCGCGGACGCGCCGCGCGGCGGGCACCTGATAGCCGGGACCGGCCGGCACGGGCGCCGGCACGTTCCCGCCGGTCGACACGTCCACCAGGTCCACCCCGTGCTCGCGCAGCGCCACACACACCTCCGCGACCTGGTCCACGGTGAGGCCGCCCTCGGTCCAGTCCGTCGCGGACAGCCGCACCAGGAGCGGAACGTCGTCGGGCAGCGCCGCCCGCACGGCGTCGACCGTCGCCAGCAGCAGGCGGGCGCGGTTCTCGGGCGTGCCGCCCCACCGGTCGGTGCGCACGTTGGACAGCGGCGACAGGAACTGGTGCAGCAGGTAGCCGTGCGCGCCATGCAGCTCCACCGCGTCGAACCCGGCGGCCAGTGCGCGCCGCGCGGCGGACGCGAACGCGGCCGGCACCGCCGCGACCTCGTCGTCGGACAGCGCCGCGGGTGCGGCGAGCCCCGGGAACGCGAGCGGGGAGGGACCCAGCGTGGGCCACCCGCCGGCCTGCGGGGGCACGGACCCGGTGCCCTCGCCGAACGGCCGGAAGGTCGAGCCCTTCCGGCCGGCGTGCTGCAGCTGGACGGCCACGTGCGCGCCGCGCGCGTGCACCGCATCCACCACCGGCGCCCACGCCGCCACGTGCGCGTCGCTCCACAACCCGGCGTCCTGGGGGGTGATCCGCCCCTCGGGCACCACGGCGGTCGCCTCGGCGATCAGCAGCCCGAACCCGCCGGCCGCGCGTGCCGCGAGGTGCACCAGGTGCCAGTCGTTCACCACGCCGTCCTGGGCCGAGTACTGGCACATCGGCGGCAGCCAGATGCGGTTGCGCACCGTGAGGCCGCGCAGCGTCAGGGGTTCGAGGAGGAGGGTCACGGCGCGACGGTACGCCGCGTGCGGGCCGCTCCGGCCGGGACCGTCGTGATGCGGGACGGGCAGCGCTCGGGGCGTGACCGCGACCCGTGAGCCCGGGCACCGGCCCGCCACGGTAAGACACCCGGTGCCGACCCCGCCGCGCTGGTGAACACTGAGGCCGTGACCTCGCCGGCAGCCCCCGCGACACGTACCGACCGCCTCGACCGCCTGCCCGTCACCCGGGCGCACCTGCGACTGCTGCTCGGCTCGGGCATCGGGTGGGTGTTCGACGCGATGGACGTCGGGCTGATCTCCTTCGTCATCGCCCAGCTCGGCGCGGTGTGGGGGCTGTCGGACGCTCAGCGCTCGTGGATCGCCTCCGCCGGGTTCGTCGGGATGGCCCTGGGCGCGGCGCTCGGCGGGCTGCTGGCGGACCGGGTGGGCCGCCGCCAGGTGTTCGCGCTGACGCTGCTGGTGTACGGGCTGGCGACGGGCGCGTCGGCCCTGGCCGGCTCGGTGGCGGTGCTGATCGCGCTGCGGGTGCTCGTCGGGGTGGGCCTGGGGGCGGAGCTGCCGGTGGCGTCCACGCTGGTCAGCGAGTTCGCGCCACCGCGCGTGCGCGGGCGGGCCGTGGTGGTCCTCGAGTCGTTCTGGGCGGTCGGGTGGACGCTCGCGGCGCTCATCGGGTACCTCGTCGTGCCGCGCGGCGACTCCGGGTGGCGCTGGGCGCTCGCGCTCGGCGCGCTGCCTGCGCTGTATGCGGTCGTCGTGCGGCGCGGGCTCCCCGAGTCGGTGCGGTTCCTGGAGCGCCGCGGCCGGCACGACGAGGCCGAGGCCGCCGTCCGCGCGTTCGAGGCCTCCCCCGCCCTGTCTCACCCCACACGTGGGGCCAGTGTGACGGGAGTGACGGCTGGGACGTCCCACGAGCCCCACCCGTCACTCGCGTCCCGCGTGTGGCGGGGTGGAGTACGCGAGGTGCCCGACGAGGGGACCGGGCTGGACGCCGCGACCACCGGCGGCCCGGCGGCGCTGCGGCTCGCGGCGCTCTTCGCGCCGGTGCTGCGGCGGCGCACCGCCGCGCTGTGGCTGGTGTGGTTCACCGTGAACTTCGCGTACTACGGCGCGTTCATCTGGTTGCCGAGCCTGCTCGCCGCGGACGGCCACACCCTGGTGCGCAGCTTCGAGTACACGCTGCTGATCACGCTGGGCCAGCTGCCCGGCTACGCCGCGGCGGCCGTGCTCGTGGAGGCGTGGGGGCGGCGCCGCACGCTGGCGACGTTCCTGGCCGGCTCGGCGGTGGCCGCGGGCCTGTTCGCCGCCGCCGGCAGCGACGGCGCGGTGGTGGCCGCCGGGATCCTGCTGTCGTTCTTCAACCTGGGCGCCTGGGGCGCGCTGTACGCCGTCACCCCGGAGATGTACCCGACGGCGATCCGTACCACCGGAGCGGGCTGGGCCGCCGGGGTGGGCCGCATCGCCTCCGTGGTGGCGCCGCTGGCCGTCCCGCCGCTGCGCACCCTCGGGGGCACGCCGCTGCTGTTCGTGATCTTCGCCGCGGTGTTCGTCGTCGCGGCCGCCGGCTCGCTCGCCCTCCCGGAGCGAGCGGGGCGTGCACTCGACGCCTGAGCGGCCGTCCGGGAGTCCGTCGGCGCGGCGTCCTTCAGAACCGTGCGGGGTCGCCCGCGCCGACCCGCACCACCTCCGGCTCGCCAGCGGTCCAGTCCACCACCGTGGACGGCTCGGTGCCGCGCTCGCCGCCGTCCAGCACGGCGTCCAGCACGTCGTCCAGCTCCTCCTTGATCTGCCAGGCCTCCGTCATCGGCCAGTCCGCCCCGGGCAGCAGCAGGGACGACGACAGCAGCGGCTCGCCCAGCGCGCGCACCAGCGCCTGGGCCACCGGGTCCGCCGGGATCCGCACGCCGACCGACCGCTTCTTCGGGTGCGCCAGCCGCCGGGGCACCTCGGACGTCGCGGGCAGGATGAACGTGTACGGCCCGGGGGTGGCCGCCTTGATCGCGCGGAAGGCGTTGTTGGAGAGCGCGACGAGCTGCCCGAGCTGCGCGAAGTCGGCACAGACCAACGTCAGGTGGTGCCGCTCGTCGAGGTGTCGGATGCGGCGGATCCGGTCGGCGCCGTCGTGGTTGTCGATCCGGGTGCCCAGCGCGTACGTCGAGTCGGTCGGGTAGGCGATGAGCGCGTCGCGCCGCAACAGGTCCGCCACATGCGCGATGACGCGCGGCTGCGGGTCGCTGGGGTGCACCTCGATGTAGCGGGCCACGGGCCCAGGCTACGAGGACCGGCAACGGAGTCCGCCGGCGACCCTCGCCCTCTACCGGCTGTGCATGTCCGCGCGAGCTGTGCAGTGGGAGGTGCTCACTGGGCGTGGAAGTGCTCAGCCGGCGGGCGGCCCCCGGACTGGGACCTGCGACCCTCGCGCCCGGCGCCGACGAGCGGACGCTGGCCGCATGACTGCTCTCGTGGTGTACGAATCGATGTTCGGTGCCACCCGCGACGTCGCCGAGTCCGTCGTCGCCGGGTTGGTGGGCGCAGGCGTGGACGCGCGTGCGGTCGAGGTGGGTGTGGCCGACGAGCGGTTGGGCGACGACGTGACGCTGCTGGTGGTCGGGGGTCCCACCCACGCGTTCGGCATGAGCCGCGCGCACTCGCGCAACGACGCGCGCAAGCAGGCTCACGGCGGGACGGTGGTGTCCGAGCGCATCGGGGTGCGCGAGTGGCTCGCCGACCTGGACCTGGCCGGCCGCCCGGTGCCGGTCGCGGCGTTCTGCACGCGCGTGTTCCGGCCCCGGCTGCCCGGCAGTGCCGCGAGGGCGATCGGCAAGGAGCTGTCCCGCCACGGCGGCCGGCTCGTCGCACCGCCGCAGGACTTCGGCGTCGACGGGAACAAGGGGCCGCTCGAGGGGCAGCTCGACGCGGCTCGCGCCTGGGGCGCGACGCTGGCCGCCTCGTCGGGCCCCGTCCCCGCCTGACCCGACCTCGGCCGGGCGCCGACCTGGGGGTCAGCGCTTGTCCGGGGCGACGCCGCGGACCTCGTCGGGCGCGAAGCGGTCACGGTTGAGGGCGAGCTTGGCGCGCGTCGCCGCGCCGAGGTCGACGCCCAGCACGTCGGCGAGCCGCAGCAGGTAGATGGTGACGTCGGCCATCTCCTCGGCGGCGCGCGCCCGCCGGGCCGGCTCGTCGAACCGCGCCACCGCGTCCCCGGCCGGCACCCACTGGAACAGCTCCGCGAGCTCGCCCAGCTCGCCGGTGATGGCCAGCAGCAGCGACTTGGGGTCGTGGAACTGTTCCCAGTCGCGCTCGACGCTGAACTCGCGGACCAGCCGGGTCAGCGCGGCGATCTCGGCCTCGCCCGCACCCGCGCGCTCGTCGGTCACACTGCCATCCTCCCCCGGCGCGACGACGGGTGGGCTTCCGGCCGCCAGGCGACCCGAAGCCCACCCATCGTCGCGATCAGGCCGGCACGAGGTGCGACGGCAGGATGTCGTAGTGGTCGGGCGCGACGGTCAGCTCGGCCCGGCCCCCGGTGAGCGAGCGCAGGTCCAGCACGTAGCGCGCCAGCTCGGCCTCCGGCACCAGCGCCTCGATCCGCACCGTGCCGTCCGCCAGCGTGGTGGTGTCGGCGATGCGCCCGCGGCGGGTCGACAGGTCGCCCATCACGTCGCCCTGCACGCTGGTGGGCACCGTCACCGAGATCCGGGACACCGGCTCCAGCACCACCGACCCGGCGGCGACCATCGCCTCCTTGAGCCCCAGCGCGGCCGCGGTGCGGAACGCCATGTCCGACGAGTCCACGGAGTGCGCCTTGCCGTCGAACACCTCGACCTTGACGTCCACCACCGGGTGACCGTGCGGCCCGCCGGCGGCCATGCCCTCGGTGATGCCCTTCTGCACCGCGGCCATGAAGTTGCGGGGGATCGCGCCGCCCACCACCGAGTCGACGAACTGGTACCCGCTGCCGTGCGGCAGCGGCGAGACGCGCATGTTCACCACGGCGTACTGACCGTGGCCGCCGGACTGCTTCTTGATCTTGCCCTCGGCCTCGGCCGAGCGGGCGATCGTCTCCAGGTAGCCCACCGGCACCGCGGACGTGGTGACGTGCACTGAGAAGACGCGCGCCAGCCGCTCCAGGGCGACGGCCAGGTGCGTGTCGCCCAGGCCCCGCAGCACCGTCTTGTCGGCCGACCGGTCCACGGCGAGCGTCGGGTCCTCGGCCGCGAGCCGCGACAGCGCCGCGGAGAGCCGGTCGTCGTCGGACTGTGTCACCGGCTCCAGGGCCAGCGCGTAGACCGGCTGGCGCACCTTGCCGGGGCGCGCGCGCAGCGACGTGCCACCGGGTGCGCCCTTGCCCGCCAGCAGCGAGCCGGACGGCGTGCTGGCCAGCTTGGCGACAGCCGCGACCTCGCCCGCCCGCACCTCGTCGACCGGCAGGTGCTCCTTGCCGCGCATCCGGAACAGGCCCGGCAGGCGCTCCTCGGCGCCGGTGGTGGTGTTGGTCAGCTTGTCGCCGGCGTGGATGGTGCCGGACAGCACGCGGAACATCGTCACCTGCCCGACGAACGGGTCCGCGACGGTGCGGAACGCGTGCACCAGCACCGGCCCCGCCGGGTCGGGCGCCACCTCGACCTCGGTCTCGCCGGCCAGCACGGTGGCGACCGACTCCGTCGGCACGGGCGACAGCTCGCACACCAGGTCCACCACGCGGTCGACGCCGACGCCGGTCAGGCCGGAGGCGATGAGCACGGGGAACGCCTCGCAGCCGCGCACCTCGGCGGCCAGCGTCTTCTCCAGGTCGGCGACGCTCGGCTGCTCGCCCGCCAGGTAGGCCTCCAGCTGGTCGTCGTCGTGGGAGACGATCTCCTCGGTCACCTCGTCGTGCAGCCGGTGCTCCTCGTCGGCCAGCTGCGGGGGGACCGGCTGGGCGTGGTGCCGTCCGTCCGGGGTGTACGCGTACCCCTCCTCGGTCAGCACGTCGGCGACGCCGTCGAACGCGGACTCCTCGCCCAGGGGGAGCTCGAGCGGCACCAGGCCGTCGCCGAACGCGGCGCGCAGGTCCGCGAGCACCTGGTGGAAGTCGGCGCGCGGCTTGTCCTCCTTGGTGACGACGATCATCCGCGGCACGCCCGCCTGGGCGGCGGCCTGCCAGGCGAGGTGGGTGCCGGCCTGCACGCCCTCGACCGCGGACACGACGATCAGCGCGACGTCGGCGGCCGCGATGGCGGCGTCGACCGACCCGGCGAAGTCGAGGAACCCGGGCGCGTCCAGCAGCGTCACGTCGTAGGTGTGCCCGTCGTCGGCCTCCCACGTGAAGGGCGCCGCGGCGAGCGCGAGCGAGATGTGCCTCGCGATCTCCTCGGGCTCGTGGTCGCACACGGTGGTGCCGTCGTCGACGCTGCCGGGCCGGGTGAGCACGCCCGCGCGGTGCAGGATCGCCTCGGCGAGCGTGGTCTTGCCGGCACCGCTGGCGCCGAGCAGCGCCACGGTGCGGACTCTGGGCTTCGTTGCCTGGTCCATGTCGTCTCCTCGGGGAGAGTTCCGTCCGGCCAGGCTAGTCAGGAACGCGTCCGGGCGACAGGACAACGGTCCCTGGCGGCCGGGCTCCTCCCGCGGGTGCCGGTGGGCTACCCGGCGGCGAGCACGTCGACGACGAAGACGAGGGTCGAGTCCGCCGGGATCGGGCCGGAGGCGGACGCGCCGTAGCCCAGGTCGGGCGGGATCACCAGCATCGCCTGGGAGCCGACGGTCAGCCCGACGAGCCCCTGGTTCCAGCCGGCGATCACCTGCGCCTGGCCCACGTTGGCCACCGGGAACACGCGGCCGGAGTCCCACGACGAGTCGAACTGCGTCCCGTCCCACAGCCAGCCCGTGTACTTGACCACCACGGTCTGGCCGGCCGCGACGGCCGGGCCGGCGCCGTGGATCAGCTCCTGCACGACGAGCGACGTCGGCGCGTCGCCGGTCGGGGTGGCCAGCGTGGGCTTGCCGGTGTCGTCCAGCGTGACGGCGGGCAGGTTGGCCGCGGGCGCCACCGTGCTGCCCTCGGCCCGGGTGGCGTCCACCGGGATCACGCCCTGCACCTCCAGAAGGTCCACCACGCTGCCGGTGCCGTCGGTGGTGGGCGCCGCGAGGAGGATGCGCGAGCCCACCTTGGCGGCGGCCAGCAGCTCGTAGAGCTGCGGGAACAGGGCCGTCGGGTCCACCACCGTGGGCTGCGCCTGGGCGGCGTCCCACGTGTTGCCGCGCTCGGTCCCGTCGGCGCCGCTCACCTCGAGGATGTGCAGCTGGGCGACGTAGCCCGCGGCCAGCGCGTCGCCGTCGCCCTGGTCCACCAGGCGCGCCACCTGCGACGTCACGGTGAACGGGGTGCTCGGCAGGGTGATCGTCGGCTTGGCCCCCGCGTCGCCGGTCACCGTGACGCCGGCCAGCGCCGCCTCGTCCGCCGCGGCGTCCACGCCGGGGGTCGCCTCGGAGCTGGGACCGGCGCTCGCCTCGGGGCTGGGCGTGGTGCCGTCGCCGGCGCTCCCGCCCGAGCACGCGGCGAGGGTGCCGAGTCCGAGCGCCGCGGCGAGCACGACGGCGGCGAAGCGGGCGGTGGACGAGCGGCGCACGAAGGCCTCCGAAGGGGAGTGTGGGGGCCGGTCCTGCCCGGACCGACGCGCGAACGTTACGCGACGAACCTGTGGCCTATGGCACCGGTCTCCCGCCGCTCCGCGTCCAGGGGTAGCGGGGCAGGTCCGTGACCAGCGACGATGGTGCCATGGCGACGCTCGTGGTCTACGAGTCGATGTTCGGGGCGACGCGTGACGTCGCGCATGCCGTGGCAGAAGGGCTCGCCGCGGCGGGTCCGGTGCGCGTGGTGGAGGTGACGGACCTCGTCGGCGGCCCGCAGGCCGGGGCGCTGCCCGACGACCTGACGCTGCTGGTGGTGGGCGGCCCGACGCACGCCTTCGGGATGAGCCGCCCCGGGACGCGCGCCGACGCCGAGAAGAAGTACGGGCCGGTGATCTCGCACACCGGCGTGCGGGAGTGGCTGGAGCACCTGGAGCTGCCCGCCGGCCTGGTGACCGCCGCCTTCGGCACCAAGCTGTCGAGCCCGCTGTCGGGGTCCGCCGCGCGGGGGATCGGGCTCCGGCTGCGCCGGCTGGGCGGGCGGCTCCTGCTGCCGCCGAAGGACTTCTACGTGCCGGGCACCCCCGGCCTGGTCGCCGGCGAGCTCGACGCCGCCCGGGCGTGGGGCGTCCTGGTGGCGACCGCGGCGGTCGCGCGCGGCTGACGGCGCGCGGGGTCAGCCGACGGCAGTCCCGAAGGCCAGGCCGAGCAGGTAGGTGACGGCCGCCGCCCCGTAGCCGATCGCCAGCTGCCGCGCCGCGCGCCGCAGCGGCGACGCCCCGGACAGGATGCCGACCACCGCGCCGGTGCCCAGCAGGGCCGCGCCGACGAGCCCGGCGGCCCATCCGACGGCGACCCAGCCGGTCGCGCCGAGCAGATAGGGGAGCACCGGGATCGCGGCCCCCGAGGCGAAGAAGCAGAAGCTGGTCCAGGCGGCACCCCAGGCGGTGCCGATCGCCTCGTGCTCGTCGGCCGGCGCGGCGGCGGCCGTCACCACCTCGCCGGGCAGCGGCGTGGAGCTGCGCAGCAGCGCCGGGCCGACCGCCTCGGCGCGCTGGTACCGCTCGAGCGACGAGAGCACGGTGGCGGCGCGCTCGGCCGCCGCGTCGGCGTCCAGGCCACGCGCCCGGTAGACCAGCGCCAGCTCGTTGGCGTCGACGTCGAGGTGCGGCAGCGCATCGCCCGCATCGGGGCCCGGCCGGCCGGCCTCGAGCAGCTCGCGCTGCGAGCGCACCGAGACGTACTCCCCGGCGCCCATCGACATGGCGCCTGCGAGCAGGCCCGCGAGGCCCGACAGGAGCACCGTCTGGCTGGACACGCCGGAGGCGCCGATGCCGAGCACCAGCGCGAGGTTGCTCACCAGGCCGTCGTTGGCGCCGAACACCCCGGCGCGGAACCGGCCGGAGATCCGGTTCCGCCCCCGCAGGGCCAGCCCGCGCACCACCTCCTCGTGGATACGCTCGTCGGCGGCCATGCGCGGGGTCGCGTCCCCGTCGTCCGCGTACGACGAGCGCGACTCCGCCCGCTGCGCGAGCGCGAGCGTGAAGACGGAGCCGAACCGGCGCGCCAGCAGGCCGAGGACGCGGCTGCGCCAGCCGCCGGGGCGCGGCGCCCCGACGCGGTCGCCCAGCAGCTCGAGCCAGTGCGCCTCGTGACGGCCCTCGGCGTCCGCGAGCGCCAGCAGGATCTCGCGCTCCTCGCCGGTCCGCCGCGAGGCGAGGTCGCGGTAGACGGCGGCCTCGGCGCGCTCGTCGGCCAGGTTGCGCCGCCAGCGGCGGACCTGCGCGGAGGTGGGGGCGGGGGGCTGTTCGGTGGACATCGCCGCCCATGGTGACATCCCGCGTTTGCGCAGGTCACACCAGGTGACGGTTTCGCAGGGCCGAACTTTTGCGCTCGGTCAGCCCGCGGCCTCCCCGAGCAGGCGCAGCGCCTCGTCGGCCTGCTCGGCCGGCGGGGCCGACGAGCGCAGCACCACACCGTCCTCGTCGGCGGCGAGCGGCTCCAGCGTCGCCAGCTGCGAGCCGAGCAGGGACGCGGGCATGTAGGGGTGGACCCGCGCCGCGGTGCGGCGCGCCAGCTCGTCGGCCGGGACGTCGACGAGCAGGAACCGGATGCGGCCCGGCGCCGCGCGCAGCCGGTCGCGGTACGCCCGCCGCAGCGCGGAGCAGGCGACCACGGTGGACCGCCCGGCCTCGTCGTGCGCGGCCATCGCCGCGACGAGCGCGTCGAGCCAGGGCCGGCGGTCGTCGTCGGTCAGCGGGATGCCGGCCGCCATCAGCGCGACGTTCGCCGCGGGGTGGTACTCGTCGCCCTCGAGGAACGGCCGGCCGAGCCTGGCCGCCAGCAGGCTGCCCAACGTCGACTTCCCGGTGCCGGACACGCCCATCACCACGAGGTGCTCCACGGCGTCCAGCCTGCCAGCCGGGGCGGGCCCCGGGCGCGGCGGCGCCACCGCAGGCGGGGGAGCGGTGGCCCGTAGGCTCGCGCGGTGCGCTCGCTCCTGCTGGACACTACGCCGCTGCGCACCAGCCCCGCGTTCGCCCGGCTGTGGCTGGGCCTCGCCGTGGCGAACCTCGGGGCACAGCTGACGGTCGTCGCCGTGGGCCTCCAGGTGTACGCGCTGACGGGGTCCACCCTCGCCGTCGGCGTGCTGGGGATCTGCGCGCTGGTGCCGCTGGTGGTGTTCGGCCTGTACGGCGGCGCGATCTCGGACCGGCACGACCGCCGCACCGTGGCGCTCGTCGCGTCCGTGATCAGCTGGACGGTGACGCTCGGGCTGGTGGCCCAGGCGCTGGCGGGCAACCGGAGCGTCGGCGTGCTCTACGCACTGGTGGCGGTGCAGTCCGCGGCGGGCGCGGTCAACGGCCCGGCGCGCGGGGCGATCGTCCCGCGCCTGCTCGAGCCGCAGCAGATGCCGGCGGCCAACGCCCTGCAGACCCTCGGCTTCAACGTCGCGCTGACGGGCGGCCCGCTGCTGGGTGCGGTGCTGGTGGCCGCCGTCGACTACGCGCTGGCCTACGGGCTGGACGCCGTGCTGTTCACCGTGGCGCTGCTGGCGCTGTGGCGGCTGCCACCCATCCCGCCGGAGAGCGAGGTGCGCTCACGCTCCGGGTTCCACGCCGTGGTCGACGGGCTGCGGTACCTGGCCACGCAGCCGAACGTACGGATGACCTTCCTGGTGGACATCGCCGCGATGCTGTCGATGCCGCGCGTGCTGTTCCCCGCGGTCGGCGTGATGTTCCTCGGCGGCGGGGCCGCCACCACCGGCGCGCTCACCGCGGCGATCGCCGCCGGCGGCATCCTGGCTTCGCTGCTGTCCGGCGGCCTGACGCGCGTGCGGTGGCAGGGACGCGTCATCGCGTGGGCCATCACGGGGTGGTCCCTCGCGGTGGTGGCGTTCGGTGTGATCCTCGTCGTGGCGGGCCGGACGGCGCCGAGCCGCGTCGTGTGGCCGGCACTGCTCGCCGCGTTCCTGGTGCTGGCGATCGCCGGGGCGTCCGACTCCGTCAGCTCCGTGTTCCGCAACACCATCCTGCAGACGGCGACGCCCGACGCGATGCGCGGCCGGCTCCAGGGGATCTTCCTGGTGGTGGTCGCCGGCGGGCCACGCGTGGGCGAGCTGTTCGTCGGGGCGCTGTCCGAGCGTGTCACCGAGGGCTGGGCGGCGGTCGTCGCCGGCTCACTGTCGGCGGCGCTGATGTGGCTGCTGGTGCGCCGGCAGCGCCGGTTCTGGCGCTACGACGCGCACCACCCGGAGCCTTAGGAACCCGGCCGCGCCGCCTCCGCCGTCGGGTGCTGGGCCGCCTGCGCCGCCGGCTGCCCGCTCGCGTCCGGGACCGCCGCCTCGTCGGGCACCGGGCGGGCGCCGCCCCGCCGCAGCGCCGGGTAGGCGAGCGCGGTGATGACGGCGACCGCCACACCGGCGGCGACCACCACCAGGTAGCCGCCGTGCGAGCCGGCCGCGTCCACCCGCGCCCCCGCGACCGACGACCCGATGGACACCCCGACGTTGATCGCCGTGCCCACCCAGGTGAGGCCCTCGGTCAGGCGCGCGGCCGGCACGATCGCCTGCACCAGGCCGTTTCCGGCGACGATCGACGGCGAGATCACCAGGCCGACGACGAACATCGTCGCCGACAGCGCGACGAGGTTCCCGATGAAGAGGAACAGGCAGACGCCGAGCGCCAGGGCGACGATGCCGAGGGCGAACCGGCGCGCCAGCGGGGTGTGCCAGTGGCGGGCGCCGTAGAGCAGGCCGCCGGTGAGCGACCCGAGCGCGAACACCGCCAGGACCATCCCCACCTCGCCCTTGCGCCCCAGCTCCTGGGCGAACGCGACGGTGGCGACGTCGCTCGCCCCGAAGATGGCGCCCATCCCGACGAAGACCACCAGCAGCACCGCGATGCCGGGCATCGCGAGCACGCTGCCCCGCGGCCGTGGTGCGTCGCGCGACGCGACGGGCGGCTCGGTGGCGCGCTGCACCAGGAACCAGCCACCACCGACGAGCGCTGCGACCGCCGGCACCGCCAGGCCCAGCTCGGGGCGCGGACTGGTGGCCAGCACCGTGGCCAGGACGGGGCCGACGACGAACACCAGCTCGTCGAGCACGGACTCCAGGGAGTAGGCGGTGTGCAGCCGCCGCGGGGAGTCGGCCAGCACGTGGGTCCAGCGCGCGCGCACCAGCGAGCCCATGCCGCCGCCGCACCCCGTGAGCACCGCGCCGGCGTACAGCCACGCGGGATCCGCCACGGTCGCGGCCGCGACCGTCAGGATCGCCATGCCGGTGAGCCCCACCGCGAGGAACGGCCACATCGCCCGGGCCTGGCCGTGCCGGTCCACCAGGCGGGCGATCTGCGGCCCGGCCGCGGCGGTGGCGACGACGAGCACGGCGGTGACCCGGCCCGCCAGGCCGTAGGAGTGGTAGGAGGCGCTGACCACCAGGACGATGGCGATGCCCACCATCGACATCGGCAGCCTGGCGAGGACCCCGGCGGCGCTGAACCTCAGCGCTCCCGGGCGCGCCAGGATGTCGCGGTAGGGCTGGAGCACCCGGCCAGTCTGGCATCCGCCGCCGACACGGACCGAGCGGATATCGCCCGGCGGGACCCGCACCCGCCGGACCCGCCCGGGCCCGCGGCTACGACGAGAGCGCCGCCGAGACCACGTCGCGCGCCTCCGACTGGACCTGCGCCAGGTGCTCGGCGGACACGAACGACTCGGCGTAGATCTTGTACACGTCCTCGGTGCCCGAGGGCCGCGCGGCGAACCACGCGTCCTTCGTCGTCACCTTGAGACCGCCGATGGCGGCCCCGTTGCCCGGCGCCGCGGTCAGGCGCGCCGTGATCGGCTGACCGGCGAGCGTCGTCGCCGTCACCTGCGACGGCGAGAGCACGGCGAGCGTCGCCTTCTCCTCGCGCGTGGCGGCCGCGTCCACCCGCGCGTACCACGACTGCCCGAACTCCCCGACGAGGTCGGCGTGGTGCTGCGACGGGGTCCGGTCGGTGGTCGCGAGGATCTCGGAGGCGAGCAGGCAGGCGACGATGCCGTCCTTGTCGGTGGTCCACACCGAGCCGTCGGTGCGCAGGAACGACGCCCCCGCCGACTCCTCGCCACCGAACCCGACCGACCCGTCCACCAGCCCGGGCACGAACCATTTGAACCCCACCGGCACCTCCAGCAACCGGCGGCCCAGCTTCGCGGCGACGCGGTCGATCAGCGACGACGACACCAGCGTCTTGCCGACCGCCGCTCCCGGCGCCCAGCCCGGCCGCGCCCCGCCGTACAGGTAGGACACCGCGACGGCGAGGTAGTGGTTCGGGTTCATCAGCCCGGCGTCGGGCGTGACGATCCCGTGGCGGTCGGAGTCGGCGTCGTTGCCGGTCGCCAGGTCGAAGGGCGCAACCGCGCCGGAGCCGGACATCCGCTGCACCAGCGAGGCCATCGCGTACGGCGACGAGCAGTCCATGCGGATCTTGCCGTCCCAGTCGAGCGTCATGAACGCCCAGCGGGGGTCCACGGTCGGGTTGACCACGGTGAGGTCCAGGTCGTAGCGCTCGGCGATCTCGCCCCAGTACTCCACAGAGGCCCCGCCGAGCGGGTCCGCGCCGATCCGCACGCCGGCGGCGTGGATCGCCTCGAGGTCGACGACGTTCGCCAGGTCGTCGACGTAGGCGGTCAGGTAGTCGTGGCGCGCGGTGGTCTCGGCGGCGAGCGCCGCCTCGACGGACACGCGCGGTACCGAGCGCCAGCCGGAGGCGAGCAGCTCGTTGGCTCGTCGGGCGATCCACGCGGTCGCCTCGGAGCCGGCGGGGCCGCCGTCCGGCGGGTTGTACTTGAAGCCGCCGTCCCGTGGCGGGTTGTGCGACGGCGTGACGACGATGCCGTCCGCCCGCCCCGGTCCGCTGGTGCGCACGCCCTGCGCGGTGCCCGCGCCGTTGCCCGTCAGGATCGCGAGGGAGACGGCGGGGGTCGGCGTCCAGGAGTCGCGCGCGTCGACGCGCACCTGCACGCCGGCGGCGGCGAGCACCTCGAGCGCGGTGCGCCAGGCGGGCAGGGACAGGCCGTGGGTGTCGCGGCCGATGAACAGCGGCCCGTCCGTGCCCTGCGAGCGGCGGTACTCGACGATCGCCGCGGTGATCGCGACGATGTGCGCCTCGTTGAACGCCGTGTCCAGCGCCGAGCCGCGGTGCCCGCTGGTGCCGAACACCACCTGCTGGAGCGGGTCCGCGGGGTCCGGCACGCGGTCGTAGTACGCCGCGACCAGCGCATCGACGTCGATGAGGTCCTCAGGGGCTGCGGGCATGCCGGCGCGCGGATCCATGCGCCGATCCTCCCGCACCCCGCCGCCCGCCGCTGTCCGGCCCCACGTGTGGCGGGGTTGTTAGGGTGCGGGGTCATGGCGGCTCAGCAGGACATGTACGTGGCGCGGCCCTTCGAGGGGCTGCCCGGGGAGACCGACCTCGTGGCGATGCGCGAGCTGGTCCCCGCGGCCACCGCCGCGATGCGCACGACGAGCGAGCACGGCTCCCGTGAGGTGCTCGTCAGCACGTCCCTCCCCGATGCGTGGCCGGCCCTGCACCGTCAGGACGGCACCGTGCTCGTCGCGCTGCAGACCCGCAGCTCGTCGGGCGACGCCTCCCGGGACGTCGCCACCGCGCTCCTGGCCGCGCTGGAGGCCGAGCCGGGCACGCCGGTCACCTCGCTCGGCCTGCCGACGCCCGGCCCGCGGCTCCAGGACGTGCTGGACCCCTCCGTGTTCGATCTGACGGTCCGCACCTCCTTCGAGTACTGGCTCGACGAGTCCACCGAGCAGACCGCGCAGATCAAGGCGGCACTCGAGGAGGCGGACGCCAGCATCCTGCCGACGGCCCGCCTCGAGGGCGTCGAGTCGGCGTACTGGACGCGGATGTCCGGCCGAGAGTTCGTGCGGTGGGTGCAGCCGCTCGACGAGCAGGTGGTGGTGGACGGCCTGGCCCGGCTGCACGCCCGGCGCGAGTCGGGCTTCGGCGGCTCGAAGTTCGTCGGCTACTTCCGCGCGTGCGGCCTGGTGGTGCCGGTGTGGGAGCTGGCCCGCGGCACCGAGCCGGAGGAGGCGTCGGCCGACGTGGCCGCGTTCGCGCCCCTCTTCGCCGCTGCCGTGGCGGACGACGAGCCCCTCGACGCCAACGCCCGCCGCGCCCGCGCGGGCCTCGTCGCCCGCCAGGTGACCTTGCGCTGACTTTGCCGGCGCTTGCGCTGACCGGGTGTCCGCGTAGGCGAAGACTTGACCAACGCCGATAGGCTGGCCACGTGCCGTTCCCTCGCAACGCCCCCGGTCGGCAGGCCGGGCAGCGTACGTCCGACGAGCCCGCAGAGCCCGCGGGCGACCCGGTGGCGGCGGTCGGCACCCTGCCGGCGGACACGCTGCGGACGCGGCCCTCGCGCGTGGCGGCGATCATCCCCGCCAAGGACGAGGCGCGCCGCATCATGGCGACCGTCCGCGCGGTGCGGGCGATCCCCGGGGTCGACCTGGTGCTCGTCGTCGACGACGGCTCGGAGGACGAGACCCAGCACGTCGCGCGCGCGGCCGGCGCGGTCGTCGTGCGGCACTCGCACAACCGTGGCCGCGCAGCCGCGATGGAGACCGGCGCGGCGGTGGTCGCGATGCGCGACGTGCCCGACCGCGGCCCCCGCTCGCTGCTGTTCCTCGCGGCGGACCTCGGCGAGTCCGCGGTCGCCGTCGCGCCGCTGGTGACCCCGGTGGTGGACGGGACGGCGGACATGACCGTCGCGCTCCTCTCGCCGGGCTCGTCGCCCGGTGGCCACGGCTGGGTGATCGCCGCCGCCCGGCGGGCCGTCGCTCAGCTGACGGGCTGGACGCCGTCGGCGCCGTTGTCGCGGCTGCGCTGCCTGACGCGCGAGGCCTACGAGGCGGCGACCCCCCTGGCCCGCGGCGACGGCGTGGAGCCGGCGATGACGATCGACCTGCTCCGCGCGGGCTACCGCGTGGTCGAGGTCCCGGTGGAGCTGCGGCACCACCCGGCGGGCAACTCGTTGCGGGTCCAGGCCCGTCGCGCGGCCGGGTACCGCGACGTCGAGCTGGCGCTGTCCGCCCGCCGGGCACGCGCGGCGGCCGAGGCGGCGCGCGACCGCCTGGACCCGCGCAAGCACGCGGGGCGCTGAGCGGGCGCCCAGCCCAACCGGGTGGGCACAGCCGTTACCCTGCGTCGAGACGGCGCCGCCGCAGCCCGCCCGCCACGCCGCCCCGAACCTCGCCCGACCCAGGAGGAGAAGATGAGCGCCCGCCTGCGCTACGCCTACCTCGGGCCGGCCGGCACGTTCACCGAGGAGGCACTGCTGCAGGTGGTGTCGCCCGACGAGGCCGTGCTGCTGCCCCAGACCGACGTCGGCTCGGCGATCGCCGCGGTGCGCTCGGGTGAGGCGGACCACGCCGTGGTGGCGATCGAGAGCACCGGAGAGGGCGGCGTCACGGCAACCCTCGACGCCCTGGCGACGGGCGAGCCGCTGGTGATCCAGCGGGAGATGCTGGTCCCGGTGCAGTTCACCCTCGCCGCGGCGGCGGGGACCGCGCTGGGCGACGTGCACCGCGTCGGCGCGCACCCGCACGCGTGGGTCCAGTGCCGACGCTGGCTGGCCGCGTCGCTCCCCGGAGCGGTCCACGTGCCGGCGACGAGCAACACGGCGCCGGCGGCGCTGCTCGCCGAGCTTGCCGACGACCCCTCGGCGCCCGCCGCGACGTTCGACGCCGCGCTGGTGCCGCCGGCGGCGGTGGCCCGCTACGGCCTGACGGCGCTCGCGGAGCGCGTCAGCGACAACCCGAGCGCCGTGACGCGGTTCGTGCTGGTGGGGCATCCCGGGGAGGTCCCGGCGCCGACGGGCGCCGACAAGACCACCCTGGTGGTGCACCTGCCGGACAACGAGGCCGGCGCCCTGCTGGCGATGCTCGAGCAGTTCGCGGTGCGCGGGGTCAACCTGTCACGCATCGAGTCTCGGCCCATCGGCGACTCCCTCGGCCGCTACTCGTTCTCGATCGACACCGAGGGCCACATCCTCGAGGAGCGGATCGGCGAGGCGGTCATGGGGCTGCGCCGCCGCTGCCCGTACGTGCGGTTCCTCGGCTCGTACCCGCGGGCGGACGCCGTGCCGCCGACCGTGCACGTCGGCACCAGCGACGGCGACTTCGTCGGCGCGCGCCGGTGGCTCGAGGCGATCCGCGGCGGCCTGGCGACGTAGCGCCTCGGGCCGCCCCCCGTCCGGCCCGGTCCGGCCCGCCCCGCCCGTCCACGGCGGGCCGGACGGCCTCAGTCCGCCGGCTCCACGCGCACGACGAGCGCCGCCGGGTCCACCCGGACGCGCAGCTGGCGCACCCGCCCCACGCTCTCGCCGTCCACCTGCACCTGCTCGGCGCCCATCACCTGGATGCGGACGGTGCGTGCGCGCACGTGGTCGATCCGCCCCATCTTCGCGGGCATGTCGGTACGCACACCCACCCCCTGGAGCAGCACCTCGCCGAGCAGCTGGGCCCAGCCGGCCACCCCGCCGCGGGTGTCGATCGCCGCCAGGTCGAGCCAGCCGTCGTCCATCCGGGCGTCCGGCAGCAGCGTGATGCCGCCGGGCAGGCGCCCCACGTTCCCGACGAGCAGGCTGCGCCCGCGCACCTCGATCCAGTCGCGGTCGTCCACCTTGGCCTGCACGCGAAGCCGGTGCCCGTGCAGGTGGCGCACGGCCGCAACGAAGTAGGCGATCCAGCCGACGCGTGCCTTGAGCGTCTCGTCGGCGTCCGCCACCATCGCGGCGTCCATACCGAGCCCGCCGATCACCAGGAACACGTGCTCGTCGCGCGCGCCGGGCGGCGGCTCCACCTCGGCCCAGCGCTCCACGGTGAGGCGGGCGACGTCGATGGTCCGGTCGCGCCCGTCGAACGCGATCTCGAGCGCCGCCTCCGCGTCGCCGAGCGGCAGGTCGAGGTTGCGCGCCAGCAGGTTGCCGGTGCCGGCGGGCAGCAGCCCCATCGGCACGCCGCTGTGCGTCAGCCCCTCGGCGACCGCCCGCACGGTGCCGTCGCCGCCGGCGGCGAGCACCAGCCCGGCTCCGGCGGACAGCGCCTCGCGCGCCTGGCCGTGCCCGGGGTCCTGCGCCGTGGTCTCGAGCCAGAGCGCGTCCGGCCAGCCCCGGGCGCGGACCGCCTCCGCCACCTGCCCGCGCAGCTCGTCGACGTCGAGCTTGGTCGGGTTGGCGACGACGGCGACCAGCGTGCCGCCGGCCGTGCCGTTCCCGCCCGATCCGCCCGGGGCAGCCGCCGTGCGCGCCGCGCCCGTCCCGCGTGCCTCCGGCGCCTCGGGGCCGGCCTCGCTCCCGATGAGCGCGCGCCGCAGCGCCGCCTGCCGCCGGGCCACCCAGACGCCTAGCCCGATCGCGACGAGCGCGAGCACCACGGCGGTCCAGGCGACCAGCCCCTGCCACTCCATGGCGGGCAATCTACGGTCCGGCCTGCGGATCCGCGCGTCCTCCCGTGGGTGGATAGGCTCGGCGGGTGATCGACCTGCGCCTGCTTCGCTCGGACCCGGACCTGGTCAGGGCCTCCCAGACCGCCCGCGGGGACGACCCGCACCTCGTCGACGAGATCCTCGACGCCGACGCGCGTCGCCGCTCGGCGCTCACCGGGTTCGAGACGGCCCGAGCGTCACAGAAGGCGTTGGGCAAGCAGGTCGCGACGGCGACGGGCGAGGCGAAGCAGCACCTGCTGGCCCGCGCCAAGCAGATGGCGGAGCAGGTGAAGGCGCTGCAGGGCGAGGCCGACGAGGCCGAGCGCACGGCCGACGAGCTGGCGCGTCGCATCGGCAACCTCGTGGAGCCCGGCGTTCCCGCGGGCGGCGAGGACGACTACGTCGTGCTGGAGCACGTCGGGACGCCGCGCGACTTCGCCGCCGAGTACGGCCCGGACTTCCGGGTGCGGGACCACCTGGAGCTCGGTGAGGGGCTGCGGGCGATCGACACGGAACGGGGCGCCAAGGTGTCCGGCGCGCGCTTCTACTACCTGACGGGTGTCGGCGCCCGGCTGGAGATCGCGCTGCTGTCCGCGGCGATGGACACCGCGGTGGCCGCCGGTTTCACGCCGGTGATCACGCCGACGCTGGTCAAGCCGGAGGTGATGGCGGGCACCGGGTTCCTCGGGGCCCACGCCGACGAGGTCTACCGCCTCGAGGCGGACGACCTGTACCTCGTCGGGACCTCCGAGGTGGCCCTGGCCGGCTACCACTTGGGCGAGATCCTCGACCTGTCCGCCGGTCCGGTGCGCTACGCCGGGTGGAGCGCCTGCTACCGCCGCGAGGCCGGCTCCTACGGGAAGGACACCCGGGGCATCATCCGGGTGCACCAGTTCCACAAGGTCGAGGCGTTCAGCTACACCACGGTCGAGGACGCCGCGGCCGAGCACCAGCGCATCCTCGGCTTCGAGAAGCAGATGCTCGCCCTGGCGGACGTGCCGTACCGGGTGATCGACACCGCGGCGGGAGACCTGGGCTCGTCGGCCGCGCGGAAGTTCGACTGCGAGGCCTGGCTGCCCAGCCAGGCGCGCTGGCTGGAGCTGACCTCCACCTCGAACTGCACCACGTTCCAGGCGCGCCGCCTGGGGATCCGGGAGCGTGCGGCCGACGGCGAGGTGCGCCCGGCCGCCACGCTCAACGGCACGCTGGCCACCACACGCTGGATCGTCGCCATCCTCGAGAACCACCAGCAGGAGGACGGTTCCGTCCGCGTGCCGGAAGGGTTGCGCCCGTACCTCGGTGGGCTGGAGGTCCTCACCCCGTGAGCTCACCCCACGAGACCGTTCGCTGGGCTCACGTTCTCGCGGGGGCCCCGGGATGAGCCGCGCCCGGCTGCTCGCCCTCGACGTCGACGGCACCGCCATGAGCTACGACGGCGTGGTGTCCGACGACCTGCGGGCGGCCGTCGCCGCGGCGGCGGGCGCGGGCGTGCACGTGGTGCTGGCCACCGGCCGCTCGCTGCACGGCGCGCTGGACGGCGCCCGCGCGATCGGCCTGAGCGAGGGCTGGATGGTGTGCTCCAACGGCGCCGTCGTCGCGCGCCTGGACCCGGAGGAGGACGCGGGGTACGAGGTGGTCAGCGTGGCGACCTTCGACCCGGCGCCCGCGCTGCGGCTGCTGGCCGCCGAGCTGCCCGGTGCGCTCTACGCCGTGGAGAACCTGGGCGTCGGGTACCTGGTGACCGCGCCGTTCCCGCCCGGTGAGCTCACCGGCGAGATCCGGGTGGTCGGCTTCCAGGAGCTGTGCGCGGCGCCCTGCAGCCGCGTGGTGATCCGCAGCCCGCACGCGACGCCCGACGAGTTCCACGAGCTGGTGGAGCGCGTCGGCCTGCACGAGGTGAGCTACGCCGTGGGATGGAGCGCGTGGCTGGACCTGACGCCGGGTGGCATCTCGAAGGCCAGCGCGCTGGAGGAGCTGCGCCAACGGCTGGGGGTGGAGCCGTTCGCCACGGTGGCGGTGGGCGACGGCTCCAACGACCTGGAGATGCTCGCGTGGGCGGCGCGCGGCGTGGCGATGGGTCACGCGAGCGAGCAGGTGCGGGCCGCGGCCGACGAGGTGACGGGCACGATCGACGACGACGGCGCGGTCGCGGTGGTGCGCAGCCTGCTGTAGACGCAATGTCGGCAGCGGCCGAGTTGGGGGCCGCGCCCCGAGGGGGCACAGTGTGTGCCCATGACGGCCGCCCCCGAGCACGGGATCGTGGACGTGGCGCGCGCCGCGGGCGTGTCGACGGCGACCGTCTCGCGCGCGCTGCGC
>Ga0255338_1001128_pt1 | contig 56339 bp, 34 predicted proteins | sample MeOH1_35cm_T4_19_FD_203715 | JGI IMG/M metagenome (GOLD analysis project Ga0255338, IMG submission 203715) | Sandy soil microbial communities from University of British Columbia, Vancouver, Canada - MeOH1_35cm_T4_195 | ecosystem: Engineered > Artificial ecosystem > Sand microcosm > Unclassified ... | reverse complement strand
CACAGGCAAGGGCGTCCGCTACCTGGCCTCTGCGGAAGGGGCCGCCCTGCGCCCGTGGCTGCCAGAGCTGCGGCTGGAGACGCTGCGGCACGTGGCGTGGCAACTGGCCGAGCGGCTGGGACTGGAGAGGCTGGCGGAGGTGGCCCGCTATGTGCGCGCCAGCCGTGAGGCGGCGGTGTTCGTCACCGTGGGAGGCGAGCCCGCGGCAGTCGCCCTGTACGAGGCCCGGGGCAATGTGGCGCGGGCGCAGGCCACCCTGGCCAAGGCCCTGCCCGAGAGCACCGGAGCCGCCGAGCCCAGGCCCACCTCAGGCGGAGCACTGGGAGGGTTGGCCTCGCTGGTGGACGAGGCGGTGGGTCACACCCGCGAGGTGGTGGAGGCCAAGCTGCTGCTGGCCGAACTGGAGACGCAGGGCGCCCGCCTTCCTGCGGACCCCGCACTGCTGCGCAAGCTCCAGGCCACCCTCGAAACACCACCCCCCGGGGTGCCCGAGGGTTACGCCCTGTGGAACGACTACCTCGCCTACCGCCGCACGCGCTTGACCCTGCTGGAAGAGGGCAAGCCAGCCAAGGGCCCTCTGCGCTGGGAGGCCTATGAGAACTTGCGCGGCGATTTTGCACGAGGGCTGGCCTTCGAGCGCCTCATGCTCTCCCTGCTACGCGAGGACGCCGCCCTGCCACCAGTCCAGCGCCGCTGGCTGAGCGCCTTCACCCAGCCGCGCATCGAGGTGCACGTGGGCCTGTCCAAGTCCGATGTGCCTGGGGTGCGCTTCGCGGACGTGCTCGTCATTGAGGAGCGGCCTTCCCCAGGCCAGGCCCCTCGCGTGGAGACCTTCAGCTTCAAGAGCCGCTTCCTCAAGCCGCTCAATGAAAAAGCCGTGAAGGCCATCGTGTTGATGGATGCACAGGCGGCTCTGGATTATTACGGCGGCACGGTGGACATCCGGCGCCCCGCGATCAAGGGCCGCGTGCAGGTGCAGCGCGTCCGCCTCGTCTACAAGGGGGGTCAGGAGCTCATGCCCGAGCAGAACGTTCTTGGTGCCGCAAAAGAGCATGTCAAAGCGAACGCCCCGGAAGTGGAGGTGGTGTTTCAATGAAGCTGCTGGAGCTACGTGACTTGCCGCCGGAGGACAGCTTGTGGCTCTCCTTCAGAGGTACCTTCGACTCGCAGGTGTCGCTGGAGCGCGCGTTGGAGCCCTTTCTCCAGGCGCTCGAACAGTACTCTGCGGGGTGGACGCCAGACGTGGTCAAGGGCAAGTGGGTGCGCAAGTACTCCCGCCCCGCCGTCTGGAAGGCCTTCGAGGAGGAGCGCGACGGAGACTTCACTTCCATCGAGATCGGCCGCACCACCTGGCCCGCTGTGTACTTGTTGCTGGACCTTGTTCTGCCGCCTCGCGCGCCTGAGCTGAGCGTCTCGCTCAAGGTGCAGCCGCTCTCCCTCTTCGCGGAGCAGGAGCGCTGCCACAAGTTCGTGGAGTTGGTGCGCGCCTGGGCCTGCCACTACCCCGTCTCGCCTTCCTTCGCAGGCAGCTACGCCGACAGCCAGCTGGCGGACGCCCCCGGCTTCGGCCGGGACATGGACACCAGCATCCGCGATGGATTCGACAAGCTCTACGAGGTGTTCTGGCTCAATGTCTTCGGTCCCAAGCTGGTGAACCTCCTGGGCCGCGAGCGCCTGCTGTCCACCCCCGCCCACCGGGTGGAGGAACTCCCCAACGGCTGTGTGCTGCTGGTGACCTGGCCCATCGCCGCCCACTTCACCCACCCCGAGGCGCGCCGGGCTCAGGCCCGCGCCTTCGTCCACCTGCGCCCGGAGTTGGACTTCGACACCGTGCTGCGCTCCCTCCATGAGCGCAACGCCACCCTCGCCCCCGTGGAGCCCCGCTTCCCCCCGGACGTGGCGCCCCTCCTCTTTCGCCTGTTGGACAACACCTTCATCAGCGAGCGCCAGCGCAAGATCGCCGAGTTCAATGACCACCCGTTCGCGGAGCCGGAAGAGTGGTTGCCCGCCGACGCCGCTCTGTCCTCGGACGTGCCGGACACGAAGAAGGCCCTGGAGCACTACTCGCTCATGGCCGAGTCGCTGGTGGCCATTCTGCACTCCGAGGTGCCCTCCGTCTTCGAGCAGACACCCCAATCCCTCACCGACGCGGACTTCCACTTCTGGGTCTGGAGCTTCCCGGAGTCCTTCGAACGGGACAAGATTGACGGCCGGCTGGTGCCCGCCATCGGCGCCTACCTGGGCGAGGTGCTGGTACAAAACCTGGGCGGCCAGTGGATTCCCCGCAAGAAGTGGGAAGAGTCTCAGGTGCGCGTCGGCTCGCGCGTGTGGCTGCCCTTTCTCCGCGCCCACAGGTACATGCGCTCACGCCAGTCCTTGCTGGACTTCTCCCTGACCCAGCTCTACCGCGCTGCGGAGCGCCACCAAGGCCCGCGCCCTCAAGAAGCCCTCCGAGACGAGGAAGTAGCCCCCTGGGCGTCCAACCGCCCACGACGCCCCGGCACCCGTTAGAATGCCCGACGTGGCGAGATTGGTGGCGATGTTCGGCCCCTGCCGGGGCATAGCGAGAGAGCTGGATTCCCCCCTCATTGTAGGCCGTGCGGCCGAAGGGGGGCTCCAGCTCCTCGATGACAAGGTCAGCCGGGAGCACTGCGTCATCGAGCCCATTGGCCCGGCGGGCCATGTGCTGCGAGACCTGGGCTCGCGCAATGGGACGTGGCTCAACAGCCAGCTCCTCCAGGAGACGACGCGGCTGCGCCCCGGAGACCACATCTCCGTGGGCGAGAGCGTCCTGGTCTACGAGCCCTCGTTCGATGCCCTGCGCGCCCGGGATGGGGAGTCCACCCTCGTCCTCACGCGCTCCCGTCCGGAGACGGCCCGAGGCCTCATCCCTCCCACGCGAGAGGCGCTCGCCCGCGCCGGGGAGCTGGCCCTGCGCGCCGCCACCGCCTCCTCGCCCGAGGTCGCCGCGGGCATCGTCCTCGAGGCGCTCGACTCGGCCCTCCACCCCTCCGCGCTCACCGTGCTGCGCCTGGCCCCCAACGGCGTGCTCCACCCGCTGCTGGCCCGGCCCGTGGGCGCCCACGTCACCCTGAGCCGGGAGCTGGTGAATGCGGCGCTGAAGCTCGGCCATGCGCTGACCATGCCCGAGAGCCAGGCCCGGCCCGAGACGGACAACCTCCTGACGCGGGTGCGCCAGGGCCACGCCCACGTCCTCTATGCCCCGCTCTACACGGGCGGCTCTCCCGCGGGCGCGCTCTGCATCCTGCGGGACACGCCCTTCACCGATGAGGAGCTGGCGCTGACGGGAGCGCTCGCCGGAGCCGCGGGGCCCTCGCTGTGCCCGCCGCCTCCCGCGCCGCCGGCCCCGAACACCCTCACGTACTCGCAGCCGGTGGCTGAGAGCGCCGCCATGCGCGAGGCGATGCGCCTGGCCACTACCGCCGCGCAGGTGCAGTCCACCGTCCTCATCACCGGAGAGACGGGCACCGGCAAGGAGGAGGTGGCGCGCGCCATCCACGCCCTGAGTCCCCGCTCGCGAGGGCCCTTCATCGCCGTCAACTGCGGCGCCATCCCCGCCGAGCTGGCCGAGAGCGAGCTGTTCGGCCATGAGAAGGGCGCCTTCACCGGAGCGGCGAGCGCCCGCGCCGGCGTCTTCGAGCAGGCGGACGGTGGCACCCTCTTTCTCGACGAGGTGGGGGATCTGCCCGCGCCCCTTCAGGTGAAGCTGCTGCGCGTGCTGCAGGATCGGCTCGTGCACCGCGTGGGCGGGCGCGCGGGCATCCCGGTGGACGTGCGCGTGGTGGCCGCCACCCACCGCAACCTCATCGAGGAGGTCCGCGCGCAACGCTTCCGCGAGGATCTCTACTGGCGCCTCAACGTGGTGCGCATCCACCTGGCGCCCCTGAGAGACAGGCCCGAGGACATCCTCCCATTGGCCGAGCGCTTCCTCGCGCGCATGGGCCCCCAGCTCGGCCGCCGCGCCGAGGGCTTCACGGATGAGGCCCGCAGCGCCCTGCGCACCTGCCCCTGGCCGGGCAACGCGCGCCAGCTCGCCAACACCATCGAGCGCGCGCTCGTGCTCAAGGGGCCGGGGGCGCTCATCGGCCTGCTGGATCTCCCGCCCGAGGTGGTGGCTCCCGAGCCCGTGGCAGGGACGGCCTCACGTGGGAGCTCCGCGCCCGCGGCCGGTGTCGCACTGGCGGAGGTGGTGCGGAAGGTGGAGCGTGAGCACATCGTCCTGGCGCTGAAGCGGGCCCAGGGCGTGAAGTCGGCCGCCGCCGAGGCGCTGGGGATCTCCGGCCCGACGCTCGATCGGAAGATTGAGGAGTACGGGATCAACCTGTTCGGATGACGGGGGACGACTCGATGCCCGGGAAGCCTTGATCCAGGCCTCACGGACAGGAGGAGGGCTGGATGCGGTGGCTGCTCATCATGGTCGCGGTGGGTGCGGCGGGAACGACCGGGTACCTGGGCACGGTCTCGAAGAACTCCTTCTCCGACTACTCCGGTGAGCAGCTCGATCTGCTGGAGCGCGAGCTGAGCCAGGAGCTCGCGCAGGAGCGCGGGTCCTCGCACGCGCCGAAGCGCTCGGCGAAGCAGGTCGAGCGCCAGGAGCAGCTCGCCGCCAACCAACAACTCCTCCAGGAAGAGCGGCAGCGGCGGCTGTACTTCTTCCTGGCGCTGGGCCTGGCCGGAGCCGCCGCCGTGGCGGCCTTCTTTCTCCCGGGAGGCGCCTCCTCCCATCCCAGCCTGCGCGCCTCCAGTGATGAGGACGCCCGCCTGCTGGCCGCCATCGGAGACCCGATCGTTCTCCGCGAAGGCGCCCGGCAGAAGGCTGCCGCGCTGCTGGGGGTGTCCCCGGAGGCCCCTCCCGCCGTCATCGAGGCGGCGCTCCAGGCTCAACTGCAGCAGCGGGATCTCTCGCGCATGGACGGGCTCGCACCCGACCTCCAGAAGCTCGCACTCCAGCAGCGCGAGGAGCTCGTCCGTGCCAGGGATCTGCTGCTGAACCCGGCTCCCTCGAAGCCCGCCGGCTCCCTCGGGAGCTGATCCGGGCTCGTGAGGCACCGCGGGCAGTGTGCGAAAGCCACCGGCCCACACACTCCGAGGGGCACTGTCCGTCCGCTCCCCGCTGGCTCATTCTTCCGCCGGGACACGCTGCTTCAGTGGCGTGTGGGGAATCGGGGGGACGGACCATGAATACGAATCCGCTACGCGTCCGCGTTGCGCACATCGCGCGCATCGCGAGAGACATTCAGTCATTCGAGTTGGTTCCCAGGGAAGGGAGCACGCTGCCAGGCTTCGAGCCCGGGGCGCACCTGGACGTGCACACGCCGAGGGGGCACGTGCGGCAGTACTCCCTGTGCAACGATGCGCAGGAGACCCACCGCTACGTCATCGCCGTGCAACGCGAGCCTCAGGGGCGCGGCGGCTCCATTGCCCTGCATGACACCGTGCGCGAAGGGGATCCCCTGCTCGTGAGCGCACCGCGCAATACCTTTCCGCTGCTCCACGCACGCGCATACTTGCTGGTGGCGGGGGGCATCGGCATCACCCCGCTGCTGGCCATGGCCCGGGTGCTCCAGCGGACAGGCGCGGAGTACGAGCTCCACTACTGCACACGCACACCAGAGCGGACCGCGTTCCTCGAGGAGCTGAGCGCTCCGCCGTTCGCCTCCCGGGTGCACCTCCACCACGACGAGGGAGATCCGGCGAAGGGGCTGGACGTGAGCCAGCTGCTCGCCAGCCGCCAGCCCGGTACCCGGCTGTACTGCTGCGGCCCCGTGGGGCTGATGCAGGCCGTGCGTGCGGCGGTGGTCCGGCACGGCTGGCCCTCGGAGAAGGCGCACTTCGAGTCCTTCACCGCCGCGGGCGTCAACACGGCGCTGGGCACCGAGGACTCCGAGTTCGAGGTCGCCATCCGCAGCACCGGCGCGGTGCTCCGCGTGCCCAAGGGCCAATCGGTGCTCAACGTGCTGCGCTGCAACGGGCTGAACGTGCCCAGCGACTGCGAGGCGGGCAGCTGCGGCACGTGCCTCACCCGCGTCTGCGACGGCGAGCCGGACCACCGGGACTCCTTCTTCAGTGGCCCGGAGCAGGCCGGCCAGGACCGGATGCTCGTGTGCGTCTCTCGCGCCCGGTCCCGGCGGCTGGTGCTGGACCTCTGAGGCTCACCCCGGCGTGCCGGGCGACTCCGGGTGCACCCTCGCCACCCACTCGCGAACGCGCTCGCGCAGCTTCTCCGGCTCGAAGGGCTTCTCCAGGCGCGGGTTGCTCACCCGGTCCAGGAACTCCACCGCCGCGGGCGTGTACGCGCCGCCCGTGACGAAGACCATCCGCTGCGCCCGCTCCGGCTTCGCCGCCTCGAGCTGCGCGTGCAGCTCCATGCCCGTCATCTCCGGCATCATCAGATCGCAGAGGATGACGTCGTAGACCCCGTCGGGGGCCATCAGCATCTCCAGCGCACGCCGCGAGCTCACCACCACCTCGACTTCGTGCTCGCGCGAGAGCGTCCGCCGCAGGGCGGAGCTCACCAACGGATCATCATCCACCACCAGCACCCGACCTCGCATCGACACTCCCTCCTTCGATTCCTCGACGCGTGACGCCTGCACCTGCTCGCCGCGAGCCACCGGCAACGTCACCCGGAACATCGTCCCCCGTCCCACCTGGCTCTCGACCTCGATGCGCCCTCCCATCGAGGTGACAAAGGCATGGCATAGCGCCAGCCCCAGCCCCGTGCCTATCCCCACCGGCTTCGTTGTGAAGAATGGATCAAAGATACGCCCTAGCACTTCTGGGGGAATGCCGCTTCCCGTATCGTGGACCTCGGCGGCAACCTCGTCATTTCCGACACGCCGGGTCACCAGCCGGACCTCGTTCTGGTCGGCCTTGCCCTCTGGCAGCGCCTGGGCGGCGTTGATGATGAGGTTGAGGAACACCTGCGCCAGCCGCGGCTCGTTGGCCTCGGCCCGTGGCGCCTCCGTGTAGTCCCGGACGAGCTGGGCGCGCGGGCGCAGCTCGCCTGCCGCCATCTTCGCCGCCGAGTCCAGCACCGCCCGCAGGTCCACCGGCCCCCGGAGGTCCTCGTCCTGGCGAGAGAACGTCTTCAAGTCCCTCACGATGCGCCGCACCCGGTCCGCCCCCATCAGCGCCTCGCGCAGCACCTGCTCCATCTCCCGCAGCCGCTCGAGCACCTCCTCCGGCGCGCTCTCCAGCCGTCCCTTCAGGGCCACGGCCTCCGCTGCCGCATACTCCAGGTTGGAGACAATGTAGGACAGCGGGTTGTTGATCTCATGACCCACGCCGGCGGCGAGCGTGCCCACGGCCGCCATCTTCCCCGCCTGGACGAGCTGGGCCTGGGTGGCGCGCAGCGTGCGCAGGTGGGCGTCCAGCTCCTGGTTGGCCCGGGCGAGCTCCTTGGTGCGCTCCTCCACGCGCGTCTGCAGCCAGCGCTCGCGCTGCTTGAGCCGGCCCACCCGCCAGCCGTAGCTCACCACCGCCACTCCCCCCACCCCGAGCGCGCACAGCAGGTAGAACCACTCCGTCTCGTAGAACCACGGCTGGAGCTTCACCTCCAGCACCGCCCCGGGCTCACGCCACACGCCCTCGCGGTCGGCCACCATGACGTGGAAGCGGTAGTGGCCCGGGGGCAGGCGGGTGTACGAGGCCGAGCGCCGGCCCTCGGGGTCCACCCAGCCCTCGTCGAACCCCTCCAGCCGGTACCGCAAGGGCACGCGCTGGGGGGCCTGGGGCGCGAAGACGGTGAAGCGGATGTCCAGATCCTGCTTGCCCGGCGCCAGCTCCAGCTTCGGAGCCAGGGGCACCGCCTGGCCGTGCACCCGCACCTCTTGAATGAGCACCTCGGGCGGGCGGCGCTCCAGCCGCGCGTTCGTCGGATCCACCACCACCGCGCCGCGCAGGGTGGTGAACCAGAGGCGTCCGTCCTGCGCCCGCCACCCGGCAGGTTGGGAGCCGCCGTTGGTCTCCACGGTGCGCAGCCCGTCCCGCTCGTCGTAGCTGTTGGCGCGCACGCGCTCACGCCGGCCGTCCGCCACCTCCTCCAGCTCGCGCCGACTCACCCTCCAGATGCCCTTGTTGCTGCTCATCCAGAAGAAGCCCTTCGCATCCGGCAGCAGGTTGAAGACGCTGTCGTCCGGCAGGCCCTGGGCCACCGTGATGCGCGCCCCCTTCCCCTCCTTCAGGCGCACCAGCCCGGTATAGGTCCCCACCCAGAGCGTGCCCGGGGTGTCCGAGTAGAAGACCATGATGGTCTCGTTGGCGAGCGCCGGATCGTTCACCGGAGTGAAGGCGCCATTGGCGTAGCGCACCACGCCCGCGTGCGTGCCAATCCAGATGGCGCCCGTCGCATCCTCCAGCAGGCAGTTGACGGAGTCGGGGACGGGCCCCTGCTCCGGCGTGTACACGGTGAAGTGCCCCTCGTGCAGGTAGACCAGCCCGGACGAGGTGCCGAACCACACGTCCCCGCGCGAGTCCGGCAGGAGGGCCCACACCAGGTCCAGGGTCCTCCCGTTCTCCCGGAGGATCGGCGTGAAGCGCTTGCCGTCGTACCGGAAGGCGCCGTGGTGCGTGCCCACCCAGAGCGTCCCATCCGGCGCCTCGGCGAGCGAGCGGATGTTGTCATCCGAGAGCCCCTCGGCCGCGCCCACCCGGGTGAGCTTGCCGTCCTTCATCCGGTGGAGCCCGCCGCCCAGCGTGCCGAGCCAGATCGTGCCGTCCCGCGTCTCCAGCGCCGTGCGGACGAAGTCGTGAGCCAGCCCCTCGGGCGCCCCGAAGGTGAGGAACGGGCCGGCGCTCAGGCGGTTGAGCCCTCCATCCGCCGTGCCCACCCAGAGGTTCTGATCCCGGTCCTCGAAGAGCGAGTACACGCGGGAGCCGGAGAGGCCCTCCTTCGGACCGAGGAAATCGAAGCGCCCCTCCGTGTAGCGGACCAGCCCGGTCTCCTGCCCCACCCAGAGCACGCCATTGCGATCCTCCCACAGCGCCAGGACTTCGGAGCGCGGCATCCCGTCGCTCGGGCCGAACCAGACGAACCTGCCCTCGCGCAGGGTCATCAGCCCGGAGTACGTGCCCACCCACAGCGTGCCATCCCGCGCCGCCAGCACGGTCCGCACCCGCACGTCCGAGCCCGCGGGCAGGGGCACAGCCTCCACCCTCCCCGCCGACAGCCGCGCCAGCCCCTCCCGCGTGCCGATCCACAGCACGCCCGCGCTGTCGACGGTGAGCGCTTCAATGACGGTGCTCGGCAGCCCGTCCTTGACCGTGTAGCGGCGCCGCGCGCCGCCGGCCAGCGGCACCTGCTCCAACCCCAGGGAGCTCCCCACCCAGAGCGTGGAGCCCTCCAGCGCGAGCGCGGGCACATTCGCCTGCCGCAGGTCGCCCTCGTTCGGCAGGCGCTGGAAGCGGCCCTTCTCGTAGTGGACGACGCCCTTCTTCGTCCCCACCCACAGCCCGCCCGCCCCGTCGTCCAGGAGCGCGCGGATGCCGTGCTCGCTCAGCTCCGGGGTGTTGTGCCGATCATAGACGGTGAAGTTCGCGCCATCGAAGCGGACCAGGCCCTCCCAGGTGCCCAGCCACAGGTAGCCATCCTGCGTCTGCTGGATGGCGAAGACGGTGTTCTGCGGCAGCCCGTCCTCGTTGCGCCAGGCTTGATGGCTGTACTGGGAGAGGGCCCGGTGGGGATCCAGCGCAAGGCCCTGTCCCCCCGCGAGCAGGCTCACGAGGAGGACCGGACCGATGAGGGCACGCACCCTCGGTGAGCACTGGCTCCACCTGAACATGGAGGCTGCAGTGTCCAGCAAACCGCCCCCGCTACCAAGGGGCAAGCTCTCCCCCGGCGGCAGCGACGAGAGCTCCCACCGGCCCCTCGCTCGCCCTCTCCCGCCGCTGCCGCCGTCCCGCGCTCCGGGGCAGGCCCCAAGGGCCTTCCTGACCTCGCATGCCTCCCGCGCCTGGGGTTGGTTTTCACCCCCCACCTGTGCGAGTCCCACCTCGCCCCGTGCAGCTCAGAAGATGGGGTGGGACAGGGGCCCTGCCCACTGCGAGAAGTCGACACCTGGATCCGCCCGGGGTTGGAACCATGCTAGCTATGCCGCCCGGCAAGGAGTGCTCGCGGGATGAGTGAAGGGCCGCTGTTCGGATCACAATTCTCCCCAGCGCATGCCCGGTTCCGCTACCGGCTGTGGGCCGCGGATCTGGTGGACCTGGGAACGGCCACGCTGCTGGGCTGGGGCGCCGCGCGCGCGCTGGACTGGGAGCAGTCGCTGCTCCGGGTGCTGGCCAGCATGCTTGGCGCGTGGGTGCTCCTCTCGCTGGTGGGCGGAGTGCGCGGGTGGACACTCGGGCGGCGCCTGTTCGACGTGCAGCTGGTGGACGCCGAAGGCCGGCCGCCAGGCCTCCCGCGCTCCTTCTTCCGCGCCTTCGCCGCGCTCCCGGACGTGTTGATGGCGCCGCTGCTCCCCACGCGCCCCCTGGATCGGCTGCTGCGGCTGCACGGCGAGCGGCCCACGGCGAGGCTCCAGTCCTGGCTGGCGGGGGTGAGCCTGCAGCTGCCGTGGGTGGCAGCGCTCGCCGCCGCGGCGTGGTTCATCGCCACGCCCACGCGCCACGAGGCCCTCACCTTCCTCGATGGGAAGCTCACCGGCTGGAAGTGCTGCCATGGCTACCGGCAGCACGTGGGCACGTGGATGTGCCGGCACTCGCTCTCCCGGCTCACCCGCGAGGCGCGCCGCGAGGATCCGGCGGCGCTGGCGCTCCTGGCGGAGTGCCCGGAGGCTGCCGGGCACCTCGAGCCGTGACGGCGCTCACCGCTGCTAGGGTTGGATCTCGGCCTCGACCCGGCCCTCGTCACACTCGATGAGCATCCGGCCCTCCTGAACCACGGGCGCGTCCGCATTGGCCTTGAACTGGCCCTGCTTGACCTTGTTCTGCCCCTTCTTGAGGTACGGAAACACGTACTGCATCCGGCGGCTGATGGTGGCCTTGCAGGTCCGCAGGGCTCCGGACTCGGCGTTGTAGACCGTGAAGGACGTGTCAATCGGACTGATCCCCAGCAGCCCCGTGCGCCGCACGCCCACGCTCAGCGGCTTGGCCGGGGCGGCCGGAGCCGACTCGGGCGGGGCGGGCGGGGCTTCAGCCTCTGCCTCGGTGTCCGCCGCCTGTCCGGCGAGCTCCTTGGGCAGCACCACGAAGCGATCCCCGCCGGCCTTGGTCGCCGCCTCATCGAGCGCCAACACCGCCCTCCCCTGGACCACCTCCTGCACCACCGCGCTGCCGAGCACCTTGCGCTTTCCATCTCTCGCCGAGGCTCCCACCACCTTCAGCTCCAGCCCCGGCATGAGGCCCGCCTTCTTGCCGGCGAGCACACCGTAGCGGCCATCCCTCTCGCGGATCTGGATGGGATCCTTCACCACCATGAACACCGCCGTGGACTTCGGCTTCGAGCGCTGCGGCTGCGCCTTCGGAGTCGTGGAGGGAGGAACAGCAGGCTCCTCGATCACCGCCGGCACCTTGCCCACGGCTGGCGTGGCCTCGGGCGAGCCCACCGTCCCTCCCGCGGGAGCAGTGGGGGCCGTGCCTGTCGAGCCCGCGGCCGCGACGGTGCCAGCCTCGGGCGGCGGGCCGGGATTCGGCTCGGGAGGAGGCAGCTCTCCCCTGGGGCCGGGCTCTGGAGGCGGAGGCCTGTCTCCCGGAGGCGGAGGCCAGTCCCCCGGAGGAGGAGGTCTCCCATCGGGATGCCTCGGCGGTGGCGGTGGCGGCGGTGGATAGCGGCCGTCACGGTCGGGAGGAGGCCCCCCAGGGAACTCGGCCACGGCTGGGGGCGCGTTGCCCGAGCCGCGCATGAAGTACGCGGTGGTGCCCGCGACACCGATCATCAGCACGAGCAGGATGAGGCCGGCGACCACGAGCTTCGTGTTGGTGATGCCGGACGCGGGATGAGGCCCGGACACCGGCGGCGCGGCCACCACAGGCCCGGACCTCGCGGGCTGCGGCACGAGCGCTCCCGAGGTCCTGGGCACAGCACCGGAGATGGGCGCCCCGGGCAGCGGGGTGGCCATGGGACGGTACGTGGCGCCGCTGGCTGCCTCCACGTCGCTCAGCGGGCGCACCGAGGTGGCCTCCAGCCCCGTCATCGGATGAGAGCCCATCGGGGCCGGGGACACCCCTGAGGAGGGCAGCACGCCCCCCTGGGGTGGCGTGGACGGCGAGCGGCGCACACCGGAGATGCGGGAGATGAGCTTGCGCTGCGCGGAGAACGCCTCCGGGCAGAGCGCCTTCACGAAGTTGCCCACCTCCTCGGCGCCCAGCGAGGAGCTGGTGCGCAGCAGCTGCTCGTTGAGCGCCCGGGCCAGCTCGTCGGAGCGGCCGTAGCGATCCTGGGGGTTGGGCGCCAGCGCGCGCCGCACCACCGCGTCGATGGCCGGATCCACCTCCGGCCGCAGCTCGTGGAGCGAGGGCACGTGAGGCCGGGCCATGGCGGCCATCATCTCTCCCACCGTCCCCTGGGGGATGAGCGGCCGGCCCGCGAGCAGCTCCCAGATCATCACCGCGCACGAATAGATGTCGCTGCGATGGTCGAGCGGCTCGGCGCGGGCCTGCTCCGGGGACATGTACCCCAGCTTCCCCATCACCGTGGACGGCAGCGTGTACTTGCTGCGCGCCGCGGACTTGGCGAGGCCGAAGTCGATGACCTTCACCTCGCCCTCGTAGGACACCATCACGTTGTGCGGGGACACATCCCGGTGGACGATGCCCAGCGGCGAGCCATCGGGCCCCGCCTTGCGGTGCGCATAGCCGAGCCCCTCGGCCACCTTCTGACCGAGGTAGAGCGCCACCGGCACGGGGACGGGCTGGCCCTGGTTGCGCGCCTGCTCCGCCAGGTAGGCCACATCCACGCCGGCCACGTACTCCAGCGCCATGTAGTAGGTGCCGTCGGTCTCGCCCATGTCGTAGACCTGGGCAATGGACGAGTGCACCAGGTGCACCAGCACCTTGGCCTCGTGGTGGAAGCGATCCAGGAACTGGCCGTCCTTCAGCAAGGTCGGGAGGATCGTCTTGACGATGCACGGCTTCTCGAAGCCGGCCGCGCCGGAGATCTTCGCCAGGTACACCTCGCCCATGCCCCCCTGGCCCAACAGGTGGACGAGCTCGTAGCGCCCAAGGTGCCGTGGCGGTTCTGTGGTGGGGTTCGTCATCGGAGTCGTCCGCAGCGCACCACGGGGGGGAAGGTAGGCGCAAGCCTCCCCAGGTCGCTCCTGGATTGGACACCGAACCCGGCCAAAAGGAAAAGTCTCGCCCGCCCAGGCCAGGCAGGCAGCCTCAGGCGCTCGCGGCCCCGAGCAGCTGCTCGCGCAGCTCCGCCGCCGTCACCGGCCAGCCCTGCCCCTGCGGCGTGAAGAAGACACCTACGGGGATGCCCTCCTGGGCCAGGTCGGGCAGCAGCTCCTCCAGCAGCTCCGGGAGCGGGATGAGGCGGGGCTCGAAGCCCTCCCACAGGTGCGTGGCGCACAGGCGCGCCGCGGTGGCGGTGGGCCACAGGGGCAGCACGTCCCGGCCCTCGTCATCGACCGCCAGCGCCCAGCCCTCCGCATACAACCCCCACACCTCGCCCGACTCGCGCACGCGCTGCAGGAACCACGCATGCCGCCGCGCCGGCGGGAGCTCGAGGACTGCCTGGAGCCGAGCGTCGGACATCTCCTGCGTCATCCTTCCGCCTCCTTCACTGAGCGCACGCTAGCGCTCCGGGCTGACCTGCGCCCACCTGCCTGCCGCTCCCGTCCTCTCCCAGGACTTCACCACGACAACATTTCGGATGTGCACCGGCATACCTCCGATACGCCGCGAGCCTCCAGTCCGTTGTCAGAGCCGGATGCGATGCACTCCCTGTGAGGGGCTCACCCCGCGACCGGAACGCTCCTGTCTTCGCTCCTGTCCCGAGGGCCCACTGCGGAGAACACTCATCATGAAGCGCTGGGGAGTCCTCGGAATGGTGGTCCTCGCCGCGGCGTGCGGTGGAGAAGATGATCACGGTGTGAGCGCGCAGGCGCACCTGTGCCCCGGGGTCGTCGCGGGCGCGGTGCCCGGCGCCGAGCTCAGCCAGAGCGTGGCCCCGCGGCCGGGCCCGGCCAGCGACGGCCGTCAGCGCTTCTTGATCCGCTACCGGGATGGCGAGCCGGTGAGCGCCTCGCGCGTGTCGGCCCTGGGCGGCCGGGTGCTGCGGGTGTACCGGCACGTGCCGGCCGTCGCCGCGCGCCTGACGGAGGAGGAGCGCGCCGCGCTGGCGCTGGATCCGGAGGTGGAGACCCTCGAGCCGGACTCGCTGCGGCACGCGTCCGAGCTGACGCCCACGGTGCAGCAGGGCAGCGCGGGCGAGTACACGCAGGGCCTGCACATGGTGGAGGCGCCCTGGGTCTGGGATCCGAACCGGGACGGCGAGCTGGCGCCCGAGAAGCCCCGCGGCGAGGGCATCAAGGTGTGCATCCTCGACAGCGGCCTCGACCTGGAGCATCCGGAGCTGAAGGGCGTCATCGTGGGCGGCAAGGACTTCGTGGACGGGGACAGCCTGCCCTGGGACCGCAGCGGCGACAGCTGGGGGGAGGGCCATGGCACGCACGTGGCGGGCATCATCGCCGCGCAGCTCGGCTCGGGCGGCCGCAACGTGAGCCCGGACATGGACGCCTCGGGCGTTGCGGGCGTGGCCCCTGGCGCCCGGCTGCTCATCGCCCGCGTGCTGAACACGCAGGGCGTGGCCTGGGCCAGCGACATCATCGCCGGCCTGGAGTGGTGCCAGCAGCAAGGGGCGCAGATCGCCTCGCTGTCTCTGGGAGGCGCCAATGATGGCCGCGTGGAGCGCGAGGCGTTCCAGGCCGCTGCCTCCCAGGGCATGCTCATCATCGCCGCCGCGGGCAACAGCGGTGGACCGCTGGACTTCCCGGCCGCGTACCCCTCGGTGCTGGCGGTGGGCGCGGTGGATCAGTCCATTCGCCGGGCGCCCTTCTCCGCCCGCGGCACCAACCTGTCGCTGATGGCGCCGGGCGTGGACGTGCTCTCCACCTTTCCCCAGAAGCAGGGCACCATCTCCCAGGTGGAGCTCGGGGACATCCCTTATGACTCTCACCCCATCCTCCTCACGCCCGCGGGCAAGCACGTGGGCCGGCTGGTGGACTGTGGCGAGGGAGACTCGCTCGGCTCGTGCGCCCTGTCCTCGTGTGATGGCTTCGTCGCCTACGTGAGCCGCACCTACCGCGTGCCCCTGCAGGAGCAGCTCACCAATGTGATGAGGCAGGGCGCCAAGGCCGTCATCCTCGGAGACATGCCTCGGGAGGGCGAGCTGGCGGATCTCTCCATGGGCCGGCCGGGCACCTGGGTGCCGTCCGCCCTGGTGAGCCACGAGACAGGGGAGGCGATGCGCCGGATGATGGGCTTCACCGCGCACGTGACGCTGCACCTGACGGACTATGTGCGCGCCTCGGGCACCTCCATGGCGGCGCCGCACGCGGCGGGCGTGGCGGCCATCCTCTGGAGCGCGCGCTCCACGCTCACGGCCTCCCAGGTGCGGGGGCTGCTGGAGTCCAGCGCGAAGGATCTGGGTGTGCCCGGCAGGGACCGGGACTTCGGCTACGGGCTGGTCCAGGCCTCGGCCGCGCTCGAAGCGCTCGAAGCGCTCCCGTAAGACGGATAGAAGAAGGCATGCTCAAGCCAGGCCTCACCCTCGCCACTGCCTTCCTGCTCACCACGGGCTGCGCCTCCGGAACGGGGACTCAGCGCCTGGAGCGCGAGGGCAATGCCAGCCTTACGGGGGTCATCGTGGCCCCCTCGAGCGCTGTGCGGCAAGGGAGTACTTCCTGCGCGGGGGTGAGGGTTCAGGTCGCCCACGTGAGCGAGCCCTCACGCCCGCTGGGCAGCGTCATGGTGAAGCAGAGCCGGGAGCGCTGCCTGTACGTGGTCTCCAACCTGCCCAGTGACGCCGAGCTGCAGCTGGAGGTGAGCCCAGCCTCGAGCTGGCGCTGTGAAGACGGGCAAGCGCCAGGCCTCAAGCCCAGGCCTGGGGTGTTGAAGCTTCGCGACTACGAGACGGCCACGCGGGACTTCCGCGCCACGTGTGGCTAGCCAGCGGGCGCTGCGCCCCCTCGGCCGCTTCCCTGTACGCGGTAGGGGAAACCCCTGAGTTCACCCACCGTCCTTCTGGCCCGTGGCGGAAGTGACGCCCCTCGGCCCGGGACTCACACGGGGGGTGGATTGATTCCCTGCCCCCAGGCACGGCAATGTGCTCCAGACGACGAGGCCCGTTCAACCGTGTCCCCCGCCCTTGTCGCAGGAGCCCATGTCGCTATGAACGCGAGAAGCCTGAGTACCCGCCTGACACCCCTGCTCGTGGTGGGACTGCTGGCCAGTGCCTGTGAGAACGAGGACCCCTTCCCCTCCTTCGACGAGCTCGATCAGCTGCAGCAGCTGCACACCCTGCCGCAGCGCCCGCCGGCGGATCCCACCAACCGCCTCGCGGACAACGTCCAGGCGGCGGCGATGGGCAACAAGCTGTTCCACGATCCGAAGCTGTCGGTTTGCGGCTCGGTGTCGTGCTCCAGCTGCCATGACGGCGACGGGCGCACGGTGGACAAGCCCAAGGCGGACGGCTGCAACGGCGGCATCACCGGCCGCAACCCGCCCACCATCCTCAACGCGGACTACAACAACTGGTTCATGTGGGATGGGCGCGCGGACCGGCTGTGGAACCAGGCCATCCTGCCGATGACGAGCCCTGTCGAGATGGGCTCCAACCCCACCATCGCCCGGGCGCTGCTGACCCAGGATTACCTGCCCGGGTACACGGAGCTCTTTGGCAAGACGCCGGAGCAGACGGGGGATGACGAGCTGCTGGCCAACGTGGGCAAGCTGATGCAGGCCTACGAGCGCACGGTGAACCGGCTGCGCTCGCCGTTCGACGAGGACGTGAAGCGCTTCATCGCGGCGGCCGAGGTGAGCGTGGCGCAGGCGGAGGCGGACCCGGCGTACCTGGCGCTGAAGACGTACTTCCGCAAGGGCCAGTGCATCGCCTGCCATAAGGGCGTGACGATGAGCGACCACCTCTTCCACAACATCGGCGTGAAGGACGGGAGCGAGGGAGCGCCGGGGCAGACCGCGGCGGTCGAGGCGATGCTGGACTGGAAGTTCAACGCGGCGGGCCCCTTCAGCGACGCTCCGACCGGGACGGCGGCGGGGCGGCTGTCGACGGTGCGCTCGACGCTGGCGGAGAAGCGCGCGGAGATGGTGGGCGCCTACAAGACGCCCACGCTGCGCAACGTCACCCTGACGGCCCCGTACATGCACACGGGCGACATCGCCACGCTGGAGGACGTCATCGAGTTCTACAACAAGGGTGGCGACGAGGATGGGACGTTCACGGGCACGCGCACGGAGACCATCAAGAAGCTGGACCTCAACACCGAGGAGAAGGCGGCGCTCCTCAAGCTGCTCGAGTCGATGACGGGCACCCCCTGATCGCCCAGCTCGCCCCGAGGTGCTGACAGCGCCTCGGGGCTGGGCCGCGGCTGCACGGAGCAGCGAGCTCGTGGCCCGCATCCGCCTCACCCGCCCCGGAGGGCGTTGAGCACCTCCTGGCCGAGCGCCGGGTCATCCGCGCACGAGAACTGCTCGGGGAGCCGGCCGAGCGTCCGCGTCACGCGGACCCGCCAGGAGGCATGGGCCTGGGCGCCAATGAGGCCGAGCCGGCGCAGGAAGTGTCCCCAGGGCAGCAGGGCCGCGGCGACGGCGGCCTCGGCATGCGGGTGGCGGTAGCGGCTGTCGGAGCCCGGGCGCGCCCACTCGCGCAGCACCCACTCCGCGGGGAGCAGCAGGGCCGCGGGAGGGCGCGCCGGCTCCTGTGCCGCATGGACACCCCGAGGCACCTCGGGCAGCAGCGCCATCAGCCCGGGGTGCAGGAGCTGGGTGCGCCCCAGGGGCCAGCCATGGCGCGTGCGCAGCTCCCGCTCGAAGGCCATGACCAGCCCCTGCTGCTCGAAGAGGAGCTGATCCGGGGAGAGCTGGGCCCAGCGCTCGGGCTCGCCGCTCCACGTCCACACCCCCGAGCGGTAGGACTGGGCGCGCTCGAGCCAGCCCGGCGCCAGGGGACCGAAGGGCTCGAGCTGCTCGTGGAGCCAGTCCTCACCGGGGGCCGGCTCTCGCAGGAGCGCCGCGTCCAGCACGGTGAGCACGGCGCGGTGGGCGAAGTCCTCCACATCCCACCCAAAGAGCCGAGGGCTGTCGCGCACACCGGGCCAGGCGGTGGAGAGGCCCGCGAGCGCCGCGCCCACCTGGCCGCGGTAGAGGCACCACTCGGCGAGCTTGAGCAGCGGGACGAGGTGTCCCCTCCAGGCCGCCAGCCCGAGCAGCGCCCCTTGGACGTCCGCCCCCGGGCGCCCCAGGGCGCACTCCACACGCCAGCCGAGCACGGCGGGTTCGGCCCGGTAGACGTGCGGGGCCTGGGCCTCCCAGGTGGCGAGGACGGCCTCGAGCTCGGCACCACGGCCCTCCGCTCGGAGCAGGCCCCGGAGCTTGCGGCCCAGCTCCAGCGCGTCCTCCGCGTCGAAGCGCGGATCCGCGGCCACCTCACGGGCCAGCGCGAGCCGCAGCTCCAGCGGCGCGGCCCCGAAGCTCTCATGGAAGCTGCGCGGGAGCCCCTCCTCGGCTCCCGCCTGGGGGGATGGATAGGGGCGAGGGACATACCCCCGCCACACCTCGAGCACCCCCGCGAAGAGGGTGGAGACGGTGGCGCCTGGAGCCTGGGCCCGCTGCACCCAGGAGGCGGCGAGCGCCAGGGCTTCGGCCCATCCCGAGGCCTGCCTCAGGTGCTCTTCGTCCACGGCCACGCCGTGGCGGCGCAGGGCTCGCAGGAGGGCCTCCGTGGAGGACCCCTCGAGGTCACGCTCGCGCCGTGTCTCATCGAGTCGCACTTCGCCGCTCATGCACGCGCCGTTGGAACCTACCCACCCATAGGGTAGTGCGTCGGCGACGCCACGTAAAGCGTAGTGCCCGGACGAGCGCGCGGAGCGGCCTTGGCGCACCGCGTCTCAGCGAACCAGGTGGAACTCCGTCTGGCGCTGGTACGCCCAGCGCACGCGGCCGTCCGCGCCGATGATGACGTCCTCTTCCTGCCCCGAGCGCACCGGCTGCCCACCCCACTCGGGCACGGGCGAGGTGGCCTGGAGCTCCACCGAGTACCACATGCTCGGGATGACGGTGTGGTCCCCATTGCCGGGCACACCCTCCTGGCGATCCCACAGCCCGATCATGGAGCCGGCGCCGTGCCCGTTGAACCCTACGGGGTGCGAGTAGACCGTGCCGTTGATGCCCTCCTGCTTCATGCGCCCGAGCACCGTGCGCAGAATCTCATTGCCCGTCCGGCCGGGCCGCAGCTCCTCCATCATCAGGTCCTGCAGCCGGTTGGAGCGCGCCAGGGCCTGCTTCAGCCCGGCGGGCACATCCGTCTCGCCCTCGCGCAGCACGTAGCCCATGTGCTGCGTGTCCGTGTTGAGCCGCATCGCGGTGATGCCGAAGTCACAGTGCAGCACGTCCCCGCGCTGGATGACCGGGTCCTCTCCCAGCTGCGCCTCGGTGGCTCCCTGGCGCTGCACTCTCACCGAGGGATGGAACCACGTGTCCAGCCCCAGATCGTTCAAGCGCTGGCTCATCCACCACTCCACGTCCCGGACGTGGGTGACGCCCGGGGTGATGACCGTGTTGGAGAACGCCGTCCCGATGATGTCCCAGGCGAGCTTGTTCTCCTCCGCGAAGAAGCGCTCCTCGTCCTCGCTGCGCCACGCCAGCAGATCCACCGGCAGCCCACCGGAGGGCTTGAGGCGCGCCGTCCACTCCGGGCCCAGCGCCTCCGTCATGCCCTCGTACTCGCCATGGCTGAGCCCGTCCCCGAAGGCGAAGGTGCGCGACACGTTGATGGCGATGGACTTCGGCTGGCGCTCCTCGAGCACCTGCTTGAGCATCTGCCACTGGTCCGGGCCCCACGGCTCGGCTACCCGCTCCACGCCTCCGCCATCCACCTTCCGCTCCAGGCGCCGAGGCTCGTACAGGCCCCCCTGCGGGCTTCCGCCCAGGGTGAGGCGCACCACGCCCTTCTCCGGCCCCTGGTCATGGAAGACGAAGATGGTGCGCCGCCGCGCCGCGAAGCTCCGAGCGGAGACGAGCGCCTTGAACACGGGATCCTCGTTGTACTCGCGCATCGTCACCACCCACAGCTCCACGCCGTGCTGGCGCATGAGCCTGGGCAGCGCCACCTCCAGCCGCTCCTTCAGCCAGGCCTGTTGGCGCTCGGTCTGCTGGCGAAGCGTACCGAAGGGGCGCTCACGGGCAGCGCTCTCGGGGTTGGGAGGCTGCGAGCCGGTGGTGGCGCAGGCGGTGGACACCACCCACAGGGCCAGGAGGACGAACAGAGGCGTACGCATGGCCACGCAGCATCGCACGGACATGGAGGCCGCGTGGCAGCTACCGCTCGCCTGGAACGGGAGTGAGCACCGAGGCATCAGCCCCCGCCCCCGGGCCGCAAACCTCCGGAGCGCACTCCTGGCCGCCATCGCACGGGCCGCAGTCGAGCAACCCACCGCACCCGTCTGGCACCACGCCACACGCCCCATGCTGCCCCGCGCAGGTGGCCGGGAGGCAGCCGCTGCCCGGCAGGTACCGCTCGGTGTTGGCGAGCGTCCCACCCGCATCGTTGAACCCACCCACCAGCAGCACCTCGCCATCCGGCAGCCGCATCACGCCCGCGCCACGCCGAGGCACGCGGAGCGACGTCACCAAGCTCCAGGTGCCTGTGGCCGGATCGAAGCGCTCCGCCGCGGCGAGCGTCCCCGAGGAGAAGTGGTAGCCGCCCACCACCAGCACCGCCCCATCCGTGGTGACAACCGCACCGTGGCTCTCGCGCGGCATATGAGGAGGAGCGACGAGCGTCCACGAACCCGTGGCCGGGTCGAACAGCTCCGCCGTCTCCGCCGCGCGCGAGGTGCTGCCGCCCACCACGAGCACCCGCCCATCCGGCAGCCGCGTCACGGTGTGCCCCGAGCGGTGCGTGCCCGCCGCGCCGCCCGCCCACCCCGCCTTCGTCCACCGGCCCGTCGACGGCTCGAACAGCTCCGCCTGCAGGCCGCTCACGAAGAGCACCCGCCCGTCCAGCAGCACGGCCGCGGCCTGCGCGCCGCTGTGGCCCCAGCCCGGCGCCTCCGTGGGCGTCCAGGTCCCCGTGGCCGGATCGAACAGCTCGGCCGAGCGGAGCTGCCGCCGGTCCAGGTCCGAGCCGCCCACCACCAGCACCCGCCCGTCCGCCAACAGCATCAGGGTCGGATCAATGCGCGGCACGGACATGGGCGCCACCTGCGTCCACTCGCCCGTGAGCGGGTTGAAGAGCTCGGCGCTCGCGAGCATGCCGACGAGCTGCATGGGAGCACCGCCCGCCACGAGCACGCGGCCATCCGTCAGCGTCACCGCGGCGTGGCTGCGCCGCGCCACCTTGAGCGAGCCCGTGGCACTCCACTGGCCCGTGGCCGGGTCGAACAGCTCGCACGAAGAGAGCGTGCGGGTGCCGTCATGGCCTCCCGCCGCGAGCACGCGCCCGTCCGCCAGTTGCACGAAAGGCACCAGCCGCCGGGGCGTGCCCAGCGCCTGTCCCACCTGTCCGGAGACAGGCTCGTCCGGGGCGGGACCGGAGCTGCAAGAGAACACCGCCGTAAAGAGAATCGCTGTGATGAAGGACTTCGAAAACCGATGCATGACCCCACCTGGCCGCAACGTCGAGGGGGGTTCGTGTAACCTGACGGTCTGACATGCTTTCCCGTTGACTCTTGAGTGATTCCCAAGGGTTGGGACGACATGCCACCACCGCGAGGACGGTTGCGCACATGTCTATAGCGGCTCCTCCCGCCCCCCAGGAGCGAGCGGATCTGGAGGTGCGCGTCATCGACAGCCAGGCGCTCGCGCTGGTGCTGCTCGCGGCGCTTGTGGTGGCCATCGTCGTCATCGCCCACCGGATGCACTCGGAGACGGTGGGCGGCTCCTGCTTATAGCTCCCGTCCTCTCTCGCTCGGGGCCTGAGGGCTACTTCGCGTCCACGACCAGGACCATCCAGCGATCCGTGGAGTGGTCGATGCGCACGTTGGAGGCGCCGGCCTCCTGGAGCTGCTGGACGATGCGCTCCAGGAAGACGAGCTGCTCCTTGGAGGCGTCCACGAAGACGTTCTTCTGCCGCGCGCCCTTGGCCTTGGCCTTGGCGGGCTGGGAGGAGGCGCCATTGCCCTGCTCGGAGGTCCCTGCAGCCGGCTTGAACTGCGTGGCGCTGTCCTCCTCGGAGGCGTCCTGCTCCTCGCGCGAGGGCTCCTCGGCCGCCGCGCCCGCGCGCTCCTGCTGCACCTGCTCGCGGACCTGCTGGAAGGCCTTCGGGAGGAGCGTGGCGTCGAACTTCTCCTCGAAGCGCTCCTGCGCCTCCTGGCGGGAGATGTCCGGCTGGCTGCGGATGAGCTCGAGCAGGAAGGCGCTGCGCTCCTGAGTCTGGGCCTGGGAGATCCGGGGCATGGTCGTTTCCTCGTGGAAGGGGTGCCGAAAGGGCGGCGCAACCTAGTCGAGCGCGATCCTCCAAGGAAGGGCCCGCACGCCCTGTGTCGGTCCTGCCAGGCAGGCCCCAGGCCCCGCCGAGAAATCGTGGCTCGCGGGAGCCCTGCTGGGTAGTGTGGATTTCACCCTACCTGACCGGTCCTGCCTGCCCCCCGGCCTGGCAGGAAGTGGGAGGTCCCTCCGCGTGAACATCCTGCCGCCCCTGCCCGAGCTCGTCGCCCAGTTCCTCCAGCGCTTCGTCCACCAGCCCGCCGGGCAGGCCCTGCTGTCCCGCTACGCCGCGGACGCCGCCTTCGCTCGCGCCGCCTTCGACGACATCTGCCGCCGGGCCGAGGCGGGCGAGGACGTGACGGACCGGGTGCTGGTGAAGCTGCTGCCCCACCGCGACACCCCTTTCAACCGCCAGCGCGGCGCATGGACCGCCAGCTGGGCCGTCATCAACCGCGAGATCAAGCTCTGGTTCCAGAACGTGGGCTGGGTGCCGGACGAGGCCGCGTGGCGGGACATCGCCAGCAACCTCCTGCGCCTGCTGCGCGCGCTGGAGCAGGGCCCTCAGCAGGCCGCGCTGGAGGCCTTCGCCGCCTCACCGTTCTCGAAGGGCTTCCGCGCGGGCTTCCTCAGCCCGGCGCTGCACTGCCTCCGGCCGGACCTGTACCTCGTGGTCAACGCCAAGAGCCGCCGCACGGGCAACTTCTGCCTCGCGCTCTGGGGCGAGCCCCGCGAGGTGAGCGTGGCCCTCGAGCACTACCTGGAGGCCAACGCCGCCCTGCGCTTCGTCCTCGAGCGCCTCAAGCCCCTGGGCATCCAGGACGCCGACCACTTCGATGCCTTCTGCCACTGGCTGTGTGACCGGAAGCTGGGCGGCTACCTGGCCCGCAAGAAGGTGGAGGAGCTGGAGGACGGCCCGGCCGAGGAGGAGATCGGCGGAGAGCCCGACGAGGAGCCCGCCGCCTGGGTCGTCCGCCACATGCTCTCCCGGCGCAACCTCCGCGCCGAGGTGCGGCGGGGCCGGCACAGCACGTGGACGGCCACACAACGCAGCTCCCGCGAGTGGCTCCAGGACGCCGAGCCCGGGGACCTCGTCTTCCTCTACCAGGCCAGCCCCGTGCGCGAGGTGCTGGGGCTCGGCAAGCTGGTCGCTGCTCCGACGCCGGTGGGCGAGGAGACGCGCTTCGAGGTGGAGTTCATCACCGACGTGCTGCCCCACCCGATTCCGCTCGCGGCCATCCAGGCGCACTCGACGCTGTCGGGGATGATGATGGCCTCGCCGCGCAGTGGGGTGGTGCTCCCCATCCGCGCCGATGAGCTGCCCCACCTCGCCCGGCTCGTCGTGGACCGCAACCCCGAGGTCCGCGAGGTGCTCGCGCCCTACCTCCCCTTCGAGGCCCTCTCGCCCGAGCCGGCCTCGGCCCCCGCTCCGCGGGTGCTGGACCTGGCGGCGTGGGTGGAGGAGTGGCGCCGCACCTCGGGCTACCCGGACGAGGCGGACGCGCGGGATGCGCAGCAGCGTGAGGCGTGGGCGCGGGTGCTGGCGAAGGAGGCGCTGGACCGGCTCACGCCCGAGGACTTCCGGCCCGTGTACCAGCTGGGGCTGCTCGGCGCGACGGGGCCCATGCCGGGCCTCAACCGCTTCTTCCTGGAGGCCCGCGAGGAGGAGCTCTCCCACTTCCGTGCCACGCTGCGGGACGTGCTCTATGGCGAGGGGCGGGTGGAGCAGCGCCTGGACCGCGCGCTCGACAAGAGCAGCTCCCTGGCGGTGAGGGGGCTGGGCGAGGCGGTGCTGCTCAAGTGCCTGGCCATCGTCCAGCCCGCGCGCTTCCTGGGCATCTACACGCTCGAGGGCGACCACGGTAAGGCGCGGATGATGGAGATGCTCGGGCTGCCGCCACTGCCGAGTGCGCTCTCTCCAGGCACCCAGGCGGTGCGCTCCAACGACGCGCTCCGTGAGGCGCTGGCGTCTCACATGCCCACTGCGGCGGGGCTGCCGGCCACGCAGGCCATGCGGCGCTTCCTCCACTGGCTCAAGGCGCGGCTGGATCAGCAACTGCCGCCGAAGGAGCTGGATCCGGCCGAGCGCTTCCTCCACGTCACCTCGCTGCGCCGCGAGCGGCTGGAGGAGCTGTGCGCGCTGCTGGAGCACCGGCGGCAGCTCATCCTCTATGGGCCTCCGGGAACAGGGAAGACGTTCATCGCCCGCGAGCTGGCCCGCTACCATGCCGGCTCCGAGGCCCGCTGCGAGCGCGTCCAGTTCCACCCCGCCTACTCCTACGAGGACTTCGTCGAGGGGCTGCGGCCCCAGGTGGATCCGCAGGCGCCGGGCGGGCTGCGCTACGAGTACCGGGCGGGCATCCTCAAGGCGCTGGCGGAGCGGGCGCAGGCGGCGCCCACCGAGCGCTTCGTGCTGCTCATTGATGAGATCAACCGCGCAGCGCTGCCGCGCGTCTTCGGCGAGCTGCTCTACCTGCTGGAGTACCGCGAGGAGCGCGTGAGGCTGTCGGGCTCGGGAGACCTCTTCGAGCTGCCGTCCAACCTGTACCTGGTCGGCACGATGAACAGCGCGGATCGGTCCATCGCGCAGATCGACGTGGCGCTGCGGCGGCGCTTCCACTTCGTGCGGATGGATCCGGACGCGGACGTGCTGCGGCGCAACCTGCTCAAGTGGGACGTGGCACCGGACGTGTGCGACTGGGTCGTGAGGGGCCTGGAGGGGGTGAACGCACGCATTGCCCGCTCGCCGGGCCGTGAGTTCTGCATCGGCCACTCGTTCTTCATGGACAAGGACCTGGACGCGGCGCGCGTCGAGCGCATCTGGCGCCATGACATCGGTCCGCTGCTGGAGGACTGCTTCTATGACTCGCCGCAGGTGGTGACGGAGCTACACGCCCTCTTCGACGCGGCCCGCCCCGGGCCGGTGGACCTGGCGGAATGACGGCGTGGACCCTCACCGAGTGGGAGTGGGCCGAGCTGCCGCTCTCGCCCGCCGACGTGCTGGAGGCCCAGACGCACCTGGGTTCGGCGCTCTCCGTCGAGGCCTCCGTGGGGGGCTTCCGGCTGCGCGCCCAGGGAGTAGCCGGCATGGTGGCACTGCCGGGAGGGACGCTGCAGGTGCGGCCCAAGGTGCCGGCGCTCAACCTGCTCGCGCTGCTCGACTATGCCGCGAGGGAGGTGGCCTGGGGCGAGGACGTCGTCGGTGCGGGCGAGGCTGAGGAGCTGCTCTCTCTTCTGGGGGCGCTCTACGTTCGCCGGGTGGAGCGGCTGGCTCGCGGAGGGTGGGTGCGCGGCTACCGTGAGGAGGAGGCAGAGCGCACGGCGCTGCGCGGTCGCTGGCTTGTAGGGAGGGATGTGGCGCGCCCACCCACGCATCGTCACCTGCTCTCGTGCCGGTTCGACGAGTTCACCACCGATGTGGCGCCCAACCGCGTCTTGCTCGCAGCGCTACAAGTCCTGGAGCGCTCCGGCCTCTTTGGCTCGCACACGGCGGCTCACGCGCGGTCACTGACCTCCACCCTGGCGGAGGTGCAGCCGCTGGCGGAGGTACGGGCGGCGGTGAAGGTGTTGGGCTCGGATCGCCGCTTCGCGGCGTATGGGCCCGCGGTTGGGCTCGCGCGGCTCATCCTGGAGAACGCGGGCATGCAGGCTGCTCCAGGCCACCATCCCCTGTCTTCGTTCGTGGTCCGGTTGGCGCCCTTGTTCGAGGCGGCCGTCACCCGCGCACTGGCGAAGGTGGCGGGTGCGAGGGGGCTGACGTGTCACGCGCAGCGACCGCTCTCGTTGGACGCGGAGGGCCAGCTCACGGTCATCCCGGACATTGTCATCGAGCACGGCGAGGCACGCCTCGTCATCGACGCGAAGTACAAGCTCCCAGCGGAAGGGATGCCTCCAGCGGAGGACTTCCAGCAGCTCGTCACCTACCTGGCGTGCCTGAATACGCGGCGAGGAGTGCTCGTGCTCCCGGCACCGGGGGCACTGCCTGAAGAGACGACCCTGCACCTGAGGACCTTCGGGCGTCCGAGCGAGGTGCGCATCGTGAAGGTGCCCTTGGGGGGACGCGCGTCCAAGGTAGGCGCTGCGCTGGAGTCCGCCGCCGAGCGACTCATCTCGTGGCTCCATGGGGCAGGCCCTCCCGGTGGCTCTTCGTCCCAACCTGTCTGCTTGTCAGACAGGTTGGGACGGACCACACCCGCCAGCCGCTCCTGGTGAGCGCGCCCTCCAATGACCGTAGACGCATTGCTCAGAGAGCTTGGCAGGCTGGGTCAGGCACGAGCGGCCGAACTGGCAGTTCGGCTCGGCGTCTCCCAGCAGCGAGTTCCGAGAACGCGCCCGCCGCTGCAAGCACGCGGTCGAGGTGCTCGCGAGCCAGATTCCAGGCGCATGAGCCAGCCCGGTAGGCTGGGGCCCATGAGCTCTCACCTGATGCCCACGCCGTGGGCGCCCCTCAGTGCAGCGCCGACTCACACGGGAGCGTCACCGTGAAGGTGGCGCCCTCCCCGGGCTGGGAGTCCACCTGGATGGTGCCTCCCATCGCCTCCACCAGCGTGCGGCTGATGTAGAGCCCCAGGCCCAGCCCACCGTAGTGCTGCGAGGGCACCGCCCGCTCGAACTTGCGGAACAGCCGCGCCTGCGCCTCCGCGGAGATGCCTATCCCCTGGTCCTTCACCACCACCAGCGCGCGCTCGCCGTGCCGCTGGAGGTGGACATGAATGGGCTTGCCCAGGCCGTACTTGATGGCGTTGGTCAGCAGGTTCACCACGACCTGATCCAGGCGCATGGGGTCCCACCTCCCCCGCACCTCCTCCTCCACCTCCAGCCGCACCTCGCAGCCCGCACGCGCGAAGTCCGGCTCGAGGCGCTCCACCGCCTCGCGCACCAGCGCCACCAGATCCACGTGCTGCAGGTCCAGGTGCAGCTTCCCGCCGCTCAGCATCGTCACGTCCAGCAGGCTGTCGTTGAGCGCGTTGAGGCGGAAGAGCTGGCGCTCCATGGTCCGCAGCTTCGACGTCAGCTTCCGAGCCAGCTCACCCTCGGCGCCCGTCACCCCCGCCTTCACCAGCCCCAGCTGCAGCTGCAGCGAGGTCAGCGGCGTCTTCAGCTCGTGCGAGGCCATGGAGAGGAACTCTTCCCGCACCCGCACCGCCGCCTCGAGCGCGGCCGTGCGCTCCACCACCCGGTGCTCCAGCTCCGCGTTGAGCCGGCGCAGCTCCTCTTTGGCCAGCTTCAACGAGGCGCTCTCCAACACCTCCCAGGTCCCCTCGCGCCGCGCCACCGCGAACTGGTGGTTGCGCACCACGTCGAGGATTCCCACCGGGTCGCAGCGGTGCAGGCAGTAGCTGCAAAGGGCGAGGATCTCCTGCTGCTGGAAGGTCTGGTTCACCTTCGCCTCGTAGTCCACGAAGCTCTTCCAGTCCTTCGCCTCGAGCCAGGCGGTGTTCCCCGTGAGGCGCAGCCCGGAGCGTCCCCGCGCCAGCGCCTGCTCCTTGCGAGCCACCCACCCCTGGAGCACCTCGTCCGCGTGGAGCTCGCCGCTGCGCAGGTACCACTCCCGGTGGTCGATGATGTCGATGCGTCCCTCCTGGAGGTACTCCTCCAGGCGCGGCACCGCGTTGCGCAGCGCGGCCTTCGCGTCCTCCACGCCGAAGGGCTCGGAGGTGACCCACATGCACTTGTCGTTGTGCTCGATGCCGGCCTTGAAGAACGGCACCAGCGAGTCCGTCAGATCCTCCGCCGTCGCGTAGAAGTTGCAGAAGTGACTGCCCCACGGAATGTCGCCAATGGCGGGAATTCCGCTGGGAACGAGCGTCCGGCTGCGCACGGTGGCCTCTCCTCAAGAACGACAATCATGGGGGTGCCCCGACGGTACCCGCGCTCGAAGCAAGCATACGCACGAAGGCCCCCGTCCTGCTCAGCTCAAAGCGGGACCAGCCGACGGGCTGTTTACCCACGGGCATCCGAACGGCCCCTCGGCAGGCGCACCAGCATGCGCCCGAAGTTCTCTCCCCGGAATAGACCCGCGAAGGCGGCGGGGGCGGCCTCCAGCCCCTCCACAACATGCTCGCGGTAGCGAATCTTCCCCTCCATTACCCAGCGCCCCAACGCCGCGCGGGCTTCCGTGAAGCGCTCCGAGTAGTCGAACACCACGAAGCCCTCCATGCGCAGCCGGTGGGTGATGAAGAAAGGGGTGTTCCTCAACCCCAGGCGCTGCTGCGGCGGCACCCCATAGTCCGCCACCAGCCCGGAGACCACCACACGCCCGCGGACCGCCATGTTCGGGAGCGCCGCGTCCAGCACAGCCCCTCCCACGTTGTCCAGGAAGACTCCCACGCCCTCGGGGCACGTCCTCCGAATGGCCGCAGCCAGGTTCGCTTCCGCGCGGTGATCGAGCGCCGCGTCGAAGCCCAGCTCCTCGACCAGCCAGCGGCACTTGGCCGGGCCTCCCGCGATTCCCACCACGCGGGCCCCCTGCTGCTTCGCCACCTGCCCGGCAATCGAGCCCACTCCCCCTGCAGCCGAGGACACGAGCACCGTCTCTCCCGCCCGCGGCCTGCCCAGCTCCAGGATGCCGAAGTACGCCGTCAGCCCGGGAATGCCGAACACCCCCAGCTCCGCGGAGACCGGCTCCGGGCCCGCCTCCACCTTGCGAAGCCCTCGCGCACTCACCACCGCGTCCTCCCGCCAGCCCCAGCCACCCACCACGAGCTCGCCCGGAGCGAAGCGCTCGCTGCGGGAGTCCACCACCTCGCCCACCACCGCGCCCGCGATGACGTCGCCCACGGCCAGCGGCGGCGCGTACGAGGCCTCGCCACTCAGCCGTGTCAGGGTCCCGGGATCCACGGTGGCATACAGCGTCCTCACGCGCAGCTCACCCGCTCCAGGCGCGGGGAGCTCCACTGGCTCGAGGCGGAAGTCCTCGGGCGTGGGCAGTCCAGGAATGTAGCGGGCCAGCACCACCTGGCGGCTCGTGAGGGGACCTTCGGGCATGGCTTCCTCCAGGCCGCACCATCCGTGTCCAGCGCCACGCTGGCAACCCTTTCCCGCTCCCCCTACGCTCAGCGCCATGATGCCAGCCTTCACCCCCGCTCCCAGGCCCTCGGCCCATCCGCTGCTCGCCACAGCCCACGAGCTCGCGCCTCGCGTTGCCGCCCGCTCCAATGAGATTGAGGCCGCCCGCAGACTGCCGGCCGATCTCGCCCACGAGCTGGCCCAGGCCGGCCTCTTCCGCATGCTCATCCCCGAGGCGTACGGCGGGCTCGAGCTGCACCCCGCCGCGTTCCTCGAGGTCATCGAGGTGATTGCACGCGCGGATGGCTCCACGGGCTGGTGCGTGATGATCGGCGCCGCCACCGCCATGGTCTCCGCGTGGCTGCCCGAGGCGAATGCGCGCGCCATCTATGAGCCGCGCGAGGCCATCACCGGCGGCGTGGCCGCGCCCATGGGCCGGGCCGAGCGCGTCGAGGGCGGCTTCCGCGTCACCGGGCGGTGGCCCTGGGCCAGCGGTAGCCAGAACTGCCAGTGGCTGATGGGTGGCGTGCTCGTCACCCAGGGGGGAAAGCCCGTCCTCTCACCCACGGGGATGCCCGAGGTCCGCATCATGGCGTTCCCGGCCCGGGACGCCGTGCTCCATGACACCTGGCACGCCTCGGGCCTGTGCGGCACCGGCAGCTGCGACATGGAGGTGAAGGACCTCTTCGTCCCGGCGGAGTCCAGCCTCTCGCTCCTCAACGAGCGCCCGCGCCTCGCCCGGCCGCTCTATGCCTTCCCCGCGCTCGGGCTGCTCGCGATCGGCCTGCCCGCCGTCACCCTGGGCATCGCCCGCCGCGCCATCGACGAGCTGTCGGCGCTGGCCCACCAGAAGGTGCTCATCCCGAGCCGCAAGCCGCTGGCCACGCGCTCCGCCGTCCAGGCCGCCGTCGCCGAGGCCGAGGCCCACCTGCGCGCCGCACGGGCCTGGATGTTCGAGACGGTGAATGACACCTTCGCCGCGGCCACCCGGGGCGAGGTCTCCGTCCGCAACCGCGCCGACCTGCGGCTGTCCCTCACCCACGCCACCCGCGCCTCGGCGCGCGCCGTGGACCTCATGTACGAGGCCGCGGGAGGCACCGCCGTCTTCCGCACCAGCCCCCTCCAGCGCTGCTTCCGGGACGTCCACACCGCCACCCAGCACGGCATGGTGTCGCCTCCCATGCTGGAGACCGTCGGCAGCGTCCTCCTGGGGCTCGAGACGGACACCACCACCCTCTGAGCAAGTCCCGGGGCTGCCGCGCTCTTTGTGGAGGCCTTGTCCCGCTGTGCAATACTGAATCCTTGAAGACGCACTGCGCAAATGGCACCGCCGCCCTCTGATCCGCCCATGGCTGGGCCCTCCCGTGATCAACCTCTTGTGCACGGGGAGCCCGCGGCGTCAGACCCGTGGGCCCAGCGCTTCTTCGAGCTCTCCGCCGAGCTGCTCCTGGTGATGGACTCGGAGGGGCGGATCCTGAAGGCCAGCCCCTCCTGGGGCCAGGTGCTGGGCTGTCCACCCGCGTCCCTGGAGGCCGAGCGCTATGAGCGCTTCGTGCACCCGGAGGATCTGCCCACCGTGGAGCACCAGCTGCGTGCGCTGATAGGGCCCACCTCACGGACCTCCTTCACCTGCCGCTGGCTGTGCCAGGACGGAACCACCCCGTGGCTGTCCTGGAGCGTGAGCGCCTCGGCGAGTGACGGCACGCGGTATGGCGCGGCCCGGCCGCTGGAGCTCCTGCCCCGGAGCCCTGTGCCCCCTGCTGTCGCGCCGGCCTCCGGAGACCTGGCGGCGCTGGCGCTCGAGGCGGATCACCCGTGGAGCATGAGCGACACCCTGGCGCTCGGGCTCTACCTGGTGGACGCCCGCTCCGGCAGGGCCCTCTATGCCAACCACAGGTTCTTCGAGCTCTGGCGCATCGAGGCGCTGGAGGAGCCCTTCCGGCGGGGAGAGTGCCCCCACGCGCAGCTGATGCAGCAGTGCCTGCCCGCCGTGGCCCAGGCCGAGGCCTTGATGCGGCTGTCCACCCCGCCGGCCCAGGGCGCCTCGCACGAGGCGGCGCAGGACGAGCTGGTGCTGACCGATGGGCGGACCCTCCAGCGCTCCTCCACGACCCTCCGGAATGCGCGCGGCACCGAGCTGTGCTGGCTCCACGTCTTCAAGGACATCACCGACCGCAAGCGCACCGAGGAGGCGCTGCGCCGCTCGGAGATGAGCTTCCGCAAGCTCATCGAGAGCGCGCCCGAGGCCATCTGCGTCCATCGGGAGCGGCGGTTCGTCTACGTCAACCCCGCGATGCTCGCGGGGCTCCGCTACGAGCGCGCGAGCGACTTGATCGGCCGGCCCGTCTTCGACGTCATCCACCCGGACGACCACGAGCTGATCCGCAGGCGCGTGGAGCAGCTCCTCGCGACGGGTAAGCCCGCGCCGCCCCAGGAGCTGCGCTTCGTGCGCAGCGATGGCACCTCGTACGACATCGAGACCGTGGCGCTGGGCATCGAGTTCGACGGCGCGCCGTCGGTGCTGGTGATGGCGCGCGATATTACCGAGCGCAAGCGGATGCAGGCCCAGCTGGCCCAGGCCGACCGGATGGTGGTGATGGGCACGCTCGCCGCCGGGGTGGGGCACGAGATCAACAACCCGCTCACCTATGTGCTGAGCAACCTCGCGCTCGCGGGCGACGACGTGGAGCAGCTGCGCCGGGAGCTGGAGCAGCAGACGCCCGCGCTCGCGGACTCGCAGGGCTGGAGCTCCCGCCTGAAGGACCTGCGGGAGATGGTCACGGAGGCGCATGCGGGCGCCGACCGGGTGCGCCTCATCGTGAGAGACTTGAAGATCTTCTCGCGCCAGAGCGAGGAGCGCCGGGCGGCGGTGGATGTGCGGGAGGTGCTCGACTTCTCCATCAAGATGTCCTTCAACGAGGTGCGCTCTCGCGCGCGCCTGCTCAAGGAGTATGAGGCCGTGCCCAACGTGTACGCCGACGGCGCGCGGCTGGGGCAGGTCTTCCTCAACCTCCTGGTGAACGCCGCGCAGGCCATCCCCGAGGGCAACGTCCCGGGCAACGAGATCTCCGTCCGGGTCCGGCGCGATGTCCCCGGCCGGGTGGCCGTGGAGGTGAGCGACACCGGTACGGGCATCGCGCCCGACGTGCTGCCGCGCATCTTCGACCCCTTCTTCACCACCAAGCCCGTGGGAGCGGGGACGGGGCTGGGGCTCTCCATCTGCCACGGCATCATCCAGAGCCTGGGCGGCGACATCACCGTGCGCAGCGAGCTGGGGCGCGGCACCACCTTCACCGTCCTGCTCCCTGCGGCCTCCACGCTCTCGGACTCCGAGGAGGCCAGGGCGGCGTCCGTGGAGAGCCGCAGGGGCCACATCCTGGTGGTGGATGACGAGCCGGCGGTCGGGCGCGCGCTGGCCCGGACGCTCGGCCTGCACCACACGGTGACGGTGGTGGAGAGCGGGCAGGAGGCCCTGGAGCGGCTGCTGTCCGGCGGGCCGTTCGACGCCGTCTTCTGCGATCTGATCATGCCGGACCTGTCGGGCATGGAGCTCTACGAGCGGCTGCGTGAGCTGAAGCCCGGGCTCGCCGCGCGCTTCGTCTTCATGACGGGGGGAGCCTTCACTCCCCGTGCACGGGAGTTCCTGAAGGCGGTCCCCAACGGGTGGCTCGAGAAGCCCTTCGACGCGCAGCAACTGCTCCGGCTGCTCGGCCAGGTCCTCCGGGAGCCCCCCGCGCCGAAGGGGTGAGCCCGGGGAAGTGAGCGGCGGGAGGAGGCGGGCACCGCCCAGGCCAGTTATCATCCGCTCCACGCGAGGCATGATGAACTTCCCGAGGGAGCTGGTCGAGGCAGTCCGCAAGTACCAGGTGGTTCCATTCGTAGGCGCGGGCATCAGCATGGGGGTGAAGCGGGGGATGTTCCCCTCGTGGATCCAGCTCCTGGAGGGGCTCGCCGAGCGGATGAACGACGAGTCCATCCCCGAGTCCGCCATCGCCGAGGTGCGGCAGCGCATCGCCCAGGGCGACTTCCTCACGGCCGCCGAGCTGGCCTTCAAGGAGCTGGGGGCCTACCGCTTCAACCGCTTCCTGCGCGAGCGGCTCCGGGTGCGGCAGCCGCAGGACGCGGACCTCTCCGTCATCCGGGCCCTGTGGGAGCTGCGCCCGCCGGTGGTGCTCACGCCCAACTACGACGATGTGCTGCTGTGGGGCCGCGAGGACGCCGAGGCCGTCTCCAATGATCAGGAGGACGAGCTCAACCTCATGGACGCCGAGGCGTCCGCCGACACCCCGCGCGTGTGGTACCTGCACGGCACCATCCACCGGCTGGCCACGCTGGTGCTCGCGGGCGCGGACTACAAGCGGCTCTATGGGGACACGGGGCAGCCGGCCAGCTACTCGCAGTACACGAACGCGCTGGTGCGCCTGCGCGAGTGGATCCGCTCCAAGCCCTTCCTCTATCTGGGCTTCAGCTTCAGCGATCCGTACGTGCTCAAGCAGCTGGAGCACGTCATCGGCATCACCAAGGGCCGCCACGTGCCCAGCTTCGCGCTGATGAAGAAGGGGCAGATCGATCGCGGGGCGCTGTGGCCCAAGTACAACATCCAGCTCGTCGAGTACGAGGACCACGGGGCCCCTCTGGCGGAGTTCTTGCGGGGGCTGGCGAAGGCCGCGTTCGGGCCCAACAAGGTGAGCCTGTCGCTGGAGTCCTTGTCCTCGGAGCCCCCTCCCGGGGAGCTGCCGGCTGTCACACGGCCCGCCCTGGAGCAGGAGTACGCGCGCATCCTCCGGACCCAGCACCGGCTGGTACTGCTGGCCCCCGAAGACGGTGGAGCCCGGGCGCTCGCGCGTCGCGTGGCGGCTCAGTACGGGGAGCGGGCCACGTGGCTGGCGCCGCCGAATGTCCCGGACTGCACCGAGGCTGAGTACTGCCGCGCCCTGGCCGGAGACGGTCCGGACGCCGGCAACGTCACGAGCTTCGATGCGCTGGTGGAGCACCTGCGGAAGAAGGCGGCGCGCCTCGGGAGGGAGCACCTGATCGTGCTGCGCTACGAGTGGGGGCCGTTCGGGCACCTGACGTCGCTCGGGCGGCACCTGCGGCGGATGATGGACGAGCCGTCCGCGGTGCAGTTCCACTTCCTCATCGCCGGGGGCGAGCGCTCCGCGTGGCTGCTGCACAACATGCAGAGCTTCTCGGTGTTCAAGGACGCGCCGCGCCGCGAGGTGCCGGACCTCACGGTGGACGAGGTGCACCAGTTCCTGGATGGGGCGCGTCACGACGGCGCACGCTGGGCGCAGAGCGTCCACGCGGCCACGGGCGGCCACCTGGGGCTGCTCCGGGAGGTGCTGATGAGCGATGGGGCGCTCGACGCGGACTCCGTCACCGCGCGGCTCGTGCGCAGCCCGTCGCTGCGAGGCAGCGTGCAGGAGTGCCTGCGCCAGGATGAGCGCAACGGGTACACGGGAGAGCGCAGCAGCCAGGCGGTGCTCGCGAAGCTGCTGGCCGGGCAGCGCGTGGAGGACCTGGAGACGCTCGACAACCAGGTGGAGTACCCGGAGGTGCGGCTGTACTTCGCGGGGCTGGTGCGCAGCGACGTGGAGGGGAAGACGGTGCTGCGGTGCAAGGCCGTGGAGCTGGCCGTGCGGGACGCCCTGGCGCGCAAGGACGTGAGGCCGTGAGCGTGAGCCGGTACGCCCTGGCGCTCTGCGTGGCCGTGGCGCTCGCGGCTTCGGGGGCCCGCGCGGACGAGAGCGAGGTGCTCGTGCCGGAGGGCGAGCCCGAGTCGATCCTCACCAGTGCGACGTGGGAGCGCATGGTCGGGGAGGTCAGCATCTGCCTGGTCTTCAGCCCCACGGGAAGGTTCCTGGCCACGGGCGGTGATGACGGCGTCGTGCGGGTGTGGGACGTGAGCAGTGGCCGCCTGTGGAGGATGCTGGTTGGCCCGGTGAACGTGCTATCCCTGGCCTTCAGCCCGGATGAGCGACTCCTCGCCGCCGGCTTTGAGGATGGGATCGTACGGTGGTGGGAGCTCAGCACAGGGGCCGAACGGCCCTCCCTGGCCTGGAGCGAGCCGAAAGAGGAGCAGGCTCAGCTGACGGAGAGAGTGCTCTCCCTGGCCTTCAGCCCGGACGGACAGCTCCTGGCCGCGGGCGGGGACGCCGGAAAGATCCAGCTCTGGGACGCAGGCACCGGGAGCAGGAAGACGCCCCTGCGCGGCGATCGCAGTGACGTGCTGGCATTGGCCTTCAGCCCTCGGAAGGGGACGGCGCTCCTGGCCTCGGCTGGGAGTGATGGACAGGTCCGGCTATGGGACGTAGCCCTTGCCAGGGAGGTGAGACCTCCCTTGAGAGGCCATCGGAGCGCCGTCCAGACCCTGGCCTTCAGTCCAGATGGGCGCTTCCTCACCTCCGGCTCGACCAGCGGCTCCGTGTGGTGGTGGGAAGTGGAGGGCCAGCACGAGCCGCAGTCCGTGAAGAACGGCCACTCCAGTTCCGTGCAGGCCGTGGCATTCAGCCCGGATGGACGCGTCCTGCTGTCTACGGGGATCGACAAGACCGCGCTGGGGACGGCGATGACCTTTCCTCACCTGACACAGTTGAGGGAGACGCTCGACACCCCCTTCCCGGTGCAGGCCGCTGCCATTAGTCCAGATGGGCGGACGGTGGCCTGGAGCCTCAAGGACGAAAGCGTGCGGCTCTGGGATGTGGCCAGCGCCCACGAGGTGCGACGCCTCGAGGCCCCCGCAAGTCCTGTCTGGACCGTCGCCTTCAGCCAGGATGGGACCACCCTCGCCGCTGGCGGAGACGACGGTCTCCGGCTCTGGCGACGGGGCACGCGCTACGAACCTCAGCGCCTGGGGTCGCCTGAAACCTCCGTGCGATCGGTGGCCTTCACGGATGGCGGACGCACCCTGGCTTCGATCGAATACGACTCGAAGGCACTCGTGTGGACGGCGGCGATGTGGAACACCTCCGGCTCCCGGCTGCCGGACGTGGCCAGCAGCCGTGAACACCCCCTTCGCACCGTCGCCTTCAACAAGGACGGCAGCGTCTACGCCCTCGCGGGCGATGCTCCGAAGATATGGCTCGAGAACGTGGCCCCTGGGAAGGAGTGCCCGTCGCTCGAGAGCAGGATCGGACCGGTGTCCTCCCTCGCCTTCCACCCGGAGCGTCCCTTCCTGGCTGCGGGCGGTAGAGATGGGGTGCAGTTATGGGACATCCACACGGGCAAAGAACTCAAGGCCTTGATGAAGAGCCACACCAAGCCCGTGCTGGCCGTGGCCTTCAGCCCAGATGGCAACCTCCTTGCGTCGGCGGGAGAGGACGACACTGTGCGGCTCTGGGATGTGAAGACCTGGAGCGAGCTCAGACCGGCGCTGAGCGCTCATACAGGCTCCGTCCGCGCCATCGCCTTTCACCCGGGTGGACGCCTGCTGGCGTTGGGTGGCAGCGATGGGACGATCAGGCTCTGGGAGTTTGTCACGCGCAGCGAGCCACTGACGACGTTGAGAGGCCACACCAGCTCCGTGGAGGCCCTGGCCTTCAGTCCTGATGGGACCACGCTGGCCTCGGCCGGGAGCGACGGAGCGATACGGCTGTGGGACCCGCTGAAAGACAAAGCGCACCTGGGACTCTTGCGTGCGGGGAAGGTGGGTTGGTTGAGCCACCTGCGAGGCGAGCCCGTGTTCCGGCACGATGCGGAGGGCCTCCTCCTCTACCGCCTCGGTGAACGGGGAGAGCTCCAGGCACTCCCTCCTCCAGAGCCTTCAGCTCCGAAGCTCCACCTGGAAGGTGCTCCTGCCATCGAAGTGGGTGACTTCGGCCAAGAGGTGGAGCTCACCGTCACGGTCTCCAATGAGGATGGGGCCGGTCCCGCCTACTGGCTTCGCGTCGAACTCGACGAGCCTCACCCAGGGCTCATGGTGCTCCCACGCGACATCATCCCGCGCCTGGCCCCAGGAGAGCGCGGCCGGAAGCTCCGCGTGGGGCTCTCGTATTTGCGGCCTGATGGCACTGATGAGCAGGCCCAGGCCTCGCGCGAGCCTTGGATTCGCCTCAAGGCCGTCGCCGTGACGGGTGACTCGTCCACGGTGTCGCAGCAGCTCGTGCTTCTCTTCCCCCAACTAACGCAGGAGGGGGCGCCGGAGCCCTCCATCTACCAGAGAGCCCTGCTGAGGACTCCCTTCAAGAACGTGGGGACTCAGGCAACGGACCTGGTGACTGGCTTCGTGGAGTTCTCAGACCTGCCGGGAGAGCAGCACGCGCAGATCGCGAAGAGCCTGGCTCCAGGCGACACCGGTGAGTTCCTCGTCCTGCTCCCTGAGCGCTTGCGAGATCGAGACGAGCTGGCCTTTCAGCTCACGTTGACCTACGGGCGGTGGCCGCACACCCAGACCTTTCCTCCCACGAAGGTGAAGGCTCGCCTCGAATATGGCCTGTACGTCGCGCTGATCCTGGGCGCGTTCCTGCTCTTCGGCTTCGTGTACTACGCGCGCGTCTACCGCAACCCCATGGTGGTGGACACCTCGAGGGCACCTACCTCCCTCAAGAACTATCCCCTCGCGCATATGGTCGCGGCGGACCACGCGCTCCGGCGGGCGCGGCGCCTCGACTCCACCATCACCGCCGCAGGCATCCCCTCCACCCGCTGGCAGCGGGCGCTCTGTGGCGCCAAGGGCCCTCAGGATGCGGCCACGGCCTTCGCGGACGCCATCGGCGGGAGGCTCGGCGCCTCGCTGAGCTCGAGCACGTGGGCCCTCTCGTTGCCGCATCTCCAGCTGCGCTTCGCCCGGGAGACCGCCGTCGTCGTCATCGACGGGACCCGCCTGGAGTCAGGAGACGCCGAGCGCCGCATGGCCGATGTCTTCCAGGACGGGCGCGGCCCCGGCCAGGTGCTCGTGCTGGACCGGACGAACGCGCAGAACGCGCGCCAGGTGCTCGAAGGCGTGCCCCGCGTCCGCTGCGTCGTCCTCTCCGCCAACCAGCTGAGAGACTTGCTGCTGGCCGAGGAGCCCGTGCGCCTGCTGGAGACCACCATCTCCGAGCAGATCTCCGTGTCGGAGCTGTCGCCCTACCAGGTGGCCGGGGGCGTGAAGCTGGAGAACCTCTTCTTCGGCCGCGAGCGCGAGGTGCGCGCCATCGCGGACCGCTCCGTGCGCAACTTCCTGGTGGTGGGCCAGCGGCAGATGGGCAAGAGCAGCCTCCTGCTCGCCGTGCTCCGCCGGCTCCAGGCCCGCACGGACCTCGACGCGTGCTACGTGGAGCTGGCGGACGCGGACCTGCACCGCCGGCTCGCACGGGAGCGCGAGCGAGTGCCCGCGGACGGCTTGACTCTCCCGCCGTTCGTGGAGATCGCCGCCGGGGTGCCCTCGCGGCCTCGGGTGTGGCTCATCGACGAGGCGGATGACTTCATCAGCGCCGATGCCAAGGCGGGCTACCCACTGCTGCAGACCATGCGTGCGCTGGCCGAGGAGGGCCGGGCCTACTTCATCCTCGCGGGCTTCTGGGACTTGTACCGGGCCGTGGTGCTCGATGAGAAGCAGCCGCTGCGCAACTTCGGAGAGCACCTCCGGCTGGAGCCGCTGGATGCGCGCTCGGCGCTGGCGCTCGTCACCGAGCCCATGGCGGCCCTGAGCCTCGAGTGGGACACGCCCTCCACGCCCGAGTTCCTGGTCGAACAGGCCGGGCGCCGGGCCAACCTGCTCGTGCTGGCCTGCAAGGCGTTGGTGGAGTCGTTGCCGCCGGAGACCCATGCGCTCACCCGCGAGCACCTGGAGCGCGCCTTGCGCGAGGACAAGGATCTACGAGACCAGGGCCGCCGCTGGCGTGGGGACCATCCGCTGCACCGCGCCGTGGTGCGCCAGGCGCTGCTGCTCGGGAAGCCCACGCGCGAGGAGGTACGGCAGGCGCTCAAGGCCCGCGGCGCCGACATCCGCTCCTCCGACTTCGACGAGGCGATGGACCACCGCGAGCTGAGCTACGTGCTGGTCCCGGATGGAGAGGGGCACCTGTACTGCCCCGTCCCGCTCATGCAGCGCTACATCGAATCCGAGCGAGGCCTGGAGGTGGGGCTCACCGAGGACCTCGAAGACCTGCGCCGCCGGGGGCTCGCCGAGGTGCCCAGGCCCGCGTGACCTGCAGCCAGCAGACGCCCCTGCCGGGAGCGTTCACGGCAAACCTGTCAGACAGCCAGACAGGTTCGTCCCAAGCCCGCCGCCGAGGTGGGTCCCCCAGCGCACAGACGCTCCTGTCGGGAGCGTTCACGGCAAACCTGTCAGACAGGTTCCAGAACGTCATGCCCGGTAGAGGCAGCCCCCCTGGGTTCAGGCTCTGCCCTGGGGTTGGACAGCACACCTGTCAGAGCGGCATGACGGCGGCCTACTCGTCGGGTAGGCTGCACCTGGGTGGAGTGGGAGCCCGCTGCATGCCGAGGTTTGCGATGACGGACGCGACCACCCCCGACTCGCTCAGGCCCGGGAGCGTCGTGGGTCCCTGGCGCATCGAGGGCTACGCTGGGCGGGGCACCTACGGCCTGGTGTTTCGTGCGCGCCTCGCCGGACATCCCGACTCCCCACTCGTAGCGCTCAAGGTGGCCGTGTTCGCCTATGACCCACGCTTCGTGCGTGAGGCGGAGCTGCTCTCGCGGCTCCACCACCCCTCCGTGCCCCAGCTGGTGGACCGGGGCTGGTGGATCGCTGGGCCCGAGGCGGCACACCCCTATCTGGTGCTGGAGTGGATCACCGGCCTGCCGCTGTACGAGTGGGCCCGGGAGCACGACGCCACCCCGCGCCAGGGGCTGCGGGTGCTCGCGCAGGTGGCGGGGGCGCTGGCAGTGCTGCACCAGGTCGATGGCCTCCATCGCGATGTCAAAGGCGATAACATCCTGGTGGATGCCAAAGGACGGGCCGTGCTCATGGACTATGGCTCGAGCACCTGGGCCGGAGCCCCTCCCCTCACCGAGAGCCTCATGCCTCCCAACACGCGCGAGTACCGCAGCCCCGAGGCGCTGCGCTTCGAGTGGGGCCACTGGCGCACCCAGGGGGCCCGCTATCAGGCGCGCCCGGCCGATGACCTCCATGCGCTGGGAGTCAGCATGTACCGGCTCGTCACCCGGGTGTATCCACCACCTGGGACGGAGCCGGAGGAGCTGAAGGAGCGGACCCAGGCTCGGCCTCCTCGGCGGTTACCCGCCCAAGCGCTCAATGAGCGGGTGGTGCCGGAGCTCTCCGCCCTCATCGAGCGGCTGCTGGCGGAGGATCCTGACGCACGGGGATCGGCATGCGAGGTGGCCGACGCGGCGGAGTCAGCAGCGAAGCACGCAGGACCCACCGCGGATGTTCCGATGTTCCGCGTGAAGCGGCTTGCCGCTGAGGCCGTCGCTGCGCCAGCTCCGAGCGTTCTGGCCTCCGGCTCGGAGCCTCCCGCTGTTGAGGCTGCGGCCGTGCCGGTTCAGCGCGTCCCGGTGTCTGGCGCGGATCGCCCCGCCGTTGAAGCGGTGGCCACGCCTGTCCGTGTCCGTGCTGAGCCCCAGGCGCATGCAGGGATGTGGCGGCCTGGGCTTGCCGCCGCCGCCCTGGTGCTCACGGTGATGGGCTCCTGGTGGCTGGGCCACAGGACACGCGCGCAGCTGCCCGAGGTGGTGCAGGCGGAAGTCCCGGGCGCTGCGGCCCCGCCAGATGCTGGCCCCACAGGGCTCGGTGACGGTGGACTGTCTGCGCGTCAGCCCGTCCAGGATGCACCCGCTTCAGCCAAGGTCATCTCGTTGGAGATGCCCAAGGAGCCACTCCCGGGCCAGCGGCGCGCTCCCTGCGGCCGGGGAGAGGTGGAGATTCACGGGGGATGCTGGGTTCGGTGGGCCGATCTTTCCCCTCCTTGTGGAGAGAAAGCCTATGAGTGGAAGGGCACCTGCTACTGGCCCTTCCTCGATCGGACGCGCGTGCCCACCACCCAGAAGCCGCAGTAGCGCACAGCGGCTCAGGCCTCCACGCCCTATCCCTGCTCCGAGCCCGGCGGGAGCTGTCCACTGGGAGCAGGCGCTGCCTCCTTCTGGCTCGGCTCCCCAGGCCACGAGAGGTTCAGCTTCTCCAGCAAGGCCTCCGCCTCGAACTTCTGGCTGAACCTGCGCAGCTCCTCGTCGAGCTGCTTCTGGCTGGCCTCGGCCAGGGACACCACCCGCTGCAGCGCCGCCACGTCGTACGCCCCCGCCTTCGGATCCGAGAAGACCTGGATGACCTGGCGCAGCAGCTTGCACAGCCGCGCGACATCCTCCTGCGAGGACTGGATGGCGTGGCGCAGCCGCAGCTCGGTGTCCCGCAGGACAGGCTCCACCACCTGATCATTCAGCGCCTGGCCATTGTTCACGGTGGAGGCTCTGCCAAAGAGGCCGCCAAGCAGCCCTCCCAGGAACGCGCCCCCCGTCACCGCCCACCCCGTGGGCCGGCCCATCATCCGCGCCACCAGCGCCGCTCCCGCCGCTCCCGCCGCTCCCACCTTCCTCGCCGACTGCCAGTCGAAGAATTTCGGCCCCGCCTCCAGCACCGCCTCGAACCGATTGGTGAGCGCCAGCGTCGTCGCCGTGTCCACGTCCCCCCGCAACGCCTCGGCCAGCTCCTGGTTGAGCCGCGGGTGGAGGCCCTCCATCCCGGCGCGGAGCCTGGCCAACAGCGCCTCGCGCAGGGTGTTCGTCAGCTGGCGCCGGGGGCGGGGCAGCGTGGCCTCCGATCCGCTCAGGAACTCCTCCACCCCTGCGTGGAGCTGGCCCCACAGGCGAGCGCCCTCCTCCGACAGCAGCGCCTCCAGCCGCGTCCGCACCCGCTCGATCGTCTGGGGCTTCACGGCGGCCAGCTCCCGCATCTCCAAGAGCGCGCGCAGATCCGAGACCGTCGCGCCCCACGCAGCCGCCTCCTCCATCACCCGATCCCGCTGCACCAGGAAGAGGGCCTGGAGCAGCTCCGCCCGCAGCTTCGGAATCCCCGCGCCCGTTCGGCCCGACACGACAGAGAAGGAGACCGTCCGGCCCGGCAGCACCTCCGCCAGCAGCTGGCGAACCCGCCCCTCGAGCGCGGGCAGCTCCTCGGGAGCCACCTCATCGGCGCGCGTGAGGACGATCCGGAGCCCCCGGTCCGGCGAGGCCTCGGCGAGCTCGTGGAGCTGCTTCAGCTCCTTGAGCGGCAACGGCTCGGGCGCGGAGGTCACGAGCACCCACAGCTCGGCCCGTCGGCTCGACGGGCTAAACGTGATCAGCTCTTCCGACCACTCCCAGGGCCGCGAGGCTCCTGGCGTCACGGGCTCGGCGGACGGCGCCGCGGCGGGAGCCACTCCAGCACCCTCGAGCGCCTGGAGCAGCGTGCTCTTGCCCACGCCCTTCGCGCCCACCACCGCCACCACCGGGCGGGCCAGTCGCTCCAGGTCGTGGTGGCGCTCGAACACCTCCGCGCCGAACGGCACCGAGCCCATGAGCGTGCGAAGGTCCTCGGCGAGCCGCCGCGCGAAGTGCCCCAACTCCTGGATGCCCTGCTCGTGCTCCATCGCGTCCTCCCGGGAGCTTCTCCCAGCCCGCAAGAGCGTAACGCACCACGCCATGGGCGTGGGTAACCCGACAGGTAGTCACTATCACACGAATTTCCCGGGGCCCGGCTTGACGGGAATGGAGGGGAACGATCAGATGCACCACGTCACTCGTCCGGAGGGGACATGGCTGATCATTCCTGGGTGCACGAGCTGTTCGCGAAGTTCGACCAGGGAGACATCGAGGGATGGGCCGCCTATCTCTCGGAGGACGCCTCCTTCCGCATGGGCAGCGGCGTCCCCGTCTCCGGGCCTCAGGGCGCCAAGCAGGTGATCAGCGCCATCCTCACCATGGCGCGCAACCTCCGCCATGACCTGATCGACGTCTGGCAGACCCCCCAGGGCGTCGTCGTGCGCGGCGAGCTCTCCATGAACCGCATCAAGGACGGCCGCCGCATCACCGTCCCCTTCTGCAATGTGTTCGACGTGAAGGAGCAGCGCATCCAGCGCTACCTCGCGCACCTGGACCCGTCGCCCATCTTCAGCTGACCGACTTTAGGCTGGTCGACCTTCCAGGCCCCAGGTGGGATGCTCCCCGTCTTCTTTGCTGGACCTCGCGCGGATGACTGGCGAGATTCCGGCCCAGACCCGAGGAGAGAACCCATGAAGATGCACCCCCGTCACAAATGGATGCTGAGTGCCGCCGTGGCCCTGCTGGCCGCCTGCTCTGCCTGCGGCGACTCCAAGCCGGATCCGGATCCGGATCCCAACCCCCAGCCCACGCCCGCCAAGTTCACGCTGGCGGTCTCGACCGACAAGCTGCCCGTGCTCCAGGGCTCGAGCGGCAACCTCACCGTGACGGTGACGCGCGAAGTGGGCTTCACCGGCGCGGTGACCCTGGCGTTCAGCGGCCTGCCCACCGGCGCGAGCGCCCCGGGCGCGACGATTGCCAGTGACGCCACGAAGGCCGACATCACGGTCTCGGCCGCGGGCACGGCCCCCCACTCCCTGCCCACCACCGTGACGGTCACCGGCACCTCCGGAGATGCGAGCGCCACGAAGACGTTCACCGTGACGGTGCGCGGCCCCGCGGGCTCGGTGGACACCAGCTTCGCCAGCGGCAAGGTGATCACCACGGTCGGCGTGAGCGAGGACTATGCCGAGGCCCTGGCCGTGCAGCCGGACGGGAAGGTCCTCGTGGTGGGCCGCTCGGCCGGTGCGACGAACACGGACTTCGCGGTGGTGCGCTACAACCGCGACGGCGACCTGGACACGGGCTTCGGCACCGGCGGCAAGGTGACGACGCCGGTCAACGCAGGCAGCGACGAGGCCTACGCGGTGGCACTGCAGAGCGACGGGAAGATCCTCGTCGCTGGCACCACGGAGACGACCGCGAACAGCTATGACTTCGCCCTCGTCCGCTACAACGCGGATGGCAGCCTGGACACGGGCTTCGGCACTGGCGGCAAGGTCACCACCCCCTTCGGCACCTCGCCGGACAAGGCCTATGCGATCGCCGTCCAGCCGGACGGGAAGATCGTCCTGGGCGGCGAGGCCACCGTCCCGACCTACGGCTATGACTTTGCCCTCGTCCGCTACAACGCGGATGGCAGCCTGGACACGGGCTTCGGCACCGGCGGCAAGGTCACCACCTCGCTGAAGGCCGACTCGGGCCGCGACGTCATCTTCTCGCTCACGCAGCAGACGGTGGGTGGGCAGCCGCGCATCGTCGCCGTGGGTGGCGACGGAGACTTCCTCCTGGCGCGCTACACCTCGGCCGGCGCGCTGGACACCACCTTCGGCACCGGCGGGAAGATTGTCGGGCTGTTCGGCACGGTCATCGGCTCGGCCCGGGCCTCGGCCCTCACCGCGGATGGGAAGCTCGTGGTGGCCGGTGACGCCAACGATGGCTTCGCCCTGGTGCGCCTGACCGACACCGGCGCGCTGGACACGGGCTTCGGCACCGGCGGCAAGGTGGTGACCCAGGTGAACACGGGCAACTCCGATGTGGCCACGGCCCTGGCCGTGCAGAGCGACGGCAAGATCGTGGCGGGCGGCTGGACGTACACGGGCGGCAGCTCGAGCGGAGACTTCGCCGTGGTGCGCTACGAGGCCTCGGGCGCGCTCGACACCACCTTCGGCAACGCAGGCACGGTAACGACCGCGGTCGCCTCGGGCACCAAGAGCGACCAGGCCAAGGCGGTGGCGCTGCAGCCGGATGACCGCGTGCCGGTGACGCGCATCCTGCTCGCGGGCTCGGCCAACGAGTCCAACAACGACTTCGCGGTGACCCGCTACTGGCCGTAGGCGGGGCTCGTTTGCGTGGCGCGCACCGGAGCTCGGGTGCGCGCCCTCGCGACGGATTGAGCCCACTGGGGGAAGCTGTGCTGTGGCAAGCTCCTGGCCCGCATGGCGTCCCCTCCGCTCCTCCGGCTCACGGACATCACCCGGAGCTTCCCAGGCGTCGTCGCCAATGACCGGGTGAGCGTGGACTTCCACGCCGGCGAGGTCCACGCCCTGCTCGGCGAGAACGGGGCGGGCAAGACGACGCTGATGAACATCCTCTATGGCCTGTACGCGCCGGACTCGGGGGAGATCCACTTCGAGGGCCGCCCGGTGCGGGTAGGCTCGCCCGCCCAGGCGCTGAAGCTGGGCATTGCCCTGGTGCCTCAGCACCCGCTGCTCGTGGAGCGGCACACGGTGGCGGAGAACCTGGCGCTCGGGCTGCGCGGCGGCTTCCTGCTGACGCGGCGCCGCTTGCTGGCGAGGCTGCGCGAGCGGCTGGCCGGGCAGCCGCTGCAGGTAGACCTCGAGGCCCGGGTGGAGAACCTCTCCGCGGGAGAGAAGCAGCGGCTGGAGATCCTCCGCGCGCTCCTGCAGGGCGCCCGCGTCCTCATCCTGGACGAGCCCACCAGCGTGCTCACCCCGCAGGAGGTGGCCCCGCTCTTCGAGCAGCTCGCCCGGCTCAAGGCCCAGGGCCTGGCCGTCCTCTTCATCAGCCACAAGCTGGACGAGGTGCTCACCCACGCCGACCGCATCACCGTGCTGCGCGCGGGGAAGAAGGTGGGCGAGCTGCCCGCGCGCGAGGCCACCCAGGGGCAGCTCGTGAAGCTGATGCTGGGGCGGGAGGCAGTGCCTCGGCCGCGGCTCTCGCCTCCTCAGCCGGGCGTGCGGCTGGAGGTGGAGGGCCTGGAGGTGCGCTCCGATCGCGGGCTGCCCGCGGTGCGTCAGGTGAGCTTCACCGTGGCGCCAGGGGAGATCCTGGGCATCGCGGGAGTGGCCGGCAGCGGCCAGCGCGAGCTGGTGGAGGCGCTCACGGGCCTGCGCCCGTTCCAAGGGCATGTTCGGCTGGAGGGCCATCCTCTAGAGGGGCTCTCCCCGGCGCGGCTCTTCGAGCGGGGCGTGGCCCATGTTCCCGAGGAGCGGTCGGCGGGCACCGTGCCCTCGCTGAGCGTGGCGGAGAACCTGGCCCTGCGCACCTTTCGCACGAAGCTGCGCCGCGGGCCCTGGCTGGATCGCGAGCGCCTGGAGCGCCAGGCCACCGAGCTCATCCAGGCGTACCAGATTGCTACGCCCGGGCCTCGCACGCCGCTGCGGCTGCTGTCCGGCGGCAACATCCAGCGCGCCGTGCTCGCGCGGGAGCTGGCCAGCTCGCCGCGACTGCTGATCGCGGTGCACCCCACGTACGGCGTGGACGTGGGAGCCACCGAGCAGGTGCACCGGCTCCTCATCCAGCGGGCCCAGGAGGGCATGTCGGTGGTGTTGGTGACGGAGGACCTGGACGAGCTGTTCGCCCTCTCGCACCGGGTGGCGGCGCTGTACCAGGGCGAGCTGCGAGGCCCGTGGCTCGCGAGTGAGGTGAGCCTGGAGCGGCTCGGGCGGATGATGACGCAGGCGGCGGAGGGAGCGGCATGATCCGCTTCGAGCAGGATCCGCTGCCTCGCCGGTCCAAGGTGGCCGCCGTATACGCGGGGGTGATGGCGCTCGCGTTCGCGCTGGCGGGGGGAGTCTTCGCCGCGTACGGCGTGGGGCCGCTGGAGGCCTACGGCACGCTGCTGGAGGGCACGCTGGGAGACAGACAGGGGCTGGCCGAGGTGCTGCGCCGAACGCTCCCCCTGCTGCTCATCGGCAGCGGGCTCACCCTGGCGTTCCGGGTGAGCTTCTTCAACATCGGCGCGGAGGGCCAGCTGCTGATGGGCGCGGCGGCGGGCGGAGCCGTTGCGCTCTTCCTGCCCGCGAGCGCCCTGAGCCTGCCCCTCATGTTCCTGGCGGGTGCGGTGGCGGGCGGGCTGTGGACCCTACCGGCGGCGTGGCTGCGCGCGCGCGTGGACGTGAACGAGATCCTCACGACGCTGATGATGAACTCGGTGGCGGGCTACCTCGTCATCTACCTGGTCAGCGGTCCCTGGCGAGGGGAGAACGTGCAGGGCTTCACCTATACGGACGAGTTCCCGGATGCGGCGCGGCTGCCGCACCTGGGAGACTCGCTGGTGCACTGGCCCACGCTCGTGCTGGGAGTGGTGCTGGCGCTGGGGCTGCAGGTGCTGCTCACGCGGACGCCGCTGGGCTACGAGCTGCGCGTGGTGGGAGCGAGCCCTCGGGCGGCGCGCTATGCCGGCATGCCCATTCCCCGGGTGGTGCTGCTCACCGGGCTGCTGTCGGGCGGGGCGGCCGGGCTGGCCGGCGTGGGCGAGGTGGCCGGCATCCACTACCGCCTGCTGGATCCTTCGCAGATCTCCCTGGGCTACGGCTTCACGGCCATCATCGTGGCGTGGCTGGCCCGAGGCCACCCGGCGCTGGTGCTGCTCACCGCGCCGCTCATGGGCCTCATCCTCGCCGGAGGAGACCTGCTGAAGATCAGCCTCAACATGCCCTTCCGGGTCATCGACGTCTTCAGCGGGTTGATGTTGCTGTGCCTGATCGCCGGAGAGTCGCTGGCGCGCTACCGCGTGAGGTGGGCGCGATGATGTTCGCGAGGTGGTGGAGCTGGGCAATGCTGCTCGGGCTCTGCGCTTGTGCGGGGGCTTCTCAGCCTATCCCTGTATGGGGGGACGAACAGGCTGGTGGCGGGCTCCCCCTGACGGATAGCACTTCGAGCGGAGAGTCTCGGAAGGAGTACTGGGCTTTTCTCCTGCGCAAGGAGCAGGAGCTCAGGCAATCCGGGGTGTCGGAGGAAGCCTTTCGCCGAGAGCAGTTGGTGCTGGCGGAGCTGACGGTGTGGATGAATGGGCAGGACGCGGCGGCGCTGACACACACTTCCCCGGAACAGATGTACCTGCGGCTGAAGGCAGCGCGGCAGCAGCGGGACCGCGAGGAGCGAGCGCGAGCCGCAGCTGTGGATGCGAAGCTGGATGAGTTCTTCGACTGGGCCATGCGGCGCTGGGCTCAGAGCGCTGTCCGCTTCCGCAGCGTAGGACTCGAGTACCTGATGACCGAGCACCCGCTGCGCCAGCAGACGGAGGACGCGCTGACGGCAGCGGTCCTGGACTGGGCCTTCACCCATACGCAAGACCCCGGCTTCCTGAGCAAGAGCCCCAATGAGGTAGCGGTGTACCTGCTGGCGAAGAACAGCGTGCTGCTCACAGCAATAGAGTTGGGGCAGCAAGCTCCGCCGCACCTGGACTACGTGCCACTGCCGGATGAGACGACAGCCACACCCGAGGACGTAGCGATAGAGCTGTTGGTGGGCTTCATGCCTCTGGTGGGACAGGCGGCTGACTTCCACGCCCTGCTGACGGGACAGAGCATCACCGGTCGCAAGCTGCGACGGGAGGAGGAGGCGCTGGCAGCGGTAGGGGTGCTGCTGCCCTTCATCTCTGGGCGAGCGCTGGCGGGTGCGGAGATAGCGGAGCGCGCGGCGCTGCTGACGGGGCGGGGACTGGAGGAGGTACGGGTGCTGCAGCGGGTGGCCTCTCACCTGAACCCCCAGGATGCGGGAGAGATCGACCGGATGCTGCGCGCGGCGGCGAAGGGTGAGCGGTTGGTGGAGAGGGATGTGGAGCTGCTCCGGCGCATCGCACACAAGCTGGAGCGGCCGCTGAGGGAGTCAGCCAACACGCTGCGCCAGGGTGGCAAGGTGCCTTTCCTCGGGGTACGCACAGGGGCGGGGGGAGTACGCCTGGTGCCCGGCGAGCCCGCGCACATGGCGCAGTGCTGGGTGGACTACCAGTTCCGCCACCCGGGCAAGTACGCGCGCTTCACCTACGCACCGGATGAGGAATGGAAGCGCCTGTACGAGTCCATCTTGCGGAACAAGGAGGCGGGCTCGGCCTTCGAGCAATCCGTGCTGAAGGCGGGCGGGCACGAGAAGAATGTGGCGCTGATGATGCCACCATCGGGCAGCGAGGCCCTGGGGTTCATCCCGGATGCGGTGCGAGGCAAGCCGGGCGAACTGGTGTGGGGCGCCCCCTACCGCTTCTTGGAGGTGAAGGCGCGCGGGAAGCTGGATCTCGGCGGCAACCTCAAGGCCATGCTCGACTACGTCCGTGATTACGGGGGGCACGTTGAGCTATGGGTACGCTCAGCGAAACATCCAGATGGGCCGACGAAGCTCTCGACGCCACTGCTTGAGCGGCTGAAAGCGCTGACACTCGAAGGCAAGGCGAGCCTCAGGCTCTTTCCGTGAGGATCCTCCATGCCGACGATGCCTCTCGAGACGAAGTTCAGCCTGCTGCCGGGCCCTCTCCCCATAGCGACAGTGCACCAGCTCTTCCACCGGGTGTTCGAGGAATACCGATGGTTCAAGCCTGCGAGATACGGCAGGGCCTCGCTCGACAGGAAGCTCGATCCGGAGCACCCCGACATCGATGAGCTTGCTGCTTTCTATGAGCGGCATCAGGACATCACCGTGGCTGCCAAGACAGACCGGGATTTCGTTCTGGTCTATTGCACGAGGCCCGGAGCCGAGTTTCCTCACGTAGGCCGTATCACCTGGCAAACCTCGGACAAGGAAGCTGCCAAGCCCGGGTGGCGCTCCTCGCATCTCCGGCAGGTCCAGGAGGTGATGTCGCTGATCGGCTCGCCCTTGGCGCAGTCAGGTACGGCGGCCGATTTCTCCCGCAAGGCAGATCGCATTCTCCCCGCCGCCGATGGAATGGGTTCCGAACTGACCTTCACCGTGCGCGACTACACCGAGGGGCTTGCGGGTCTCTACTGGCGCAACTTCCTCGGCCCGCCCTTCTTCCGGCTTTTCGGAGAACGTCTCGATGCACTGCCGGCCGAGTGCAGGCAGGAACTCAGCGACGAACTCGTCCTCGTCCAGCCCTACGAGCTTCCCACCCAGGCCGGCACGCCCGAGGGCGAGGCGCGTGAGCGCCAGCTGATCTCGCTGCTGGGACCCGAGTGCTTTTACAATCATGAACGCCACGTGAAACCCACGCGGCGGCCAGAGTGATGATGGAAGAGATCCTCCAGGCGCTCGCGCGGGCGCTCTCGTTCGGCACACCGCTGCTGCTGGCCTCGCTGGGGGTGCTCGTCAACGAGCGGGCCGGGGTGGTGAACCTGGGCGTGGAGGGGATGATGGCGGTGGGGGCGCTGGCCGCCTTTGGCGTGGCCTCGGAGACGGAGGCGCTGGGGATGGCGGTGTGCCTGGCCATGGGAGCCGGGGCGCTGGCGGCGCTGCTGCACGGCTTCGTCACCCTCACGCTGCGCGCCAACGCCTATGTGTCCGGGCTGGCCCTGGCGATGCTGGGGCTGGGCGTCTCGGGGCTGCTGGGCAAGAAGTACGAGGGCGCCATCCTCTTCGAGCCCGCGCCCGAGCTGCCCTTCACCGTGGCGGCCGGAGTGCTGGCGGTGGTGCTCTGGGGCTTCCTGCACGCCACGCGGCCCGGGCTGGTGCTGCGCTCGGTGGGAGAGAACCCGGCGGCGGCGGACGTGCTGGGCGTGGACGTGGTGGCGGTGCGCTACCTGGCGGTCGCCTTCGGTGGAGCCATGGCGGGGCTGGCCGGGTCCTTCCTGTCGCTGGCCTACCGCCCCGCGTGGACGGACGGGATGACGGCGGGGCTGGGGTGGATCGCCGTGGCGCTGGTCATCTTCGTGGGCTGGAGCCCGCTGCGCGCGGTGCTCGGCTCCGTGTTCTTCGGGCTGCTGTACTACCTGCAGTTCCGGCTCCAGGATCAGAGCCAGGTGCCGACCGAGGTCTTCGCGGCCATGCCCTACCTGCTGGTCATCGGAGTGCTGGCGCTGGCGGGGCTGCGCCGCACGCAGGGGTCGGCACCCGCGGCGCTGGGCAGGCCCTACCACCGTGGTGAGCGATAACAAGGAGGAGCACGATGAACCGATGCGTGTCGTTGCTGGCGCTGCTGGCGTGGGGGCTCGCGAGTCCGGCGTGGGCCGAGGATCCGAAGCTCAAGGCGTGCTTCATCTACGTGGGGCCGGTGGGAGACATCGGCTGGAGCTACGCGCACGACGAGGCGCGCAAGCTGGCGGAGAAGGCGCTGCCCTGGCTGGAGACGAAGTACGTGGAGGCGGTGCCCGAGGGCCAGGCCCTGCCCGTGATTGACCGGCTGGTGACGAAGGACGGCTGCAAGGTGGTCCTCACCACGAGCTTCGGCTTCATGGATCAGACGCTGGAGGCGGCGAAGAAGTACCCGCAGGTCGCGTTCGCGCACGCCTCGGGCTTCAAGCGGGCGCCCAACATGGCTACGTATATGGCCGACTTCTATCAGGCCTACTACCTCAACGGCCTAATGGCGGGGGCGCTGACGAAGACGGGGAAGGTGGGCTACGTGGCGGCGTTCCCCATCCCCGAGTTGAAGCGCCACATCTCCGCGTTCGCGCTGGGCGTGCGAGCGGTGAACCCGAAGGCCACGGTGAACGTGAAGTGGATCAACGCCTGGGTGAGCCCGGTGAAGGCGCGCGAGGCGGCCGAGGCGTTGATGGCCGAGGGCAACGACATCCTGGCCTTCACGGAGGACACGGCCACGGTGGTGCAGGTGGCGGGACGCAAGAAGGTGCCGAGCTTCGCGCACTACTCGCCCATGCACCGGTTCGCGCCGGACTACGTGGTGTCCGGGCAGCTGGTGCACTGGGAGAAGATCTACATCGACTTCCTGAGCAAGGTGCGTGACGGCACGTACGCGCCGGGCAAGCTGCAGAACGTGGACTACTGGTGGCTGCTGCGCGAGGGCGCGGTGGAGATGGGGGGTCAGCCGGGCCTGCCCATCAACCCCAAGTACGTGGACGCGCTGAAGCAGGCGCAGATGACGGTGGGGGGCAAGCAGATGTCCGTGCATGACCGGGTGATGGAGCTGCTCAAGGACATGTCCTCGAGCAAGCCCACGTTCGATCCCTTCACCGGCCCGCTGCAGGACCGCAACGGTGTGACGCGGGTGCCGGCGGGCAAGGTGATGACGGTGCAGGAGCTGAACCAGATGCAGTGGGTGGCCCCAGGCGTGGTGGGCCCGGTCGCCGACGAGCCCAAGTAGGCTTCGAGACCGCCGCTTCCTGGGCTGATATGGAGGCGGCGGTGCTCAGGATGGAGGGGACTGACGTGGATGCCGACCGGTTCGATGCGCTGATCATCACCGCGCTCTTTGATGAGCTACAGGCAGTGCTCTCGTTCGGTGATGGAGGCAAGAGCGCCTGGACGACCACCAAGGACGAGGACGGCTTTCCCTTCCACTATCGTGTGTTCCAACGGGAGGACGGCAAGGCCCCGCTTCGCATCGCCGCCGCCTCATACAATGAGATGGGTAGGGGCGTGACGGCCGCCAGGGCGACGGCGCTGATCAAGCACCTCAAACCGGCATGCCTGGCGATGTGTGGGATCTGCGCCGGTAACAAGAAGGATGTCACTCTCGGCGACGTCATCGTGGCGGACCGCGTCTACAGCTACGACGCCGGGAAGTATTTCGCCAGCCATGATGCTGCCGGACACCGCATCGAGCACTTCTATCCCGACATCAAGACCTACAACCTCGAGGACAAGTGGAGGGTGGACGCCGGCTATTTCGCGCTCGAGCCAGCCTGGGCCGCCGAGCTCATCAAGACGAGACCCCTCTCACGGGAGGCACAACAGCAGTGGCTCCTTTGCAGGTTGCTCGAGCACGAGCAAAGCGGGGCGCCCAGTCCGGACGCGCATCCCGAGCGGCAGACCTGCTGCCCGGCGCTCCCAGCCTTGTGGAAGCGGCTGCGGCTCTCTGAACACGGTCTGCTCGTGGCGACACCCGGCGAGCTCGCACTGACTGAAAAGGGCAAGGCACAAGCCCGCGAACTGACGCGAATGTACCCCGGCGGTCCTGAGAAGGACCGGGACTTCAAGATTCACATCGGCCCCATCGCCACGGGCGAAGGTCTCCAGAAGGACCCTGAGCTGTTCGACCGTCTGGAGAAGCTCGAACGCAAGACGCTCGGAGCCGAGATGGAGGCTTCGGCGATCGGCATGGTCGGAGAGATGCTGGAGCGCCGGGCGCTCATTGTGAAGGCTGTCTCGGACTATGGAGACGGTGACAAGGACGATTCGTTCCGCACGTTCGCGACGCGGGCCTCGGCGGAGGTGTTGCTGCGCTTCCTGCTCCGCAGCCTGGAACCTGCTCCCACGGAGCAGGAGGTCCTCTGGGACATGGAGCAACCTGTCTCCAGCAGGCTCTCCTTCTCTCGCTCGGAGCTTTCGCGCGGCGATGGGCTGCTGTCGCGCGTGAAGACAGCGGCCATCCTCCGGGTGCGGAAGACGGGCGACGTCGCGCAGGTAGAAGAGTTCCCCGCGAGCCCGCCGCTGGGTGCCTACCTGCGAGTCGCGAGCGTCGAAGGCGAGAGCACGCCCGTGTACCCGCTCGCGGCGGCCGAGGAGATCTCTCCCGAGGTGCTCGATGTCTTCCTCCATGAAGTGGACGCTTCATACCGGAGGGACAACGCGAAGGTCCGCTCGACGCTGATCTATCGCGGCTCGCCACCTTCAGCCGAGGTGCTGGCCAAGGCCAAGGAGCGGGGGGTGCGGCTGCGCAGCTTTCAGGACTACAACGGGATCATCGACTTCGGGGACTACCTGAAGCGCCAGCTCCAGGAGTTGGAGAGCAACCCGTTCTACCCACCCAGCCTCTACGTGCCTCAGCGGGCGGTGTTCCTCTCCGGCCAGCGAGGTGCGCCGTCCGACATCCTGGAAGAACTCACCAGGATGTTGGCCTCGGAGCATGGCCGCTTTCTGCTGGTGCTCGGTGAATTCGGCACAGGCAAGACGTTCCTCCTGCGAGAGCTGGCTCGCAAAATGGCCGAGAACCGCCACGGGCCTGTCCCCGTGCTGATCGATATGCGCAAGCTCGAGAAGGTGCCGAAGCTCGATGCGCTCATCTCTCAACACCTGGCGCTCGCGGGCATGGAGCGGATCGACCTCCCCGCCTTCCGTCACTTGCTCGCGGACGGTCAGATCGCCCTGCTGTTCGATGGCTTCGATGAGCTGGCGCTGCGGGTCAGCTACGAACGGGCGACGGAACACTTCGCCACCCTCATTGAGGCGGCCCAGGGAGAGGGGAAGGTCGTCCTCACGAGCCGCAGACAGTACTTCCTCTCGGAGCGGCAGGTGCAGCTCGCCCTGACGGAGCAGGCGAGCCGGCTCAAGGGGTACCAGTTGGTGGAGTTGCAGCCCTTCACCCAGGAGCAGATCCTTCACTTCCTGAAGAAGCGGCTCAACGACGATGCCGCGGCGCGAGAGCGCTTCCTCCTGCTGGAAGCGGTCGAGAATCTGCTGGGGCTCGCCCAGAACCCTCGGATGCTCGGGTTCATCGCGGACATTCCGAAGGAGAAGCTGCTGGCGGCCCGGGATCGGCGTGGGAAGATCACAGCGGCCAAACTCTACGAAGAGCTCCTCGAGTGGTGGCTGGAGCAAGAGCGCAAGCGCGCACATCCACCCGGAGCGGAGCCTGGGCTCGATGCGGCGCAACAGTGGAAGGCTGTCACCGATCTCGCGATGCTGCTCTGGCCTCAAACGGAGCGCACCATCCACATCCAGAAGATTCCTCCCGACACTCTCCGAGCAGTGAACGCGCTCGCCAAGCACGCGCTCGATGAAGGGGTGCTCAAGCACCAGATCGGCTCGGCGACGCTGCTGGTGCGCGACGAGAAAGAGAACTTCTTCTTCATCCACCAGTCGGTGATGGAGTGGCTCGTGGCGAGGGAGGTGGCGCGCGGGCTGGTGGCGGACGGGGCGGCGGCGGCGCTGGGAGCGCAGGAGATCTCCCCCTTGATGGCGGACTTCATCTGGGGGCTGGCCGGGCGCGAGGCTGCGGAGCGGTGGGCCCAGGATGCACTGGGCGAGGAGGCCACAAGCGTTGTTCGTAACAACGCTCTCTTGATGCTCAAGCAGCTCGGAGCCACCCCCAGGACGGCGGCGCAGCTCGCGGGGCAAGACTTGAGCGGGCGGGATCTCTCGGGGGAGAACCTGCGCCGGGCCGATCTGACGGACGCGATCCTGACCGACGCATCGCTCCGTGGCGCGGACTTGACAGGCGCAAGGCTGACGCGAGCGCGGATGCAGCGCGTGGACTTGACGGACGCCATCCTTGAGCGAGCTGATCTGCGCGACGCGAACCTGCTCGGGGCCAAGCTGCTGGGAGCTCGGGCAGCAGGCGCCAGGTTCGAGGGAGCAAGCCTGCGAGAGGCCAAGCTCCTCCGAGCGCGGATCGATGCTTCCACGCTCCAAGAGCTCGACACATTCGGCGCGGCGCTCTCAGCGGAGGAGCGGCCAGCGCCGATGGTGTCCGTGGAGTTGCCCTGCTTCAGGGTTGCCTTCAGCCCTGATGGCCGGTTGCTCGCGTCGGCCCATGGAGGCTCCATCCGCCTGTGGGATTGGGAGAGCGGTACGGAGCTGCGCGTCCTTCAGGGGCATGAAGGGTTCGTCTGGAGCGTGGCCTTCTCCCACGACGGCAAGACTCTGGCCTCCGGGTCCTCTGACTCCACCGTTCGCCTGTGGGACGTCGCCCAAGGCTCGGAGCGCACCGTCCTCAAGGGACATTCACAACGCGTCTTGAGCGTGGCCTTCTCCCACGACGGCAAGACTCTGGCCTCCGGGTCCGAGGACTCCACCGTTCGCCTGTGGGACGTCGCCCAAGGCTCGGAGCGCACCATCCTCAAGGGACATTCACAAAGCGTCTTGAGCGTGGCCTTCTCTCACGACGGCAAGACTCTGGCCTCCGGGTCCGCTGACTCCACCGTTCGCCTGTGGGACGTCGCCCAAGGCTCGGAGCGCACCGTCCTCAAGGGACATTCACAACG